>Ga0299907_10002314_pt1 | contig 11625 bp, 11 predicted proteins | sample RVTome_16_FD_198680 | JGI IMG/M metagenome (GOLD analysis project Ga0299907, IMG submission 198680) | Soil microbial communities from uranium-contaminated site in the Upper Colorado River Basin, Wyoming, United States - RVT152D67 (version 2) ...
GGCGGAGACCGCCCGCGCGATGGCCCTCGGCGCCCGGGACCGTCTCGGGGCCGACGTCGCGGTCGCGGTGACCGGCGTCGCCGGGCCGGATGGCGGGACCGACGAGAAGCCGGTCGGCCTCGTGTACCTCCACGCTGCGGGCCCGGACGGCGAGGAGGCACGCCAAACGGAGCTGCCCGGAGACCGGGAGATGATCCGCGGCCGGGCGACGGCGGGCGCGCTCCACCTCGTTCGCCGACTTCTGACACAGAGTCGGCACACACCTGCGTGAGTCCACGCGCTACCGTCGAGGCGGATGAACGGCTCAGGCTCTTCCTCGCCCTCGAGGTGCCGGACGACGTCTCCGAGGCGCTCGGGACGTGGGCAGCTCGTGAGCTTGCGAGCCTGCGTCGCCTCGAACGTCACCACGTCACGCTCGCATTCCTCGGCGCCCGACCGGCGGGCGACCTCGAGCCTGTCCTGGGAGCTCTCCGCGCCGCGGCTCGAGCCGCTCGACCGGCTCCACTCGCGATCGTGCGCTACCGCGAGACACGCTCCGTGGCCATGCTCGTGCTCGACGATCCGACGGGAGACGCGACCGCGCTCGCGACCGACCTGCAGGCGCGTCTGGAGGAGCTCGGCGTGTATCGGCGCGAGGCCCGGCCGTGGCTGCCGCACTTCACGGTGGCACGCTTCCGGGAGCGGCCGCGGCTCTCACCGCCACTCCCCGACGTCGGCCCCTTCGCTCCGTCCGCAGCGGCTGCTTTCCTTTCACGTCTGCACCCGTCAGGGGCGAGGTACGAGATCCTCGAATCGTGTCCGTTGACAGTCGGAGAGAGTGGGAGGAAATGACGCCATGAAACGCGAGGAAGCGCTGGACGTCGCGCTCGGGCAGATCGAAGGTCAGTTCGGAAAGGGGTCGGTCATGCGCATGAGCGACCGGCCGCAAGTGTCGATCGGCGCCGTCTCGACCGGCTCGCTCGCGCTCGACCTCGCGCTCGGCATCGGCGGGCTACCGCGCGGCCGGATCGTCGAGGTCTTCGGCCCCGAGGCGTCGGGGAAGACGACCCTCGTCTACCACGTCATGGCCGAGGCACAGCGCAGGGGAGGGATCTGCGCGTTCATCGACGCGGAGCATTCTATGGACCCCGCGTACGCACGCCGCATCGGCGTGGACATCGACCAGCTCCTCGTCTCCCAGCCCGACACCGGCGAGCAGGCGCTCGAGATCGCGGAGCTCCTCATACGCTCGGGCGCGCTCGACATCGTCGCCATCGACTCGGTCGCGGCGCTCGTCCCGAAAGCCGAGATCGAGGGCGAGATGGGCGACTCCCATGTCGGCCTGCAGGCCCGGCTCATGAGCCAGGCGCTCCGCAAGCTCGCGGGCACCCTGAATCGTACGGACACGATCTGCATCTTCACGAACCAGTTGCGCGAGAAGATCGGCGTCATGTTCGGGAACCCGGAGACGACGCCCGGCGGCCGAGCGCTCAAGTTCTACTCCTCGGTCCGGCTCGACATCCGCCGGATCGAGACGCTCAAGGACGGCGCCGAGGCCTTCGGGAACCGCGTGCGCGTGAAGGTGGTCAAGAACAAGGTCGCGCCGCCGTTCAAGCAAGCCGAGTTCGACATCGTGTACGGGTCGGGCATCCCCTGGGAGGGCACCGTCCTCGATGTGGCGCTGGAGAAGAAGATCGTCCAGAAGGCCGGCTCGTACTTCAGCTTCGGCGACGAGCGGCTCGGCCAGGGACGCCAGAACGCGACCGCCTTCCTCGCCGAGAACCCCGACGTCGTCCAGCAGATCCTCGCCCGCATCCAGGCGGAGGCACCGGAGGAGCAGGTCATCTCGGCACGGCTCCTGCCCGCTGCGGCAGCGGAGGAGAAGCGAGCCGCCGATGTCGAGGATGCAGAACCGGTCGACGTCACCGCCTGACGCACGCGAGATCGCGCTCCGGGCGCTGCGGGCGCGCGACGTCAGCATTGCCGAGCTCCGGCGCCGTCTCGTGGAGCGGGGGTGTGCGGAGGACGATGCGAGCAGCACGATCGACGCCCTCGTGCGCACGGGGCTCATCGACGATGCTCGACTCGCCGAGCGCCGGGCCTCGGCGCTCGCGGACCGGGGTGCTGGCGACGCGTTGATCCGGCACCGGCTGCGCGAGCACGGGATCGACGCGGAGCTGATCGAGCGCGCGATCGGCGGGCTCGAGCCCGAGCCGGAGCGCGCATCGCGGATCGCCGAGCGCCGGGGGCCGGGGCCGCGCACGGCGCGCTACCTCGCGGGGAAGGGCTACTCCGAGGACACCATCCGGGACGTCGTTGCCATGGGCAGGACCGGGGAGCTAGGATGATCTCGCTTTCACCTGACATTTCTCCTGCACGATCGAGACTTCCGAAGCAAGTGATCCCTCCCGACCACGAGACTGCGAGTAGACGAGCGGCCGAGCGGCTGCCCCGGAGGGTGCGCCACCTCCCGAGCTGACGCCGCGGGCACGGATTCCGGCGCGGTCGTGCAGGCCGATGCCGGGTGTGAGCGACCGCGGCGGTGCCGCGGCCAATCGACCCCATGGGGGCTCTCATGCTCACGGCCGTTGCGGCGCTCATCGGAATCCTGGTCGGGGCGGCGGTCAGCGCAGCGCTCCTCCTCGGTCTCTCACGGTCACGCGTGCGGGCGGCGCTCGCTGAGCGGGCACGGCTCCTCTCCGACGCGGAGCGCGACGCCGAGGCACTGGGGCGCGAGGCGCAGGTCGACGCCCGCGAGCAGGCAGTCCAGATCCGGGCGCAGATCGAGACCGAGGTCCGGGATCGTCGCGGGCAGATCGTCAAGATCGAGGAGCACGTCCTCCAGAAGGAAGAGGAGCTCGACGCCAAGCGGACGGAGCTCGAGCGGAAGGAGCAGGGCCTGGGCGACCGCGAGATGCACGTGAAGGAGCTCCAGGAAGAGCTGCGAGAGACGCATCGCGAAGCGCTCGCGGCGCTCGAGCGGCTCTCCGGGCTCACGGTTCACGAGGCTCGTCACCAGCTTCTCGAGCGCTCGAAGGACCTCATCCGCCACGAGCTCGCTCGCGACGTTCGGCAGATGGAGGAGGAAGCGCGGGCAGATGCGCGCCGTCGCGCGAGAGCGCTCGTCGCGGACTCGCTCCAGCGCGTGGCGGCGAGCCACACGGCCGAGGCCACGGTGTCGGTCGTCGAGCTCGCCTCCGACGACCTGAAGGGCCGGATCATCGGGCGGGAGGGCCGCAACATCCGCGCGCTCGAGCACCTCACGGGCGTCGACTTCATCATCGACGACACGCCGCACGCGGTCGTGCTGTCGTCGTTCGACCCGCTCCGTCGAGAGGTCGCCCGGATGACGCTCGACAAGCTCATCGAGGACGGACGCATTCATCCGGCGCGAATCGAGGAGATGTACTACCAGTCGAAGGCGGAGCTCGAAGAGCACGTCCGGGCCGCCGGCGAGCAGGCGGTGTTCGAGGCCAACTGCGGAGAGGTCCACGAGGAGCTCGTGAAGATCCTCGGGCGTCTCCGCTACCGGACGAGCTACGGCCAGAACGTCCTCAAGCACACGCTCGAGGTCGTCCATCTCGGCGGGATCATGGCCGCGGAGCTCGACGCGGGAGTCAAGACGACGAAGCGGGCCGCGCTGCTGCACGACATCGGCAAGGCCATGAGCCACGAGGTCGGCGGGTCGCACGCCCTCATCTCGGGCCAGCTCGCCCGCCGCTTCGGGGAATCCGAAGGCGTCGTGCATGCCATCGAGGCGCACCACTACGAGGTGCAGCCGCAGACTGTCGAGGCGGTGCTGCTCATCACGGCCGACGCGATCTCCGCCTCGCGGCCGGGCGCGCGCGGCGAGAGCCTCGAGAGCTACATCAAGCGCCTTGCAGCGCTCGAGGAGATCGCCTCGGCGAAACCGGGGGTGGCCAAGGCGTACGCCCTCCAGGCGGGACGCGAGATCCGGGTGATCGTGGAGCCCAGCGAGGTGGACGACGACGGCGCGGCGCTCCTCTCGCACGAGATCGCCCGCGAGATCGAGGACCAGCTCGAGTACCCGGGGCAGGTGAAGGTCATCGTGATCCGCGAGTCGCGAGCAATCGAGGTGGCGAAGTAGCCGGCGTGCCGGCCGAGGTGCAGACGGAGCGCCTGCTCCTTCGCAGGTGGCGCCGGCACGCCCTCGAGCGCGAGGAGGCCTAGCGGACGCCCGTGCTGCCGCGAAGCGCTGGGCCGACGTGTGGACGAGGTCGTGGCCTGCTGCCGACACGGACGCGATCGCGGCGCTCTACGCCGCGGACGCCGTCTACTCGCATCCGTTCCGGGCGCATCAGGGACCGCGCGAGTACGTCGCGTGGCGTTCGCGGACCAGGAGGCGGCAGAGTGCCGGTTCGGCGAGCCGCTCGTGGACGGGGATCGCGCCGCGGTCGACTGGTGGGCCGTCATCACCGCGAAGGACGGATCCGTGCAGACGGTGCCGGCACCTCGCTCCTCCGCTTCGACCGTGGTGGGCTCGTGGTCGAGCAGCGGGATGCCTCGGCGGACGAGGCGGGGCGACGTGAGCTGCCTGCCTGGGCGCGCCCGTAGCGAGGCTACGCTTCGGGGCTCATGAGGCGGTATCACGTCACGACGTTCGGCTGCCAGATGAACGCCCACGACTCCGAGCGCATCAAGGGCATGCTCGAGTCGCTGGGCCTCGGGGAGGCAGCTGCTCCCGAGGACGCGGATGTCGTCGTCTTCAACACGTGCACGATCCGTGAGAAGCCCGACACGAAGCTCGCGGCCCATCTCGGGAACGCAGCGGCTCGGAAGCGGGAGCGCCCCGATCTCGTGGTCGCCGTCGGAGGCTGCTACGCGGAAGCGCAGCGCGAGCGCATCTTCGAGCGCTACCCATTCGTCGACGTCGCCTTCGGGCCTGGCTCGATTCCTCACCTCGGGGAGTGGATCGAGGCCGGCGGGTACGCGGTGCCGCGTGGTCGCTTCGGGACGCACGAGCACTTCGCCGCGGACTTGCCCACACGTCGGGAGCGGCGCTTCCAGGCCTGGGTCCAGGTGTCCATGGGGTGCAACTCGAGGTGCGCGTACTGCATCGTCCCCGCCGTCCGCGGGCGCGAGCAGAGCCGCCGTCCCGGCGAGATCGTTGCCGAGGTCGAGGCGCTGGCGCGCTCGGGAGTGCGCGAGATCACGCTCCTCGGCCAGAACGTGAACTCGTGGGGACGCGACCTCGCGCCGGACCTCCGCACCGAGTTCGGCGAGCTCCTGCGAGCGTGCGACACGGTGGACGGCATCGAGCGGATTCGCTTCACGAGCCCGCACCCGAAGGACTTCCGAGCCCCGGTCGTCGCGGCGATGGCGGAGTGCGCAGCCGTCTGCGAGCAGGTCCATCTGCCGCTGCAGTCCGGCTCCTCGCGGGTGCTCAAGCGCATGCGCCGCACGTACGATCGCCGCCGTTACCTCGAGCTCGTGGCACGGCTCCGCGACGCGATCCCCGACCTCGCGCTCGGCACGGATCTCATCGTCGGCTTTCCCGGAGAGACGGAGCGGGACTTCGAGGAGACGCTCGAGGTTGTCGAGGAGGTCGGCTTCGACAGCGCGTTCACGTTCATCTTCTCCCCACGGGCAGGCACCGAGGCGGCCTCCTTGCCCGATCAGGTGCAGGACGCCGTGAAGCACGATCGCCTCGAGCGTCTCGTCGACCTCGTCCAGCGGGTCGCAGCGGAGCGAAACACGGCCAGAGTCGGCCTGGTGGAGGAGGTCCTCGTCGAGGGACCGAGCCGCACGGACCCGGCACGTCGAGCGGGTCGGACTCGCCGCAGCACGACCGTGACGTTCGACGGAGCGGCGTCCGCAGGCACGTTCGTCGACGTGCTGATCGAAAGCTCGACCTCGACGACGCTCGCCGGCCGCGAGCTCGCCCTCGTGACGACTTGACACCATCTCGTGACGAAGTTCGCACGATCCGTGTCCCACGTCTGAGGATTCCGGCGATACGCTGGCAGCGGGTGGTGGGATGGGGTGCCCCGAGAGCCGCACCGCTCCCTGAGGTGATCGGCGTCTTCGGTCCGACGGCGTCCGGCAAGTCGGCCGTGGCCGATGCGCTCGCCGACCGGCTGGGAACCGAAGTGGTCTCGGCGGACGCGCTGCAGGTCTACCGGGGCCTTCCCGTTCTCACGAACCAACCCGACCGGCCGACGCGGCTCGTCGCGATCCGCGATCTCACCGACGAGATGTCCGTCGGCGAGTACGCGGTGCTGGCGCACGAGGCGGTCGACGAGCTCGTCGACCGCAGCGGAGTCGCGATCGTCGCGGGAGGGACCGGCCTCTACTTCCGAGCAGCGCTCGCCGACCTCGAGGTCCCGCCGCCGCCGGCGCCCGGCGCCCGCGAAGAGCTCGAGCGTGCCTACGACGCGAACCCGGCGAGCGCCCACGCGCGCCTTGCCGCGCTCGACCCCGGCGCAGCGGCGCTCGTGCACCCGAACGACCGGCGCCGCGTCGTGCGTGCGCTCGAGCTGGCCGAGATGGGGGCCTCGCTCGTGCCGGGCAGCGCGCAGCTCTGGTCCGCCGCCGTGCGCCGCCCGTCGCACGTCGTCGGACTCGATGTCTCGCGCGACGTCCTCGAGCGGAGAATCCGCGAGCGAGCGGCCTCGATGGTCGCCCGCGGCGTCCTCGACGAGGTGCGCGCGACCCGCGCTACCCGCCTCTCCCGTACAGCGGAGAAGGCGCTCGGTCTACTCGAGCTCCGAGAGCTCCCCGTCGAGACGGCGCTCGAGCAGCTTACGGCCCGCACGATCCGGTACGCCGCGTACCAGCGGAAGTGGATGCGGCGCATCCCGGGGATCGTCATGATCGACGCCGACCGGCCCGCGCAGGAGGTTGCGGATGCGATTCTCGAAGTGGCACGCGCTCGGTAACTCGTACGTGCTCGTCGAGCGAGCCGAGCTCGGGCGGCCGCTCGGGCCGGACGACGCGCGCGAGCTCTGCGACCCTCACCGTGGAGTGGGCGCTGACGGCGTGCTCGAGATCGCCGATGTGACGGGCGCCGAGGCGAGCCTCGCCGTGTGGAACCCGGACGGCTCCCGGCCCGAGCTCTCCGGCAACGGAGCTCGGATCGCCGCGATGTGGCTTGCCCGCCGAAGCGGCGTCGCGTTCCCGCGACTGCGCCTCGGAGAACGTACGATCGCGGGCCGGGTCGAGGGCGACGACGTCGAGGTCGATCTCGGGCACGTGGACGTCGGTCGTCCGGAAGCGCTCGTCGTCGACGGCGACCGCCTCGAGTTCACGCCCGTGTCGGTCGGCAACCCACACGCCGTCTTCCGCCGCGACCCGACGCGTGAAGAGCTCCTGCGGCTCGGCCCGCTCGTCGAGAGACATGAGCGCTTCCCCGAGCGGACGAACGTCCAGCTGGCACGGCCCGACGGCGCGAACGACGTGACGGTCCTCGTCTGGGAGCGTGGGGTGGGGGAGACCACGTCGTCCGGGTCGAGCGCCGCAGCAGTCGCTGCCGCTGCAGTCGCACACGGATGGTGCGAGACCCCGCTCCGCGTCCATCTTCCCGGAGGCGCGCTCGAGGTCGACATCCGCGAGGGGAGAGCCGTCGTCAGCGGTCCCGCGGTAGAGATCTTCCGCGGCGAGACGGTGTAGACCCCGCGAGCTCGGCGATCTCGCTCACGTCGCGATCTCGAACTCGCGCAGTACCTCGTTCAACGAGGTCTTGAGGTCGGTGGACCCCGTGCGCTCTCCGACGATGAGCGCGCACGGGAGCTCGTAGGTGCCCGCCGGGAACTCCTTCGGCCGTGTCCCAGGGAGGACGACGGCGCGCGGAGGAACGACGCCACGGTGCTCCACGGGCGTCGAGCCCGTGACGTCGATTACCGGGACCGAGGCCGAGAGGACGACGTTCGGCGCGATCACGGCCTGCTCGCCGACCACGACCCCTTCGACGATGACCGCCCGCGATCCGATGAACGCTCCGTCCTCCACGATGACCGGGCGGGCCTGCGGCGGCTCCAGGACGCCCCCGATGCCGACACCGCCGGAGAGATGGACGTCCGAGCCGATCTGCGCGCACGAGCCCACGGTCGCCCACGTGTCGACCATCGTGCGCCGCCCGACCCACGCGCCGATGTTGACGAAGCCGGGCATGAGGACGACGCCCTCGGACAGGAACGACCCGTAGCGGGCGACGCCCGGGGGCACGACGCGCACGCCGCGCTCGGCGTAGTCGGCCTTCAGGGGGATCTTGTCGAGGAAGTGCAGCGCGCCGAGATCGATGGGCTCGACGGCGCGGTACCGGAAGTAGAGCAGGATGGCCTTCTTCACCCAGTCGTGGACGATCCATTCGCCGTCCCGTTTCTCGGCCACCCTGATCGCGCCTTCGTCGAGGAGCTGGATCGCCTGCTCCACGGGGTGGTGATCGGTCTCGTCCGACTCCCACAGCGCCTCGATCTCCGCGACGAGGTCCATCACGCCGCATCTTCGCCGATAGAGCCCGTGAGGAACCGCCTGAGTGTCTCGTACGCGTGGACGAGCGCCGCGACCTCCACCTTCTCGTCGCGCCTGTGCGCGAACGCCGTGTGCCCCGGGCCGAAGTTGACGGCATCGATGCCCACGGCCGTGAAGTCGGCGACGTTCGTCCAGGCGAGCTTCGGCTCCAGCGCGAGGTCGCCCGCCGCCCGGAGCGCACTCACGAGGGGTGAGTCGCTCACGACCCGTGCAGCCGCGGCGTTGCCCACGATCTCGAGGTCGGCGTCGGCGGGGACGAGCGCACGGAGCGTGGCATCAGCATCTTCCGGGGTGCGGTCGGGCGCGTAGCGGAAGTTCAGGGTGACGGTCGCTTCGCCCGGGATCACGTTGTCCGCGATCCCGGCGTGGACTCGAGTGGGGGTGACGGTCTCCACGAACCGCAGCCCTCCCACGAGCGTCTCGCGCGCAGGATGGGCGAGGATCGGGCCGAGCGCCTCGACGGCGAGCGCGATCGCGTTGGTGGCCGCCCACGGGCGTGCCGAGTGGCCGCCCGTCCCGCGGAAGGTCACGCGCGCGACGACGTTCCCGAGACAGCCGGCCTGGATCGTCCCGTCGGTGGGCTCCAGCAGGACGACGAGCCCCGCGTCGTGGATCGCTCTCGACTCGGCGAGGAGCGCCGGAAGCGGGTTCTGCTCGGGCGGGAGCTCCTCGCGGCCGAAGAGCAGCAACGCGACGTCGTACGGGAGGCCTCCGTGCGCAGCGAGGTCGCGAACCAGCTCGACGGCCACGGCGAGGCCGCCCTTCATGTCGCTCGCGCCGAGGCCGTGCACGGCTCCGTCCGCGATGCGTCCCGGCAGGTTCCCCTGGGCGGGGACCGTGTCGTAGTGGCCCGCGAGCACCACGAGCGGAGCGTCCGGCCGGCGGTCGGGGACGAAGAGGAGCGCGTCGTCCCTGCCGAACTCGAGCTCGAGCGTGGCCGGAACGAGCGCCTGCACGTGCTCCCGGATCCGTTCCTCGTGCCCGCTCTCGGACGGAATGTCGACCAGCTCGAGCGTTCGGGCCGCGAGCCGATCGGGGAGCGCGGTCACTGCCGGAGCCTACCGAGGGCATAATCCACGCGTGACCGTGCGCCAGCCCGATCCCGCACCCGGGGCGGAGCCTGAGCGCGGTTTCGTCGTCGGCGTGTTCCCGAAAGGCACCGACGGCGCCTCGGAGCTCGCCGAGCTGCGCGAGCTCGCCCGTACGGCCGGAGTCGTCCCGGTCGGCGAGCTCCTCCAGCATCGCGCAGCGCCCGATCCGCGGACGTTCGTTGGCAAGGGGAAAGCGCGGGAGCTCCAGCAGAGCTATCGGGCCGCGGCCGCCGAGGTGCTCATCGTCGACGACGAGCTCACGCCGACGCAGCAGCGGACGCTCGAGGACGCGCTCGAGGCGCGCGTCGTCGATCGCACGCAGCTCATCCTCGACATCTTCGCTCAGCATGCGCGCAGCTCCGAGGGCAAGCTCCAGGTCGAGCTCGCCCAGCTCGAGTACAACCTCCCGCGCATGCGCGGCCTGTGGCAGCACCTCGAGCGACTGGGGGGCGGCGTCGGGACTCGCGGCCCAGGCGAGTCGCAGCTCGAGACCGATCGTCGGCTGGCGCGAACACGCATCTCGCTGGTCAAGCGGCGGCTCCGCGACCTGCGGTCCCAGCGCGCCACCCGGCGCAAGGAACGGCAGCGCTCCGCGGTTCCCACCATCGCCCTCGCCGGCTACACGAACGTCGGGAAGTCCACGCTCCTGAACGCGCTGACGGGGGCGGACGCGTCCGTCGACGATCGTCTCTTCGAGACGCTCGACCCGACGACGCGCGCGTTCGAGCACGACGGGAAGCGCTACCTCGTGACCGACACGGTCGGATTCATCCGCCGCCTGCCGACACAGCTCGTCGAAGGGTTCGCGGCGACGCTCGAGGAGACGCTCGTCGCCGACCTCATCGTCCACGTGGCCGACGCATCGTTGCCGGAGAGCACGCTCCGCGAGACGATCGAGTCCGTCGAGGCGGTGCTGCGCGAGATCGGAGCGACCGACGTCCCCGTCGAGCTCGTCCTGAACAAGATCGACCTCGTCGACCCGTTGGCCCGCCGGCGGGTGTCGGCGAGCTACCCGCGCGCGTTGCAGCTGTCGGCGGCCTCCGGCGAAGGGCTCGACACGCTCGCGGCCCGGATCGCGGACATCTTCTCCGACCGCTTCGAGGATGTTCGCCTGCTCGTCCCGTACACCGAGGGGAGCGCGCTCGCCGAGCTGTACTCGCTCGGGGCCCCGATCGCCGAGCGTCGTGACACCCCCGAGGGCGTCAGGATCCGCGCCCGGCTTCCACGAGCGGAGAGCGCGCGGTACGCGCGCTTCCTCGTCGCCGGCGACGCCGAGCTCGAGGCTGCCGCGCGGTGATCGACCTCCCGATCCGGCGCCTGCGTGACGACGCGATCCTCCCGAGCCAGGCCTACGAGGGCGACGCGGGCCTCGACCTCGCGGCGTGCGAGCAGGTGACGCTCGAGCCGGGCGAGCGGGCGCTCGTCGCGACAGGCGTCGCGGTCGAGATCCCGACCGGGTACGCGGGCTTCGTCCAGCCGCGCTCCGGTCTTGCCGCACGGCACGGGATCGGCGTCGTGAACTCGCCGGGTCTCATCGACTCCGGCTACCGCGGCGAGATCCGCGTCGTGCTCCTGAACACGGACGCCCGCGAGACGTTCGTCGTCACGCCCGGCATGCGAATCGCCCAGCTCGTGGTCGCCCCGGTCGCGTCCGTGCGCCTTCGCGAGGTCGAGGAGCTCGAGGTGAGCGGGCGCGGCGAGCGCGGGTTCGGCTCCTCCACCGGGTGAGCGCGGACGCCCCACGTGTGCGCGTGTCGGCGATCCTCCGCTGGCGCGGGCGGATCCTCCTCTGCAGGCACGAGAAGGGCGAGGACGAGGTCTGGCTGCTCCCCGGCGGCGGTGTGCAGGCGGGAGAGAGCCTCATCGACGCGCTCCAGCGCGAGCTCTGGGAGGAAACGGGGCTCTTCCCCGAAGGCGTCGGCGTGCCGCTGGAGGGCCCGGTCGCGCTCGTCGACTCGATCGCGCCACCCGAGAGCGCGAAGCGGAAGCACGTCGTGCACGTGATCTTCGCCGCCGACGTCTCCGGGTCGCTCGAGGACGTCAGCTCGCAGGACTCGGCCGTGCG
>Ga0299907_10002315_pt1 | contig 11624 bp, 9 predicted proteins | sample RVTome_16_FD_198680 | JGI IMG/M metagenome (GOLD analysis project Ga0299907, IMG submission 198680) | Soil microbial communities from uranium-contaminated site in the Upper Colorado River Basin, Wyoming, United States - RVT152D67 (version 2) ...
CTCGCCGTGCGCGGCCTGATCGACGCCCATCCCTCCTCGATCGCCCAGGCGGCGCTCGCCGACTTCATCGCCGCCGGTCACATGGCGGCGCACATCCGGCGCATGCGGGTCCTCTATGGCGCACGCCAGGCGGCGCTCCTCGAAGCGCTCGGCGCCCGGCTCGGCGGTCTGCTGCGGCTGGAGGCCGCCGCCGCGGGCATGCACCTGGTCGGACGGCTGGCGGCTGGGCTGGAAGACGTCGCGATCGCGCGCGCGGCGCGCGCCGCGGGCGTCGAGGCGCCGGCGCTGTCGGGCTATTACCGGACCGAGCCTGCCGCGCAGGGCTTGGTGCTCGGCTACGCCGGGGTGCCCGAGCGGGATCTTCTGCCGGCCGTCGAACGGCTGGCGCGGGTGCTGGAAGGCGCGGCAGGAGAAATGCGGCCGCAGGCTGCCGAGCGCTACCGCGAGGCGATGGGGTTCGCGTCAAGCTCGCATCCGACGTAGCAGGCTCCGGAGCCAACTTCTGAGTTGCCGGTCGCCCTGAAGGGGCGCAATCTGCGCGCTCGGGGCATCGCAGCCCGTGAATTTCGGATCAGGCTTTACCAGGGAGGCAAAGATGCTCAGGCGATGCGCATTGTTGTCCGGTCTTCTCGGCGCCACGGCGCTCTCCGGCGTGGCACAGGGGCAGCAGGCGACGGAGGGTGAGCCAAAGCAGGTCGAAGCCTTCCCGGTCGCCGCCGAGGTGGTCCAGGTCATCAAGCAGTTCGACAATCCCGAGGGCGCTCTCTTCAGTGCCGACGGAGCTCACGTCTTCATCTCGAACGCGGCCGAGATCGGCGACCGCGGCGAGCAGTTCGGCTGGACCGAGGGCGAGGGCTACATCAGCAAGCTCGAGGTGCAGCAGGACGGCACCCTCGAGATGGTCGAGGAAAGGCTGATCGAGGGGCTTACCGGGCCGCTCGGCATGGCCGTGCTGCCGGTCGGCACGCAGAAGTTCCCGCAAGGCACCATCTTCGCTCTCACGGGCTCGGCGCCCATGGCCGATGCCCAGGGCCAGCCCGTCAAGGAGCGCGGTCGGCTTCAATCCAAGATCATCGGCTTCGACCCGCAGAGCGGCGAGGTCCTGGGGGAGATCGCCACGGGCCACGACTCGGCCTTCGAGGAAATCAACGACAGCCCGGTCCTCTTGATCAATGCCATCGGCTTCGATGGGGAAGGCAACGCTTACTTCGCGGATACGGCGTTCGGCGGCGACCAGTTCGAGCCCCCGTTCGCGCTCAAGGGCGGCATCTGGATGATCGCGCACGGCGCGATCGATGCGCTCGCGGAGGGGCAGACGCCGGAGGAGCAGCCCAGGTTCATCGCGATTCCGGGCAATCCCGACGGGGTCGAAGTCTCACCCGAGGACGGCAGGATCTACGTCAATACCGTCGGCCCGGTCGCGGGGGCACCGGACCCGGCGAACGGCGGCATCTACGCGCTCTCGAAAGAGGACTTCGCCGGCGAAGCCGCGACCAAGTTGCCGCCCCCGGTCGATCAGGGCCTCGGTGCGCTCGATGGTCTCGATTTCACGGCGGGCGGCGCGATGCTCAACACCCAGATCAAGGAAGACGTGGACGCCGCGATCTACGTCAACTGCCCGGGGCAACAGGCGAAGAAGCTCGAGATCCGAAACGGCGAGCAGACCGAGCTTGCCGGGCCGGCTGACCTCGCGGTGCACCGGGTCGAGGACGGCGAGCAGCTGGTCGTGGTGCCGGAGCTGATGAACCGCTCGCCCAATACCGGCGACAACGAGGTCACGGTGCTTCGCCTGCCGGCCGATTTCGAGCAGGCCTGCAGCCGCTGACCCCGCCTGCTCGGCGCCGCCGGCTCGCGGCGGAGGGCTACGAGGCGCCCTGCAGCGCTTTCCGAGAGACGAGCAGGCGATCGAGCTTGCGCGCGCTCATCGGTGCGCCGAGCAGGAAGCCTTGCCCGAAATCGCAGTCGAGCTCGCGCAGGAAGGCGAGCTGCGCTTCGCTCTCCACGCCTTCCGCGATGATCTGCTTGCCCAGGCCGCGCCCGAGCCCGAGCACCGCGCGCACGATCGCCTCGTCCTCTGGATCCTGCCCGATGCCCTGCACGAAGGACTGGTCGAGCTTGATCCGGTGCACCGGGAACCGCTTCAAATAGGCGAGCGACGAGTAGCCGGTGCCGAAATCGTCGATCGACAGTTGGACGCCGTTCTCGGCCAGAATGCGCAGGTTCGAGCCGATGCAGTCGGCGGACGGATCCATGAACAGGCTTTCGGTGATCTCCAGATCGAGCAGCTCCGGGTCCAACTGATGGCGCACCAGGAGACGGGCCACGGTGTCGACGAACCCCGATTGCCGGCACTGAGCGGCAGACAGATTGACGCTCACCCGGAGCGGCGTGCCGGCCAGCATCCACTCGCGCGCCTGGCGGCAGGCCTGCTCGAGGATCCAGGTGCCGATCGGGTGAATCAGGCCGGTCGCCTCGGCCACCGGGATGAACTGTCGGGGCGGGATCGCCCCCCGCTCGGGATGGGTCCAGCGCAGCAAGGCCTCGGCGCCGACGATCCGCCGGCTGCCGAGCTCGAACTGGGGCTGATAGAGCAGCCGCAGAACGCCCTGCTCCACCGCCCGCCGCAGGTCGCTCTCGAGCTGCTTGCGGGCGTGGACCTCGGTCTGCAGGTCATGGACGTAGAACTCGAAGCGAGCGCGCCCCTGAGCCTTGGCGCGATAGAGCGCGAGATCGGCGTTTTTCAGGAGCCTGTCCGGCTGGGTGCCGTTGTCGGGGAACAGCGCGACGCCGATGCTCGCCGTGGTGTGCACCAGCTGCTCCTCGATGACGAAGCCGCGGGCGAGCACATCGACGATCTTGTGGGCGAGCGCCATGACGCCCGAGAGATCCTCGAGCCCGGTCTGGACCAGCACGAACTCGTCGCCACCGAAGCGCGCGAGCGTGTCGTTCTGCCGGATGGTGCGGCGCAGCCGCTCGGCGACCGCGCACAGCAGCTGGTCGCCCAACGAATGACCGAGCGTGTCGTTGACGTCCTTGAAGTCGTCCAGATCGAGCATCAGGACGGCGAAGCGCTGACCGTCGCGGCGGGCCTGCGCCACGGCCTGCTGCAGGCGATCGAGGAGGAGCAGGCGGTTCGGCAGGCCGGTGAGCGCGTCGTGGTGCGCGAGGTGGCGGATGCGCTCCTGCGCCCGCTTGCGTTCAGTGATGTCGAGCAGCACCACCTGCACCGCCGGCTCGCCGCGCTCGATGCTCGGCACGCAGCTGATCTCGGCGTCGACCAGCCGGCCATCGAGCCGCACGACCCGCACCTCGTTGGCCTCGAGGATCCCGGGCCCGGCAGCCGGGTCCTCCGAGCACTCCAGGAGCGGCAGATCGTCGGGATGGACCAGGGACATGGCCGTGCGGCCGGCAAGCTCGGCGAACGAGCCGGCGCCGAACAGCTCGAGCGATTTGGCATTGGCGAAGGTGACCCGCGAGTGCTGGCAGGTCAGGAGCGCCACCGGCGCGGTCTCGACCAGCCGCCGGTAGCGCTCCTCGCTGTCCCTCAGCGCCTGCTCGGTCTCGATCAGCCGGGTGATGTCGAGGCTGACGCCGTCCCAGGCGACCGTCCCGTCGTCCAGGCGCATGGGCGTCGCCACCGAGCGCACCCAGCGCATCTCACGGTCCGCTGTGTAGAAGCGGAAATTGAACTCGAAGGGCGTCAGCTCGCGGGCAGATTCCAGGACCGCGCGCCGCCAGCCCTCGCGGTCGTCGGGATGCATCGCGCGTTGCAAGGGTGACGCGCTGTCGACCAGCGCTTCCGGGCCCAGCCCGTAGCGCGAGCCGAGCCGGGCGCTGTGATAGGGAAAGGTGATCCGGCCGTCGGGATGCAGCACGCGCCGATACACTACGCCCGGCAGATTATCGACGATCGCGCCGAGCTGGGCCTCGCGCTCGCGCAGCACCGCCGCGGTGCGCTTGCGCACTTCGATTTCGGCGCGAAGCCGCTTGTTGGCGGCCCGCAGCCGGGCGGTGTCGCGGGTGATCCGCTGCTCCAGCTGGTCGCATGCGGATCTGCAGGCTTCCTCCGCCCGCAGCCGGTCGGTGATCTCGTGCACCACGATCAGGCACTGACCCGTGCCGGTCGGCGCAAGGCGCGCCTCGTAGCCTCTTGGACCCTGGGAATCGTCCGGCAGGTCGTACCGGACGGTCTGCACCCCGCCCTGCTGGAGCGCGGCGCGCAGTGCCGCCCGCATCGCCTTTCCGGTCGGCGCGGGAAAGACCTGGTCGATTCGAACCCCGCGCAGATGGTCCGGCGCCGACGCGAGATGTCCCGTATCGGCGCTGTTGCGATCCACGAACCTGCCGGTCTCGTCGACCTGAAAGACCCGGTCGGGCAGCGCGGCCAGGATCGCGTCCAGCCGTTCGCGGGTGTGGCCAGGGTCCGCGTGAACAGGCCCCTTCCGACCGATGCCGCCTTCGACCGCCGAGCGCTCGATCAGGCGAGCCTCCCGGGCGAGCTTTGCATGCGAGGCGGGCGGGCTCGCCGGGACGATCGGCCCGTCCAGCGAGGTGTTGCGGCCCGAACGGGCCATTCCTCCTCCATCTGCAGCTCGCATCGGCGCTCGATCCGAGCCTAAGGAGGAATGGTCAACGAAAGGCTGCACGAAGGATGATTTGTCGCGGAGGTCGTACGCCGGTGCGGCGCTCCGGGCTCGACGATTTGCTCGAGAGCCTGGAAGCGGCGACCGGCCTGCTCAATGTCGGACTTGCCGAAAAGGAGAAAGTATGCAGACTTACGCTATCAACAGTTTAGGAAACCGTCCATGCGTGCGCTGCTCATCTCGGTTGCCCTCACATCCACACTGGCGGCGGGCGTCGCCGGCGCGGACCAGTACACGCCCCGGGTCAGCAACTGCCGGCCGTCTCTGGAGGCGTTCATCAAATACGACGGCGGGAGCGGAACCAAAGTCCTCGAGGAGCATGGCGGCATCGGCGCGGTGCAGGAGTACACGATCCGGTGGAACTCGGGCACGGTCGAGCGCGTCACGGTCGCCCCGGCGGTCGGCCCGGACGGGGATCTGGCGATCTGCGTGGTCGCGGCGAAGTTCGTCCGCAAGGACTATCTGCCGGCGAGCGCGACGCGCTAGGCCTTTGCTGTCGGAGCCCCGCGGGCTCCTGCTCTAAGCGGCCGCGACCTCGCCGGCCGGGCGGCCGTCGCGCACGCCCATCTCTGCCATGGAACCGCCGATCGCATCCACGACCCGCAGCATCACGGTTTCGTCGATCGCGCCCATGCAGCCGATGCGGAAGGTGGGCGCGACCGTGAGGCAGCCGCGGAACAGGATGAACCCGCGCCGCCGCATCGCCTCGAAGAACCGCTCGCGATCATAGCGGGGATCGCCCGGCTCATGGAAGGTGGCGATCACCGGCGAGGCCACCTCGTCCGGCAGCACGGTCGCAAAGCCTATCGCGCGAAGGCCGTCCACCAGGCAGCGCCAGTTGCGCCCGACGCGCTCGAGCCGCGCTGCCTGGCCCTCGTCGGCATGCTGGCGCAGCGCCTCGATCAGCGCCGCGAGGCTCTGGGCGGGCGGCGTGAAGCGCCAGCGGCCCGAGCTTTCGTAGCTCCGCCACTGCCGGTGCAGGTCGAGGCAGAAGGAGTGCGCGCGGCCCGCCGCCGCCTCGAGCGCGGTGCGCCTCGCTACGACCAGCGCGAGGCCGGGGACGCCCTCCAGCCACTTGTTGGCCGAGACCACCACCGCCTCGAGATCGAGCGCCCGGGCATCGAGCGGCAGGCCGCCGAACGAGGCGATGGCATCGACGATCAGCCGGACGCCGCACCGCCTCGCGACCTCGGCGAGCGGCGGCAGCGGATTGAGCAGGCCGGTGCCGGTGTCGACGTGGCAGACCATGACGTGGCCGATGGCGGGATCGGCATCCAGCGCCGCCTCGAGCTTCTGCGGCGACACCGGCTCGGACCAGGGCAGATCGAGCGAAGTGAAAGGAAAACCGATCGCGCCGGCGATCTCCTTCAGGCGCGCGCCGTAGAAGCCGTTGTCGACGATCAGAAGGCGCCGGTCGCGCGGCACGAGCGTGCCGAGCGTCGCCTCGTTCGCGGCATTGCCGGTGCCCTGCAGCGGCACGCAGTCGTAGAAGCCCTCGCCGTTCGCGAGGCGGAGCATGGTGGCGCGCAGCTCCGCGGTCATCGCCAGAAGATCGGGCTCGTTCGGGCTGAAGTCGCGCAGCATCGCGCGCTTGGTGCGCTCGCTCGTGGCCACCGGCCCGGGCGTCAGGATGATCGGCGGCTCTGGGTTCATGCGCGGTTCGCGGGAATCGAGGCTGCGCGATCATCGCAGCCGGCCGGAGGTTTGGCAATCGGAGCGCCGGCGCCCGAACGAGGTCGACGCCCGACGCGGATCACCTGCGGCGCTGTGCTCGCGCCATCGCGTAGATCGCCGTCCAGTCCTGTTGGCCGCCGCCCTGCTCCCTCGCCTGTGCATACGCCTCACGTGCCGCCTGTCCGGTCGGGGCGGCGACGCCCAGGCTCATCGCCAGATCGAGCGCGAGCCCGAGATCCTTGTGCGCCAGGTCGATCATGAAGCCGGGACTGAGATCGCCCTTCAGGACCTTGCCGGGATAGGTCGTGCCCATATGCCCCTGGCCCGCGGCCGTGCCCAGCATGACCTTGCGCGCGAGCTCGGGGTCGAGGCCGCTCGCCTCGGCCAGGCTGAGCGCCTCGGCGGTGGTCACGTTCAGCGTGATCGACATGAAGTTGTTGACGACCCTCATCCGCGAGCCGGACCCGGCCGGACCGCAATGCACGATCGTATCGCCCAGCTTCTCGAACACGGGCATCGCGCGCGCGACCGCGGCCTCGCTGCCGCCGGCCATGATCAGGAGCTTGTCCTCGATGGCGTGCTGCACCTGACGCCCGACCGGGGCGTCGACCATCCCGATGCCGCGCTCGGCCATCAGGCGCGCGAGCCGGTCGGTGATCGCCGGCGCGATGGTGCTCATGTCAACGTACAGGGCGTCGCGCCGCATCGCGTCGGCGATGCCGCCCTCGCCGAGCAGCGCCGCCTCGACGTGCTCGCCGTTCGGCAGCATGGTGATGACACAGTCGGCGGCGCTCGCCGCCTCGGCGGGCGAGCCGGCGGCCGTGGCGCCCTCGCCTGCGATCCTGGCGAGCGCGGCCGGGTCGACATCGAACGCGCGCAGCTCGAACCCGCCCTCGAGCAGGTTGCGCGCCATCGGCGCCCCATCGTGCCGACCCCGACGAACCCGATTTTTTGCAACGATACCTCCCCCTATGGCTGGGACCGGCCGCGCGCGAGATCGCCCGGCGCCCCCCTCTCCGCCCTCCCCCTCGAAGGGGGAGGAAGGGCGGGGGTGATTGCCGCTGAACGCGTCGCGATGGCGCTCAGGCCTTGACCACCTCGAGATAGAGCTCCGGCCTGAAATACTCGTCGGCCGGCACCGGCGAATCGATCCCGGCCTGCTCGGCGAAGAAGTCGGTGACTTGGTTCAGCCAGTTGGTGACCGTGCCGTCGGCATACAGCTCGCGCCACTCGGTCGATGTGAACGCTTTTTGCGCCTGGTACTGCTCCTTGAGATCGGACAGCGGCACGGTGTCGTAATAGTTGGCCTGAAGAATCTCGAGCGCCTCGTCGGGCTTGGCGACCAGAAAGTCGTTCGCGGGCAGCCAGGCGCGGATGATCCGCTTCAGGACCTCCGGGTTGCTCTCGAAGTAGTCGTTGCCGGCGGCCCAGCCGGAGATGATCGCGGCCTCGGGGTAGTAGGCGGACGCGTCGTCGAGCTTCTTCGCGCTCGCGACCTGATCCCGCACCCGGATGTTGAACGGCACCCAGAGCGCCACGGCGGGCACGGCGCCGGAGATGAACGAGGTGACCGCCTCGCTCATCCGTTGATTGACGATCTCGACGTCCTCCGGGGCCAGGCCATGGCTGCGCAGAGCCCGGTCGAGATAGACGTGGGCCGTCGTGCCGACCGTGGTCGAGATCTTTTTTCCCCTGAGGTCGTCGAAGTCCTCCACCCCCTGGTCGGTGTTCACCCAGAGCTGCGCGGTGCCGAACTCGACGCAGTTGGTGAGGAACATCTTGCCCTGGCCGCGCGCCGGGAAGTTCGAGATCACCGCGCCGGTGGTGAGCACGTCGATGCCGCCGCTGATCAGCGCCTGGAACAGCTCGAGGCCGGTCGTGAACTGGATCCACTCCATCTCCAGCCCCTGCTCCTCGAAGGAGCCCGTGTGGTCGGCGAGCCAGAGCTGGCCGTCGACCGCGAGCGTATGCAGATAGCCCGCCCGGACCTTGGCCGGCGACTGCGCCAAGGACGCACGAGGAAAGCTTCCGACGCTCAGCGCAGCGACGCTGGCGACGCCGAGCGAGGTGAGGAGTTCGCGACGTTTGATGGCCATTGTCTGCCCTCCCTGCAGCAGTCCGGAAAACTCACTCGGCGGCCGTCAGGCGCCCCTGGCGTTCCTGGGCGGCGTACTCGCGCATCACCAGGTCGCGGACGTGCGATCGAAGCTCGCCGAACTCCTGGCTCTCGTGCACCGATTCCTCGCGCGGATAGGGAAACGGGACGTCGACGATCGCCCGAATGCTCGCCGGTCGCGCCGAGACGACGACGATTCGCGAGGAGAGATAGATCGCCTCCTCGACCGAATGGGTGATCAGCATCACCGTCTTGCCCTCCTGCTGCAGCACGTCGAGCAGGAGGTCCTGCATGCGGCTGCGGGTCTGGGCGTCGAGCGCCCCGAAGGGCTCGTCCATCAGCAGGAACTGCGGCTTGACCGCATAGGCGCGGGCGAGCGCCAGGCGCTGCCGCATACCGCCCGAGAGGGTCTTCGGGTAGGCGTCGGCGAAATCTGCGAGGCCCATCAGGCGCATGTAGCGCTCGCGGATCTGCGCCCGCTCGGGCCCGCGCACGCGGTTGGCGCGCAGCCTGAGCCCGAAGTCGATGTTCTGCTCGACCGTCAGCCAGGGGAACACCCCGTACTCCTGGAAGATCACCCCGCGCTCCGGCCCGGGGCCGGAGATAGAACGGCCGTCGAGCAGGACCTGGCCGCTGGTCGGCGCGACGAAGCCGGCGACCAGGTTGAGCATCGTCGTCTTGCCGCAGCCCGAAGGCCCGATCAGAGCGACGAACTCGCCGTCGGCGATCGTGAACGAGACATCGTCGACCACCCGAAGGAAGCCGGCCGGGGTCGGGAACTGAACGACGACGCGATCAAAGGTGATCCGGTCTCGCCCGTTGGATCCACCGGACCCCGCTGCCGCGCCAGTCATGCGACGATCCGCTCCTGCCAGCTCACCAGCCGTCGCGTCACCGCGCGCAGCATGATGTCCATGAACAGAGCGATGAAGCCGATGCAGATGATGCCGACATAGATGATGTCGAGCTGGAAGAACGCGGCGGCATCCTGGATGACCGCGCCGAGACCCTGCTGCGCGGCGATCAGCTCCGAGGCGACCAGGGTGGCCCAGGCGACGCCGAGCGCGACCCTGAGGGAGGTAAGAACGTGCGGCACGGCCATCGGCACGATGACCTTGCGGAAGATCTCGCCGTCGCTCGCGCCGAGCGCACGCGCGACGCGCACGAAAATCGGGCTGATCTGGGCGATGCCCTCGTACATGACGATCACGCCGGCGAAGAACGAGGCGTAGAACAGAATCACGACCTTGGCCGGCTCGCCGATGCCGAAGTAGACGATCACGAGCGGGATCAGCGCGATCGGCGGCAGTGCCCGAAAGAAGTTGATCAGCGGGTCGATGAACGAGCGGACCTGGCGGTACCAGCCGAGGAGGAAGCCCACGGGCACGGCGAGCGCGATGCCGAGAGCGACCCCGATCACCACCCTCTGGGTGGACATGAAAATGTCCACCGCCAGCGTGCCCTGCCAGAGCAGGGCCCAGAACCGCGCCAGGACCTCCCCGGGCGTCGGCACCAATGCCGGGCTGATCAGACCGCTCCCGCGGACGCCGTACCACAAGGCGAGCAGCGCCAGCCACGGCAAGAGAACGGTGACCAGCCGCCGGCTCGCGGCGCGCACGGCCGGACGCATGTTGCTCGGGCTTTCGGCCATGAGCCGAAGCTTGCCCCTGTCGCCTGTGACGCGCAACCCGGCCAACGATGCCACCCGTTTGCCTCCCTCTTGGGCATAGGTACTGAAGACCGTACGCAGGGTCCAGAGTCTCACCCCTTGCTGCACGGCTCAGAAGAGCGTCCGTTCCCCACGCACCCGGGCCAGCTGCTCCGGGACATCCGTCGCGAGGGGCTCCGGCTGTCCGGTTCCAAGGGGCGCGTCGGCTTGGCCTGAGCCGGACGAGCCTGCACCGCATCTTCCGCGGCGAGCAGGCGGTGACGCCCGAGATGGCGCTCAGGCTCGGCAGCTCCGCGGCAACGCATGCAGATGGCGCACGATCTCTGGCGCCTGGAACGCTCCATGCGCGCTCGACCGGATCCCGACCCACCGCGCGGCGTGAGCCGGCCGCGGCCCAATCGACCCTTACCGCAACTCCGCCGATAAAGCCCGCTACGCCTCGGCGAGGCGATCGGGCGTTGCGGTGGCGTGGTCGAGGGCGTAGCCGGCGGCGCGCACGGTGCGCAGGAGGTCGGCCCCGCCGCCGGCATTGAGCGCGCGGCGCAGGCGCCTGATGGTGGCGTCGACCGTGCGCAGTTCGACCTCCTGATCGCGCCCCCAGACGTTGTCCAGGAGCTGGCTCCGGGAAAAAACCCGGCCGGGGCTTTCCAGGAACTGGCGCAGGAGGCGGAACTCGGTCGGGCTCAGGTGGATCTCGCGGCCGCCGCGGAACACCCGATGCGCCGCCAGATCCATCACCAGGTCGGCGAAGCGCAGGGATTCCTCTGCGAACGCCGGCCGCACCCGGCGCAGCACGGCGCGCACCCGCGCGATCAGCTCCTCGAGCGAGAACGGCTTGGTCACGAAGTCGTCGGCCCCGGTGTTCAGGCCCTGCAGGCGGTCGGCCTCCTCGCCGCGCGCGGTCAGGATGATGATCGGCAGGTTCGCGGTCGCCGGCCTGCGGCGCAGCTGCCGGCACAGCTCGAGCCCCGACATCCAGGGCAGCATCCAGTCCAGGATCACGAGGTCCGGCAGCCGCTCGGCGATCAGGGTCTGCGCCTCCTCGCCGTCATAGGCCTGATCGACCGTGAAGCCGGCGCGCTCGAGATTGTACACCAAAAGCTGCTGCAGCGGCGCCTCGTCCTCGACGATCAGGACGTGCGGCTTCATGACGCCGCCTGCTGCGGCATGCGGTTGATCCGCTGACCGTGCACCATGTAGTGGATCTTCTCGGCGATGTTGGTGATGTGATCGCCGGTCCGCTCGAGGTTCTTGGCAATGAACAGCAGGTTGATGCAGGCGGTGATGTTCCTCGGGTCCTCGAGCATGTAGGTCGACAGCTCGCGGAACAGGCTCTCGTACATGGCATCGACCTCGTCGTCGCGGTGCCAGGCGGTCACCGCGCGCGCGGCGTCGCGCTCCAGATAGGCGTCGAGCACGTCCTTGATCATCGCCTGGGTGATCTGCGCCATGCGCGGGATCGCGTACTGCGACTGCACGGGCGGCACCTTGACCAGGCGCTCGATGCGCTTGGCGATGTTGA
>Ga0299907_10002316_pt1 | contig 11622 bp, 9 predicted proteins | sample RVTome_16_FD_198680 | JGI IMG/M metagenome (GOLD analysis project Ga0299907, IMG submission 198680) | Soil microbial communities from uranium-contaminated site in the Upper Colorado River Basin, Wyoming, United States - RVT152D67 (version 2) ...
ATGCTGCTGGCCGACCGCTACGAGGCGGACCGCCGCGGCGCTGCGGTCGGCTGGCTGATCGGCAGCACCTCTGTCGGCTATGCCTTTTCGCTCGTCCTGTCGGGTGCGGCGCTCGCCTGGGGTGGCTATCGCGCGGCATTTCTGGTCACCGGCGCCATGCCGCTGCTCGGGGCCGTGCTGCTCTCTCTCGCGCTGCGCGACACCGAGAACCGCATCCACCCGCGTCCCGCCGGGCTGCGCTTTCGGGCTCTGCTCACACCCCGCAGCAACGCCTTCCGGCTGGTTGCCGGCTACACTGCACATTGCTGGGAGCTGCTCGGTATGTGGGCTTGGGTGCCGGCATTCCTGGCTGCCAGCGCCTCTCTCTCTGGCGCGGCGCCGGCCGCCGCCGCCGGATTCGGCGCCTATCTCTCGGCTGCGATGCACATGGTCGGGGCCGTGGCCGCCTCGACCATGGGCGGGCTCTCGGACCACCTCGGACGCCGCACGGTGCTGCTCATGCTGGCTGCCACCAGCGCCAGCCTCTCGCTCGTGATAGGCTGGCTGATCGTCTGGCCGCTGTATCTTCTCCTTCCGCTGGCGCTGCTCTACAGCTTTACGACCATCGGCGACTCGCCGGTGCTCTCGGTGGCGCTCACCGAGGCGGTCGAGCCGGGCTATCTGGGCGCCGTGCTGGCGCTGCGCTCGATGCTGGGCTTCGGCGCCGGGGCGATCTCGCCGCTCGTCTTCGGCGCCGTTCTCGACCTCGCCAATCCCGGCAGCGTCAGCCCCACGGTCTGGGGCTGGTCCTTCATGGTCCTCGGCGTGGGGGGCATGATCGCCGCCGGCTACGCGTGGTCGATAAGGTCCGCTCCGGGCAGGCTTGACCCGACGGCCGACTAGCATCCGCCCGGAAGGATTCAGGCCTTCTGGAGAACGAAGATGAACACGTCCTCGCTACGCTCGGATTTCAGTAGCTTGTGCCCGGTCGCCTCGCAGAAGCTCTCGAAATCGGCCTCGGACGCCGGGTCGGTCGCGAGCACGCAGACGGTCGCGCCCTTGTCGACCACCATCAGTGCCTGGCGCGCCTTGACCAGCGGCATCGGACAGGCGAGCCCGCGCACATCCAAAAATGCATCGAAGCGTCGTTCGGCCATGGCGTCTCGATCGGCGTCCACGGCGCCTGTCTAGCAGTTTCCGAGGTCCTCGTCAGCGCCCCGTGCTGCGCCGTCGCGGCAGGTCGGTCGAGGACGGCGCTCACTCGCGCACGTGTTCGCGCATGCCGCCCTCGAGCTCCTCGAGGCTGATTGCCTGGTCGCTGTCGGCATCGTAGATCTCGAACCGGGCGAAGCGCGCCTCGATCCACTCGGAGCCGGAGAGCACGCCATCGCCGTCCATGTCCGCGTCGGCGAACGCGTCGGGCGTAAGTCTCGACTCTTCGAGCCTCAGGGCCGAAGTCTCGCCCATACGTCGCAGGCTGCGGTAGAAGATCTGCGTCTTGTTCAGCTGGAACTCCTCGCGGCTGATCCGGCCGTCGCCGTCGGCATCGAGGAGGTCGAAGAGCTCGCGAATCTGTGATTCCTGGCCGACCGCCGGATGCCACGGAGAGATCCCGGCCAGTGCGAGAAGCAGCGCAAGCGCAAGCGATCGCTTCGGCCGGGCAGACGACGTCATCGGATCTGGCATCATCGGACGGTATCTCCAAGGGGCTCCCAACGGCCGCCCCGGCAGGCTTATCGCCCCCTTCGCGCCGGCGCAACTTCCGCTGCTCCGTAGGAACCGGGACCGAGCCAGGGCAGGCTTGACGCAAGGGTGGCGGAAGCGCTTGATGGCCCGAGGATTTGCCGCGATTTTGGGCATTTGGGGCTTGGCGCAGTACTTTCGTCCAACGGTCGTCGAGGAGGCGCTCGATCATCTGAGGCGAGCGCCGCTCACCGTGCTCGCCGGCGGCACCGATCACTACCCCGCGCGGGTCGGGCGGCCGCTCGACGAGGACGTGCTCGACATCACCGCGATCGACGCGCTGCGCGCCATCGACGAGCAAGAGGGCCAGTTCCGGATCGGCGCGCTGACCAGCTGGAGCGATATCGTTCGGGCGCCGCTGCCGCCCTGGTTCGATGGCTTGAAGCTCGCGGCGCGCGAGGTCGGCGGATTGCAGGTGCAAAACGCCGGCACGATCGGCGGCAATCTCTGCAACGCCTCGCCGGCGGCCGATGGCGTACCGCCGCTGCTCGCCATGGACGCCGAGGCGGAGCTCACGTCAATCGGGGGCGTCCAGCAGCTGCCGCTCTCCCGTCTGATCCTCGGCAACCGGCGGACCGCCCTCCGGCGCGATCAGCTGCTGACCGCGATCATCGTGCCGAAGCCGGGGAAGAAGCGCGCCGCCGGCCATTTTCTCAAGCTCGGCGCGCGACGCTATCTCGTGATCTCGATCGTCGCCGTGGCCGCCAATCTCGAGCTCGAGGACGATGGACGCGTGGCAACGGCGCGGCTCGCGGTCGGCGCCTGCTCGCCGGTGGCGCAGCGGCTCGTCGAGGCCGAGCGGGCGTTACGTGGCGCGCCCTGCGATCGATCGCTCGGCTCCCTGGTTCAGCCCGAGCACGTGGCCTCCCTCGACCCGATCGACGACGTGCGCGCGAGCGCCGAATACCGGCTCGACGCGGCCCTGACGCTGGTGCGGCGCACCGTCGAGGAGCTGGCGGTGCGGCTGTGAACGATCGCGCAACCGTGCGCGCCCGGGCCGATGCCGAGGCGATCGGCTTCGTCGTGAACGGCCAGGCCGTGCATGTCCGCGCGCCGCCGGTCAAGCGTCTGGCCGCGGCGCTGCGGGACGATCTCGGCCTCTTCGGGACCAAGATCGGCTGCAATGCCGGCGACTGCGGCGCGTGCACCGCGCTGCTCGACGGCACGCAGGTCTGCGCCTGCATGGTGCCGCTCGGCCAGGTCGCGGGCCGCCGGGTGACGACCGTCGAAGGTCTCGCCGCCGACGGCACGCTGAGCGATCTTCAGGCGGCGTTCCTGCGCCATGGCGCGGCGCAGTGCGGCATCTGCACGCCGGGCATGCTGATGGCCGCGAGCGATCTTCTGGCACGCAACCCGCAGCCGAGTTTTGGGGAAATCATGGACGGGCTCGGCGGCGTGCTCTGCCGCTGTACCGGCTATCAGAAGATCGTCGAGGCGGTACAGGGCCTCACCGCTCCCGCGCGCGACGACGCGATCGGGATCGGGCGCGCGGTCGGGGCGCGGCTCGCCAAGGTCGACGGCCGGGCAATGCTGACCGGAGCCGAGCGCTTCGGCGCAGACGCCATCCCGATCGATGCGCTCTGGCTGAAGGTCATCCGCTCTCCATACCCGTCGGCGCGGTTCGAGCTGCTCGATCCCGGGCCGCTGCTCGCACGGCACCCGGGCCTGCGCGTGCTGACCGCCGCCGACGTGCCGCGGAACGGCTTTGGCATCTACCCGCACATCAAGGATCAGCCGGTGCTCGCCGACGGCATCGTGCGCCATCGGGGCGAGGCAGTCATAGGGCTGCTCGGCGAGCGCGAGGCCATCGACGGGATCCGGGACGGGGAGGTGCCGATCGAGTGGCGGCCTCTCGAACCCGTGCTCGGCCTGGATGCCGCCATGGCCCGGCGAGCGCCGCTCGTGCAGCGGGAAAAGCCCGGCAATCTCCTGATCGATGGCGGGCTGCGCCGGGGCGATGCTGACGCGGCGTTCGAGGACTGCGCGGCGGTGGCCGAGGGATGCTTTGTCACCTCGTTCGTCGAGCACGCCTACATCGAGCCGGAGGCCGGCTGGGCGCGGCGGATTGGCGATCGCGTCGAGATCCACGTCAGCACCCAGACGCCGTACATGGACCGCGACGAGGCGGCGAGCGTGCTGGGCGTCGCACCGGAGCGGGTGCGCATCGTCCCCACCGCCTGCGGCGGCGGGTTCGGCGGCAAGCTCGACCTCTCGGTCCAGCCGCTGCTCGCGATCGCCGCGATGCTGGTGGATCGCCCGGTCGCCCTGGTCTACGACAGGCCTGAAAGCATGGCAAGCTCAACCAAGCGCCACGCCGCGCGGATCGAGGCGCGCATGGGCTGTGACGCAAAGGGCCGCCTCGTGGCGTTCGCCGAGACCGCCGATTTCGACACTGGCGCCTACGCCTCCTGGGGGCCGACCGTGGCCGGCCGCGTGCCGATCCACGCCATGGGCCCGTATCGGGTGCCACATGTCCGGGCGCGCGGCCGGGCCTTCTTCACGAACGCGCCGCCGGCTGGCGCCTTTCGCGGCTTCGGCGTTCCGCAGGCGGCCATCGTTCACGAGACGCTGATGGACGATCTGGCGCTTCAGCTCGGCATCGACCGCCTGGAGTTCCGCCTCGACAACGCGCTGCGCACGGGCGACGTCACGGCGACCGGACAGGTGCTCGAGGCGAGCGTCGGCCTGGCGCAGTGCCTCGAGGCGGTGCGGCCACGCTGGCGGCAGATGCTCGACGAAGCCGTCAACTTCAATCTGAACTCCAGGAGTCTACGCCAAGGCGTTGGCATAGGCTGCATGTGGTACGGCATCGGCAACACGGCGCTGTCCAACCCTTCGACCATCCGCATCGGCCTCGCGCGCGACGGCCGCCTCTTCCTCTACAGCGGTGCGGTGGACATCGGTCAGGGATCGAGCACGATCCTTGTGCAGATCGCGGCCGATGCGCTGGGCGTCGCACCCGATCGCTTCGAGCTCGTGGTCGGCGATACCGACCGGACCGCAGACGCCGGCAAGACCTCGGCCTCGCGCCAGACCTTCGTCTCCGGCCGGGCGGCGCAGCTCGCCGCCGAGGACCTCCGGGGAAAAATCCTGCGCCGGGTCAATGCCGGGGCGGATGCGCGCATCAGGCGGGAGGGGGCGATGGTCGAGGTCAGCGAAGCCGGGCAGACGCGCCGTCTCGACCTTTGCGCGCTCGAGGCGGACGAGGACGGCACCGTGCTGATGGGCGAGGGGTGGTTCGATCCGCCCACGACCGCGATGGACGAAAACGGCCAGGGCGTGCCCTACGCCACCTACGCCTTCGCGGCGCAGATCGCCGAGGTGCAGGTCGATCTCGACCTGGGCACGACTAGAGTTAAGGAAATAATTGCGGCGCACGACGTCGGGCGCGCGATCAACCCGACCCAGGTCGAGGGCCAGATCCAGGGCGGCATCGCGCAGGGGCTGGGTTTGGCGCTCATGGAGGAGTATCTGCCCGGGCGCACCGAGAACCTGCACGACTATCTGATCCCGACGGTCGGCGACATGCCGCAGATCGAGGTGATCCTGATCGAGGACCCGGAGCCGCTCGGGCCGTTCGGCGCAAAGGGCGTCGGCGAGCCGGGCCTGATCCCGACCGCGCCCGCGATCCTCTCGGCCATTCGCCATGCGACCGGCGTGCGGGTGACCCACGTGCCGGCGTTGCCGCACCGGCTGCGCGCCGCGATCCTGGCCCTGGAGACGAGCCGTGGCTGAGGAGGGCGCGGTGGTCCGCTGCGATGCCTGCCCGGTGCTGTGCCGGATCCGCGAGGGTCGGACCGGCGCCTGCGATCGCTACGCCAATCACGACGGTAGGCTGGTCCGCCTCGACCCCCTGGTGGTGACCGAGCGCGCCGATGCCAAGGTGCCGTTTCTCGAAGGCGCCGCCGAATGGAGCGGCGCCCTGGTGCGCGAGCCGCAGAGCTTCGTGACCGGGATCGGCGCAGGCACCACCTATCCCGACTACAAGCCGGCACCCTTCATCGTCGGCAGCCAGGTCGACGGGGTCGACATAGTGACGGTCGTGTCCGAGGGCATCTTCAGCTATTGCGGGCTCAAGGTGAAGGTCGACACCGACCGCTATCTCGGCCCGGAGCAGGCGGCGGTGCGCACCGAGGGCGAGCAGATCGGCCACGTCACCACCGCCGAGTACGGCTCGCAGATGCTCTCGCTCGGCGGCGTCCGGCACCTGACCGGCGGCTCCAAGCAGGAGGGCAACGTCACCTGCCAGGCGCTGCTCGATCTCTGCAACCGCAAGCCCGTCGAAGTGCAGATCGACGGCGGCGCGACCGTGGTGCTCGAAGCCGGCGCGGCACCGGTCGTCAACGGTGCGCGCGAGGAGCGCATGCGGGTCGGCTGCGGCTCGGCGGCGATCGGCATTTTCGCCAAGCAGTGGCACGGCCATGCCGACGAGGTGATCGTGGTCGACGATCACATCACCGGCGTGCTGACCGAGCATCAGGCCGGGCGCTTCCTCGACATGCCGCCCGCCGGCATCCGGGTGCGGGGCAGAAAGTCGACTCCCGGGCGCTACTTCCAGGTGGCCGAGCCAGGGCTCGGCTGGGGCGGCACGCACATCACCGACCCGCTCGAGATCGTCGAGAAGATCAACCCCAAGGTCGCCTGGCCCGGCCTGCGCCTGCTCATGGTGTCGACCACCGGCGAGGACGCCGCCTGGTTCGTGCTCGACGATGATCTGAAGCCGGTGCCCGCGCCCATGCCGCCCGAGATCACAAAGGTGGTCGACCGCATCGCCGAGAACTGCGAGCCGGCGCTCACCACCGCCATGTTCATGGCCGGGGCCGGCGGGTCCCTGCGCGCCGGCGTGACCGAGAACCCCGTCCGCCTGACCCGCTCGGTCAAGCAGGCGCTGACACGGGTGACCTGCGGTGGTGCTCCGGTCTACGTCTGGCCGGGCGGCGGCATCACCTTGATGGTCGACGTCACGCGGATGCCGGAAAGCTCGTTCGGCTACGTGCCGACGCCGGCGCTGGTCGCGCCGATCGAGTTCACGCTCCGGCGCGAGGACTACGCCGCGCTCGGCGGCCACCTCGATGCCATCCTGCCGGTCGAGGAGGTGCTCGCGAGCGCGCGCCTGCGCCGCGAGCCCTGGCGCGAAGCGAACCCGTGGCCGATGGAGCCCGGCCGGGTGCTGGAGCGCTCGTGACCGGCCGGCCTCAGGTCGCCTTGATGCCGGACGGCCGCAGGCTGCACCTGCATCACGGGCCGATCGACATCATCGCCGAGGCCTTCGGCCCGACCGAGGAGATTTTCTTAGCTGACCGACAGGCGGCAGACCGCTTTTCGACGATTCTGGACGAGCTGGTCGAGGAGCTGGCTCTGCTGCGGCAGCCGATCACCGATGCCAACGTCCCGGTCCGGGCAACGGTCGCGAGGCGCATGGTCGCCGCCGTCTGGCCGCATCGCGATGTGTTCGTCACGCCCATGGCGGCAGTCGCCGGCGCCGTCGCCGACGAGGTGCTTTCCGCGATGATCGCGGGCCGAAGTCTGGAAAAGGCGTATGTCAACGACGGCGGCGATATTTCCTTCACTCTGAGACGAGGGCAGAGCCTGCACACCGGCGTGGTGGCGGACCAGGACGCGCCGGCGATCGATGGCCGAATCGAGCTTTCCTACGACATGCCGGTGCGCGGTCTGGCGACCTCGGGCTGGCGCGGGCGCTCGCTCTCGCTCGGCATCGCCGATGCGGTGACCGTGCTTGCAAGGAGCGCCGCCGAGGCGGACGCGGCAGCGACCTTGATTGCGAATGCGGTCGACGTCGACCATCCCGCGGTGCGCAGGTGTCGGGCCAGAGACTTGCGCGACGACACCGATCTCGGCGATCTTCCGGTGACGGTCCAGGTCGGACCACTGCCCCGTTTCGCGACCGACCGGGCGCTCGCGAAGGGCGCGGATCGCGCGGAAGGCATGCGCCGGGCCGGCCTGATCTTTGCCGCCGGGCTGTTCCTGCAGGGCGAGGTCCGGCTGGTCGGGCCGCTGCAGGCGCCGGTGGCGATCCGGGCTGCGGGTTGACGAGGCGCGACCGGGAAGAGCGGCGCGCCCGAAAGGGAGGCAAGAGATGATCCGAAGGCGAGACTTCATCGCACTCGCAGGCGCGGTCTGCCTGCTGATGCCGGCTGGTGCCCAAGCCGCCGATCCGATCAAGGTCGGCGAGATCAACAGCTACTCGCGCTTTCCGGGCTTCGTTTTGTCCTACCAGAAGGGCTGGCAGCTCGCGGTCGAGGAGGTCAACGCCAACGGCGGCGTGCTCGGCACCACGCTCGAGGTCGTCTCGCGCGACGACGGCGGTCAGACGGCGAACGCGGTCACGCTGGCCAACGAGCTCGTGGCGCGCGAGGGCGTGGCCCTGCTTGCCGGCACTTTCCTCTCCAACGTCGGACTCGCAGTTTCCGACTTCGCCAAGCAGAAGCAGGTGCTCTTTATCGCCGCCGAGCCGCTTAGTACCGCGGTCACCTGGGAGCAGGGCCACCGCTACACCTGGCGGCTGCGCCCGTCGACCTTCATGCAGAACGACATGCTGGCGGCAGCGGCTGCCGAGCTGCCGGCTCAGCGCTGGGTGGCCATCGCGCCGAACTACGAGTACGGGCAGTCGGCGGTCGCCGAGTTCAAGAAGCTGCTGAAGGAGCGCAAGCCGGACGTCGAGTTCGTGGCGGAGCAGTGGCCGGCGCTCGGCAAGCTCGAGGCCGGCCCCACGGTGCAGGCGCTGCTCGCCGCCGAGCCCGAGGCGATCTACAACGCCACCTTCGCGGGCGACCTGGTCGAGTTCGTGCGCGAGGGCACGACGCGCGGTCTGTTCGAGGGCCGCGAGGTGGTGAGCCTGCTGACCGGAGAGCCTGAGTATCTCGATCCGCTCGGCGCCGAGGCCCCGGAGGGCTGGCTGGTCACCGGCTACCCCTGGTCGAAGATCGACACCCCGGAGCACAAGGCATTCCTCGACGCCTTCCAGGCCAAGTGGAACGAGCCGCCCAAGCTCGGCGCAGTGGTCGGCTACGCCATGATCCATTCGATCGCGGCGATGCTCGAGAAGGCGGGCTCGACCGAGACCGACGCCATGATCGAGGCGATGGCCGGGCTCGAGATGATGTCGCCCTTCGGTCCGATCACCTGGCGCGAGATCGACCATCAGGCGACCATGGGCGCCTATGTCGGGCGCACGGCGGTCGAGGACGGCAAGCCCACCATGGTCGACTGGAGCTATCAGGACGGCGCCGATCACCTGCCGAGCGACGAGGAGGTCCAGGCGATGCGACCGCAGGGCTGACGCTCACACCGTGAGATAGGTGGCGCGCACGTCCTCGTCGGCGGCCAGCTCCTCCATGGTGCCGCGATAGCGGATGCTGCCCTTCTCGATGATCAGGGCGCGATCGGCGACGGTGCGTGCGAAGCGCAGGTTCTGCTCCGAGAGCAGGACGGTAAGACCGTTTTCCTTGAGTTCGCGCACGGTCTGCGCCATCTGGCGGACGATCACCGGGGCGAGGCCCTCGGACGGTTCGTCGAGCAAAATGGCGCGCGGATTGCCCATGAGCGTACGGGCGATGGTCAGCATCTGCTGCTCGCCGCCGGAAGTCCGCCCGGCCTGCCGGCTCTGGAGGCCGGCGAGGTTCGGAAAAAGCTCGAACAGGCGCTCGGGTGTCCAGGCGGGCGTTCCGGCGCGCGGCGGCCGGCGTCCGACCTCGAGGTTGTCCTGCACCGTGAGCTCCGGGAAGATGCGCCGCTCCTCGGGCACGTAGCCGAGGCCGAGCCGGCAGATCGCATAAGGCGGAAGGCCGGTGATGTCGCGGCCGTCGAAGCGCAGCGTTCCGGAGGTCGGCCGCACCAGACCGATGATGCATTTGAGCGTGGTCGTCTTGCCGGCGCCGTTTCGGCCCATGAGCGCGACGACCTCGCTCCGCCCGACCGCGAAGGAGACGCCGTCCAGGATGTGCGCCCGGCCGTAATGGGCGTGCAGGCGCTCGACCTCAAGCATCGCCGCCCGCGGTCGCGCGGACCGCGCGCTGGTCCGGCGGCTCGGCCTCGAGCGCGCCGAGATAGATCTCCTGCACCAGCGGCGCCCTGCGCACCTCCTCGGGCGTGCCTTCGGCGACCAGCTGGCCACGGCTCATGACGATGATCCGGTCGGCATGGGCGAACACCACGTCCATGTCGTGCTCGGTGAACAGCACGGCGAGGTTGCGCTCGCGGACGATGCCGCGGGCCAGCGCCATCAGCTCGATCCGCTCCCTGGGCGCCATGCCGGCGGTCGGCTCGTCCATCAGCATGAGGACCGGGTCGTGGGCCAACGCGACGGCCAGCTCGACCCGCTTCAGATCGCCATAGGCGAGCACGGCGCAGGCCCGCTCGGCCTGATCCGCCATCTCGACCCGGGCGAGCAGGGCGAGCGCCTCGTCGCGGTAGAGCCGCCCGGCATAGGGCCAGAGGCTGCGGGTGCGGCTATGATGCGAGATCAGCGCCTGCTGGACGTTCTCGGCCACGGTCATCGAGCCGAAGGTCTGGGTGATCTGGAAGGTGCGGCCGACGCCGAGCCGCCAGACGGTGCGCGGCGGGAGGCCGACCAGCTCCTTGCCGTTCAGCCGCACGTTGCCGGCATCGGGCCGGATCTGGCCGTTCAGGCAGTTGAAGCAGGTGGTCTTGCCAGCGCCGTTCGGCCCGATCAGCGCTAGCAGCTCGCCGGCCGCAACATCGAAGCTCACGCCGGCAACCGCGCACACGCCGCCGAACGCCTTCGTGAGGCCCTCGACCTCAAGGACCCGCATCACGCGGTCCCGACCCGGCCGAGCCGGCGCTCCGCGAAGCCGACGACGCCGTGCGGGAAGGCGAGCACGAGACCCACGATGATCAGGCCCAGGATCAGCGGCCAATGGCGGGTGAGGGTCGAGAACCAGATCTCGAGGCCGTGGTAGAGCGCGGCGCCGACGATCGGGCCGAGCATGGTCTGCACGCCGCCCAGCAGCACCATGACAAGGCCGTCGATCGACTGCGGAATCGCGAGCCAGGTCGGGTCGATTGTCCCCTTGTGGAAGGCGAGCATGCCGCCCGCGAGCCCGGCGAAGGTGCCGGCGATGGCGAACGCCAGCCACTGATGGGTGCGGATGTCGATGCCGATCGCATCGGCGCGCAGCGGCGCGTCGCGACAGGCGCGAAGGGTCGCGCCGAAGGGCGCGAAGACGAAGCGTCGGAGCAAGGCGAGCGCGATCAGGTTCAAGGCCAGCGCCAGGTAGTAATAGACGATAGTCTGGCTCGCCCAGGCCGCCGGCCAGATGCCGACGAGGCCGTTGTCGCCGCCGGTCACCTCGACCCACTGGAAGACGATCGCATAGACAATCTGGGCGAATGCGAGCGAGAGCATGGCGAGGTAGACGCCCGAGAGCCGGACGCAGAACCAGCCGAACAGGAGGGCGCCCAGGAACGCGGCGAGCGGTGCCAGCGCGAGGGCGAGCTCCATGGAGACCGGCAGATATTTGATCGCGAGGCCGGCGCCGTACGCGCCGAGCCCGAAATAGGCGGCGTGGCCGAACGAGACCATGCCGCCCGGGCCCATGATGAGGTGCAGGCTCTGGGCGTAGAGTGCGAGGCAGAAGATCTCGATCAGCAGGAACTGCGCATAGCTGCCGACCAGCGCCGGCAGCATCAGCAGGAGCGCGATCAGGCCCAGCATAGCGGCGCGCAGCGGCACCGGCGGCGGGCGCAGCAATGGCTCGCTCGCGCCCGAGCCCGTGTGCGCGGCGAGCTCCGGCCGCCCGAGCAGCCCCCACGGCCGGACGATCAGGACTACGGCCATGATCAGGAAGGCCAGGACGAGCGTGATCTCCGGGAGCTGAAAGATCGCGAACGCCTCGAGCTCCTTGATGATCAGCGCCGCCA
>Ga0299907_10002317_pt1 | contig 11621 bp, 10 predicted proteins | sample RVTome_16_FD_198680 | JGI IMG/M metagenome (GOLD analysis project Ga0299907, IMG submission 198680) | Soil microbial communities from uranium-contaminated site in the Upper Colorado River Basin, Wyoming, United States - RVT152D67 (version 2) ...
GCGACCGCGCGCATGGGATCGGCGTCACCGACCATGCCCTCGATCTTCAGGCCGGTCTCACGCAACCGTGTCACGGCCTCGTTCATGCGGTGCTGGGCGAGGATCTCGCCGCTGAGCTGACGCTCCTTGGGGTGGGCCACACCACCGACGGAGGCGAAGCTGATCCTGCGCTGCACGGCATCTGACGTGGCGACCGCCGGGACCACGAGCAGGAACGACGTGTCGGTCCTGCCTGCCTGCTGCTGCATGTGCCGCTGCAGGCGTTCGGCGCGCAGTGACGCGTTGCCGACGACCAGGACATGGTGGCGCCCGTCGTCGGGGCTGTCCTCGAGGTCCGGGTAGAGCGGCTTCTGCTCCCGCTCGCGGCCGTACGCGTACGGGTCGAGGCGCGACGAGTCGACACCGTGCTCCGATTTGAGGTGGTAGTTGTATTCCGATTCGCTGCGGAACCGCAGTTCGCAGCGTGGACACTGGTAGATGGCCATGACCGTTGAACTCCTTGTCGGCGCCGACAGTGTGGCCTGCGATCCCACTCGGACGGGTCGCGGGTGCGAAAATCAGCGGTGTCTCCCCCCTCACAATATCGGATGGAGGCCGGAGCAAACTTGCGTTCGTCCACAGCAGCCCTGACACTTCCGCCCGATGTGCTGCAACGCGACCGCCCCCTCCGCGACATGACCTCCGGCGTACAGATCGAACCGGCGACCGATCCCGGTTCGTGCCGCGCCATCGAGGACGTGCAACGCGAGGTGTGGGGCCTGCCGGAACGCGGAATCGTGCCGGCCGAACAGATCCGTGCCATCGTCCACAACGGCGGCATGCTGCTGATCGCCCGCGCCGGCGATGAGTTGGTCGGGTTCTGCTACGCCTTCGTGGGTGCCGAGGACGACCGTCCGATCTGGTGCTCCCACATGCTGGCCGTCCGGCCCGCCTGGCGGTCGCGAGGCATCGGGCAGGCGCTCAAGCTCGCCCAGCGCCGGCTGGCGCGCGAGCGTGGCATCGACAAGATCACCTGGACGTTCGACCCCCTCCAGACGCGCAACGCCTACCTGAACCTGCACCGCCTGGGCGCCCGTGCCCGCCGCTACTTCGTCAACCACTACGGCGAGATGGACGACGACATCAACCGCGGCATGCCGACCGATCGCCTGCTGGCGGAGTGGTCCGTCCACGGGAAACCGCCGCCCTCCACCGCCGGCCGGCAATGGCTGCTGACCGCCGACACCTCCGGCGACCTGCCCCGGCCGGGTGACGTACCGGACAAGATCCCCCACGCCGGCGGCCTCGTGGCGGTGCCGTCGGACATCGAGCCACTGCGCTCGAAGGACCCGCACCTGCTCGCTCAGTGGCGCATGGCGCTGCGCTCGGCGTTCCGGGAGGCATTCGCCGCCGGACTGGTCGCGGTGGACCTCGAACGCGACGCCGGCGACGGCGTGTCCGCGTACGTGCTCGGACGCACGTCGTGACCGCGCTGACCATCGAGCGGGTCGACCTGCTCCATCTGAGCATGCAGTTGCGCGAACGGTTCGTCACGAGCTTCGGGCCACAGCAGCAGCGCGACATCGTGCTGGTGCGGCTGTACGCCGGTGGCATCGAGGGATGGGGAGAGCTGGTCGCCGGGCGCGAGCCCGTCTACAGCGAGGAGACGGTGGTCACCGCGACGGCGATGCTGCGTCACCACCTGCTGGGGCTGGTGCTCGGCCGGACCGTCGAGGATCCACGTCAGGTCGACCGGTGGTGGCGGCACGTGCGGGGCAACCACATGGCCAAGGCCGCGGTGGAGATGGCCGTGTGGGACGTCTGGGCACGGGCGGCCGGCCAGTCACTCGCGCACGCGCTCGGCGGGTCGAAGACCAGCGTCGCCAGCGGGGTCAGCGTCGGCATCCAGGACGACACCGCCGCGCTCCTCGACCGGGTGGCCGGCTACGTCGCACAGGGATACGCGCGCATCAAGCTCAAGATCGCACCCGGCAACGACGTCGGACTGGTCGCCGCCGTGCGCGAGCGGTTCGGCGACATCGAGTTGATGGTCGACGCGAACTCTGCCTACACGCTCGACGACGCCCAGCACCTGGCGGCCCTCGACGAGTTCGATCTCATGATGATCGAGCAGCCACTCGAGCACGACGACATCATCGACCACGCCACGCTCGCGCCTGAACTGCGCACACCGATCTGCCTGGACGAGTCGATCCGCACGCCGGGCGACGCCCGCCGCGCGCACCAGCTCGGCGCGTGCCGGATCATCAACTGCAAACCCGGCCGCATGGGCGGCCACACCGCGTCACTGGCGCTCCACGACTGGTGCACCGCGGCCGGGATGCCCCTGTGGGTCGGCGGGATGCTCGAATCGGGCGTCGGGCGGCTGCACAACATCGCCCTGGCAAGCCTGGACGGTTTCACGCTGCCAGGCGACACGTCGGCCAGCGACCGCTACTGGACCGCCGACATCATCGCCCCGGAGGTGCGCCTGAGCCCGGACGGCACCGTGCCGGTCCCGACCGGTCCGGGCCTGGGACACGCCATCGACCACGACCGCATCCAGTCGGTGCTGGAGCACACCGAGACCTTCACCGCCGCGTAGGCACGCCGGCGGTCCGCGACAGGCGGCCGGAGATCGAGTTGGACATGACGACGTCGGACAGCGCAACGATCGACGGCCTGCAGGCGGCGCTCAGCGCGCGTGCGCCGGCGATGGTCGACGAACTGCGGATGCTCGTCGAGCACGAGACCCCGACCGGTGACGTCACACACCTCGACGCGCTGGCCGGCGTGCTGACCTCCCAGTGGGAGAGCGTCGGCGCATCCGTCACCCGCCACGACGTCGCGGGCACGGGCGCGCATCTGGAGATGTCGTGGCCAGGACCGCCGGGGACGCCCGCCGACACGGCCCCGGTGCTGCTCGTCGGCCACTACGACACGGTGCACGACGTGGGCACGCTGCAGCGCAACCCCTGGCGCATCGACGAGGAGGGCCGTGCCTGGGGCCCCGGAACGCAGGACATGAAGTCCGGACTGGTGATCGCCCGCAACGCGCTGGCCGCGCTGGGCGAGCTCGGCAGGCCACTGCTCCGCGGTGTCCGTGCGTTGATCACCGCCGACGAGGAGATCGGCAGCCCGACGTCCGCGGATCTGATCCGTGATCGCGGCCGCACCAGTAGCTACGCGCTGGTGTTCGAAGCCTCGGGGTCCGACGGCGCGCTGAAGACCGAGCGCAAGGGGGTGGGGTTGTGGTCGGTGGCGGTGCGGGGTCGCGCCGCGCACGCCGGCCAGCAGTTCTTCGACGGCGTCAACGCCAACGTGGCGCTCGCGGGGCTCATCCTCGACATCGCCGAGCTCAGCGACCGCGACGTGGGCACGACGGTCAACGTCGGCACCATCAAGGGCGGCACCCGGGCCAACGTCGTCGCCGCGCACGCCCGGGCGGCCGTCGACGTCCGCTTCACCGACGACGGCGAGGCGGACCGCGTCGCCGCCGCCCTGGCCGCCCTGCGCAGCCCGCTCGACGTCGGCATCGCCCTCGATGGCGGCGTGAACCGTCGCGCGATGCGTCGTACGGCCGCGACCGCGGACCTGTTCGAGCGCGCACGGACGTGCGCCGCGGCGCTGGGGTTCGACCTGGCCGAGTCGTCGGCCGGCGGCGCCAGCGACGGCAACCTCATAGCCGCCGACGGCACCCCCACGCTCGATGGGATGGGCGGCGTCGGCGCGGGACTGCACACCGAGGACGAGTATGTGCGGGTCGGCTCGCTACCGCAGCGGGCGGCGCTGCTCGCCGCGCTCCTGGCGAGCGACGTCGGCTGAGTCGGACCAGAGAGCGGGCCGGTGCCAGTGGCACCGGCCCGCGTCAGCGGTGGGCCCGCTACCTGGCGACGAGGCGTTGGAAGAAGTCGCGGTAGCGCTGGACCGCCTGCCGCAGTTCCTCGGTCGTCGGTTCATCCCCACTGTCCCACCGCTGCTCGAGGCCCTGGCGGGAGTTGGTGAAGCGTTGGGCGATCTGGTGGGTCACCTCGCCGACCAGATCATCGGCCTCGCGGACGCTCCGCCGCGGCTCGTCGATGAACCCGACCTGTATGTCGTCCCAGCGCTGCTGGTATGCGGTCAGGTCGTCGTCGGGCAGCAGGCCCGCATGGGCGTTCCAGTCCGTGGTCGTCCCGGGCCCCTCGGACGCGGGTTCGACACGTTGCGACGACGGGTCGCGGTGGGTGTCACGGCCCTCGACCGCGTCGGGCTCGGCCGTCGTGGTCGCCGCCACGCCGGACGACGAGGCCGTCTCGGTCTGGCGGGCGTCGATCCGTTGGGAACCGCCCGGCGCCGCGTCGTCGCGGTCCGCCGGCTGTGGCTCGGGTTGCGCCTGCGGTTCCGGTTGGCCTCTGGTGTCGAGGTTGGGGTCTCGCCTGGGGTCCTCGCTCACGACTCATCACTCCCTGTTGCAGTCTGCGCACCGACGATGCTCTCGAACACCGTCCGGTAACGTTGCATCGCCAGCCGGAGCTCATCGGTCGAGACGCCGGACTGCTCATGACGATCCGCGATCTCGTGCGCCTCGCGGTAGGCGTTGATGGTGTCGGCGTGGTCCACCGACAGATCCTCGATCTTCTGACCGAGGTGCTCCGTGGGGTAACCACGGTCGCGCATCGCCTGCGTGATGAGCCGGTCGGCATCGCCGAGCGTGCTCTCCGGATCGTCGACGAAGCGGCGCTGCACGTCCCGCCACGACGTGACGTAGCGGTCGCGCTGCTCCTGCGTGAGATCGGTGATCTCAAGCTGCTCACGGCGCTCGACGCGCCGTTGCAGCTCCTGTTCCGCCTGAGAGCGATCGGGGGTCCGCTCGACGACACGGTCGTACTCGCTGCCGAAGCGCTCCTTGAGTTGCCGGCTGCCCTTCGCGCGTCGCGTCTGCATCGCGTAATAGGCAACCCCACCAACCGCAAGCAACACCACGATCACTGCGATCAGCCAGACGTCCATGTTCCTCCCCTTGTCGCGGGTGGATTCTCGGTACCCTCAGCTCGTCAGAAGAAAACTACGAGGCCGGTAGTCGTTGAGGGGACCACAGCGGAACGACCCGCACCCGACACCCCGACCCGGGACCCCGACGCCGGGAGTCGGCGCTCAGGCGCCGTACTTGGCCAGCCGCCCGGCCGCGGCAAGCATGAGCGGCATCAGCTCGCGTGTCGGGCGCTGCCCCAGCGCCCCCTGCGCGCACGCCCGTTCGCCGAAGGTCGTGACGTTGTCGCGGCCGACGAGCGGTCCCCACATGATGGTCGGCACCGGATGCCACGAATGCGCTGACATCTGTGTGGGCGACGAGTGGTCGCCCGAGACGACCAGCACGTCGGGTTCGAGGGCGACGATGTCGGGCACCACGGCGTCGAGCGCCTCGATGCCGGCGATCTTGCCGGGCCGGTCGCCGTCGTGGCCGGCCTCGTCGGGCTTCTTGTGGTGCAAGAAGAAGTAGTCGTAGTCGTTCCAGTGCTCGCGCATCGCGGCGACCTGCTCGTCGAGCCCGCTCGGCCGCGGCAGCGTGTCCATGCCGCACACCTTGGCCACGCCCCGGTACATCGGGTAGATGGCGACCGTCGCCGCGCGCAGCCCGTAGAGGTCGGCGAAGCTCGGGAGCTCATGGAGGGTGTCGAAGCCGCGCAGGAGCAACGCGTCGGCGGGGTGATCGGACAGGACGGCGCGCACGGCCTTGTCGAGCGTGCGCAGCACGTCGGCGGTCCGCTGGGCGGCGGGGTCGAGCGGCTGGGGGTCCTTGGGCGGCACACCGGTGCGCTGGGGGTCGAGGTCCGCCACACGTGGGTCGAGTCCCTCGCCGCGCAGCACGACGAGCACGCGGTGCGAGGCGATGTGGCGGAAGAACACCTCGACGCCGTCGACTTCGACCTGAGCGTTGAGCGCATCGACGATCGCCTGCGCCGCATCGTCGGCGATGCGGCCGGCCCGGCGGTCGCTCACGTTGCCGCCATCGTCCAGCAGGGCCAGGTTGCCGCGGGCCGCGACGTCGCCCGCCCGCAGGTCGAACTCGACGCCGGTCGCCGACAGGATGCCGCGGCCCAGTTCGTACTCGGTCGGGTCATAGCCGAACAACGCCAGGTGACCCGGTCCAGATCCGGGCGTGATGCCAGGGGCGACCGGCTGCACCAGTCCTACGATGCCCTCCGCCGCCAGCTGGTCCAGGTTGGGCGTGTTGGCCTCTTCCAGTTCGGTGTCGTACTCGGCGTCGGCGAACCCACCGAGCCCGTCCATCACCACGAGCACGATGTGGGTGCCGGCCTCGGTCAGCAGCGATTGCAGCTTCATCACGTCATCCAGTACTCGTCCGGGCGTCCGCACCAGTCGTTCCCACATCGGCGACGCGGGAAAGCCGCATCCCTTCGTAGGACCGCTTCCACCGGCCCGCCGCGGTGCCCTGCCGGACGGCGAAAGCAGAACCGCGTAAGGTGACGGTGCATGGACCCGATCGGATCTGGGAACGCGCATGTGGTCCGAAGGGCGAAGCGGTAGGGCGGTGGCATGGGCAACGCGTTGGTGGTCTCGGTGCTCTACCTGCTGGTGGCGGTCAGCCTCACGATCTGGCTGGCCGGCACGCTGTACCGCAACGGCATCGAACTGCTGCGCGAGCGCGACGGACAACAGCCGGTGCTGGCAGAGGCGACCAGCCGGCTGCTCGTGATCGGCTTCGCCCTGTTCACGCTTGGCTACGCCTTCCTGCTGCTGCAGGTCGAGGACCAGATGACCAACGTCGAGGCGCTGCGGTTCCTCATCCGCCGGCTCGGCATCCTGCTGGTCAGCCTCGGGCTGATCCACCTGCTCAACACGCTGATCTTCCTGCGCTTCCGGCGCGGGCGCTCGGAGGACAATGAAGCTGCGCCGTCGAACCGCTCACCGCAACGCCGCCGCGGCACGTCCGATGGGCCACCCAGCGAGCAGGCGCGCTTCCGCAGGTGACGGGCGATGAACGGCGCAGTGGTCGTATACATCGTCTACGTCGTCTTGGCGGTGGCGCTGATCTCCTGGCTGGGCGTGGTGCTCCAGCGCGACGGCAGGGTGTTCCTCGACGACGTGTTCGCCCAGCAGCCGAACCTCGCCGACGCCGTCAGCAAGATGCTGGTCACGGGGTTCCTGGTCTTCACACTCGGCTACGCCCTGTTGCTGCTGCGCATCGACGCCACCGCGACCGCGCTGGAAGCCCTGCGCTCGTCGGTCCAGCAGTTCGGCCTGCTGCTGCTCAGCCTCGGCGCGATGCACTCGCTGAACATGCTGATCCTGCTGCAGGTCCGCCGCCGGGTCACCGCCGCCAGAGCTGAGGCGCAGTCGCGGACCGTGCGCCGCAAGGCGCTCGAGCGCTGACCAGCAACAGCCGGCCCGGCCTCGTGATGCACTGTTTTCACTATCTTCACAGTCAGTGCAGGTGATCCGAGCGCGCAACCGTCGCACGCAACAAATTTGACGATCACAGGGACGCACAGTATTTCTCAGTGTGCACAGTGCTCCATACTGGGCACACCCGAGTGGCACATGCCACAGCATCACATTACACAACGTGATACGGTCCAGAACAGCAACGATTGGGTAACACGGAGTTGTTCGCCGCGGTTGTGCCAGCTCGCGGTTCGCCATGTGACCGGATACCGTTGCGCTATGGACGATGCTGTCTCTGCGAGAGTTATGACGACTTTGCTTCCGTCGACGCCGGCTTGGACGTCGACCATGATTCACGATCACGCAGTTGCTCTGCGTGATCGACTCGTTGAGCACCGGAGAACGATCCACCGGCATCCCGAGCTGGCCTGGTGTGAGCATCGCACGGCCGCCTACATCGAGAGCGTGCTGTCCAACCTCGGCATCGAGCACCGGCGGGTCCTGGGCACCGGCGTCGTCGCAGTGATCGAGGGGCGCGGCCAAGGCTGCGTCGGTGTCCGCGCCGACATGGACGCGCTACCGGTCCCCGAGGCGCCCGGACGCGACGGCTACCGCTCAGAGAACGAGGGTGTGTCGCACGCATGCGGGCACGACGCCCACGTCGCCACGGTGCTCGGCCTCGCAGAGCTGCTCGCCGGTCAGGCCGAGCTTCCCGGCACGGTGGTGCTGTACTTTCAACCGGCCGAGGAGGGCGGCGGCGGCGCCGAGCCGATGGTCGCCGACGGCGTGCTTGACGATCCCGCACCGGACGCCATCATGGCCCTGCACACGGCCAGCAACCACCCCGCCGGCACCGTGGCGATGCGCAGCGGCCCTGTGACCTCCGCGGTCGACGACATCACGGTGACCTTCCACGGCATCGGCGGCCACGCAGCGCATCCCGACCGCGCGATCGACCCCGTGCCGGTGGCGGCGAACTTCATCACCAACTCCCAGCAGATCATTACCCGCGAGATCGACCCGCTCAAGCCGGCGGTCATCACCTTCGGGTCCATCCACGGCGGCACCCGCCACAACGTGATCGCCCCGAGCGTCACGCTCGAAGCGACCATGCGCTCGCTGTACCCCGACACCCGCGACTACCTGGTCGAGCGGATCCAGCAGATGGCCCATGCCACCGCCACCGCCAACCGCACGTCGGCGACCGTGTCGATCGAGCGCGGTTACCCTGCGGGCTACAACGACTCCGCCCTCACCCAGCTGGTCCACACGGCGGCCCGGTCGATCTGCGGTGACGAATACGTGACGGTCGAGGAGCACCCGTCCATGGGTGCCGAGGACTTCTTCGCCTTCGGAGACACCGGCATCCCGGTGTGCATGTTCCGGTTGGGTGTCGGAAACGCCTCACGCGGCATCACGGCACCCCACCACAGCTCCCACTTCGACATCGATGAGTCCAGCCTGCCGGCCGGCGTCGCGGTGTTCGCCGAGTCGATCCGCCGGCTGCTGACCGGCGACACGCTGCTCACGACCACGGACTAGAACCGCCGGCCCGCGGGGACGCTGGGCCGCGTGACAGACGACTCCGCGGAGCCTGGTTCCACGAGACGCGCGGCCGACCTGCGGCCCGACCATCTCACGATCGGCGTCGAGGAGGAGTTCCACGTCTCCGACGCCGCCTCGCGCATGCTCGCGCAGGACGGCGACGTGGTGCTCGGAGCGGTCGAGCGGGACGGCTTCGAACCCGAGCAGTTCGCCAGCGAGATCTACCTGTCGATGGTCGAGACGGCGACCGTGGTGTGTGACACGCTCGACGAGGTGCGCGCGCAACTGACCGCGCTGCGCGCCGAGTTGTGCAGGACGGCGGCGGCGCACGGCCTGCGGATCCTCGCGGCCGGCACCATGCCGTTGACCCGCCAGCGCGTGCAGCAGATCACCCCCGACGAGCGCTACCGAAGGATCGAGTTCGTCCACCAGCAGGTCAGTCGCGAGATGATGGCCTGCGGAACCCACGTCCACATCGGCGTGCCGGACCGCGAGGAAGCCGTGCAGGTGCTCAACCACGCCCGCACGCACCTGGCGCCGCTGGTGGCGCTGAGCGCGAACTCGCCGTTCTGGGACAAGCACGACACCGGGTTCGCCAGCTACCGGACGGTGCTGTGGGGCCGCTGGCCGAGCGCGTCACTGCCGGAGCCGTTCTCCGACCTCGACGAGTACGACGCCGTCGGGCGGATGCTCGTCGACTCGGGCGCCATCATCGACCTGGGTCAGATCTACTGGGATGCGCGCCTGTCGATCGAGCACCCGACGTTCGAGTTCCGCATCGCTGACGTGTGCCTGACCGTCGATGAGGCCGTCGTCCAGGCGGGGCTGTGCCGCTCGGTGGTGCGTACCTGCCTGGAGCGGGTCCGCCGCGGCGAGCCGCGACCGCTGGTGCGCACGGAGGCCCTGCGCGCGGCGAAGTGGCGCGCGGCACGCTTCGGCCTCGAGGATCGGTTGTTCGACCCGGTGACGGGCACGTTGCTGCCGGCACCGGAGCTGATCGGCGCCTTCCTCGACGAGCTCCGGCCCGCCCTGGAGGCCGAGGGCGACTGGGAGCAGATCAGCGAGCTGGTGGACCGGCTGCTCTGCGACGGCTCGGGCGCCGCGCGCCAGCGGGCGGCGTTCGCCACCGCCGGACGCCTGGAGGACGCCATCGACCTGATCGCCGTGGACACCTGCGCCTGACCCGGATCGAAGGGCCGCAGGTCAGGCGCGTCCCGCAGAACCCGGCTGCGAGGACTACGGCTTGGCGGTCGCGTGATCGGTCACCACGGGCGCGCGGTCACCCAGCCCGGCATGCTGCTGGTGCCCGCGCTCCTCGGTGAGCAGCGGTGCGACGCCGGCGGCCGACTGGGGCCGTCCGAACAGATAGCCCTGCGCCCCGTCACAGCCGGTGGACACCAGCGCGGCCAGTTCGCCGGCGACCTCGACGCCCTCCGCGATCGTGCGCATCGACAGCGATCGGGCCATGTTCACCACAGCGGACACGAGCGACAGCTGGTCGGGCCGGGTACCGATGTCGGTGACAAACGAGCGGTCGATCTTGAGCACGTCGACCGGCAGCTGGCGCAGGTAAGTCAACGACGAGTAGCCGGTTCCGAAGTCGTCGAGCGCGACGTGCACACCCATGTCGCGCAGGTGCGCCAGCGTCGGTGCCGCCACCTCCATCGTCTCGATGAGGATGCTCTCGGTCAGCTCGATCAGCAACCACGACGGGTCGCAGCGGGTCTCCACCAGCACGCGCGCGACCTCCTCGGCGAAGCCACCGTCGGCGAGCTGGCGCCCGGAGACGTTGACACCGACCGTCAGCGCGATGGACCGCCCCACGTTCCACTCGACGATCTGCCGGCAGGCCTGCGCCAGCACCCAGGATCCGATCGGCACGATCAGGCCGGTCGCCTCCGCGACAGGGATGAACGTGCTGGGAGACACGATGCCGTTGCGGGGGTGCTGCCAGCGCAGCAGCGCCTCGACGCCGATGATCTGCTCGGTCCGCAGGTCGACGGTGGGCTGGTAGTACAGCTCGAACTGCTCCGCCGCCAGCGCGCCGCGCAGCTCCTCCTCGAGGAAGACCTGTTCGTTGACCGCGAGCGCCATGCTGGTCTCGTAGACCTTCACGCCACCGCCGGACTTCTTGGCCGCGTACATCGCCTGGTCCGCCCTGCGGATCATTTCGGCCGCGCCGGTCGCGGGATCTTCGGTGATCGCGAGACCGAAGCTGCCTTCGACGTGCAGCTCCGCCTCGCCGAGGTCGAACGGCTCGTCGAGCAGCGCCATCAGGCGGTCGGCGATGCGCCTGGCGGTCGCAACGTCCCCGACCCCCGGACAGCAGACGACGAACTCGTCACCGCCGAAGCGCGCGACCGTGTCGCCATGCCGGACCGCGCCCGCCAGGCGATCGGCGAGCTGGCGGAGCAGCCGGTCCCCCGCGTCGTGGCCAAGGCTGTCATTGATCCGCTTGAAGCGGTCGAGGTCGCAGAAGATGACCGCCATGACGTCGGGTTTGCGCTCGAGCGCCGCCAGGCCCTGGTTGATGTGGTCGAGCAGCAACGTGCGGTTGGGCAGTCCGGTCAGGCCATCGTGGAGCGCCCGGCGGCTGAGCTCGTCCTCGAACGCGCGCCGCTGCGTGATGTCCTGGAAGTTGACCACAGAGACCAGCCCGTCGGCGCGGGCGCTCGCGATCGCCGGGTGGCTCGCGTACTCGACGGGGA
>Ga0299907_10002319_pt1 | contig 11620 bp, 8 predicted proteins | sample RVTome_16_FD_198680 | JGI IMG/M metagenome (GOLD analysis project Ga0299907, IMG submission 198680) | Soil microbial communities from uranium-contaminated site in the Upper Colorado River Basin, Wyoming, United States - RVT152D67 (version 2) ...
CCTGGATCGGGAACGGCGACTCGATCCCGCGCGCGGCGAGGGCACCGACGACTTCGTCGGAGACGCCGAGTTCGCGGAACGTGGTCATGGTCCGACTCCTCCTTTTGCATCGAGACTACCGCCGAGGGGGGCGCCGGAGCAGGGCCGGTAGTCTCTCGGCGCCGAAGATCCGATCCTCCCGAAGATCCGAAGCGAAGGAGCGACCGTCATGAGCGACCTGGACACGAAGGACGACCGCACTCGGAACTGGAACGAGCTCGCCGCGCAGCTCGGCATCGACAGCATCCGATCCACGACCGAGGCCGGGTCCGGGCACCCCACCTCCTCCCTGTCGGCGGCACACCTGACGGCCGTCCTGTTCGCGGATCACCTGCGGACCGACCTGACCGACCCGCGCAGCCCCGTCAACGACCGATTCGTGCTCTCGAAGGGTCACGCCGCGCCGCTCCTCTACTCCGCGCTGAAGGCGATCGGCGCGATCGACGACGAGATGCTGCTGTCCCTCCGACGATTCGGCTCGCCGATCCAGGGGCACCCGGCACCGGTCCCCGAGCTGCCGTGGGTGGAAGCCGCGACCGGTTCGCTGGGGCAGGGACCGGCGATCGGTCTGGGGATGGCGCTCGGGATGAGGCTCGAGGAGAGCCCGGCGCGCGTCTGGGTCCTGCTCGGTGACTCCGAGGCGGCCGAAGGCTCCGTCTGGGAGGCGATGGAGGTCGCGTCCCACCACGGTGTGTCCAACCTCGTCTTCGTGCTCGACCTGAACCGGCTCGGCCAGCGAGGGCCGACGATGCACGGATGGGACGCGGAGGTCTTCGTCACCCGCGCCGAGGCGTACGGCTGGCACGCGCTGGCGATCGACGGGCACGACGTCACCGCGATCGACGCCGCCTACCGCGAGGCGGAGGAACAGGACCGGCCGACGATGATCGTCGCGCGGACCGTGAAGGGCCACGGCGTGTCCGAGATCGCCGACCACGAGGGCTGGCACGGCAAGGCGCTCCCGCCGGAGATGGCCGAGCGGGCGATCGCCGAGCTCGGCGGCATCCGCTCGCTGACGATCACGCCACCCAAACCCGAGCCATGGATGCCGGCCGGGGTCGGTTCGCCGCTCGGCGCGCCCGCCCCCGTCTACGCCGAGCCGGTCGCCACGCGGAAGGCGTTCGGCGAGTCCCTGGCGTGGCTCGCGGGCGAACGCGACGGCCTCGTCGTCCTCGACGGCGAGGTCGGCAACTCCACCTACACCGAGGACGTCGAGGCCGTCGCACCGCAACGCTTCCTCCAGATGTACATCGCCGAGCAGACGCTGATCGGCACGCAGACGGGCCTGCAGGCACTCGGCAAGACCGCGTTCGCCGCGACGTTCGGTGCGTTCCTGACGCGGGCCTACGACCAGATCCGCATGGCTGCGATCGGTCGGGCGGATCTCCGGTTGTGCGGATCGCACGCCGGGGTGTCGATCGGGGAGGACGGCCCCTCGCAGATGGCGCTCGAGGACCTGGCCGCGCTCCGCGCGATCCACGGGACGACCGTCCTGTATCCGGCCGACGGGAACGCCACCGTCCGGCTCGTCACCTCGATGGCCGATCTCCGGGGCATCTCGTACCTCCGCACGACCAGGGAGGCCACAGAGACGCTCTACGGCCCGGAGGAGGACTTCCCGATCGGGGGGTCCAAGACCCTCCGGCACGGTGAGGACGTCGCCCTGGTCGCGGCGGGCATCACCGTCCACGAGTCCCTTCGCGCCGCCGATCTGCTCGCGGCTGTCGGGATCGAGGCGCGCGTCATCGACTGTTACTGCGTGAAGCCGATCGACGCCGAGACGCTCCGGGGCGCGGCCGAGACCGGGCTGCTGATCGTCGTCGAGGACCACCGGATCGAGGGCGGGCTCGGCGACGCCGTGCTCGACGCGCTCGCCGGCTCGGGGCCGCTGACCGGCCGCGTGATCAAGCTCGCCGTGACGGACATGCCAGGCTCGGGCACGCCCGAGGAGCTCCGGGCGTGGGCGGGGATCGATGCCGAGGCGATCGTGGGAGCGGTGACGGACGCGCTCGGCCGAGGTTGATCCGGGCGCTCAGCTCGCCTCTCGCGCATCGCGCACACCGCCGAAGGACATCGCGATGATCTCCTCGGGCGGTACCGCCTTGGAGAACAGGAACCCCTGCCCCAGGACGCAGCCTCGTTCCTGGACGAAGGCGAGCTCGCCCTCCGTCTCGATGCCTTCCGCGAGGGTCGTCAGGCCGAGCCCGCGCGCGAGCTCGATGAACGCGGACACGATGCTCTGGTTCTGGGGGTCGGTGTCCACGCCGCTCACGAACGAGCGGTCGATCTTCAAGACGTCGACCGGCATGTCGCGGAGTCGGGCGAGCGACGAGTAGCCCGTTCCGAAGTCGTCGATCGCGATGCGGAGACCGCCCGCGTGGAGTTCCTCGAGGATCGTCTGGGCACGGTCCGGGTCGGCCATCGCCGAGGACTCGGTGATCTCGACGATGACCTTCGCCGGGTCGATGCCCCCTTCGCCGATCCGCTCGAGGATCCCGTTCGCCAGGTCCGGCTGCCAGAACTGCCGGGGCGAGAGGTTGAAGCTCGTCGAGAGGTCGATCTCCAGCTCGCGCCACGCCTGGGCCTGATAGACGAGCTCACGGACGACCCAGTCGCCGATCGTCTCGATCAGGCCGAGCTCCTCGGCGAGCGGGATGAAATCGCCGGGAGGCACCATCGTGCCGTCCGGCTCGATCCATCGGATCAGCGCCTCGACGCCTCGCATCCGGCCCGTCGAGAGGTCGAGGACCGGCTGGTAGTGGAGCATCCACCGCTGGCTCTCCACAGCCTTGCGCAGGCGGGTCACGAACTGGAGCTTCGCTGACGAGTCGAGGGCCCCCCGGTTGGACACCACGTAGGCGTGGCCGCCCTTCTTCGACTCCAGCATCGCCGCGTCGGCGTTGCGCAGCAGGCTCCCCGGCTCGTCGCCGTCCTGCGGGTAGAGGCTGATCCCGATCGAGGCCGCCACGTAGAGCTCCGTCCCACCGGCTCGGAACGGCACGGCGAGCGAGTCGAGGATGCGCTGCGCCGCCGACTCCGCCCGGGCGACGGCCGTATCGACGTTGTCACCATCGCGCTCGAGGTCGGCCAGCAGCAGCAGGAACGTGTCCCCCGAGCGCCTCGCCACCAGATCCGTCTCGCGCGTCGCCTCGCGGAGCCTGTCGGCGACAACGTTCAGGACCTCGTCGCCGGCGAGGCGCCCGAGCGAGTCGTTCACGAGACGGAAGTCGTCGATGTCGACGCAGATCACGGCCACGGACGACCCGTGATGCTTCGCCCGGCCGATCGAGAGCTCCAACAGCTCCTCGAACATCGCCCGGGTCGGCAGACCGGTCAACTCGTCGTGATAGGTCAGGAACGCGACCTTCTCGTCACCGCGCTTCGTCTCCGTCACGTCGATCATCACGCCGAGCGAGAAGGTGGGGACGCCTCGTTCGTCGCGGACGATCCTCGCCTCGTCGCGGATCCACACGAGCTGCCCGTCCTTCCGGTAGATCCGGTAGTCGAGCGAGAAGGACTCCCCCGTCTCGTTGTGGCGCTGGTTCTCCGCGACCGCTCTCGCGCGATCGTCCGGGTGGATGATCCGCAGCCAGAGCTCCGGATCGCCCATCCACTCCTGGGGCGCATAGCCGAGGAGCGTCTCCACCTGCGGGCTCACGTACACCGTGGAGGCCCCGTCGTCGAGCGCATCGATGTACGTGACCGCCGGGATCTGCTCGACGATCGATCGGTACCGATCACCGATGATCGCGTCGGCCGAAACCCGCCGCTGGCGTTGGACGTCGTCCGCGATCGCCCCCGCGACCACGCGCAGCAGCTCGATCTCACCGGGACTCCACTCCCTGCCGGCCCCGCAGTCGTCCGCGCCCAGGTAGCCCCACCAGCCGTCGGCGAAGGCGATCGGAACCGCCACGATCGAGGCCGTCCCTTCGGCTGCCAAGATCCGCCGTTCGGGCTCCGGGAGCTCCGACACGAGACCGGTGAGGACACGGTTGTCACCGAGGATCTCGATCCATCGGACGAAGTCGGGGGAGTACGGATGCAGCTGCGTGCTCGGATCGTCGAAGATGCCTCGGACCCCGTCCCGCCGCCATTCCGACGAGAGGTTCATCCACAGACGGCCGTCGGGATCTCGGATGTTCTCGAAGAGGTAGACCCGGTCTGCGCCCAGCTCCCGCCCCACGGTCTCGAGGGACTCCGACAGGAGCCCACGCTCGGGAGCGGCGTTCACCACGCCGAGACCAGCCGCCGGGTCGGCGGCCAAGGACGTGCCCTGAAGAGCGTCCATCCCCCCAGCTATCGGCGGTCCTCGAGGGCCGCTGAAGGACCCGCCCTGTTACCCTGCAACCGATGGCCGACTACAAGCAGGTCCTGCACGAACGCCTCTATGTGCGCGTTCCCGGCACGGACAAGCTCCGCAAGACCGCCGCCGCGCGCCTGAAGCACCTGGTCGCGACCGGGTGGCGGGAAACGGAGCGCGATCGGAAGCCCGACCACATCTGGGTCCGCTTCGAGCGCACCGGCCACGCGCCGATCCAGGCACGGCTCCCCAAGAAGGCGCCCGAGATCCAGATCGAGCGCCGGCCGCGTCGCGACAATCGCGGCGGCCAGTTCAGGGGCGGCCGGCGCTAGCCGATACCTTCGGTTGACACTCCGATCCACCCGGATATCGTCCGGTGAACAGACGTGTTGACCGGACCTCCTTCGGGTAGGCTGGGCATGTCCGCACACTCTGTGCGGGATCTCTCTTCTCGATCCGACGACGAGGCAGCGAGGACCCCATGACCGTGGAGTTCATCACCCAGGCGGGACGCCCCGGCCACCGGGACCCGCATGCCCACCCGGTCCCCCAGCCGTTCGCCTATCCGCTCCAGCGCGCGTACGAGGAGCCGGATTGGACCCGGCTCGCGGGGTATCGGGACGTCACGACGGAGCAGTGGGAGTCCGCCCAATGGCAGCGCGCGCACACGGTGAAGAACCTGAGGGAGTTCAAGGCAGCCCTCGGCGACCACCTCACCGACGACCTGCTCGCCGACATCGAGCGCGACCAGCAGGAGCGGGCGACGATGTCGATGCTCTTGCCTCCCCAGATGATCAACACCATGGACGAGACGGACCTCCGGGCCGATCCCGTCCGCCTCTACATGGCTCCCGCCCTGAGCGACCGAGATGAGGAGTTCCCCTCACATCCGTTGGCCTCGCGCGACTCCCTCCACGAAGCAGACATGTGGGCGGTGGAAGGCCTCACGCATCGGTACCCCACCAAGGTGCTCGCGGAGCTGATTCCCACGTGTCCGCAGTACTGCGGGCACTGCACGCGGATGGACCTCGTCGGCAACGACACGGTGCAGGTGCTGAAGTACAAGTTCGAAGCGAAGCAGAACGAGCGCTGGGACGCGATGCTCGACTACCTCCGCCGCACGCCGAGCGTCCGCGACGTGGTCGTCTCCGGTGGCGACATGGCCAACGTCCCGATCAAGCGGCTCGAGACATTCGTGATGGGGTTGCTCGACATCGAGAACGTCCGCGACATCCGGCTCGCGACCAAAGGGCTCATGGGCATCCCCCAGCACTTCCTCCAGGACGACGTGCGGGCCTCGGCCGAGCGGATGGCCTCACGGGCGAACGAGCGAGGCGTGGACATCGCCGTCCACACCCACGTGAACGCCGCCCAGCAGGTCACGCCGCTCGTGGGCCGGGCGACGAAGGTGTTCCTGGACGCCGGGTTCCGCGACGTGCGGAACCAGGGTGTGCTCCTCCGAGGCGTGAACACGACGCCGCAGCAGCTCCTCGAGCTCTGCTTCATGCTCCTGGATCACGCGAAGATCCTCCCGTACTACTTCTACATCTGCGACATGATCCCCAACGCAGAGCACTGGCGGACGGCCGTGTGGGAGGTGCAGGACCTCCAGCACGCGATCATGGGCTACCTCCCCGGCTTCGCGACGCCGCGGATGGTGGTCGACGTCCCGTTCGTCGGCAAGCGTTGGGCGCACCAGGTCGCCGAGTACGACCGCGTGCGCGGCATCTCCGGTTGGACCAAGAACTACCGGACCGGGATCGAGAGCGACGACCCGGAGGCGTTCTCGCGCCGGTACCACTACTACGACCCCATCTCCACGCTGCCCGAGGATGGCCAAGCGTGGTGGCGCGATCAGCTCACTCGAGGCGTGGACCAGCTCATCGCAGGGCTGCGGCCGCTACACCGCTGAGCGGGGTGTCTGGGGGCTCAAGGAGCGAGCGCGCCAGCGCGAGCGTAGCCCCCAGGGATGAAAGCGCGCTGTTAGGGTCCGAGCGTGGATCGCATCCTCACCGTGTTGTCCGCGCAGGTCGCGCCCGTGGCGTGGGATCCGGCCGCCACCCTGGACAAGTTCGAGGACCACGTCCGGGTCGCGCGCCGTTCGTTCCCGGACGTCGACCTGATGCTCTTCCCCGAGCTGTACCTCACCGCCGTGGACGGCTTCACCTCCGGCGGTACCGGTGACTGGGAGCGGCGCGTCGCGGAGGAGATCCCGGGACCCTTGACCGATCGCGTGGCGAAGATCGCCGCCCGTGCCAAACGCTGGATCGTGGCCGGGTCCATCAACGAGCGGCGTGGGAAGAAGATCCACAACACCGCGATCGCGTTCTCGCCCGACGGGGAGATCGCGGCCGCCTACCGGAAGCTGTTCCCGTGGCGTCCGTTCGAGGATGCCGACCCCGGAGCCGAGCCGGCTCCGGTGTTCGAGATCCCGGGCAAGGGCGTGATCGGGATGATGATCTGCTACGACGGCTGGTTCCCTGAGGTGGCTCGAGGGCTCGCCTTGCAGGGCGCCGAGCTGATCGCGCAACCGACCGCGACGACGACGCCCGATCGCGAGGAAGAGGTGATCCTCGCGCGATCGAACGCGATCGTGAACCAGGTCTACGTGTTCAACCCGAACATGGTCTCGACGTTCGGGCAGGGCCGGAGCGTCGGCGTCGACCCCGAGGGCCGCATCCTGTTCGAGGCGGGCGCCGGCGAGGAGTTGCTCGTGGAGGTCGTGGATCTCGGCCGCGTCGACGAGGTCCGGCGGCGCGGCACGCGCGGCGTCACGCGGGCGTGGCAGCACTTCCTGGAAGGGCCGCGTGACGTGGTGCTCCGGCCCTACCGGGCGCGTCGGATCTCATAGCGAATCGATCCAGGATCGCGGTCAAGCCACGACGACCACCGAGAACCGGCGCGACCACGACCGTCGCTAGACTGGGCCGGTGCCCGAGGTCACGAGACGCCGGTTCCTGGGGCGCGGCCTCACGGCGCTGGGGGCGTCGATCGTGGTGGCGTGCACGCGGCGGCGTCCCCCCCGAGCCGCGCTGCAGCCCGTCGTCTTTCCTGATGGCCCGGCGGTCGACTCGGGCTTCGACCAGGTCGTCGGCATCGATACGCGGTGGCCGATCAAGCGGGTGCTGTACCTGATGCAGGAGAACCGTAGCTTCGACCATGTCCTCGGAGCGTTCCCCGGCGTGAACGGCGCGATCAGCGGCAACCTGCTCGGAGAAAGGGTTCCGCTCGTCCGCTGCCCGCAGCGGCTTCCGGGCGACCTGCCGCACAACCACGATGCGGCACTCGCGTCGATCAACGGCGGGAGGATGGACAACTTCGCCCTCCCCAACTTCGAGCGGCCCGACCTCCCGAGATCGCAGCGGCCTACGCATACTCACAATTCCACGAGGACGACGTCCCGAACTATTGGCACTGGGCTCGGGAGTACGCGCTCTGCGACAACTTCTTCGCCTCGGTTCCCGGCGCCTCCTACCCCAACCACCTCTTCTTCGTGGCCGGGCATTCCGGCGGTGTGTACGACAACCCGGAGAACGTTCAGACCTTTCCGTTCCCGGGCGGTGGGGTATGGAAGAGCTGGGGATGCGATGCTTCCGAGGAGGCCTTCGTCATCAGCCGCGGCGAGGACGAGACTACCTCCCGTGGACGACCGTGTTTCGACTTTCCCACCGTCGGCGATCAGCTCACGGACGCCGACATCCCATGGGCCTCCTACTCCTCACAGCCGTTCCAGTCCGGCTACATCTGGAACGCGTACGCATCATTCCCCAGCATCAGGGAGACCGACGAATGGACCAGGAGGATCCGTCCGGTCGACCGCCTTCTCGAACACATCGAGGCTGGTGCGCTCCCGGCGGTCACCTGGGCCACCCCGCGGTACCACCTCTCGGATCATCCTCCTTTGAGCTCATCCGATGCCCACAACTGGCTCACCGAGGTAGTCAACGCCGTCATGACGAGCCCGATCTGGTCCCACACGGCGATCTTCATCACCTGGGACGAGTGGGGTGGCTTCTACGACCACGTGCCGCCACCGAAAGCCGACGAGCTGGGCTTCGGGATCCGCGTGCCCATGCTGGTGATCTCGCCGTACGCGGAACGCGGATACATCGACCACGAGTTGGGGGAGTTCTCCTCGCCGCTCAAGTTCATCCAGGCGAACTGGGGTCTCGAACACCACACCACACGCATCCGACAGACCCATGATTTCTCCCATGTCTTCGACTTCCGGGGGCGTCCCAGGGACCCGGATCCGCAGCCCAGCTAGGATGACGCTTCAGGTTCCCTCGGTGGGAGCATGGCTTCGAGATCAGCCGACCTCCGCACCATCTCCGGAACGACCGAGCAGCCTCGCGAGGCGCGGACCTCGGGTTCGTCGCCGTCGGGCGGCCACGAACGCGCCGAGTGACAGGACCACCGCACCCCCCAGGATCCACCAGGGAAACGGCTCATGTGATCGCACGGCGGGCGGGAATCCCGCCTCGTCCAGAGCGACGAGGCGCTCGGTTGGCTGTCGATCTGCCAGGAAATCGCAGGCGCGCTCGTTGCGGACGATCACGGTCCACCGCAGGGCTTCCAGACCCGGCGACGTGCCGGTCAGATCCTCGTCGGCGCTGAGGGTCCGCCCCGGCACCTGGATCGTCATCGTGTTGCCCTCGATGACCGGCGGGTTGAACACGTTGGCGCCTCGCTCGGGAAGCAGATAGATCTCGGTCTCATGGTCGATCGTGGCGTCCACTCGAACGAGTCGGTTCACGTTGCGGTAGTACGCGAACGACAGAGCCGGCACGTCGGGATCGCGGAGCGCGATATCCACTCGGAACGGACGTCCGGCCGTGTCGGGAACCACCAGCGCTTCGGCGAACGTCAGGGTCCATCGCGCCGATGTCCCCAGCTCCACGATGTGTCCTTCCGCCCGGATCAGGTCAGGAGTATCGGCGGCGACGGCGCCACCACCCCGCCCGCAGCCCGCCACGTCCCCGGACGGATCGGACGCGGCGACGAGCAGCGGGATCGACATGAGGAGAACGATGTTCCGCGCTGGATAGGCCCGCATCAGGAGCTCGGGCAGTCCCGCGGCTGGAGGATCAGCGGGTCGAGCCGGGGCTCCTGTGAGAAGTCGAACGCGCCCGCGAGCGGGGAGGCGCGCCGGTCGCGGTTCGTCATCGGCTTCAGCCCGTGCAGGTCCTCGATGAAGCGCAGGACCGACGAGAACTCGTAGACCGTCGAGTCGATCGATCCACCGTCGGGGTTGTCCCCTTGCTTTGTCCACGGCGAGATGATCAGCGCGGGCGTCCGCGGGCCGAGTCCCATGATGTCGTAGTGGGGCGGCGCCACGTGGTCGTAGAAGCCGCCGAAGTCGTCCCACACGATCACGATCGCGGTGGTCGGCCAGAACTCGCTCCGCATCACGGCGTTGAGGTATTCGACGGTCCAGTTCTCGCCTACGCACACGTTCGTCTTCGAGCCAGGATGCTCGTTCGGGTGGCCCTCCGGCGGGATCAACCAGGAGACGGCGGGGAGCTCGCCCCGCCTGACGTCCTGCAGGAACGTGTCCGGCGGCTGCACCTTCTGCCACATCGGGCCGAACCGGACGTGGCGGACGGCCTGGAGCGCGTTCATCCACGAATCGGCGTTCGCGTAATACTTCCAGGAGATCCCTTCGCGCTCGAGCATGTCGGGCAGGACCTCGATGTCGATGCACGTGCGGATTGATTCCCAGTAGGAGGCGATCCTGATCAGTTGGTCGGGCACCTCGTCGGTGATGTTCCTCTCGAGGGCCATGATCTTTCGCACGTCAGCGTCCGTGAGATCCTCGACCGGGAACCGCTTCGTGATCTCGGTGTCGTCGTCGCAGTAGTTGCCCTCGACGTTGGTCGTGGTCTTGTTGTCGACGATGCCGTAGGCCTGCGCGGCCACCGTGTACAGGTGCTCGGGAAACGTCGGCCCGAACATCGACGTGAAGAACGCGTCCGCGAGCACGAATCTGTCCGCGTAGGCCCAGTACGCCGGCAGTGTCTCCCGTGAATGTTGCGTGTACCCGATCATGTCATCGCCGAGCGGGACGCAGTTGTAGCCGTTCATCCTGCCGCCGTTGATCGAGTACAGCCCGGGCGCGAACGCGTGGCCGAGGTCGTGCGGGAGGATGAGCGGCGCCTCCGTCAGGGGAACGGTCGGACCGTCCTGGAAGGTACTGGCACTGCAATCCTGGATCGTGCCACCCTCCGTCGCGCCATCAGCTCCGGGGTAGGACCCGAAGTAGTGGTCGAACGAGCGATTCTCCTTCACCAGGAAGATCACGTGCTCGATCGGGGAGTCCGGGTTCGTGGGGTCGGGTGAGCGGGACGGGCTGCCGTTCTGGTTGCCACCCGGCCCGGGGCTCTGGCCCCGCTCCTGCCCCGCGGAGGGCCAGAACTGCCACGCGAGGACCGACGTCAAGACGACGACGAGTGCCCCGAACGTCTGTCGTCGCTGTCGTACGCGGGCGCGCCGGACAGGTCGGATGATCGGGCCCGGTCGCATCGGGCCAGTTTAGCCGGGGCCCGCGACGCGACCCAGGAGCCCCCGCAAACGCACGAGGATCTCCGCGTACCGTGGGTCCGTCGCTCGGTTGATCGACTCCCAGGGATCTGCCGTCCCCAGGCCGCCGCCCAGGTCGTAGAGCTCCTCGAAGCCGTCGGCGTACCGGATCAGCTTGAAGTCGGCGGTGCGGACCGCCGTCCACGGTGGGATGCGATCGTCGCCGGCCCACTCGAGGAAGACTTCCCCGGATTCGTCGGAGGGGAGGTCCGACCCTGCGCCGACCGCGGCCGCGAAGCTGGAGCCATCCGTCGGGAAGGGTGGCGCGGCGCCCGCGACGTCCATGATCGTGGGAGCGACATCCACCATCGAGACGACGCCGTCATCTGCGGCCGTGTGCATCCAGGGGGAGTACACGGCGAGCGGGATCCGGACGCACGCCTCGTACGGGCACTTCTTGCCTTCCCAGCGGTGCTCCCCGAACGAGTAGCCGTTGTCCGACAGCACGATGATCACGGTGTCGTCGAGGCGGTCGCCGAGCGCGGTCACGATCTCGCGGAGCGCCTCGTCGACGGCGAGCAACGTCTCGGCCGCCCGTCGCTGGTCGGCGAGCCAGCTGGTGCGCTGTGCGGCGTTCGGAACGGGCAGCGCACGCACCCAAAGGGGCGCCCCGCGCAGCACACCGACGACGTTGGGCGGTTCCTCGACCGTCAGGTCCGCTTCGACGCCGAAGTGGCGGGCGGCGGGGATCCACGGGGGGTG
>Ga0299907_10002320_pt1 | contig 11618 bp, 10 predicted proteins | sample RVTome_16_FD_198680 | JGI IMG/M metagenome (GOLD analysis project Ga0299907, IMG submission 198680) | Soil microbial communities from uranium-contaminated site in the Upper Colorado River Basin, Wyoming, United States - RVT152D67 (version 2) ...
GAACCCGCAAGACAGGAGACGTGGCCCTCGACCAGCTCACCGATCGAGAGTGGGAGATCGCACGGCTCCTCGCCGAAGGCGCCAGCAACCCCGAGATCGCTTCCACCCTGTTCCTCTCCCGAAAGACCGTGGAACGGCACGTCTCCAACATCCTCGTGAAGCTGGGGGCTCGCAATCGGGCCGAGGCGGCCGCCCTGGTCACAGCCATGGACGGCATTGAGGGAGCTCACCGATGAAAGGGGCAGTGCCCGGTCGTACGGTCTCCTGAGTCCGGCAAGGTGCCGGATCGAAGGGAGGGACCGTGGCGATGGCGCTGATCCTGTTCGAGGACGGCCCGGTCATCTCATTGGACACCAGTCTCATGGGAACGCTGGCCGGGATCGGGGCGACCAGTGTTGCGGTACTCCGAGACGAGCAGACGGTGGCGGTGGTCTTGGAAGGGTGGGCCATGGAGACCGAGCGGATCGAGGAAGCTGCCGCGGTGCTGGCAGAGGGCCGCCCGGCTCGCTTGCTTCACCCGGTGGCTCGAATGACCGTCGTCCCGTCGGAAGGAGGATGAGCGTGAGCGAGAGACGCACGTTGCAGCGGGCGCAGGTGGTGGCGGGAGCCGTGCTCCTGGTGGGGGCGTTTGCAAGCCCCGCCTGGGCCCACGAGCACGAGGCCCAGCCGGCGCATGGTGGAGAGGGTCAGGTCTTGGCGAACGGCGCCAACCATCCTGCCTTCAACACCGTGTTCGAGTCGTGTGAGTCGGGCGTCCTGCTCCCGGGGTTTGCCCCGGCGTGGTATGGGCTGGAGACCGCCCACCATGGACCCGATTCTGGTGATGCGGGGAAAGGGGACGGCTGCTACCAGGCGGATGCCAGTCCCCTCGGTTCCGCCGACGATCAAAACCCGGCGATCGGGTAGGTAAGCCCGGTAGGAGCGCCGCCAGTCCTCCTCCCGGAGGGGGAGCCAGGCGGCGCTCCTCGGGCGGAGGATGGCCCCTGGATCGGTGAAGCCACCGACGCATCATTAACCTCGCGGCTCCGATGAGCTTCCAGCCCCCCAAGGGGACCAACGACGTCCTCGCGCCCCGATCCGAGGGGTGGCGTCGCGCCCTGCGTCTGTGGGAGGAGTGGAGCGGCCGCTACGGGTACCCGCTGGTGATGACCCCTATCTTCGAGGCCACCGAGCTCTTCGAGCGGGGTGTCGGAGAGACCACCGAGCTGGTCACCAAGCAGATGTACAGCTTCACCGACAAGGGGGATCGCGAGGTCGCCCTTCGCCCCGAGGGCACTGCAGGGGTGGTCCGCGCCTATCTCGACTCGGGAGCCCAGGGCCCCTGGAAGGGCGCCTACTCCGGTCCCTTCTTCCGATATGAGCAGCCGCAGAAGGGCAGATTCCGCCAGTTCTGGCAGGTGGGAGTGGAGTATCTCGACGTCGAGGCGCCTGCGGCCGACGCCGAGGTCATCGAGCTCGGCCATCGGTTCCTCACCGACATCGGAGTTCCCGGCCTAGAGCTGCTGATCAACTCGCTGGGCACCCCGGAGAGCCGGTCCGAGTTCACCGATGCCCTCCGCGGCTATCTGCGCAGCATCGAGGAAGGGCTCAGCCAGGACTCGGTACGTCTCATCGACCACAACCCGCTGCGGGTCCTCGACTCCAAAACCGACCAGGAGATGCTGACCGACCCGCCCCGGATGGTCGACTTTCTCTCCCCGGAGGATCGAGACCATTACGAAGAGGTCAAGAAAACACTCGATTCTCTTGGAATCTCCCACCACGAGGACCATCGCTTGGTCAGGGGTCTCGACTACTACACCCGGACCACTTTCGAGTACGTGGCCACCGACCTCGACGCCGCCCAGAACGCGGTGGGCGGTGGGGGACGCTATGACGGGCTCGCCGAGGCGATAGGAGGGAGGAGGGTTCCCGGGGTCGGCTTCGCCCTGGGCATCGATCGCATCCTCCTCGCCCTGGGAGAACCCGGCTTCGGGCACCTGGATGTCTATCTGGTCTCGGAGACCGGTCCTGCGGAGGCGCTGAGGGTGGCCTCCCTGCTCCGGGAGTCGGGTATCCGAGTCGACTTCGACACCGAGGGACGCTCGGTCAAGGCCCAGTTCCGCACTGCGGGCAGACTCGACGTGCCCATCATCCTGGTATGGAAGGGAGACGGCCGGCCCCTCGACGCTCAGACTTTCGAAGACCGGGAGGCGCTGGCCTTGGACGACGTACCCCTGTGGGTGCGGGAGCACACGTGAGGACCCACCGGGCCGGGGAGATCGGCGAGGGGAACATTGGCGGGACGGTGGAGCTCGCGGGTTGGGTGCAGCGCCGCCGCGATCACGGGGGAATTGCCTTCCTCGATCTCCGGGACGCCAGTGGGATCATCCAGGTGGTCGCCGACCCCGGGGAGCACCCTGTCGTCGAGGACCTGAAGATGGAGTACTGCATCAGGGTGAGTGGTGAGGTCCGCGCCCGGCCCGAGGGCACCGAGAATCTCGAGCTCGCCACTGGGAAAGTCGAGGTGGGAGCGGAGGAGATCGAGGTACTCGCCCCGGCGGAGACGCTGCCTTTCATGATCGACGATCGGGTCGAGATCGACGAGCGCATCAGGCTCCGTTATCGCTATCTCGACCTCAGACGGCCAAGGATGGCAGCGAACCTGCGGGCGAGGTCACGGGCGACCGCAGCGATCAGACGGACTCTGGAAGATCTCGGGTTTCTCGAAGTCGAGACCCCGACCCTGATCAACTCGACCCCCGAAGGGGCCCGTGACATGCTGGTTCCCTCGCGGCTGCGCCCCGGGGAGTTCTATGCCTTGCCCCAGTCGCCTCAGCTTTTCAAGCAGCTCCTGATGATCTCAGGAGTCGAGCGCTACTTCCAGATCGCTCGCTGCTACCGCGACGAGGACTTCCGGGCCGACCGCCAGCTCGAGTTCACCCAGCTCGATCTGGAAGGGGCCTTCTGGGGACGCGAAGACGTCCTCGCCGCGATCGAGGAGGTCCTGGTGGCGGTGGTCGCCGAGTTGCGGGGCGAGCAGGTCTCACGCCCCTTCCCCACCATGACGTGGAATGAGGCGATGGACCGGTACGGCTCGGACAAGCCGGACACGAGGTTCGGGATGGAGATCACCGACGTCTCCGATGTGTTTCAGGGCACGGCCTTCGGAGTCTTCGCGAGTGCGCTCGATGCCGGGGGGACGGTCAGGGCCATAAACGTCGGCCCGGTGGAGTGGTCCCGAGCGCGAGCAGACGCCTTAACCGACCGGGCCAAAGAGCTGGGGGCCAAGGGCCTGGTCTGGCTGGTCGGGGAGGAGGACGGCTCACTCCGGTCCCCGGTGGCCAAGTTCTTGGGAGAGGAAGAGATCTCGGGGTTGAAGAAGCGCCTCGGCGTTTCCCCAGGAGACGTGGTTCTGGCTGCAGCCGATCGTTGGAGAGTCGTCGTCGAGGTGCTCGGGGCGCTCCGCACCGAGCTGGGCAAACCGAGAGGACACGACGAGCTGGCGTTTCTGTGGGTGGTCGACTTCCCCCTCTTCGAGGAGGAGGGCGACGGGTCGATCACATTCTCCCATCACCCTTTCACCTCGCCGGTGTCGCTCGAGGACATGAGGAGCAATCCGAAGACAGCACTGTCCAAGGCATACGACGTCGTCCTCAACGGAGTGGAGCTGGGGAGCGGATCGATCAGGATCCACGATCCCGAGGTACAGCGACAGGTCTTCGACATCCTCGGTATCGACCGGGACACGGCAGAGCGGCGATTCGGCTGGTTCTTGGAGGCGCTCGACTACGGGACGCCTCCCCACGGAGGGTTCGCCTTCGGGATCGACCGGCTGGTCATGGTTCTGCAAAACGAGCCCTCGATCCGGGAAGTGATCCCCTTCCCCAAGACCCAGTCGGGGGTCGATCCGATGACCGGGGCTCCCACCCCGGTGGACGGGGCGCTGCTCGCAGACCTCGGTGTCGAGCTCACCGACGAGGCCGAGGCGAGGCTGGAGGAGGAGTAGGGCTCAGCCCCGCTTCCGCAGCCGCCAGGCCTGCTCCGACGGGTAGTCGTGTGCCCACTCCGCGGTGACGTGCTCCCACGACTCCCGGGCCGGGTCCGGATTCTGGATCTCGTGGTAGGCGACGACATCGAAACCCACCTCGTCGAAGAGACGCATCCACTCGGAGATGGGAAGGTGGAACTCGGAGCTGGCCTGGTCGTCGGTGTCCCAATCCACTCTATGCATCCCGAAGTACGGAATGAGCAGCTCGCGAGTAGCGGGAAGATCCTGATTGGGATGAGAAGTCACCACGACCAAGGGGTGATTGCCCAGCAACGCCATCGCAGAGCCCGGCCTGAGCACGCGCCACGTCTCCGGGACCCACTTGTAGGGGTCGGCCCATATGGTCACCCCATACTCCGAGATGGCGAAGTCGAAGGACTCGTCGGGAAACGGGATCACCTCGGCGTTGCCATGGATCAGCTCGAGCTCGATCCCATGCTGAGCCGAGAGCTTGCGAGCGGTGGCCAGCTGGCGTTCCGAGTTGTCGATGCCGACACAGGATGCACCACGTCGAGCCATCCATGCCGAGACGTACCCAGTGCCACAGCCGAGCTCGATGGCCCTCATCCCGGTCATGTCTTCGGGGAGCAGGTTCAGGTCGGTCTCGGGGATGCCCCAGATGCCCCAGTTCGGCTGGGTTGACCATGCCCGCTCCCCGGGGCCGATCCACTCGTCGGCGCCCCGATCCCAGTGCTCTCGATTGCGAAGGACGTAGTCGGGGAGGTCTCTCATCGCCTCAAGCCTTCTCGAAGACGATGAAACCGCCTGCTGCCCAGGTGGGTGGGGGCTGGTCGTAGAGCCCGGTGGAATCGGACCAGGCAATGTCGACCAGCCGGCCGCGCATCGGGCCCCGCAGATACCGGTAGAGCTGGGCGACGTCGCGGTCGTCGCTCTTGACTGCGACACAGTGCTGGTTGTAACCCCAGTAGTCGGCTTCCTCTATCAGGGATATCCCCATCTCCATACTGCTCCGCGCCGCATCGACACCGTCGGGCTCGGGAGCGAGAGCCTCGTCTGGCGGGGTGCCGTACCCGATTCCATGATGAAACTGGTCCCCGGTGGCCACGATCACCGCGGTCTCGGCGATCCGTGCCGTCTCCTCGAGGTTTGGCAGATCGCCGGGTCGGCCTCCGGCGAGGTAGGGGTAGCGCTCGACGAGACGTCGGTCCTCGAGGCCCCGCCATCTGATGGCCACGTCCCAGAAATGACGCAGGCTGCGCATGGCGTGATCGCCACGCCACTCCTCCCGGAATTCGAGCCCGGGGCCCTGGATCCCCCAGGTCTCGTGATCGGAGGGCGACCCTCCGGCAGCCACCTCCTGTCGGGCGCGCTCCATCTCGTCAGTGAAGGCATGGAGGACACTGATGGCGAGGACCGTGTCGGCGCCACTGTCGAGGGAGGCGTTGACCGCCGCGGCGACATGCGGGCCGCAGTCGACGACGCCGACATGTCCGAAGCTGATCACACCCCCTGCCGCGAGCTCGGGGCTGAAGTCCCAGTGCTCCGCGGCTTCGCCGAGCATCCGACGGGCTCCGTTCCCACCGAGGTCCTCGTGATCCCTCTGGTATTGCTCGTTCACCTTTCGGCGCAAGGCCGGACGGTCCAATTCCACCGCCCGAACTCTACGGAGAAAGCAGAGAGCCCTCGTTAACCTCGCGTAGCTCCATGAGAAGCAGCGAGATCCGCAGGTCTTTCCTCGAGTTCTTCGCCGAGCGCGACCATGAGGTGCGGCCCTCGGCGTCCCTCATCCCGAACGACCCGACCTTGCTGCTCACCAATGCGGGAATGGTCCCCTTCAAGCCCTACTTCCTGGGGGAAGAGGACCCACCCTGGGATCGAGCGGTCTCCATCCAAAAGTGCGTCCGCACCGTCGACATCGACATCATCGGCACCACCGAGCGGCATCTCTCTTTCTTCGAGATGCTGGGCAATTTCAGCTTTGGCGACTACTTCAAGGAAAAGGCCATCCCCTGGGGCTACGAGTACGTGACCGACGTCTTGGGGCTCGATCCCGGCCGCCTCTGGTTCACGGTCCACGAAACCGACGAGGAGGCCGAGGAGATCTGGATCTCCCAGGTCGGAGTGCCTGCCGAACGCGTGCAACGCGGGGGCCAGGACAATTTCTGGCAGATGGGCATCCCCGGTCCGTGTGGCCCGAGCTCGGAGATCTTCTTCGACAAGGGCGAGGAGTTCGGCGACGCCGGAGGGCCTATCGGGGGTGGCGAGGACCGCTACGTCGAGATCTGGAACCTGGTCTTCATGCAACACATCCAGGACGAGCCATATCACGTCGTGGGCAACCTGCCTTCGAAGAACATCGACACCGGGATGGGTCTCGACCGGGTTGCCGCGGTGATGCAAGGGGTTCGCTCGGTCTTCGACATCGACACCACCCGGGAGGTGCTGAGGACCGCCGAGCGATACACCCGTCTCGAGTATGGGGCCAGCGAGAGATCTGACGTCTCGCTCCGCATCCTTGCCGACCATGGCAGGACCGTCACCTTCCTCATCGCCGACGGCGTCGTCCCCTCCAACGAGGGGCGCGGCTACGTCCTGCGCAGAGTGCTGCGCCGGGCGGTCAGGCACGCCTGGCAGCACGGCGGGGAAGGTTTGGTCATCCCGCGGCTCGTGGAGACCACTGTCGAGGTCATGGGAGACGCCTATCCGGAGCTCGTGGAGAGACGGGATCTCCTCCTCGACGTGGTGACCCGGGAGGAGGAGAAGTTTCGTCGCACCCTGGAGTCCGGGCACCAGCTTCTCGACACCGAGCTCGCCGACTCGAACCGTCTCCCCGGCCCCGCCGCCTTCAAACTTCACGACACTTACGGGTTCCCCATCGATCTCACCAGGGAGATCGCCGCCGATCGTGGTGTCGAAGTCGACATCGAGGGCTTCGAGGCGGAGATGGCCCGTCAGCGTGAGCGAGCCCGGGCCGCCTGGCGAGGGTCTGACGCCTCCGGGGCGCCTGAGGCCTACCGGGAGATTGTGGAGGATCACGGTCTCACCGAGTTCGTCGGCTACGACTTCGAGGCCTCGGATGCCGTCTTGCTCTCCATGGTGGCCGAGGGAGAGAGCGTCGAGCGCGCCGGGAAGGGCCTGGAGGTCGAGATCTTCCTCGACAAGTCGCCGTTCTACGCCGAATCAGGCGGCCAAGTGGGGGACACCGGGATCATCGAGACACCGACCGGTACCGCGGAGGTGAGGGACACCCAGCACGCCATTCAGGGCCTGCACGGTCATCGGGCCCGGGTGGTACGAGGGGATCTCGTAACGGGCCAGCCGGTCTCCGCCGCCATCGACTCGCCGCGGCGGGAGGGGATCCGCAAGAGCCACACCGGCACCCACGTCCTCCATTGGGCATTGCGTGACGTGATCGGCGAGCACGCAGGACAGGCCGGGTCGCTCGTCGACGACGGCCGTATCCGATTCGACTTCTCCCACTTCACCCAAACCGCCCCGGAGGCGCTGGCCGAGGTCGAGGAGGAGGTCAACCGGAAGTTGGTGGACAACTACGGCGTGTCCACGACGATCACCACCAAGCAGGAAGCGGAGGCGATGGGTGCTCTCGCCTTCTTCGGCGACAAATACGGCGACATCGTCCGGGTGGTCGAGGTCGGCGATTTCTCCACCGAGTTCTGTGGGGGCACTCACACCCGCTCTTCGGGCCAGGTCGGTCCCTTGCTGATCGTCTCCGAATCGTCGATCGGGTCCAACCTGCGCCGCGTGGAGGCGCTGACCGGGATGGCCGCCTACGACCAGATCGTATCGATACGGGAGAGCCTCAACAGGGCAGGAAGCTTGCTGAAGACCGCCCCCGGGGAGGTCCCGGCACGAATAGACGCCATCCTGGAAAGAGTGGCCGGTCTCGAGGAGAAGCTGGGGAACATCGCCACCTCCAGACGTGGAGAGACCGCTCGAGAGCTCGCGGCCAATGCGGAGATGGTCGGAGAGGCGTCGCTGGTCGTCGCCCAGCTCGACGAGACCGGCGGGAACGAGCTGAGAGAGATCGCGCTCGGGGTGCGCGACCGGGTCGGCGAGCCCGGCCTGGTCGTGCTCGGCGCCCGATCCGATGGTAAGGGATCCTTGGTTGCCGTTGCTTCGAAAGACCTGGTCGAGAAGGGGATTTCCGCCGCCGACGTGATCACCGAGGCGGCACGCGAGATGGGCGGCGGTGGGTCGCGAGACCCGGAGCTGGCGCAGGCGGGCGGACCACACGGCGATCGCCTGGAGAAGGCACTGGAGACGGCACGCGACCAGGCGGAGAAGGCCCTGGCCCGCCTGTGACCCGCTACCTCGGCGTCGACCCCGGGACGAGGCGGGTGGGCCTGGCCGTCTCGGACGCGACCGGACTCCTCGCCACCCCTCTCGAGGTGGTGGGGCGTCCTGCTGTCGTGAAGCGGATCGCCGAGCTCGCGATCCAGTACGAGGTCGGAGGGCTGGTGGTGGGTCTTCCCACGGCCCTGTCCGGGGAGGAAGGAGCTTCTGCACAGGACGCCCGAGAGCTGGGAGCCGAGCTCGCCGCCGAGACCGGGCTTCCGGTGATCTTCGTGGACGAGCGATTCACCTCCCGCATCGCCGAGGAGACCCTCATCGAGTCCGGGATGAGGAGGCGAAAGAGACGGCAGGAGTTGGACAAGGCCGCTGCCACGTTGCTCTTGCAGGGCTTTCTCGATGGATTGGCGAAACGGGGCACTACTGGGCAGGCTGATACGTTCTGGACGAGTAGCGAATGACCTTCGAACCCATTCCCCGACAACCCGTTTGGGCGCGTGCGCTCAAGGTGGCCGCTGTCGTCGGTGCCGTCGTACTCGCCGGCTTCGTCGTGGTGGGCGGCGCCTCCTATCTGGGGCGAACCGTGGGTAATGCCCTCGGGCCCCAGGACGTGACGGCGAGCCCGGCTGATGTCGAGCCCGGCGTCGAAGTCACCATCGACATCCCACCCGGCTCCAGCGGACAGGACATAGGGGCCATCCTCGCCGCCAACGGGGTGGTCCGCTCTGCGCTCGAGTTCGAGGTCGCCGTGCGAAACGTCGAAGCCGCCGAGCGGCTTCAGGCAGGCACCTACCAACTCTTCACCCTGATGGATCCGGCTGACGTGGTTGCCGAGCTGGTCGCCGGTCCCGCCCCGGACATCTACCGGGTGACCGTTATCGAAGGTCTCCGGGTCGAGGAGATGCTGGTCTCCCTGGCCGAGAGCACCCCCCACAGCTACTCCGAATATGAGCAGGCGCTCCTCGGGGGGGAAATATCGACCTCACTGCGCGAGTTCTCGGAGGAACCAGAGCTCCGGGAGTGGGAGGGTCTGCTCTTTCCCGACACCTACGAGTTCGCTACCTCAGCTGGCCCGGCGGCGATCCTGCAGCGCATGGCCTCGACCATGGAGCAGCGGGTCGACAGCATCGACTGGACCGCTTGGGAGGGCCTCGGCTACACCGTTTACCAGGGGATCGTCCTCGCCTCACTGATCGAGACCGAGGTCCTGCTCGATGTGGAGCGACCCATCGTGTCCAGCGTCATCCACAACCGCCTCGAGCTGGGGATGAAACTCGACATCGATGCCACCGTGCTCTACGCGTTGGACACCCGGGACATCTCCGAGTTCGATCGCGAGTTCGACAGCCCGTACAACACGTATGTCGTCGCAGGGCTTCCCCCAACGCCCATCGCCGCACCGGGCAACGCGTCGTTGGAGGCCGCCGCGGCCCCGGCTGACACCGAGTTCCTGTTCTACGTGCTCTCCGATCTCGACGGGAACCATGCCTTTGCCACGACTCTCGAGGAACACAACGCGAACGTGCAGAGGTCGAGAGACGCGGGTGTTCTTCCCTGATCTCGCCCGTTGATGGGCACTGGACTTCGGCTCGCCGTCCTCGGGGATCCCGTGGAGCACTCGCTGTCGCCTCTGATGCAAGGCGACGCCATGGAGCAGGCCGGGCTGAGAGGGAGATACGAGGCGGTCCGCGCCGATCGCTCGAAGCTGATTGCCGAGCTGGAAGGTCTTCGTAGGGGGGAGCGGGACGGGGTCAATGTGACCATGCCTTTGAAACAAGTGGCGGCAGGCCTCTGTGACAGCCTCACCCCGGAGGCGGAGCGGTCCCGGTCGGTAAACACCATAAAGGCGGTCGGGGGGCGCATCGTCGGCCACTCCACCGACGTCGTCGCCCTGGCCAGCATCCTCTCCCGCTGGGACCAGTCTCCGGTCCTCATCCTGGGCGCCGGTGGGTCGGCGCGGGCAGCCCTTGCTGCGTCCGACAAGCGTTCGGTCTACCTGGCGGCGAGAAGAAGAGAAGCGGCGCTCCAGCTGGCATCCACGGACGATTGGGCCGCCGCGATTCCCTGGGGGACTGCGGTTCCCGGGGCGATCGTGATCAATGCCACACCGCTCGGCATGGGCGGTGAGACGCTGCCGAACGGGACAGTGGCATCGGCGGCAGGGCTCGTCGACCTGCCCTATGCCCCTGCCACGACGCCCGCCGTCTCGGAGGCACGCAGGCTTGGCATAGAGGTGGTGGATGGCATCGAGTTCTTGGCGACCCAGGCGGCGGCCTCTTTCACCTGGTGGACGGGTGAGTCCGTAGACTCAGATCGGATGGCCGCTTTGGCCAGAAACGTCTAAAGGCAAAGGCCGATGTCGCCGAAATGGAGACCAGCCTTACGCAAAGGAGCTGAGGTGTCTCTATCTGGAAATTTGGGTTTCGTCGCCCTCGACGAAGTGTTGCGGCTGCTGAGCAGATCGAACCAGCAGGGCGCCGTGGATGTGCGGGGCGATGGCACGCACGGCCGAATCTTCGTGGGCAAGAGGGGCATAGACCTCGCCACCACTCTCGACGACGAAGAGTTGCGTCGTCACATCGCTCATACCGGCCTGGTCGATGAGGACCATCTCCGCGACGTGGAGGGCGGCCGGGGGACACTCGCCTCGGGGGAGGAGGACACCAGGATCGTCGAGCTACTTCGGGAGATGACCGTTGAGTCCATCTACCAGCTCAACGACCGCGGCAGCCACTTCGAGGTCTACGAGCACCGAACCACCCCGTTCGCCAGCCCCAAGCCCTTCGAGCTCGAGGAGACCCTCTCCTCCGTGAGGCGCCGGGCCGACGATTGGAAAACGGTGAGTCGCACCGTTCCCGATCTCGGCATGACCGTCGACTTCAACCGGGATGTGGGGGACCGCGAGGAGATCAAGGTCGGGGGCGACGCGTGGAAGGTTCTCACCGAGATCCGTGCCGGGGCTTCGGTGACCCAGATCGCCGACCGGCTGGGGACGACCGATTTCTGGGCGGCCCGGACAGTGGCCGACCTTGTGGGCAAAGACCTCGTGACCCTGACCAATGGCGCCACGACCACCGCCGACACCGCCGAAATCGCCGACACGACCGAGCGCGCCGGGTACGAAGCGGGCGGTGGCTGGGACGATGGCGAGGAGCCCGAGACGGCCGACGCCGAAGTCGGCTACACCGGCCCCTACGACACGCCGGCCAAGGCCCGCGAGGACGAGGACACAGAGGACGAGTACCCGGAGGATGGGGAGCGGGAAGAGACCGAGGCCGAGACGGGAGCCCCCCACAACGAGTCGTGGTGGGAGGAG
>Ga0299907_10002323_pt1 | contig 11614 bp, 14 predicted proteins | sample RVTome_16_FD_198680 | JGI IMG/M metagenome (GOLD analysis project Ga0299907, IMG submission 198680) | Soil microbial communities from uranium-contaminated site in the Upper Colorado River Basin, Wyoming, United States - RVT152D67 (version 2) ...
GCGACAGGGAGGGGTCGCCGAAGCCTTTGAGGATCAGGCGGCCACGCCAGGTCGAGCCGTTCCGGCTCCCCGCTCCGAAGACGGTCGTGGGGACGCGATAGGCCGTCCCAAGACGGTCGAGGGCGGCCAGCCCGACCGCGAGCTTCTGGTTCGAGGCCGGTTCCAATGGTCGTGACCTGTGCAAGGCGTAGGCGGTGCGGCCGGTGCGCAGGTTGATCGCGAGCGCGCCGGTCTCCGCACGCGAGACCCCGCGCACCTTCAGCGCCCGGTCGAGACGCTCCCGAAGCGTCGCTCCGCTCGCCGGCGCCGCGGCACCCGCCTGGGCCGTGAGGACGACGAGGATGAGGGCGAGAGATCGCTTCAAAAGATGGGACCCGCTGCTCTCGAGGATAGGACGTCCGGCCCTTGGAGGCTGCGGCCGTCCGTGGTTGTGTACGCCGGGCGCTCCGATGAACGAAGACCTCTCTGTCCTCTTCGACCGTATCCGCACGCTCCTCAGCCACCAGGGGAACGATGCCCTGGCTCCTCCGGCCGAGGAGGTAGAGCATACGCTCACCGACGGATACGCCCGCGCTCTCGCGCTCGAGGGCGAGAGACTCCGTGCCGAGAGGCAGATGCGGACGCTTGCCGGCGACGCCGAGCACGTCGGCGAGCTGCGCGCGCTCAAGTCGCGCCTCGGCCGCCTCGACGGCGAGCTGTCCCAGCTCCGCGACCTGCTCCGGGTGCTCGCCGCGACGCGCTAGCGTCGCGCGATCGCGGCTCGGAAGCCGGCGTGTGTCGCCTGGAGGCGCACGGGCTACACGATCCCGCTCCGGACCGCGTACACGGCGGCCTGGATGCGGTTCTCGATCTGGAGCTTCATGAGGATGTTCGAGATGTGGTTCTTCACGGTCTTGGGGCTGATGAAGAGCTCGCGCGCGATCTCCGCGTTCTCCTTGCCGTTGGCGATCAGGCGGAGCACCTCGAGCTCGCGATCCGAGAGCTCGGCGAGAATCGTCGCGGCCGCGCCCGTGTCCGTCGTCTGCGCGCGGAGCCGCTGGAGCAGCTTCGACGCGATCTGGGGCGAGATCAGCGACTCGCCCCCGGCCGCGGCTCGGATCCCGGCGATGAGCTGGTCGATGGAGGAGTCCTTGAGCAGGTAGCCGCAGGCGCCGGCCATGACCGCGTCCATCACGTCCTCGTCCTCGACGGAGATGGTGAGGACGACGACGCGCGTGAGCGGTGAGGCGCCGGTGATCCGGCGCGTGGTCTCGACGCCCGTGAGGCCCGGCATCTTCAGGTCCATGATGACGACGTCGGGTGCGAGCTCGCCGACGAGCCCGAGGGCGACCTGGCCGTTCTCGGCCTCTCCGACGACCTGAAGCCCCTGCTCCTCGAGGAGCGTGCGCAAGCCCGTGCGGAAGAGATCGTGGTCGTCCACGAGGAACACTCGCAGCTCGTCGAGCTGCTTCCCCGCGTGGTGTTCATCGCTGGCAGGCGTGGTCCCCACCCCTTCCTCTGGCCGCTGGGTGACGGCGAGGATTCTAGAGCAGGGGCGCTCGGTTAGTAGAGCGTGATCGTGACCGTGCGCCGGCCCCACTCGAGGGCCTGCGCGCACGAGGGGAACCACACGTCGATCATCGCGCCCCGGACCGCGGCGCCCGTGTCGGCCGCGACGCCGTCCCCGTAGCCGGGGACGAACATCTTCGTGCCGAGCGGGATCACCGCCGGGTCGACCGCGACGACCCCCCAGCCTGTGGGTATTCCCGTCGCGGTGGTGCCGCGCAGGCAGTAGCCGGTCGAGGAGACCGTCAGGCGAGAGCCGCCTTGCGGCGTCGGAGTGGGAGCCGGTGCGGGAGCGGTTGGCGGGGCCGGGGCGGCCGCCAGCTGCGCCGAGCGCGCCTCGGCGGCGGCCGCCTGCTCCGCCAGCCGCGCGATGCGGCCGCCGTTGAGCGCCTGCTGCCCTCTCAGGTCCGCGAGGTAGGCCGAGCGCTCGCCGTGCGCATCTGCCAGCGCAGAGCGCGTGGTCGCCGCCTCGGCGACGAGCCCGCGGAGTTGCGAGCGGCGCTCCGCCAACCGTTGCAGTGAGCCCTGAAGGGCTCGGCGGGAGGCGCGCACGTCCGTGACGATCACGCCGTCGTCCGCGGCGAAGCGGCCGAGCCCGTCGAGCGCCGTCAGCGCGTCGTCGAGCGACTCGGCGCCGAGCAGGACCGCCAGGGGATCGACGTCGCCCTCCACGTAGAGCGTCTGGAGGCGCGTGGCGAGCCGCCGCTCCGCCTCCGCGACGTCGGCGCGGGCGAGCTCGAGCTGCCGCCGCGCGGCCTCCTCCGCCTGCTGCACCTCCGCCTGCCGGAGCTCGAGCTCCGCGAGGCGCTTCCCGGCGCGGGACAACCGGGTCTCGAGCGAGTACAGCTCGAGCAAGACCTCCTGCGAGCGCGCCGCGAGACCCTCGTTCTCGGCCCGGAGCTGCTCCGCCTCGCTACGCAGAGAGCCGGGATCGTCGCCGAGAGCCGCCGTCGGGGTGAGCAGCGCGGCGAGTGCCGCCGCCCCCGCTGCCCAACGAGCCCGACGCCGTGGGGAACCCGCGCGCACGAGGCCGAGCACCCTAACAAGCCTTGCGGGCGGCCGCCGCAGCGCGTGGGAGGGGCACCCGAGTTGCGTTTGCTGCTATCCAGGAGCCTTGTTAGAGTCCGCGCCTTGGCGCTCGGCCCAGTACCCGCGCCTGCAACGGCCCCCATGCGGAGGTAGGCATCCGACCGGGAAGACGACACGCGCTCCTTGCTCTGCTCCTCTTCTCGGTGGCGCTTCCGCTTGCAGGGCCCGCGACGCCCCAGCCGTCGATCGAGGCGAAGCAGGCCGAGGCGCAGCAAGTTCTCGCCCAGATCCAGCAGATCGACGCCGACCTCGGGCACGCGGTCGAGGCGTACAACGCGGCGGAGATCGAGCTCGACCGGATCCGCGTCGAGCAGAAGGTGAACGAGCGCCGGCTCGAGATCGCACGCTCGAACTTCTCGCGCGCGCAGACGAACCTCGACGCCCGCCTCGTCGAGCTCTACACGAACGGGGAATCCGACCTCCTGGAGGTGCTGCTCGGCGCCTCGAGCCTCGACGAGCTCCTGGACCGGATCGACACCGCAAACCGCGTGTCCGAGGACGACTCTCACATCGTCGGCGAGGTGCGGGTCTTCCGCGCCGAGGTGAAGCGGCGCGAGGCCGAGCTCGCCAAGGCGCGGGAGCGGCAGGAGGCCGTCGTCGCCGAGCGCGCCTCCCGCCGGGCCGACATCGAGGCGAAGCTCGCGGAGCGGCAGCGGCTGCACGCCTCGATCGAGAGCGAGATCGAGAAGCTGCAGGCGGCGGAGGCGGCGCGCCAGCGACGGCTCGAGGCCCAGGCGCGCGCGCGCCTCACGACGGCCCCCAGCCCGAGCCCGGAGGAGGCCGACACGGGTAGCCCGCCCCCCGCCCGGCACGGCGGCGTCGTCGGGATCGCCATGCAGTACCTCGGCATCCCGTACCAGTGGGGCGGCTCCTCGCCGAGCACCGGCTTCGACTGCTCCGGCTTCGTCATGTACGTGTACGCGCAGGTCGGCGTCTCGCTTCCGCACAACGCGGCCATGCAGTACGGGTACGGGAGCCCCGTCTCCCGCTCGGAGCTCCAGGCCGGCGACCTGGTCTTCTTCAACGGGCTCGGCCACAACGGCATCTACATCGGCGGCAACCAGTTCATCCACTCGCCGCACACGGGCGACGTGGTCAAGATCTCGAGTCTCAGCGGCTGGTACGCCGACACCTGGTACGGCGCGCGCCGGCTCTAGCGGCGGCCTCTAGCCCGGGCTCGGGCAAGGCCGGGTGGGCCGGCTCAAGACGCGGCGAAGCCGTTTGCGCATGCGCACGCGCGTGCCTCCCCGGCTCGAGGCGAACTCGACCTCGTCGACCAGCGCGAGCATGAGCGGGATGCCGCGCCCGCCCTCCGACTCGATATCCGCGAGCCCCGGGTGGCCGAGCTCGAAGGAGCCGCGGTTCGTGACCTCGACCTCGACGGCGTCCTCGCGCTGCTCCACGGCGACGGCGACGGGGTGGCCGTTCACGGAGCCCTTGATCGCATTCGTGAGCGCCTCGGTCGCCGCCACCTTGAGCTCGAAGAGCTCCTCCTCGCCGAGTCCGAACCCCGGGCCGAGCTCGTCGAGCGCTGCACGAAGGGCCCGCGTCGGAGCGGGTACGTCGTGCAGGCTGAGCTGAACGGAAGGCCTCGTCTGCTCCATTGGACCCCAGACCGCCGCGGTCCGGAACGGTCCTGGGGTACCCGGAGGGGTACCGGCCGAAACGAGCGAGGCGCCGGGAAAGCGAAGGAATGGGGAGGGAAGCGGCATCCGGCGCAGAATTCCTCGCTTCTTCCGGTACGCTAGCTCGGTCTTCATGCGCACGATCTGGAACGGATCCCTCACCTTCGGACTGGTCAACATCCCGATCGGGCTGGCCGTGGCGCAGCAGCGCAAGGACGTCGCCTTCCGCACGCTCCACCGCGAGTGCGGGACGCCGATCAAGCAGAAGCGCTTCTGCCCCCACCACGAGCGCGACGTCGAGGCGGAGGAGCTCGTCAAGGGCTGGGAATTCTCCAAGGGCCAGTACGTCATGGTCGAGGACTCCGACCTCGAGGCCGTCGCCCTCCAGCGCTCCCAGTCAATCGACATCGCCAAGTTCGTCCCGCTCGACGCTGTCGACCCGCTCTACTTCGACCGCACCTACTATCTCGCGCCGGCGAGCGCGGTCGCGCAGCGGCGCCCCTACGTCCTCCTGCTCAAGGCCATGCAGGAGGCCGGCATGGGCGCGATCGGGTCGTTCGTCCTCTGGGGGAAGGAGAACCTCTGTCTCATCCGGCCGCTCGGCGACTCGCTCGCGCTCGAGACGCTCTTCTTCGCCGAGGACGTCCGCTCCCGCGCCGAGATCGACGAGGCGGTGGAGGAGACGGAGGTGAAGGAGCCCGAGCTCGAGATGGCCCGCCAGCTCGTCGAGAGCCTCGTGGGCGAGTTCGATCCCTCCGAATGGGAGAACGCCTACCGGGGCGAGCTGCGCGCCATGCTGGAGGCGAAGCTCGCCGGCGAGGAGATCACGCGCCCCGAGCCCGTGGCGCCGGCGCCGGTCGTCGACCTCATGGACGCACTCAAGCAGAGCGTCGCCGCCGCCCAGAAGGGGAAGGGCCCGGCGAGGAAGAAGGCGCCCGCGGGGAAGAAGCGCGCCGCTGCGCGCGCGAGCTAGGCCGACGCGCTACGCGGCCGTCTGTCCCGCGCTCGCAGCTCCGAGGTGCGCCTGGAACAGGGTCTTGTCGATCTTGCCCTGATAGATCGGGATCGACTCCTCGATGCAGAGGCGGATGACCTCCTTCCGGTCGATTCCCAGCTCCTTCGACAGCTCCTCGGGCGTCAGGTGATTCGCCATATGGATCTCCTCTCCTAGGGCGCAAAAAAGCCCGCCGTCAGGGCACGGCGGGCTCGCTCACGCAGCTCCGATGTTCAGGGCGGGGCTCAAAGGCTCCGCGCTCCTTTCCAGACCATGGTCACAGGATACGGTTCCTGGATGAGCCCGGCAACGCTCCTGAAGGGGTTCCGGCCGCACGTTGCGGAGATTGCCGGCGTCCGCACCCGCTACTGGGTGGGCGGGGAGGGCCCGCCTCTGATCCTCGTCCACGGGCTCGGCGGAGCCTCCTTCAACTTCACGGAGCTCGCTCCGCTGCTGGCGCGCCGGCGGCGCGTCCTCGTCCCCGATCTGCCGGGCCACTGCGGGACCGAGCCGCTCCCCGCGGTCGACGGGCTCGGAGACCTGGCGGCGCACGTCGTCCGCGTCGCCGAGCGGGAGGAAATGCTGCCGGCCGCCGTGCTCGGGTACTCCATGGGCGGCGTCGTCGCGCTCCGCCTGGCGGTCGCCTGGCCGCAGCACGTCTCCGCGCTCGCGCTCGTGGCGCCCGCCGGGATCGTCTCGACCACGCGGCGCGCCGAGATCTGGATGACCGTCGTCAGCGCCCTTCGGCCTGCCCGGCAGGTGGCCAGGCTCCGGGGCCTGATCGCGCGCCGGCCTCTTCTCCGCTACCCCGTGTTCGGCTACTGGGGGGCTGCGGATCCCGCTGCGCTCTCTCCCGAGGGGGTGCTCGGCTTCCTCGAGGGGCCTCCCCGGCACACCGACGTCGGCGCGGCGGGGCGAGCGCTCGTCGCGGACGACCCGCGCCAGGATCTCGAGCGCGTCGGCTGTCCGACCATGCTCCTCTGGGGCGCCCGCGACCGGCTCGTGCCCCTCGCCGACGGATTCGAGTACGCCCGGCGGCTCCGCTGCCCGATCCGGGCGCTGCCGGCGGCCGGGCACCTCGTGGTCGGCGAGCAGCCGGAGGCCTGCGCGGAGGTCCTGGCCGCCTTCCTAGACAGGGTTGGGGAGGTCGATGAACTCCCACTCGACGCCGAACTGCTCGGCGAGCTTCGCCGCGAGTGCGCGGACGCCTAGCGTCTCGGTGGCGTAGTGGCCCGCCGCGACGAAGTGGACGCGCGCCTCCTTCGCGGCGTGCTTCGTCGGCTCGTCCGCCTCGCCCGTGACGAAGCAGTCGTAGCCCGCCCCCGCCGCCTCGGCGAGGTAGCGGGCCGCCCCGCCCGAGCAGACGGCCACCCGCTTCACGAGCTCGGGCCCGTACGAGAAGACGAGCGGCAGCCGGCCCAGGCGTTCCTGCACGCGGGCCGCGAAGTCGCTGATCGGCACCGGCTCGGCGAGCCGGCCGCCGAAGCCGAGCCCGTCGGCGAACCGGCGCTCGGCCTCGACTCCGAGCGTCTCCGCCAGGAGCGCGTTGTTGCCAATCTCGTCATGCGCGTCGAGCGCGAGGTGATACGCGGCGAGGGTGAGGTCGGCATCGAAGAGCGCGCGCAGGCGCTCCCGCATGACCGGGCCGACGACGCGGGTCTCCTTCTCCCAGAGGAGGCCGTGGTGGACGAGCACGAGTTGCGCGCCCACCTCCGCCGCGCGCTGGAAGAGCTCTCGCGAGGCCGAGACCCCGCAGGCGATCTTCCCGACCTCGTCGGCGCCGGCGACCTGGAGCCCCATCGGACCGTAGTCAGGATAGGAGGCGAGGTCGAGGTACTCGTTCGCCCAACCGAGGATCTCGTCGCGGTGCGCCACGGAGTGTGAGATACCCTAAGGCGCGTTCGGGGTGTAGCGCAGCCTGGTAGCGCGCGCCGTTCGGGTCGGCGAGGTCCCCGGTTCGAATCCGGGCACCCCGACTTCACCATGGGGGAAACCATGTTTCCCCCATGGGCCTCCGTCGTTCCCGAGCGGGCTCGCTACGCGACGAGGCGGCCGTGGACGATCGCCGTGCAGGCGTCCTCGACGTAGTCCATGCCCGCCGCCTCGGCGATCTCGCGCGCTCCGTCGGAGACTATGCCGAGCTGGAGCCAGAGGGCACCCGCCTTCACCGCGACGGCCTCCTCGGCGACGCCGGGGCAGAACTCCGCCCGCCGGAAGACGTCCACGAGGTCAATCGGCTCCTCGATCTCCGCCAGAGAGTCGACGCACGCGATGCCGAGGATCTCGCGCACCGCCGGCCGGACCGGGAGCACGCGATAGCCCTGCTCCAGCAGGTAGCGCATCACGCCGTGGCTCGGACGGTGCGGCCGCGGAGAGGCGCCGACGAGCGCGATCGTGCGCGCCTGGGTAAGGATTTTCTCGGGCGATCGCACGCACCCAGGCTATCCTGAGACGGATGGCCGACCGTTTGCGCGTCGCCTGCGTGCAGCTGAGCTCCTCCCCGTCGAAGGTGGACAACCTCGAGCGCACGGAGACGCTCGTGGCGCGCGCGGCTGCCACGGGCGCCGACGTCGTCGTCCTGCCCGAGAAGTGGAACGGGATCGGCGCGCCCGACTTCCTGCGCGAGATCGCAGAGCCGCTCGAGGGCGGCGAGACGTTCGCCGCGATGGCCGACTGGGCCCGACGGCACGGGATCACGCTCGTCGGGGGCTCCGTCGCAGAGCGGCGCGAGGGCCGCGACCAGCTCTCGAACACGTGCGCCGTCTTCGACCCGCAAGGCGACCTCGCCGCCGTCTACCGGAAGATCCACATGTTCGACGTCGAGGTCGGCGGGCACGTCTATCGCGAGTCGGAGGCCGAGGAGCCCGGCGAAGGGCCGGTCACGAGCGAGGCGGATGGCTGGAGCATCGGGCTCACGATCTGCTACGACCTCCGCTTCCCCGAGCTGTATCGAGTCCTCGCCCTCGAGGGTGCCGAGCTCGTCACGGTCCCGGCCGCCTTCACGCTCTACACCGGCAAGGACCACTGGGAGCTCCTCCTTCGCGCCCGCGCGGTCGAGAACCAGTGCTACGTGGCGGCTGCGAACCAGTGGGGCCCGTACCCGGACGGGAGAGCCGCCTACGGACGCACGTCGATCGTCGACCCGTGGGGGGTCGTCCTCGCCCAGGCGGCCGACGAGGACACGGTCGTCGCGGCCGAGCTCGATCGCGCGCACCTGGAGCGCATCCGCAGGAGCCTGCCGTCGCTCGCCAATCGCCGGCCCGCCGCCTACAGGTGGCCGGCGGGCGTGTAGGCAGGGCGGCCCGGCAGCTCGAGGCCGTCCTCTTCGACGTCGACTTCACGCTCGCCAAGCCGGGGCCGCTGCTAGGTCCCGAGGGCTACCGGGCCGCCGGCGCGCGCTTCGGTCTCACGCTCGACCCCGAGCGGTACGCCGAGGCGCGCGTCGCCGCGGTCGCCGACCTCGAGCACCATCCCGAGCTCGAGCACGACGAGGAGATCTGGGTTCGCTTCACGGAGGACATCGTCCGCGGGATGGGGGGAGAGGGAGACCGGATCCGCGGAGTGGCCGAAGCCATCACGGAGGGGTGGCTGCACGCCGACAACTTCGAGCTCTACGAGGATGCCCTGCCGGTGCTCGCGCTCTTGCGCGAGAACCGGATAAAGATCGGCCTCGTCTCCAACACGAGCCGCGACCTGGACGCGTTCATCCGCCACTTCGCGCTCGACGTCGACGCCTGGATCTCCTCCGGGGCGCACGGCAAGGTGAAGCCGAGCCCCACCATCTTCCGCGCCGTGCTCGACCTGCTCGAGGTCGAGCCCGAGGCTGCGGCGATGGTGGGGGACTCGCTCCTCGACGACATCGAGGGCGCCCGCGCGCTCGGGATGCGAGCCTTCCTCCTCGACCGGGAGGGAGGCCACCCGAACGTGGCGGACGCGCTCCCGACCCTGCTCGCGCTGCCCGCGGCGCTCGGGCTCGGCGCCGATGCGGCGTAGGCGGCTGCGGCTCGCCCCCGCCGGGCCCGTGCCCGGGCCGGCGGGCGCTCCGCAGTCGCTGGTCTGGGCGCTCGGGGTCGGCGCCTTCGGGCTCGCCTGGTCAATCACGACGGTTGCGGCCTACCTGCCGCCCCTGCTCGAGCAGTTCACCGACTCGAGCACGCTGATCGGCCTCGTGCTGGCGGCCGAGGGGGTCTTCGCCTTCTTCCTCCCCCTGCTCGTGGGCCCGATGAGCGACGCGACGCAGACCTCCCTCGGGCGCCGGCGGCCGTTCATGCTCCTGGCGCTGGTGCCCATGGCGGTTGCGCTCGCCGCCGTCGCCTTCATGGGCAGTCTCGAGGCGACCGCCGTCGCGCTCTTCGGCTTCTTCTTCGCGTACTACCTCTACGAGCCGCCCTACCGCGGCCTCTATCCGGACTGCCTCCCGCCCGGCCAGTTCGGGCGCGCGCAGGGCGTGCAGCACCTCTTTCGCGGCGCCGCGCTCGGCGGCGCCCTGGTCGGCGGAGGCTTTCTGCTGGGCGTCTGGGAGCCCTTCCCGTTCGTGCTCGCCGCCGGCGTGACGCTGCTCGCGTGCGGGGCAGTGATCGTGCTCGTCCGCGAGCCGCCGAATCCCGAGCGCGAGTACGCGCGCCTGCGCACGTATCTCGCGGCGCCGTGGCGAGTCGTGCGCCGGGACCGGAACGTTCGCCGCTTCCTCATCGCGAACACCGCGTGGGAGGCGACGTTCGCGGGAATGCGGACGTTCGTCGTCCTCTACATCATCCAGGGGCTCGACCAGCCGCTGTACGTCTCCTCGGTCGTGCTCGCCGTGGTGGCCGGCGGCTATGTGACCGCGGCGGCGCTCTCGGGCCTCTTCGCCGACCGCTTCCGCCTCGGTCACGTCATCCTCGGTGCCTCCTGGGTCTACGGGCTCGGGCTCCTCTCGGCCGGCTTCGCGCAGACATGGCACTGGTGGTATTACGCCTGGATCGCGCCCGTCGCCGTCGCGGGCGGCACGGTGATGACACTTGCCTGGGCGCTCCTCTTCGAGATCATGCCGGCGGGCGACCGCGGCACGATCACGGGCCTGGCGACCACGACGAAGGGGATCGGGCTGGTGGTCGGCCCGCTGGCCGCCGGCGCCGCGATCGACATCTTCCGGCCTTACCTCGAGTCGACCGACGGCTACGCCGCGCTCTGGCCTGCCGTAGCCGTGCCGGTTCTCGCCGTGATCCCGCTCGTCGCCTTGCTCGCCGAGGCGGAGGGGAGCGCTACACGCACGGAGAGCGGCCGGGCGTGACGAGCCCGAAGCCCCAGACCTCGTCCTCGAAGACGTAGAAGACGCTCTCGGGGCCCTCCTCCCCGCGCACGAGCGCCGAGTACCCCGGGCAGGTGCGCTCGTCCAGCTCCCCGTACGTCGCGCCGATCTCGCCGGCGGGCGCGCCGAGCTCGAGCTCCTCGGGCGTGAACCATCCCTCCGGCTGCCAGAGCGTGAAGGCGTGCACGACGCGGCCGCGGTCGAAGACGACGCCCGTCCCCTGCGGCTCGAAGGGCCGCTCGTTGAAGTACCAGGTCTCTGCGGCGCAGTCGCGGCAGACGCCGTGCCGGGCGCCCCACCTGCTCGCTACCTCCGCGCGCGTCATGCCGAGCTCCACCCCGCCGAGGCTCGTGCCCGGGATGAACTGCCCGCCCGCAGCCGGCTCGCCCGTCGCGGGAACGGCGCCCGTGAGCATGGCGAGCAGCGTCAGCCCGATCGCCGCGGCGCACGAGCGGCGGCTCAGCGAGAGCGGGCGAGAAGGGCGGGGGCCCACGCTGCGATGGGGGAGACGTCGCCGTCGCGGCCGTTCAGGTCGCGGTAGCCGAGCGCGTGCTCGGCCTGCATCATCTTGTGGATCTGCGTCGTGCCCTCGTAGATGATCGGTGCGCGCGCGTTCCTGAAGTAGCGCTCGATCCCGTACTCGGCCGAGTAGCCGTAGGCGCCGTGGACCTGGATTGCGAGGTGCGCTGCCCGGAAGGCGCTCTCGGTCGCGTGCCACTTGGCCAGGCTCGTCTCGCGCGTGTTGCGCACGCCTCTGTCCTTCAGCCAGGCGGCCTGCATGACGAGCAGCTTGGAGGTCTCGTAGCCGAGCACCATCTCTGCGAGCATGTCCTGGACGAACTGGTTCTTGCCGATCGGCTTGCCGAATGTTTCGCGCTCGCGCGCGTACTCGACGGAGCGCTCGAGGCAGGCGCGGATGACCCCGCAGGCCCCGGCGGCCACGGTGAAGCGGCCCTGGTCGAGCCCGTACATGGCGATCTCGAAGCCCTGCCCCTCCTCGCCGACGAGGTTCTCGACCGGCACCTCGACGTTCTCGAAGAAGAGCTCGCCCGTCGAGCCGGCCCAGATGCC
>Ga0299907_10002324_pt1 | contig 11614 bp, 8 predicted proteins | sample RVTome_16_FD_198680 | JGI IMG/M metagenome (GOLD analysis project Ga0299907, IMG submission 198680) | Soil microbial communities from uranium-contaminated site in the Upper Colorado River Basin, Wyoming, United States - RVT152D67 (version 2) ...
GGACGGCCTGCGCCGCGACAGCCGGCAGGCCATCGGCGACGTCCGGCGCGTGGTCGACGACCTGCGGCCGGCGGCCCTCGACGAGCTTGGTCTGGTCGGAGCCCTGCGCCAGAGGGCGGAGCAGACCGTCAGACGCGCCGACGGTGAAGTCGTTCAGGTGACGGTCGAGGCGACAGAGCCGTTGCCGGCACTACCGGCGGCTATCGAGGTGGCTGCATTTCGGATCGCCACCGAAGCACTGAACAATGTCGTCCGCCACTCCCAAGCGTCTCGGGCGGTCGTACAGCTTCGCCTCGGGAAGGCCCTGGAAATAGAGGTCGTAAACGATGGCCCAACGCTAAATGGCACGTGGCGGCCGGGAGTTGGCCTCCAGGCCATGCGGGAAAGGGCCGCAGAGCTGGGAGGAATCTGCGAGGCGGGGCCCACCCCGGAGGGGGCGCGGGTCTACGTGTCGCTTCCTCTGGTTCGATGAGCGCCATCCGCGTCCTGATCGCCGACGATCACCCCATCGTGCGGACCGGCCTGGCGGCGCTGCTCGCTTCGTTGGTCGGAATCGAGGTAACGGGCATAGCCACCACCGGACGAGAGGCCGTCGACCAGGTACTTTCCACCCGGCCAAACGTGGCAATCGTCGACCTGAAGATGCCCGACCTGGACGGCTTTGAGGCGACGCGGGAGATCGCACGGGTGGCCCCTGAGGTGGCCGTCCTGGTCCTTACGATGTTCGACGACGACGCCTCGGTATTCGCCGCCATGCGTGCCGGAGCCCGTGGCTACCTGGTCAAAGGTGCGGAGCAGGAGGAGATAGAGAGGGCGATACGGGCCGTCGCCCGAGGCGAGGCGATATTCGGTCCGGGCGTGGCAGGGAGGGTTTTGGGCTTCCTCTCGAACCCCCCGGCTGCGGCCGGGGGCCAGTTCCCCGAGCTCACGGAGCGTGAAACCAGAATCCTCGACCTTCTGGCGGAAGGGCTCTCCAACTCCGCCATCGGAGAACGTCTCGGCATCGCGGGCAAGACCGTTGCCAACAACGTCTCGTCGATCTTCTTGAAGCTGCAGGTCGCAGACCGGGCGCAGGCGATCATTCGGGCGCGGGATGCCGGCCTCGGAAGGGCTTCCCAAAAGTAGCCTCTTCCAGCCACAAGGTGTGCCTTGCTTCAGCAATGGGACTAGACTCGTGGCAGGATCTGCAGGGAAGGCGGCGGTGTGAAAGCTGTCATCGCGCGGGGGCCAGAATTCGACGCGTTCGATCGGTTTTTCGGGCCGTCTCTAAAGGCCCGGTGGGTCTGGTGATCTCCGGCGAGGCAGAACTCGGCAAGACCTCCCAGCTTGAATTCCTTGAGCGACTCACCTTCTGACCCGCTCCGAGTGCTGATCGCCGAGGATCAGTATCTTTTGCGCGAAGGAACCCGCCGGCTGCTGGAGGAAGCGGGGCTGTCCGTCGTCGGGGTTGCCTCCGACTATCAGACAGTGATCGACCAGGCGCGAAATCTTCTTCCTCAAGTTGTGTTGATGGACATTCGAATGCCCCCTACCTACACAATGGAGGGAATTCGCGCAGCTCACCAGATAAAGGCGGAGAGGCCTGAAACAGGTGTCGTGATCATGACCCAGCACGACGACGAGAGCTACGTCTGGGCTCTGCTCAAGGAAGGAGTGGCCGGGTACGGCTACTTGCACAAAGTGCGCGTCGGGGATATCGATCAGCTTGTCCGCGCCCTTCAGGAGGTAGCGGCGGGCGGTTCGGTGCTTGACCCCCGTATCGTGGAGAGCCTCCTAGCGCTCCGCTCAAGAAAGCCCGGGTCCCGGCTTTCTCGTCTCAGCCCGGCCGAGCTCGAGGTCCTCAAGCTGATGGCTGAAGGAAATAGCAACACCAGGATCTCCCAGCATCTGTACGTTGCCCTAGGGACCGTCGAAAAACGGATCGCAGCAGTCTTCACGAAGTTGGGGCTGTCCGAGGAGCCCAATCTCAACCGCCGTGTGGCCGCGGTGCTGATCTACTTAAGGGAGTCCGCCACTTCCGGATAAGGTCCTTCCGATGGTGTGATCGGGACCTGCGCGCTGATCCGGGTGCCGGCCCCCGGGACACCCTCGATCTGAAGTGTCCCTCCTACGGCGGTGACGCGGTCTGCCATGTTCCTCAGACCCGCACCAGCCGTGACGGTGCCCGGATCGAACCCCGGGCCGTTGTCCGAAACAGCCAGAACAAGCTGCCCATCCGCACCCGAGAGGGCGAGGTTTAGGTGGCCACCTGGGGCGTGTTTTTCGGCATTGGCCATCGCCTCGAGGGCCACAAAGTAGAGCGTCCCCTCCACCTCCGGGCTGAAGCGCCGCTCCTCGAGCTCAGGGTCGACCTCGAATTTGACCTCCAGAGGGAGCCGGTTGGCGCAGGTTCGAAGAGCAGCGTTCAGACCCTGATCCGAAAGGACGCTTGGGTATATGCCCCTGCTCAGCTCCTGGAGGGCAAAGACCGCCTCTTCAGCCTCCCCGGCCAAATCATCGAGCGGCAAGCGCTCCGGCCCACCTCTGGCGGCCTCCTTAAGCCTCACAACAAGTGCCACCAGCTGCGTCTGCAGCCCATCGTGCAAGTCCCTGGCCATTCTTTGGCGCTCCTGTTCTTGGGCCGCCAGGATCCGTTTTGAAACTTCCTGAAGTCGCTGGGCATTTGCCCGCAGCTCACGGGTCATGCCTTGAAGGGCGCGCGCCAATCTTCCGACCTCGTCATCCCGTGGCGCGGCAAAACTGGCTTCCAGGTCCCCACCCGCGATCCTGGCTGCTGTGTTGGAAAGACCAACCAGCGGGCGGACAAGACTCCGAAACAAAAACCATCCCAGGCCGACCGCCACCAAAGTCAGAAAGGCGCTCGAAAATAGACGAGAGGTGGCTAGCGATCGGTCCAGAGCCGCCACCGGATCCCGCAACACCACCCCCAGGGCGCCCGAGCCGACCGCATTGGATGTACCGACCGGGAGGTAGGCGATCAGCGTCTTGACTTCCCCGACTTGAACGCTGGTCGGAGCGGTAGGGAGGTCTTGGCCCGACCGAGCGGCTCCAGGCAAGCGGATCAAAGGTTCCGAAAGAGTGGTGCCAACGACCTCCCCCCCAGCGGCCAGAATAACTTCGCCCGAACCGCCCAACTGAGTTCTTAGCCTGTAGGCGAAGGCATCTGAGAAGTCATAGCCTCCCACCAGGAATTGGCCTCCGAGGCCCACCGGCACCACGACGACCTGTACATAGGGACCATCCAGGCTCCGCACGAGATGGCTGGCTGAGATTTGTCCTCTTTGCCCAATATCGGCGACCTCCTCATCGCTGAGGTTGCGGCCGATGCCAACCTCAACTTTGCCGTCCTGGTGGATCAGTTGCAGGAGATCAAGCTGCAAGCTGGTGGCAGTCCGACCCAACCCGGCGATCAGTTCGTTTCGGTGAGGGGCCTCGTTGAGACCTTGAGCGATGATCAGCTCAGCAAAACTCTTGAGGCTCACTCCTAATGAGCGCTCTCTCTCGCGGTAGGCGGCGTTGAGAATGCTCAGCTGGCTTGTGGTTATCCGTCGAGCCTCTGCACCCAAAGCTGAGGTGGTTAGACGGGTCTCAAGGACCCCGGTAAGGATGCTGGATGCCACCAGCACTGTCACCAAAGCTAAAAGGACTTGAACGAGGATGGGGATTCTGGGGAGCCGCTTTCTTCCCAGTGACGACAGGCGCCGGGACCTATCCGTTCGGCTTCCTGACCTCACCTCAGGTGCCCGGCGAGCTCCGCAAGGAGCTTTCGGCGACCTTCTGCGCTTCCTTCAACGAGGTTGCCGCATCTGCGCCTCGGAACAGAACTTCGTTCAGCGCCTTGTCCAGTGCCTTCGCCGCTAACGGGAAGGCGTCCACCAAGAGCGGATGGGCAGTCTTGAGCTGTTCCAAGAAGACCTGGAGCCCGGGATCCTGGAAATAAGGATCGCTGAACACCCGCGTCCGTACGGGCAGCCGCCCCTCCTCCTTTGCCAGCCGCAGAGCGTAGTGGTCGTTGGTGAGCAGCTGCATGAATTCGAACGCCAGGACTCGGTGTTTGGCTCCCTTCGGCACGAAGAGACTGCTGCCGCCCATTGCAGTGCCCTTGGTCTGACCGGTTACCCCGTTTGGCATCAAGGTGACCCGGTAATTGTCACCAGTAGGATCCTTCTGGAGGGTGGCCAAGTCCCATGATCCGCTGGTGTGCATCGCGGCGGTCCCCGCACGAAAAAGGGAGAGAGCGTCGTTTCCAGAATCGGCCCCCGCAGGAGGGAAGGCATAACCATTCCGGACCAGAGAGGAAAGGAATGCCACGGCTTCGACCACGGGCGGGGAGTCAAACGTGAATCGAGGGGCACCGTCGTCAGCTACTTCCAGGACTTCGCCTCCGTTGGCGCGGATCCAGCCATAGGCCTGCCAGTAGCTGTTGGGAAGAGCCATGGCCTTTTGGGTCCCGTCGGTCTTGGACAGCGCCTTCGCGTAGCGCTCGAGGTCGTCAAAGCTGTGGATTTGGGGCGGAATCGGGAGGTTTGCGGAGCGCAGACTGTCGACGCGATAAAAAAGAGTCAAGGCATTGGTGTCCAGAGGGACGCCGTACAGATGTGAGCCCCACGTCACGTCTTCAACAGCTCCGGGAAAATACTCCGAAGCTTGGATGTCGTAGCTTTGCCACAGGTCATCGAGTGGCTCCGCAAGCCCTTGAGCTCCGGCCGCGAAAGCGTGCCACTGCACCACGTCCGGGGGGTTCCCCTCAGCTACCTGAGCCCGGACCGTCTCCCCCATGTGACGGATGGGCAGTTTTTCTATTTCGATGCGAACGCCGGGGTGAGAACCCTCAAACTCCCTGACGGCAGATAGGAATGGCGGGGTTGCCCAGTCGTCGGTCATCAGGACGCGAAGTGCCGTAGGGGCTGGCGGGGGCTCCGATCCACACCCGGTGGCAACAATGCCAAGCACCAAGGCTAAGAAAAGATGGCCAATGGCGGGGGGGCTCCCGCAGTGCCGCCTGATCATCCGACTCCACCCTCTGGAAATACTCAGACGCTACCAGGAAATCGGATCTGAGGCCCAACTTCAGAACATGGCTGACCTCCTTACTCAACCGCGGGGGTTATCCCCCAGGGGCGGGGAGCCTACCGGCTTTAGGGCTGAGGCAACGACGCCTAGCATCCAGTAAGCCGCTCAAAAGAGCCCGGTGCTGCAAACGAAACGGACAGTGGTTGTGTCCAGAAGGGGGAGACCATGGCCAAGGAAACTGGGAATCGAATTAAGCTCGAGCCGACCCGATCCGGCTTCCGGAAGCTGCTGGCGGCAAACCCGAATTACTTCGGTACGTCGCCCAATCTGGGCTTAAAAGCGGTGAACGCAATGGCGGGTAACACCTCATACGAAGAGGTTGAGTGTGTCTCGTACAGCCCGAGCCGGGACCGTATTGAGGCCACCATTCACGTCAAGCGTTCGTATGGCTACTCGGGTGGCCCTTGTTCGGCGGGATCGTTCGAGTACGTCCGCTTCTACATTGACTATGGAGGCGGGTGGGAGGACGCCGGCCTCGCCGCAGTAAACGTCCATGACATCCCGGATGGAGAGGATTGCCGCGGTGATGCCAATCATCCCATCAGCTACGTTTGCGGAGTGGATCACGCCCCTCGTCGCAAGTACTGCGGGTCGCCGGTGCTCCCGGCGATTCGGGCCATTCTCTCCTGGAATCTGGTTCCCTCCCCCGCAGATCCGGACTGGCAGCCCCCCTGGGGCAACGTACACGACTGCAGGGCACAGATCAGCCCCCGTCGCTTCTGGATCAAGGACATCCTTGACAAGTTTCCCGCGGAGCTCGTGGCATCGGTGCCGGAGTACGTCCTGGAGAATCCGCCCTTTCCGGACCCGGACCCGGGACCGCTCAAGCCGATAGCGCTCGATGCTCTTGCAATCCATTACAAAGGCAAGGACGTACCGACTCACCGCTTCGCGTTCAACGCACTGACGCTTGCGGCAGAGCCCGGAGCCGACCTGGCGGCATTTGCGGGCAACGCCAACCTGGCCAAGGAGGCGGGCTTCGACCTGGGTGACGTTCTGAAGAAAATCGAGGAAGACGACTCCGGCAACACCACCTACGAGGAGCTTGAGTGCCTGGGATTGGACGGCGGGCTGGAATCGCTGGTCGCCACCTTCAAAGTCAAGCTCTCCAGCGGCTACTCGGGACCTCCTTGCAGCGCGGGAAGCACCGAGTACGTGGCGTTCTGGTCCGACTGGGGCAACGACGAATGCAAGCTGGAGTACCTCGACACCGTGAAGACTACTGTGCACGACTACGAGAAGATCGACGACGGGATCTGTTACGCAGCCATCCTGAAGGTCGATCTGGGCAAGTTCCGGCGTTCATGTGAAAAGCCGTTCCTGCCCCGGGTGCGCGCCGTGCTCTCCTGGAACAGCCCACCCTCGACGACCGACCCCGACGATGTCCCCTTCTGGGGCAACCGTGTCGACCGTCATGTTCAGATCGAGCCGGGCGTTGCCTACGACGGCACCGCACGCTTCACCAAAGTCGGAGGCGTGGCAGCCAACATGGTTGATCTGGGCACCGGACTCACTTTGCCCGGCGCTGTGATCACTCCTTCGACGACTCCGCTGCCCAACAACTGCCCGTTCTACGGAGAAATCGAGTTGCGAGGACCCCTTGACCCCGCACTCGCGGGCCACCCATACCGTATTCGGGCTGCCAATGTGGACGCTGGAGGCAGCCACTATCTGACGACGCCGTTCTCGACGGAGGACTCAAACGGCGACCCGGTCACAGTTACGCCAGATCCCATCAATGGATGGGTTACGTGGCCGACCTGGATGAGCAACGCCGAGGGAATTCTCGGAAGGAACACGCCCGGGACCGAGAATCGGTGGGATTTCACACTGGAGTTTGATGTCGCAGGCAATGTGGTCGACACCGCTCGGACCCAGATGGACAACACCGTCAAGAACGTGGCGGAGCTTACGGACACCGTCAACGCAGGTGATCTCGAGCTGGTCACCGCCGGACCTTGCAAGGTCCCACACGGACTCTTGGAGCTGGTGTACATCGCCAGGGACAAGCACTTCCTGAACTGGTCGATCGTGGTCCTCGGAGGGCCCGGCGGGGCTCCGCTTCCGCCATCTCTTTCCGGAACCTCTCAGACGCCGTTCACAGGAACCACAGCCTTCCTTGACTTCAGCGACCCCATGATCGCTCCCTGCGGTTACGTGGTCAGGCTGACTATCACGGATCGGGCCATCGTCAACAGCAAGTCCCTCGGGCATCACACGACCGTCGATCGTGGCCTCTGCCTCGAGTAAACGCAATCAGACGAAGAAGAGCGGGCGGGTTTGATTCCCCGCCCGCTTTTCTTGGATCCCGCGGTCTGTCGCCGCCGGCGCCGACGGCACTGAGCGGCGGGTCGCCAGATCATCCGGTCGAATCGCTCCCACCCTCATCCGGCGGACTGGTCGGAGCCAGGCTGCGATCGAGCGTGAGGGCGTAACCGAGCAAGAAGAAGGATCCGGCTATCTGGTCGCCTTCCGGGTCACGGGCAAAGCCGGCTCGCAGGTACATGTCCTCCGCCGCGGTCATTTGCGGGGTTGTCTGCAGGGCTACCCGGCTTTTGCCGGCAGCCACCGACCGGGAGATGCACTCCTGGAAAAGTGCATTCCCAAAGCCGCTGCGACGGCGGTCCGGGAGAACCGCGAGGAACCGAAACACCGCATCATCGGGCCGCCAGTGCCCTGAGGTTGGCTTGGGCTCCAAGTAGAGAGTGACCGTGCCGACTACCTCCCCGCCATCGTCGATCGCGATCAGCAGTGTGCCCTGCTCGACCCGTGGGCGGGTGTCTGGTAGGGTCCGGGCGTAGAAGTTCCAGTCGTCTCGCTCGAAATTGGGGGCGAATTCCGCATACGCCTCCTGGGTCACACGGCCGGCGGCTGCGCGTTCCTCCGCGGTCACCGCCTCCCGGACCAGGCAACCGTGTGGGTTAGATGAAGGGGTCGTGGGTCGACGCAAAGTTGCTCCTCTTCAACGTTGGACGGAGTCGTGACCCGTCAAGAACAGGATGCCATCTCCACAGCGATGGCCGCCCGACCGAACCGCGCCCAGGTCTGCAGGCACCCAGGGCACCGCAATGACCTCGTCTAAGCCTGCGTTCCGGGGGTGAGGGGACCAGATGTCGACGGCGCGGAGAGGTGGGCAACCATTAACGTCGTCCGAACCACTGCGCGTGGCGCACCTGCTCGTACAGGCTGAGGTGGACGGGATCGGGTTACACGTACTCGACCTGGCACGGGCGCAGCGGAACCAAGGGAGCGTTGATCCACTGATCTTCACGTCGCCGTCGGATGAGTATCGGCATCTCCTTTCGGAGGCCGGCGTCCCCGTGGTCGGGGGCCGGGGCGTCCGGTTCGCACCTGCCTTGAGACGATACGCACGCCTCGACCTTGCCGGGTGCGGCGTAGACCTGATCCACATCCACGGCTTTCGGATGAGTCACCTCCTCCCGTTCCTCAGAATGTTAAGGCCCGATTTTCGGCGGCCGCCCATCGTTGCCACCTGCCATGGCCTTTTGCAAGGCACGCTCCGGCAGAGTGCCAGGACCTCGCTCGAGTTGCAGAGCTATCGGTGGATACGCTTGTTGATGACCTCAAGCGTCGAGCAGGCGCTTCGTGTTAGTTCGGTCCTACCCGGACTTTCGGTAAGGTACGTGCCCAACGGAGTCTCGCTGCCTGCCCGGAAAGCCGATTGTGCCATCGATCGGGGCGCCGATCCTGGCGCAGAAAGCGATCTTCGGGCGAGGTTCGGATTCCCTGCCGATGCGGAGCTGGTGGCCGCGATCGGAAGACTCGCTCCTGAGAAGCGCGTGGACCTCTTTCTTGAGGCTTGCCGGCTAATCCAGCTCGAAAGACCCGACGCATTTTTCCTGGTGGTCGGTGAGGGAAGGGAGCGCCGGGCCCTGGAGAGGCTGGCCTGCCGGTACGGGCTCGCCTCCCGGGTGCGCTTCACGGGGATGGTCAACGACGTGCCTGAGCTCTGCCGGCGCATCAGCTTGCTGCTGCACTGCGCCGACACGGAGGGGACACCGCGGGCAGTCTTGCACGCGATGGGAGCGGGTGTCCCCGTCGTCGCGAGGGCGGTCGGCGGAATCCCCGAGATGATTGCCGACGGAGCGGAGGGCATGTTGGTTCCAAACGCCGATCCCAGGGCTATGGCAGACCGTGCTGTGTGGCTGCTGACAGACTCCGTTGAGCGCCTGGCGATGGGGCGGCGGGCACGACACCGAGTCCGAGCGGACTTTACGATCGAGCTGATGTGCAAACGGGTGGAGGAAGCGTACCGCCACGCGTTGATGGCATCTGAGATTCATTCGACGGCGGCAACCGAGCTGAGTCGGTGAGTGACTTGACGGCACCGTCGAGGTTTGAGCTCGTCCTGTGGCACCAATACGCCGGGGGCCAGGCTGAGGACAGGTCGGGTTTCGGCAATCACGGGCGCATCGAGGGGCCGGTGCCGGCAGCGGGACGCAGTCACGGGTCCGGTTCGCTGGCCTTCGACGGCGTCGACGACCGCATCGTGGTGCTGCCCTCTCCCAGCCTCAACGACCTTTCCGCTCTCAGAGTCAGCGCCTGGATCTGGCTGGAGGAGCTCGGCGGGCGACGGACGATCGTGGAGGGGTATGGGTCCTTCTCACTCCTGGTCGAGCCGGACGGCATCCTCGAAGGCACGATCTACAACGGCTCTCGTTGGGAAGGCGTCCGCAGCCGGCCGAACCTCCTTCCGTTCTCGGATTGGGTCAACGTTACGTACGTCTATGACGGAGCCCGCACATCGGCACTGTACATGAACGGGGAACGGGTCGGGTTCAACCTCCGGCCTCTCGGGCGGATCGAGCCGGTGAGATGGCCGTTCGGCCTGAACATCGGCGCCTGGCCCGACCAGAACAGGCGCGTTTTCAAGGGCCGGATCGAGGAGCTCAAATTGTGGCGAATATCATCTGAGCCGCCTGCAGCCTAGGGCCACCATCGCCTGACCGACTCCACTATCTCAGCGCACTGGACCATGGCCTCCGGCCCGCCCAGCTTGCTCAGCGAGGGCAGAAGGCCGGGCAGAGCGAGCAGCAGGTCCTGCCTAGTCCCCGTTCCCAGAAGGTGAATGGCTTCACTCCACACAGCATGCAGCTCAGGGGCCGGGAGGTCCTCGAAGCGCGGGAGGAGGGCGCTGAAGACGCGCGCTCGTTCCTGCGGATCTTCTATCTCCGATGCCCGGCTCAAGGCCTCGCCGAGCAGCTCGGGCAGCAGTGATGCTGCGGTTGCAACCAGGGCGTCGGCCTTGCAGTAGGGGTCGTCGATGCGGTCGATCTGGGCAATGGACTCCTGCCCCAGGCCGGCGGCGGCAAGCAGCCCGGCAATGCTGCCAAGAGCCCGCCACCGAGCATGAGGTTGCTTCAGGCGATCGGCCACCTCCAACGCTTCTTCGAAGGTGGAGGCCCTCCCGTTGTCCTCGAGATGCGCCGCCAGCTGAGCCAGGGTTTCAGCCTTCCAGCCATCGTCCTCGGCACTGCGGGCGAGGGCGAGGGCCTCCGCAAGGATCTCTTTCTTGCTTTCGCTCTCCATCGCCACTGCGACCTGGGCCAGAGCTTCAGCTTGCCAGTGGAGATAGGGAACCGACCTTGCCGCACCCAGCGCCTCGGCTGTGAGGTTCGCCTGTGACAGCATTGCGGCCAGCTGTTTCAGGGTGACGGCTCGCCAGAACTCGTCCTCAATCTCGAGCGCGGTGGTGACGGCCTGCTCGACTTGCCCGAGCTCGACCAGGCGGGATGCCAACGCTCCACCCAGTCGCCCGCGGTCATCCTTCTCACCGAGATTGGACTGCTCTGCTGCCCGGTCCATCAGAGCTGCCGGGAGCTGAGGCGCCAGTCGTGCAAGCAGATCTGCCCGGCGATGGGGGTCGGACAGGCTCGACGCCCTCTCGAACGCCTCGTGGAGCGCTTGTTCCGCGGCCTCGGCGTCGAGTAAGGGCACCACTGCCCCCGTGATGGCCCCCCTCCAGTACTCGTCGGGGATGATGGCGTCGAGCGCTCCGGCATCCCAGGTGGACGGACGGCCGTAGGAAACGCAGAGGGCCGGGTGCCTCACGAGAACATCCGCGCGAAGCTCGATGCTGGGAATCATCTCCAGGCCTTCGAGAGCGGCGCGGCGAGCCTCCGACCTGAACGAGCCGGCGAGCGATTCGGCCAGCTCCGCCAGCGACTTGGCCCGGCGATGGGGATCGGGAATTCGTTTTGCCGTGGCAATCGCCTCTTCGGGCCGTTGCAAGGCCGCAAGGTGGCGGCAAATCGCAGATAGAGCCCGTCCATGCTCCTCGCTGTCGCCGACGGCACGGGCCGCGTCCAGGGCCTCGAGCAACACCTGGTCCCGCAGCCCTCCACTGAGAAGCAGGGCCAGCGCGGTGAGGGCCTCGGATCGCCAGCGATCGTGGGGGACCGGACGAACGGCCTCGAGTGCCCGCTGGAAATCGGCGTCCTGGGGCTGAGCAGGCAGTCGTGCGGTCAGGCGAGCCAGCACCTCGGCGTGCCGGTGCTCGATGGCGTGTGCGACCGCCAGA
>Ga0299907_10002325_pt1 | contig 11614 bp, 9 predicted proteins | sample RVTome_16_FD_198680 | JGI IMG/M metagenome (GOLD analysis project Ga0299907, IMG submission 198680) | Soil microbial communities from uranium-contaminated site in the Upper Colorado River Basin, Wyoming, United States - RVT152D67 (version 2) ...
GCGGGCCCTCGGCCCTGCTCTACCCGTCCCGCCGGATCGACCTCGCGTGCCGCAGCGGGTTCTCGAGCAGGTGGACCGGGATGAAGAGCACGGTCACGAACATCACCAGGGCCACGAGGAGTCCGGCCGCGAGCACCCAGGGATTGCGCAGGGCGACGTAGGTGATCGACGTGATCAGCGAGATGGTGAGCGCGAAGATGCTCAGCAGAACGCGCCGCACCTGCAGCTGGAGGAAGCGCTCGCCGGAGCGCTGGTCCCTCGGGTGCATGCGCACGCGGAACTCCTCCCGCTCGGCGCGCTTGAGCAGGTCTTGCAGCGCGAGGATCGCCGTGCGCGCCTCGCCGGCGATGTTTCCGAGCACCCGCGCCGGCTCGCGCGCGGTCTCCTTCAGGATCTCGGCGCGCATGCGCCTGACCACGCGCTTGATCGGGTCTATGCCGTTGAAGCCGGGGTCGTAGCCGATGCCGATGCCCTCCAGGAGGGCCGCGGCGCGGAACAGGTAGACGAGCTCGCGCGGCAGGATGAGCGGCCAGGTGTAGAACGTGTCGAGGATCTCCTGCACGGCCTCCTGCACGCGCTTCTGCCCGAGCTCGCGCGCGCGGCTCATGATGCCGAGCAGCTCATTGGCGGCGTCGCGGATCTCGGCGCGGGCGATCTCGGGGTCGATCATGCCCAGCTCGTACATGCCGCTGATCATGCCGTCGACGTCCTCGCGCGCGACCGCCAGAGACAGCCGCAGGATGCGCTCGCGGGTGGCCGCTCCGAGGTTGACGACCATGCCCCAGTCCAGAAAGACGAGGGTTCCGTCGGCGTCGACGATGATGTTGCCCGGGTGCGGGTCGGCGTGCAGGAAGCCCTCGACGAGGAGCATGCGCACGTAGACCTCGGTGAGCGTCTCCATGACGTCGCCGTGGTCCAGCTCGCGGCTCGCGAAGCGCTTGTGCAGCCGGTCGATCTTGTCGCCGTCGATCCACTCCATCACGAGCACGCGCCGGCGCGTAAAAGCGTCCTGAACGGTCGGGGCGCGGATGCGCGGATCGTCCCCGAAGTACTTCCGGAAGGCGGCCATGTGGGCCGCCTCCTCCCGGAAGTCCATCTCCTCCTGCACGCGCACGCTGAACTCCCGCACGACGGTCGTGAGGGCGCGGATGTGGTGGTTGGGGAACAGCACGTTGAGCAGGAACAGGAGCCGGAAGGAGATGTCCAGGTCGAGCGCGACGAGATCCTCCACGCCGGGCCTGAGGACCTTGACGGCGACCGCCTGGTCGCCTACGCGCGCCCTGTGCACCTGACCCAGGCTCGCGGCCGCCACCGGCACGCGATCGAAGTCATCGAAGAGCGCGGTGACCTCCTCGCCCAGCTCGCTCGCGATGACCGCCTCGATGGCGTCGGGCTCCACGGGGGGCACCCTGTCCTGCAGCTGTCCGATCGCCGACAGGTACGGCTCCGGCAGGATGTCGGCGCGCGCGCTGAACACCTGCGCAAGCTTGATGAAGGTCGGACCGAGGGACGCGATAGTGTGGGTGAGGCGAGCCGACCGGCGCTCGTGGACGTCGCGGGTCCGGCGCGCCGGCGTCCCGAAGAACACCCAGCGGCGGCGGTCCCGCATGAACGAGAACACGAACGGCGCGAGGCGCCGGACCACCGTCCACGCGCGCGCGAACCGGCTCCGGCGGGGGGGACGCGCGTTCACAGGAGCAGCGCCGAGCCGAGGCCCAGGAGCAGCACCACGCCGCACAGGTCGGTGAGCGCGGTCACGAACACCGACGACGCGACGGCGGGGTCGACCCCCATGCGCTCGAGCACGATGGGCACGAACGCCCCCGCGAAGGACGCGACCACCAGGTTCCCCCAGAGCGCGATGAGAATGATCGCGGCCAGCTCGATGCGCCCCTGCCAGAACCACACGATGACCGCCGCGATGACGCCCAGGACGAGGCCGTTGAACAGCCCGACCAGCGTCTCCTTGCCCGCGACCTTCCAGCGGCGGCCGGCGGTCTCCTCCCCGAGCGCGATGCGCCGGATGGTCACCGCCAGCGCCTGCGTGCCCGCGTTGCCGCCGAGGGCCATCACGATCGGCATCAGAGCGACCAGGGCGGTCACCGCGACCACGACGTCGTCGAACACCCAGATGGCGACGGAGCTGAGGCCGATCGTCGCGATGTTCAGCGTCAGCCAGGGAAGCCGGCTGCGCACCGCCTCCAGCCAACCGCCGCGCACCTCCTCGTCCTCGCTCGCGCCCGCGAGGCGCAGCAGATCCTCGGTCTGCTCGGCCTCGATGACGTCGATCACGTCGTCGAAGGTCACACGGCCGAGAAGCACGCCGTCCGCGCTCACCACCGGCACTGCCGGGAGGTTGTAGCGGGCGATGATGCGCGCGACTTCCTCCTGGTCCATCTCGGGAGGAACGGTCGCCGGCGGCTCCTCGAGCATCTCCTCGATACGCGCGTCGGGCTCCGCGATCACCAGGTCCTGGAGGCGGACGGTGCCCACCAGCCGCTGCATCAGGTCCACGACGAACACCGTGAAGAAATCGTCCTCCAGGCCGCGCGCCTGGCGCCGCACGTCGGACAGCGCCTCGGCGGCGGTCGCGTGCAGCGACACGGCGACCAGCTCGGTGGTCATGATGCCGCCGGCGGACTCTTCCTCGTAGTCCATGAGCCGGCGCAGTTCGATGGCTTCGCGGTGCGGCAGGAGATCCAGCAGGCGGGCCTGCTCGCCGGGCTCCAGCTCCCCGAGCAGGTCGGCGGCGTCGTCGTCGGGGAGGCCGCCGAGGAGCTCGGTGATGCGGCCCGGCTCGAGCGCCGCGAGCAGGTCCTCGGGCCGTTCGTCCGGATCCATCTCGGCGAGGGTATCGGAGCCGAGCTCGGCGGGGACGACCCCGATCAGATGCAGGCGCTGCCCGTCCGGCAACTCCTCCACCAGGTCCGCCACGTCGCTGGGATGGAGGTCATCGAGGAACGCCAGCAGGCCCGGGTCGTCGGAGCGGTCCAGGAATTCGCGTACGCGCCGAAGGCGCTCCGCGTGAGGCAGCTCCCGCTCGCGCCCCTCGACGGGGGCGCCCTGCCCTTCGGGGCCGGGCGGCGCGATCGGGTCCATCAGGACGCCCGACCCGCCGGACCCGCGGCGCCGGACCTCCCGCCGCGTCCCTCGGCGGGCGGCCCGGCGGCCTCGCCCATGACCTGCGCGACCAGGTCCTCCTGGAGGCGCCACATGTCGCAGCGCTCGCGTTCCGGACCCGCCGGGTGGTCGTGCCCGAGCACGTGCAGGACGCCGTGGACGCTCAGGCGAACCAGCTCCTCCTCCCACGGGAGGCCCTCATCCGCGGCCGTGCGCGCGGCGAACTCGTGCCCGACGTACACGTCCCCGGCGAGCTCGCCGCACGGTCCCTCCAACCGGAAGGAAAGCACATCGGTCGGGCCGGCATGGCCCAGGTGGGTCTCGTTTAGCTCGGCGATCGCGGCGTCGCCGAGGAACGTCACGGAGAGGAACGCGTCGAGGAATCCGGCGCCGCGCAGGGTGCGCTCGGCGGCGCGGCGGGCGAGCGCGAAGTGCGGACGCGGGTCCCGGCCCGGCGGGTGTTCGTCTCCGAGCTGAACCGAGACCTCGATCGACAACGTTCTATCCGGCCGCGCGCCGCGGTCCGCCGGCCGGTCCCCCGGGCCCCGAGCTGCCGGCACCGGCGCCGACCGCCGCGTCGCCGGGGGCCGCGTCGCGTCCACGCGGGCCGTCCGCCTTGACGCCGTTCGGGTAATCGATGCGCTGGTGATACACGTTGGTGAGCGAGGTGACGAGCACTTCGCGGACGCGACGCAGGTCGCCGAAGGTCATCGGCGACTCGTCCAGCTGGTGCTGCGCGAGCTTGCCGTCCACGATCTGGTCGACGACTTCCTTGATGCGCTCGGGGGTCGGATCCGAAAGCACGCGCGTCGCCGACTCGACGGAGTCCGCCAGCATGAGCACCGCGGTCTCCCGCGAGCGCGGCGTGGGGCCGGGATAGCGGAACACCCGAGGATCCGGCTGGAGGTCCGGGTCCGCCTCGCGGGCCTGGTCGTAGAAGAAGCTGATGAGCTGCGTGCCGTGATGCTCCTTGATGAACGCCTTCACGGAATCGGGCAGCTTGGCCTCCTCGGCCAACCGCACGCCCTCCAGCACGTGGTTGCGTACCATCGTGGCGGACGTCGCGGGCTTGAGCCGGTCGTGCGGGTTGCGCCCGGGCGGCTGGTTCTCGATGAAGTACTGCGGCTTCACCACTTTGCCGACGTCGTGGTAGTAGGCGCCGATGCGCGCCAGCAGCGTATTCGCGGAGATCGCCCGCGCCGCCGCCTCGGCGATATTCGCGACGTTGATCGAATGCGCATACGTGCCAGGTGCCTCGAGCGCCAATCGCTTCAATAGGGGGCGGTTGAGATCGCCGAGCTCCAGTAATGTCTGATCTGTCGTGATGCGCGTGTACGCCTCGAACAGCGGCAGGAGTGCCATCGCCAGCACCGCGCTGCCGGCGGCGTTCGCCGCGCCCCACCCCACGGCGCCGAGGGCCGCCGAGAAAGGCAGCCCGCGGAGCACCGTCAGGACGATCCCGGCGACCGCGTAGGCGCCCGCGATGACGGAGACGAACACCCACGTCTGCGACCGGCGCAGCACCACGCGGACGGCCATCGCCGCGGCCGCGCCCGCGAGGACCATCGTGAACAGCGGCGAGACCCCGCCGAAGGGCGCCTGGGTGGACAGCAGGATGGACACGATCAAGGCGTAGCTCAGGGCCAGTCTGCCGTCCCACAGCGCGGCGATGACCAGCACGGGGAGGGCGATCGGGATCATCACCATCGGCCACCCGGACGAGGCCACGATCGACGCCGCCGAGCCCAGGACCAGGGTCAGGAGGGTGATCACGAGGACGTGCCTCAGGTCCGCGTAGACGGCGGGCCGGAAGAAGTACAGCAGCACCCCCAGGATACCGAGCAGCAGCACGTCGAACAGGAACCGCCCGGTCTTGCGCGACCAGCTCCCGCTGCCCTCGAGCCGGTCCAGCTCGTCGAGGCGCGCCCGGTACGCGGCCAGCTTCTCGACGACATCCGCGCTGACCTGCTCGTGCGCGGCGATGATGCGCTCGCCGGCGAGCACGCGCCCCTTCGTGGTCGGGACCGCCGCGCGCAGCCGGCGCTGTTCGTTCTCGGTGGCTATCTGGCTGAAGCGAATGCTCGGCTGGAAGAAGCGCACCGCGACCTGGCGCGCGAACGTCTCCGTCGAGGGATCGGCGCCCCTGCCCAGATAGGCCGGAACGTTCTCGAAGAAGTCCGCGCCGGTCCTGATGGAGTCCAGCGGCACGAGGACCTCGTCCGCGCCGTCCCTCAGCAGCAAACGCGGCCGGTTGGCGCGGGCGAGCTCCGCGGACGCCGCATAGCCCTGGGCGAGATCCTGGCGCGCGGCCGTGTCGATCGCCCGGCGCACCGCGTCCCGCCGATTCCGGCTCTGCAGCAGCTCGAGGATCTGCGGGGTCGTTTCGAGTCGATACTCCGCCAGCAGCGCGGCAACGGCCCTTGCGCGCGCGTCCTCATCGGGAGCGGCCGCGGAGATCGAGTCGATCTGCGAGAAGAACCGGTCCACGCCATGGGTCAGCGAGTCGACCGCGGACGGCACGACATCGAATACGGGCGTGGCCGACGCCGCCGCCTCGGCCTGCTCGGCGGCGAGCTCCTGCTCCGACTTGAGGACATCGAAGTCCACCTCGGCGATGACGTCCTCGTCGGCGACCATCCCGCGCTCGAGGACCGGGAAGTCGGGGGCCGGAGCCACGGGAAACAGCGCCTGGAACGTCAGGGCCGACGCCGCGAGCAGGGCCAGGCGCGCGCCGTGGTGGATGACCCCCCACGGCCACGGGGCGGCGGGCGGTTCGCTCAGCGCCCTGCGGACGATGCGCCACCAGCCGCGTCGGTCAGCCATGCTCCACCTCCCGGTCGTCGGCGGCGGCGTACGCGTCGATGATGTCGCGCACGAGCCTGTGCCGCACCACGTCGGACGCGTCCAGATAGACGAAGGAGATTCCGTCGATTCCCTGCAGGATCCGCTCGACCTGGAGCAGTCCGGATCCCTCGGGCAGCGGGAGGTCGATCTGGGTCTTGTCGCCGGTGATGACGGTCCTCGAATTCACGCCCAGCCGCGTCAGGAACATCTTCATCTGCGCCTGCGTGGCGTTCTGCGCTTCGTCCAGTATGACGAACGCGTCCGAGAGCGTGCGTCCGCGCATGTAGGCGAGCGGGGCGATTTCGATCGTGCGGTCCTCGAGCGCCCGGCGGATCCGGTCCGCGGGGAGCATGTCGTCGAGGGCGTCGTAGAGCGGCCGCAGGTAGGGATCGACCTTCTCCTGCAGATCGCCGGGGAGGAAGCCGAGGCTCTCACCGGCCTCCACCGCCGGCCGGGCCAGGATGATTCGGCGCACGCGATTCTTGAGCAGCGCGTCCACCGCGATCGCCACCGCGAGGTAGGTCTTGCCGGTCCCCGCGGGTCCGATGGCGACCACGATGTCGTGGGCCTCCATGGCCGCAAGATAGGTGACCTGGCCGGGGGTGCGGGAGGCGATGATCTTGCGCGAGCCGGGAAGCAGGATCCGGTGCGCCGCGCCGCCTTCGGCGGCCGGGACCGTGTAAGCTCCGGCCGGAGCGGCGTCGACCGCGCGGTGGATGTCCGCGACCGAAAACGGAATCCCCAGGCGCGCCTTCTCGACGAGCCGGTCGGCCGCCGGCGTGGCCGCCTCCACCTCCTCGAGCGACCCCGACAGGATCAGGTAGTCCCCGCGCAGCACGACCCGGCAGCCCGTCAGGCGCGCGAGCTCCTGCAGGTGCTGGTCGTTGACGCCCGACAGGAGCAGAAAATCGGCGCCTTCTATGGGAATCCGGTGTTGTACCGTCGTGGCTTCCAAGCTCGACCCCCTTCGGGTTTCTGCCCGGGCGCGCCCGTGCGTTCCGGGCCGAGCCCTTATACTACCCCGGCTAGGCGGACGGGTTGCCCACCAGGGCGATGCCGAGGTCCGCGAGATCTCCCTCCGGAACCGCGGAGGGAGCTCCCTCGAGCAGCGCGCGCGCGGCCGCCGTCTTCGGGAAGGCGATCACGTCGCGGATGCTGGTCAGTCCCGCGAGAAGCATGACGAGCCGGTCGAACCCGAACGCGAAGCCCCCGTGGGGCGGCGCGCCGTACCGAAGCCCCTCGAGCAGGAAGCCGAAGCGCGCCCGCGCCTCGTCCGGCGGGATTCCCAGCGCCCGCAGCACCGCCTCCTGGACCGAGGGATCGTGGATCCGGATCGAGCCGCTGGCGAGTTCGTGGCCGTTGTAGACCGCGTCGTAGGCGCGTGATTTCGGCCGCGCCGCCATGACGGCCTCGAGCGCGGCCGCATCCGGCTCGCCCTCCGCGGACAGGTGCCGCGCCAGCGCAGCGAGGCCTCCGGCGTCGGGCATCGTGAACGGATGGTGGACGGGGTCCAGCCGCTCGCCGTCCTCGCTCCACTCGAACAGGGGGAAATCCGTGATCCAGGCCCAGTGGTGGCCCGGCCTCCGCAACCCCAGGGTGTCGGCGAGATGGCGGCGCAGCGCGTCGAGCGCGCCCTCGATGCCGTCCGCCTTCGGCCCGGTGGCGTCGCCCGCCAGCGGACCGACGACGGCCACGAAGAGGTCCCCCTCCCCGAGCTCCGCGGCGGCGGCGAAGCGGTCGGCGATGGCGCCAACCAACGCCCTGGCGAACTGCCCGGTGAAGCCGTCGGGGCCGCGCTTGACCCAGAGCGCGCCCGCCGCTCCCCCGGCCCGCGCGACCTCGGCCAGCGCGTCCAGCTGCGTGCGCGACAGGCCGGCCCCGCCCGGGGCCCGCAGGCCGCGAATACGGCCGCCTTCAGCGATGGCGGACTGGAAGATGCGGAAGTCGGCGCCTTGCAGCGCGTCGGTCACGTCCACGATCTCCATCGCGATGCGCAGGTCGGGCTTGTCGGTGCCGAAGCGATCCATCGACTCCCCGCAGGAGATGCGGCGGAACGGGGTTTCGAGCCGCTCCCCCAGCACGTCGGCCCACAGCGCGGAGAGCATGGACTCGGCCACGGCGAAGACGTCATCCTCGTCCACGAACGACATTTCCGCGTCGATCTGCGTGAACTCCGGCTGCCGGTCCGCGCGCAGGTCTTCGTCGCGCAGGCAGCGGGCGATCTGGAAGTAGCGGTCGCAGCCCGCGATCATCAGGAGCTGCTTGTAGAGCTGCGGCGACTGCGGAAGCGCGTAGAAGGAGCCCGGGTGCACCCGGCTGGGGACGAGGAAGTCGCGCGCGCCCTCGGGCGTCGGGCGCCCCAGAAGGGGGGTTTCGATTTCCCAGAACCCGGCGCTCGTGAGGAACCGCCGCACGCTCTGCAGGGCTTCGTGCCGCAGCCGCAGCGCCTCCTGCATCTCGGGCCGGCGCAGGTCCAGAAAACGGTGCCGCAGACGCAGGTTCTCCCCCGGCGGCTCGTCCTCGGGCCCGATCGACACCGGCACCGGCGGCGTTTCCGCGGGGCCGAGCACGTCCAGCTCGCGGACCCGCACCTCGATCTCGCCCGTGGCCAGGTCCCGGTTGGCGAGCCCGACGGGGCGCTCGGCGACGAGCCCCTCCACCGCGATCACGACTTCCTGTCCCAGGGTCCCGGCGCGCTCCATGACGGATCCGGGGGTCCAGTCCGGGCCGAAGGAAAGCTGCACCAGGCCGGTCCGGTCGCGCAGGTCGAGGAAGACCAGCCCGCCCAGGTCGCGCCGGCGGTGGACCCAACCCGCGAGGCGTACGTCGGCGTTCACGTGGACCGGCCGGAGCTCGCCCGCGTAGTGGCTGCGCAGTGAGGTCTCGCCTGACGCGATCGCCGCGGTAGCCTCCTCGCCGGTTCGCCGTCCTGGGCGCGCGCGGCTGGCGCCGCTCACGCCCCCTCGAGTTCGCGCAGGGTCTCGATGAACTCGTCCGAGCTGCGCGCCGAGATGAGGCGCCGCCGGAGGTCGTCCTTGCGAAGCAGACGGGAAATGCGGCTCAGCGCCTTGACGTGGTGGCCCGCCGAGCTCTCCGGGCCGACGAGCAGGAAAAACAGGCTGACCGGCGCGCCGTCGAGGGCATCGAAATCGACGGGGTCGGCGGTCACCCCCGCGGCCAGCCGCAGCTCAACCAGCGCGCCCGACTTGCCGTGCGGGATGGCCACGCCGTTGCCGATGCCCGTGGACAGCACCGCCTCGCGGTCCCGCACGGCCCTGAGGAGCGATCGGCGCCGTTGCTCGTCGCAATCCACTGTCACCAGCTCGACGAGTTCGCTGAGGAGTCCCTCCTTGTCCGTGGACTGGAGGGGGACCCTGATCCGGTCGGGCGACAGCAGGTCGGAAAGGAGCACGAAGCGCGGCACGGTCCGGGTAACGGCCACCGACGCGCTCGGGCGCGGGTGGCGTGAGAACCGCTCAAGTTAGAGGCGCCGTGCAGCGCCATCAAGGAAATTGGCCGCGGGACGGATCCTGCCGACCCCAGGGGCGTATCCAGGCGCACGCCCGCGGCCGTCCGCGGCGGGCGGTCGACGCGTATCCGAGAATCCGGGACTCCCCGTGGAACCGAGCCAGCGGCCCGACCTCCTCTCCCTGCCCGTGAGCGACGTGTGCGCACGGCTCGAGGAGCATTTCACGGCGCGCGCGGTCGCCTCGTACCGCGTGCGCCAGACCATGGCCTGGCTGTACGACCGGGACGCGGCGGGCTTCGAGGAGATGACCGACCTCCCCGCCGGGGAGCGCCATGCTCTGGCCGAGGCCTTCTCGCTGCGCGCGCCCCGACTCGAGCGCACCGACCGCTCGCGGGACGGCACGGTGAAGCACCTGTGGCGGCTGGCCGACGGCGAGCTGGTGGAATCGGTCCTGATCCCGGCCGGAGGCCGGCTCACGCTGTGCCTCTCCTCGCAGGCGGGCTGCGCCATGGCGTGCGTGTTCTGCGCCACGGGCTGGTCCGGCTATCGCCGCCAGCTCACGGCCGGTGAGATCGTGGGGCAGTACCGGGGCACGCGCCGGTGGGCGAGCGAGCACGAAGCCGGTGCCATCTCCAACCTCGTGTTCATGGGGATGGGGGAGCCGCTCATGAACCCCAGGGCGCTCTTCCCCGCGCTCGATCTCCTCAACGGTCCCTACGGCGTCGGCGCCCGCCGGATCACGGTGTCCACGGTGGGGATCGTGCCGGGGATCGACCAGCTCGCGCGGCGGCCCGAGCAGTTCCGCCTGGCGCTCTCGCTGCACGCGCCGCTGACAGAGCTGCGGTCCACGATCGTCCCCGTCGAGCGCAAGTACCCGCTCGACCGGCTCATGGACGCGCTGCGCCGGTTCGACGCCGCGGGGAAGCGGCGGATCACCTTCGAGTACACGCTCATCGCGGGGGTGAACGACGGTTTGGAGCTGGTCCAGCCGCTCGCGGACCTGGTCCACGAGGTGGGGGCGCACGTGAACCTCATTCCCTACAACCCGATCCCGGGCCCGGACTGGCGGCCGACGCCTCCCGCGCGGATGCGCGCGTTCGCGGCCGCGCTCGCCGACCGCGCGGTCAACGTCACGGTGCGCGAACCCCGCGGACGGGACATCGCGGCGGCGTGCGGGCAGCTGCGCGCCGAGCACGAGCTGACGCCGCCGGCGCCGTTCGTGGAGCTGCAGGCGGCCGGCGCCCCGGCGCGCTAGCGTACGCTAGTCCCGACCCAGCAGCCTGCGCAGGAACCCCAGGACGCCGCCCGCCGGCTCCGGAGGCGGCGGCGGGAGCTCCCAGCCGGCTCCGAGGATCACAGTGGCGTCCAGCGCCAGGTCGGGATCGCGCTCCACGCGCACCTCGTCGATTCCCAGCGCCTCCGCCACGGCGCGCGCCGCGCCCGGAGGGCCTCCCCGGTCCAGCACCACCGAGCTGGCGTAGTCGAAGCGGCCGGCGTTGCCGTAGAACACGACGTCGTGACCCAGGTCCCGCAACCGGGTCGTGGCGTCGCGCGCGAACCCGGCCCGCCCCGCCCCGTTGAGCACCTCCACCTTCGCTGCGCCCTCGAACGGCGCCGCATCGGCGAGCGGCTGCGTCCGGACCTCCCCTGCGGCGCGCCGTTCGATCGCCCCTGCGCGCTCTTCGCCGCCACCGAGCGGGGGGGTCGCGGGCGCCGATCCCGCCGCGCCCCCGGCCTCGACCTCCGGTGCGGAATCGCCATCCGCGCCGGTTCCGCGCTCCGCCCCACCGAGCATGCCCGCCGCGAAGGCCCCGACCAGGGCCAGGCCGGCCAGGACGCTCACGGCGGTCAGGGTCCTGTCCATGCCGCTCTTCACCGCCCCTCCTCCGCCAGCGTGTTCCAGAAGGCCAACGTCTCCGCGCGCGCGCGGGAACCCGAGGATATCAGGTGTTCGATGCGCGCTGCCACCACCACGGGCAGCACGGCGTCCAGGTCTGCCGGCATGCGCGCCCGCAGGTCCGCCCGCCATTCGGCCTCGAACGTCCGCCCCGGCTCGAGAAAGTCCGCGGCGTAGAGCATCCGGCCCAGCAGGCCGAGCCCGGGGCGTCCGATGGTGTGGTAGGCGATCGCTTCGAGCAGCTCCGCGTCGGCGACGCCCTCCTCGCGCAGCCGGGCCGCCGC
>Ga0299907_10002326_pt1 | contig 11614 bp, 11 predicted proteins | sample RVTome_16_FD_198680 | JGI IMG/M metagenome (GOLD analysis project Ga0299907, IMG submission 198680) | Soil microbial communities from uranium-contaminated site in the Upper Colorado River Basin, Wyoming, United States - RVT152D67 (version 2) ...
TGCCCTTGGGATCGGGCGGGAAGCTCGGCAGGTCGCGATCCCAGGCCGCCGGCAGCTCGCGCCGCTGCATCTGCTCGATCTCGGTGGCGAGCTCCGGGAACTGCTCGCGATAAGCGGCAAAGAGCGCCTCCCAGTCGCGCCGTGCCTTGGCGCCGCGCGCGCCGATCCCGGCATCGAAGTGCTCCTTGACGCCATCGGGCACGAGGAAGGTGGCATCCTCGGGCCAGCCATAGGCGCGCTTGGTGAGCCGGACCTCCTCCTCGCCGAGCGGTTCGCCGTGGGCGGCGGCAGTATCGATCTTGTGCGGCGACCCGTAGCCGATATGGCTGTCGAGAATGATCAGCGTCGGCCGGCCCTCGGTCTTGCGGAAGACCGCGAGTGCGTCGTCGATCAGTTGGAGGTCGTTGGCATCGCCGACCCGCAGCACGTTCCAGCGATAGCCGAGGAAGCGCGCCGCGACATCCTCGGTGAAGGTGATGCGGGTGTCGCCCTCGATCGTGATGTGGTTGTTGTCGTAGATCCAGCAGAGATCGTCGAGGCCGAGGTGGCCGGCAAGCGAAGCCGCCTCGGAGCCCACACCTTCCATCAGGCAGCCGTCGCCGCAGACGGCGTAGATGTCGTAGTCGAAGATGGCGAAGCCCGGGCGGTTGTAGCGGGCGGCGAGCCACCTGCGCGCGATCGCCATGCCGACGCTGGTCGCGATCCCCTGGCCGAGCGGACCGGTCGTGGTCTCGACCCCCGACACCCAGTGATATTCCGGATGCCCGGGCGCCTTACTGTCGAGCTGGCGGAAGCGGCGGATGTCTTCGAGCGTGACCGAGGGCGTGCCCAGGCGTTCGTACTCCGCGTTGACCGCGCGCGTGCCGGTCAGGTGCAGGACCGACCACAAGAGCATCGAGGCGTGGCCGTTGGACAGCACGAAGCGGTCGCGATTGGGCCAGATCGGGTCCTTCGGATCGAAGCGCAGGACCCGGTTCCAGAGCGTGTAGACCAGCGGCGCCAAGGCCATCGGCGTGCCCGGATGGCCCGACTTCGCCTGCTGGACCGCGTCGATCGAGAGCGTGCGGATCGTGTTGATCGCCAGTTGATCGAGCTCGTTATTGGTCATGGCCTGGAACCCTCGTTTCCGCAATCCGCGTTTTCGATCACCTTATGACCCGGACCGCTTCTCGAGATGCCCGCCGAACCCGTAGCGCATGGCCGACAGCACTTTGTCCGCGAAATCCGCCTCGCCGCGCGAGCTGAACCGCTCGTAGAGGGCGGCGGAGAGCACATTCACCGGCACCCCTTCGTCGATCGCGGCCTTGATCGTCCAGCGGCCTTCGCCGGAGTCGGACACCCGGCCTGCGAATTTCGACAGCTCGCGGTCCTCGATCAGGGCCGCGGCCGAGAGATCGAGCAGCCAGGAAGCGATCACGCTGCCCCGCCGCCAGACCTCCGCGACGTCGGGCAGGTCGAGGTCATATTGGTAGTGCTCGGGATCGCGCAGCGGCGTGGTTTCCGCATCGATCACGGCCGGCTTCTTGCCGATATTGGCCGCCCTGAGGACCGCAAACCCTTCGGCATAGGCCGCCATCACGCCGTATTCGATGCCGTTGTGGACCATCTTGACGAAATGGCCCGCCCCGTTCGGCCCACAATGCAGATAGCCCTGCTCGGATGTGCCGCCGGCCCGTTCGCGGCCGGGCGTCCGTGGGATGTCGCCGGGGCCAGGTGCGAGGGTCGCGAAGATCGGGTCGAGATGCCTCACCACGTCGGCCTCGCCGCCGATCATCATGCAATAGCCGCGCTCCAGGCCCCAGACGCCGCCGCTGGTGCCGACGTCGACATAGTGGATGCCCGCGGGCGCCAGCTCCTTGGCCCGGCGGATGTCGTCGATGTAATAGGAATTACCGCCGTCGATCAGGATATCGCCGCGCTCGAGATGGGGCAGCAGGTCGGCGATCGTTTGGTCCACCACGCCTGTCGGGACCATCAGCCAGACCGCGCGAGGCTTCGTCAGGCTCCTGGCCAATTCCGCCAGCGAAGCGGCGCCAACCGCCTGCTCCTTCTCCAGCTCTGCCACCGCCTTTGCCGACATGTCGAACACGACACATTGATGGCCGCCCTTCAAGAGCCGGCGCACCATATTCCCGCCCATTCGGCCGAGGCCGATCATTCCCAGTTGCACGGCGCCAGCCCTCCTTGGATGACCGATGTTCCGGTCGGACCCGATCAGGCCCGCCGGGCGACCGACGCACGTCGGCCTTCGAAGAGGTCCACGAACTCGCGATAGCTCGCGGCGATCTCGGCGACAGCCTGCTCCCGCGTCGCCTTCTTGGCCCGCCAGGCGACCAGCGGATCCCAGAAAACGGTGCGGCCGACCGCAAAGCCGATGAAGCCCGGCACCTCAGCCGCGATCCCGAGCCAGTCCCGCACTTTCCGGTCGTCCTTGCCGCCGCCGAGAATGATGCAGCCGACCCGGTCGCGGCCGCCGGCCCGCGCCGCGGCCACGATCCTCTGGCAGTCCTCGCGGCGATCGAGCCCTTCGACCTTCCACAGATCCGGATCGACGCCGGCGTCCTGGAGCTCGCGGATGGCCTCGACCATCAAGCTGGGCCTGAGCTCGAGATCATAAGCTTTCTGGCCGCCCTTGAGCTTGTCGAGCTGCGCCTTCTCCGCCGGGACCAGGAGTTCGAACATGAAGCGACTGCGGTCCTTAGCAGCGAGAAAGTCGGACAGCCGTTTCAATCGCGCGGCCTGCCTTTGATTCAACACGCGGTCGCCCTCCGGATTGTAGCGTACCAGCACCTTGCAGAAGGTCGGGTCGAAGGCCTCGATATGGCGCGCAAAATCCTCGCCATATTCGAACTCGAACTCCTTCTGCCCGCTCTTTTCCGCCGGGCAGGCGGTGACGATATGGCTGGCGGTCGCCTGCTTAAGGATCGCGGCGCCGAATTGTTCGTCCACCAGGATGCCGGCCTTCTCCTTGGGCACTCCAGCGACCAGCGCCGATTGGAAGCCTTCGTAGATCACCTGCTTGGCGCCGGCGATTTCGGCCGTCTGGGCATCGCTGAGCGGCGGCTTCCAGCCGAACAGCTTGGCCTGGAAGGAGCCGCGGTGATCGAACGGCAGAACGTAGAGCGCGCGGTCATAGCCTCGCGGCATCAGTCGGATCCTTTGAGCTTGCGATAGCGCCGGATCAGCGCATTGGTCGAGCTGTCGTGCTCGAGCTTCGGCTCCGTGGCGCTCTCCAGCTGCGGAATGATCCGCTGGGCGAGAGCCTTGCCCAATTCCACGCCCCACTGGTCGAAGGAATCGATCTGCCAGATCGTGCCCTGGGTGAACACGCTGTGCTCGTAGAGCGCGACCAGCTTGCCCAGCGCTGCTGGTGTCAGGGCATCCAGCAGCAGGGTGTTCGACGGTCGATTGCCCTCGAACAGCCGATGCGGCGCGAGCCAGTCGGGCGTGCCTTCCGCCGCGACCTGCTCGGCGGTTTTGCCGAACGCCAGCGCCTCCGTCTGGGCGAAGACATTGGCCAGCAGCATGTCGTGGTGCCTGCCCAGGGGGTTCAGGGTCTGGGCGAACGCGATGAAATCGCACGGGATCAGCCGGGTCCCCTGATGGATCAGCTGGTAGAAGGAATGCTGGCCGTTGGTGCCCGGCTCGCCCCAGTAGATCGGCCCGGTATCGTAGTCGACGGCGACGCCGTCGAGCGTCACATGCTTGCCGTTGCTCTCCATGGTGAGTTGCTGGAGATAGGCGGGAAAGCGCTTCAGATACTGCTCATAGGGCAGCACGGCGACGGTCTGGGCACCGAAGAAATTGTTGTACCAGACGGCGAGCAGACCCATCAGCACCGGCAGGTTGCGCTCGAACGGTGCGGTCCGGAAATGCTCATCCATTTCATGGAAGCCCTGCAGCATGGCGCGGAAATTGTCCGGGCCGATCGCCAGCATGGTCGAGAGGCCAATCGCCGAGTCCATGGAATAGCGCCCGCCGACCCAGTCCCAGAAGCCGAACATGTTGGCCGTGTCGATCCCGAACTTCGCCACCTCCTCGGCATTGGTCGAGACGGCGACGAAATGTCTGGCAATCGCGGCCTCCTCGCCTTTCAGGCCGGCCAGCAGCCAGTCACGCGCGCTATGCCCGTTGGTCATCGTCTCCAGCGTGGTGAAGGTCTTGGAGGAGATGATGAACAACGTCTCCGCGGGATCGAGATCGCGCACCGCCTCGGAGACATCCGTGGCATCGACGTTGGAGACGAAGCGGAAGGTCATGGCCCGCTCGCTGTAGTGCTTCAGCGCTTCGTAGGCCATGACCGGCCCGAGATCCGACCCGCCGATGCCGATATTGATCACGTTGCGGATGCGCTTACCGGTATGGCCCATCCAGGCGCCGCTGCGTAGCCGACCGGCGAAATCCGCCATTTTGTCCAGAACGGCATGGACCTCGGGCACCACGTTCTGACCGTCGTGAATGACGGAGGCGCCCCGCGGCGCACGCAGGGCGACGTGAAGCACCGCGCGGCTCTCCGAGACGTTGATCCTGTCGCCCCGGAACATGGCGTCGATGCGATCCTGCAACCCCGACTCCTTTGCAAGCTGAAGTAGTAGTCGCAGGGTCTCGTCGGTGATCCGGTTCTTGGAATAGTCGAGATAGATTCCGGCGGCCTCGACCGCCAGCTTCTCCCCGCGCTTGCGATCCTCGGCGAAGAGCTGCCGGAGGTGGAGGCCCTCCATCTTCTGGTAGTGCTTCGCCAGCGATGCCCAGGCGGGGCGCATGCGCAAAGCTCGGACGCTCATTGATGGTTTCCCTCGCGGACTCGGGTGCACGCTTGCGCCGACGGGACGCCACTGTCATCTGCGTCAGCTCGCCTTGCGGAGCGCGGCGCTTTTGGAATCGATGCAGGCCATCAGGTCATTCCAGGACTTGACGAAGGACGAGGCGCCCTCGTCCTGGAGCCGGGCGGCGAGCGCGTCGATGTCGATACCCGCCTCGGCGAAGCTCGCCAAAACCGTCTCGCAGTCGCCTCCGTCCGGTGCGAGTACCCCGCCAACTTCGCCGTGGTCGCCGAAGGCCTTGAGGGTGCCCTCCGGCATGGTGTTGACCGTGAAGGGCGCGGCGAGAGCCCTCACATAGAGGGTGTCGGCGGCCTTTGGGTCCTTGGTGCCGGTGCTGGCGAACAGGAGGCGCTGGGCCCGGGCGCCGGCATTGGCGGCGCGCTGGAAGCGCGCGGAAGCGAGCAACTCGCGATACGCCTTGTAGGCGCGCTGGGCGACTGCGATGCCGAGCCGATTGGTCAGCTCGCCGGGGACCTTGCCGCTGACCGCGGCGTCCCAGCGGCTGACAAAGAGCGAAGCGACCGAGGCGACTGCCGGGTTCAGGCCCGCCTCGATGCGCCGCTCGACGCCGCGCAGGTAGGCTTCGGCCGCCGCGAAATACTGCTCCCGCGAGAAGAGCAGCGTGACATTGACCGGAACGCCGGCAAAGATCGCCGCCTCGATGGCGGGCAATCCTTCCGCGGTGCCGGGAATCTTGATGAAGAGGTTGGGCTTGCCGCCGCGCTGATGGAGATTGCGCGCGGCCGCCAGGGTGCTGTTGGTGTCATGGGCCAGAAGGGGTGAGACCTCCAGCGACACCCAGCCGTCCACCCCGTCGGTCCGGGCGAAGACGGGCTGGAACAGCTCGGCGGCCCGGGTCAGATCCGCCAGCGCCAGCTCGAAGAACAGGTCCTCTCCCGATCTGGCCGAGGGCGCCTTCCGGGAAATGTCCCCGTCATAGGTCGCGCTGTTCTTGATCGCATGATCAAAGATCGTGGGATTCGAAGTGAGCCCCGTCACCGAGAGCTCGTCGATGTAGTGTTGCAGCGTGCCGCTGTTCAGCAGCTCGCGGGTGATATTGTCGAGCCATAGGCTCTGGCCGAGATCGTGGAGCGCCATGGTCGGTTTCATCGCATCGCCCTCAGGCTCGGTGCAAGGAGTCGCGACGGCAGGTCACGATCTAGCAGGTCCCCGATGCGCTCGATCGTCACGTCCGCCGGCGGGAAAGCGCTGACCACGTCCGGGTCGTGAGCATAGGTTCCCTGGCGCGGGAACACGGTCGTCACGCGATCTCCCCAGAATTGCTTGACCGCCCCCAGAATGCGCAGCTTGTCGTCTACAAGAACATAGTGCTCGGCCGGGTAGCGCCGCTCGACGTCATCCAGGGCCTCTTCCTTATGGATATAGATCAGCACCCGTCCGTCCACGGCGTCGGACAGCCCCGCACGCTCGACCTTGCGTGGCTGAAAGACGACATCGCCGTCCGACAGGATGACGGTCGGGCCGAGGCTGCGCAGCCGCTCCAGTACCTCGAGGGCGGCCGGGAACAGCCGGTCGGCGAAAGGGTAGTCCATGAGGAAGGAGGACATCGACAGTAGCTCTACCTGGTGCGGGTGTTCGACCCGGTAGCGCTGGAGGGCTCCGAGATAGTCGCGATAACCCAGCTCCGCGAACAGATCCTCCAGGATCCTCCAATAGCGCTCTCGGGAGGCTAGGCCAAAGGCGCGCTCCAGATGGTGCTTCAGGTCCTGTTGGATCCGGTCGTTGTCGAGCAGCGTATTGTCTACGTCGACGAGGAAGACGACCGGATGAGGCAGTGTCATGCGGCGCTTCCAGCGCGGCGGTGGCGCCAGCGGACCCGGTGACTGGCAGGCCTACCCCTTCTCATCAATCTACGCTCGATGCCGCTGACGTGAAGCCGTGAGCGTCATTTCATGCCCAGAGCACGACCGCGATGGTGGTCGGCCCAGCAGGCCGAGCGAGGACGACGGTCGGGAGCATTCCCGATGAAGGACTTCGCGTGTCGTGCGCGATGGGTTCGAGCGCGGGCGGGCGGCGGCCACGCCGGGATGCCGTCGACGCTGTCGTGGCGGTCTTAGCGCGGATTGTCGACATGGCGATCTCCTGGGCGGTCGGACGGGAGACGGTTAGCCCGCATCGCGCGCCAGGCCAAGTTAGGTCAGGTAAATCTCCGTTAAGCATCGGGTCGGGATCAGACCCGGCGGGCTGGAGGCCGCTTGCTCGAGTATCTGCCGCTCGGCACTTTGCGCGCCGGGGCGAGCTATCCCGCGGCGCCCGAGCGCTTCGACCACGCGTCGGTCGCCGTCGCGCTCGAGCGGGTCGGGCTCTGCCATCTGCTGCCCGCGTTCGATCGCGAGGAGCGGTGGGACCAGGGTCTGTCCCTGGAGGAGCAGCAGCGCCTGGCCTTCGCGCGCCTCCTGCTGCACCGGCCAAGCTGGGTTCTGCTGGACGACGCGCTCGGCGCCCTCGACGAGGAGCAGCGCCGGTCCATGCTGGCGATCTTCGAGCACGAGCTGGTCAACGCCGCGGTGGTCAGCCTCGGGCGCAGCCCGTCTCGCAACGGCTTTTACGATCGCACCGTGTACTACCAGAGCGCCACGCTAGTGCCGCTTCGCCCGCGTTCGCATCCCATACGGCCGCCGGCAACCCGCGCCCTGGTTCGGCAACATGACTGCGCAGATGAGGAACTTCCTCGACCAGGCTGGCGCGCAATGAGCACAGGATAAGCTTGAAGGTCGGATCGGTCTTCGCATCGTCCGCCACTCAGTAAGAAGGCCAGGAGTCGACTGTCCTGACGCTCTATCCGGTGCTGCTGTATCTCGGCATGATGTTCATTTTCAGGGGCAGATGGGTGTTGCCGAGGTGATGGGAACCTCGACTTAGGGTTCCTCAAGACCGCTCGTAGCGATGGCAGCCGCCAACCATTAGGCCTCGAGTTGCAAGTTGCCTGGTACCAGGGCCGGCACGTGGCGCAGACCGCTGCAAAGCCGACCCGAGACGAGGCTCGAGGGTCGAATTCAAGTAGATCGAGCCTACGCGGATGGAGCTGATCGTCGAGTCTGCACTCTCCACCGAATTAGCCCCAACGACCTGCGAGGCAGCCATGACCTTCATCATCAAAGCCAACCGAACCGCGCCCAGTGTTGATGTCGGCGGCGACACGCCCCTACTCTGGGTGTTGCGCGACGGGCTCGGCATGACCGGCCCAAATTCGGCTGCGGCGCCGCGCTGTGCGGCGCCTGCACCGTGCACTTCGATGGGGCGGTAACGCGATCCTGCATCACCACAATCGATAGCATCGGCGACGGTACCATCATCACCATCGAGGCGGTTGGCGAGACGCAGCAGGGCGAGGCGTTGCAGCAGGCCTATAGCTTCAGGAGAACCAGAACAGAACAATGAAGAAGATCGTACTCATCACCGGCTGCTCGCGTAGATGATGAGCGGTACGGCCTATCGCCAGTGCTCATCCACGCAGGGTCTCGGCTGCTCACCTCGTTCCTGCCCGAGGGTCGGGTAGTCGGTATAGCCTTTGGCCCCGCCGCCGTAGAAGGTGGATCGATCCTCTGCATTGAGGGGAGCGCGTGACCGGAAGCGTTCCGGCAGGTCGGGATTGGCGAGAAACTTGCGGCCGAAGGCGAACGGATCAGCCTTACCCTGCTCGAGCCATGCCTCGGCAGTGTCCCTGTCGAACCCGCCGGCGATCATGAGGATGCCTTGGTATCTTTCGCGGATCCGATCGAGCATCCGCAGGGCGCGAGGTTCGGGCTCGGCCTCCTTCTCGGGTGCGGCGATGGCCGGGTTGATGATGTGCAGATAGGCGAGCCTGTAGTCGTTGAGCTTCTCTGCCACGTGTCTGAAGGTCGTCTCCGGATCGTCGTCGCTGATGTCGTTCATCATGCCGAGCGGGGACAACCGCACGCCGGCGCGGTCCGCGCACCAGACGTCGCTGACTGCCTCGGCCACTTCCATGAGCAGCCGCGCCCGGTTCTCGATTGACCCGCCATACTCGTCGGAGCGCCGGTTCGTGCTGGATTCGATGAACTGGTCGAGCAGGCAGCCGTTGGCGGCGTGGACCTCGACGCCGTCGAACGCTGCGGTCAGCGCGTTCCTCGCGCCACGAACATATTGCTGGACCAGGTACGGCATCTCCTCGATCTGCAAGGCCGCGGCGTCACGAACGGCACCAGGTTTCCCTCGCCGTTCTTGTTCTCGACCAACACCTCGCCGCTCGGCCTGATCGCCGAGGGTGCGACGTGGGGCATACGGTCGGGCTGCAGGGACAGATGGGAGATTCGTCCGACGTGCCAGAGCTGCAGGAAGATCAAGCCGCCGGCGTCGTGCACCACGTCAGTGATCAGACGCCAGCCCTCGACCTGCTCGCCGCTGTGAATGCCCGGCGTCCAGGCATAGCCCTGTCCCTGCATGGAGACCTGGGTCACCTCACTGATGATCAGAGCGGCCGATGCCCTTTGCGCGTAATAGCAGGCATTGACAGGACCGGGAACGTTGCCCGGCTGGGGGGCGCGGGAGCGGGTGAGTGGTGCCATGAGATGCGATGGCGCAGGTTGTAGCGCCCCAGCCTGACCGGCTGAAATAACCGTTCACCGGACATTGCGGTGGAGCGACGGGTAGGAGGGTGTCTGCCGTGGTCACGGCCATGGTGGCTTCCTCGGTCTATCCCGGTTTTCTCACAGTGGGTAGACGCGGCCGGTAGTTTGGCCTTTGGGACGGACCGGGGCGAGCCGACCGAAGGTCTTGGTTTGAGATTGGAGGATTGAGGCGGAATCCGGGCGCGCGTGATTGCAACGCCGCGAGGGCGGGTATGCGCGTCGGTCAGAAGGCGGCAGCGCGCTTCAGGTAGAGGTAGGCGAGATGGTACTCGGTCTGGAACGGGCAGGCTGAGGCCATCGCGACCTTGATCCGGCGTACGCTGCGGCGGACCTGGGCGCCGATTTTCAAGAGCTTGAGCCGGATGGAAGCGCAGGTGGCGGTGGCGAACTGGGTGAACCGGAGCCCGATCCGCCTGAGCGCCTCGATCAGGACGTAGGCGAAGGACGCGAACCAGAGCCGGAGCTGGTTGGCACGCAGGGTCGCCGCCGAGGTGCGATCGGCGACCATGTCGAGTTGCTGCTCCTTGATCCGGTTTTCGACCTCGCCGCGAGCGCAGTAGACGTCCTCGTAGAGGGTGCGGGCGTGGATCTCGCCCGCCGGCAGCGAGGTCACGACGAAGCGCGGGTTCGGGCCCTTGGGCAGGTGCTCGGCCTTGGCGACCACGCGCCGTTCGCGGCGCCAGCTGTCGAGCGGTGCGCCACGCGAAGTCGGCGAAGCGACGCGCCGGGCCATCCTGGGCCCGACTCTCGGCCGCCGCCGCGGCGAGCTCTTCGGCGATCGCGTCGACCAGGCGCTGGTTGCGGGCGAGGCCGAAGAGGTAATCGACGCGGTTGGCTTCGCACCAGCTCATCAACCCGTCCCGGGCAAAGCCCGAATCGGCCCGCAGCACGATCTTCACCCGTGGCCAGCGGGCGCGGATCTGGGCGACGATACGTTCGACCTCATCGAGGGCACCCGCTGACGCGTCGATGTTCGAGCGCCGGAGTTTGGCCGCCAGCAGCTGCCGACCGCAAAACACGTACAGCGGCAGGTAGCAATAGCAGTCGTAATAGCCATGGAAGAACCGACCCTCCTGATGCCCGTGCAGCGGGTCGTCGGTGGCGTCGAGATCGAGAATGATCCTCTCGGGCGGCGTCTTGTGCGCCTCGAGGAAGAGGGCGACGAACAAGCCCTCGATCGCCACCGCGTCGTGGCCGATCTTGTGGTAGCGGCCCGGCGTCACAGGCGCGTGTTCGAGCCGGTTGAGCGTGCTCTTGCCGGCGAGCGGCGCACAACCCCGGCGCTTGGCGACGAGCTTGCCGGCGAGCGTCGCCAGCACCGGATCGTGGCGCAGCTGGTCGTGATCGATCAGGTCCTCGTAGCCGAGCGCGATGCCGAATACGCGCTGGGCCACCATCGCCTCGACCGTGTGCTCGACCTGGGCCTGGACCCGGCCGTCGTCGAAGCAGGCCGCGAACCTGGTCACGAGCCCGATGGCACGATCCGTCGCGCTGAGCAGCAACGCCCCCGCATCGGACGTGACCTCGCCGCCATCGAACGCAGCCACCACCTGGCGACCCTCGACCATTCCATAACCGAACAGGTCGCGGCTACACTGTGTCGGCATCGGGGAGCTCCTCTGTGCCAGCTTAAGTCCTTGTGGCAGAAGAGCTATGCCCGGTTCAGAGCCCCGATGCACCTACTCCTGTGAGAAATCCGGGCTTCTGTAATCGGGTCGCGGGTGTCAATTCCTCACGTTGTGCTCCGACGTCACATCGCGGGGCTCGTGCTTCTGTCCGTGGTCGGCGCCGGGGCCGCCACATGATGCGATCAGATGGAGCGGACGAGCCGATCTAAGGCGCGTGGTCCGGCCCCAGAGAACCGGCCAACTCCCGGATTTGCGGCTTCGTCCGATCCATGCGTCCCCACGACGGGACCTCCTTGCCGGGGCGCTTGATGGCTCGCCGGCCGGCTCAGGCGGCGACGGTCACGCCAGCCTCGCCCCAGCGAAAGCTCGTGCCATCGACCCACATGCGATGCATCACCACGGCGAGCTTGCGCGCCAGCGCCACTTTGGCCTTCTTCATGCCTTGCCGGCTGGCGACCCGCAGTGCCCAGGCCTTGAGCCCCGAGCAGCGCACGGCGCGGGTCAACATCACGTTGGCCGCCTCGAAGAGCGCCGTACGCACCATGGCGTC
>Ga0299907_10002327_pt1 | contig 11614 bp, 10 predicted proteins | sample RVTome_16_FD_198680 | JGI IMG/M metagenome (GOLD analysis project Ga0299907, IMG submission 198680) | Soil microbial communities from uranium-contaminated site in the Upper Colorado River Basin, Wyoming, United States - RVT152D67 (version 2) ...
CGCGGCTGCCTGGTCGCGCGCGTGTGCGAGCAGCTCGACCGCCTCACGCTCCGCCGCCGCGACGATCTCAGCGGCTTGACGGTCGGCCAGGGCCACCGCCCCCTCGACGATGTCGGCAGCCTGACGCTCTGCGTCGTGGAGCACCGCTGCCGCCAGCTGCCCGGCCTGCGCGGAGGCGTCAGCCGCGTCGCGCTCCACGTCTGCCGCCTCACGCTCCGCCTCGGCAAGGCGCGCCGCGGCCTCGCTCTCGGCCTCCGCCGCGCGGCCGTCGGCCCCCGCGACGATCTCCGCCGCCTGGCGCTCTGCGTCCGCAAGCACACCGTCGGCCAGCCGGCCGATCCGCGCCGATGCCTCCTCCGCTTCGAGCTCCAGCGCGGAGGCGCGACGCTCAGCCTCCGCGACGATCTCGGCAGCCTGGCGGTCGGCGTCGGCAAGCTGCTCGCGCTCGTGCGCGAGCTGCGCGAGGACGTCGGTCACCTGGCGCCCGGCATCGGTGACGAGCTCGGTCGCTTGCCGCTCGGCGTACGCGAGGATGGCCGCCGCGTCCGCGGCAGCTTGCTCGCCGGCGAGCGCGACGGTGCCCTCAGCCTCGCGCTTCGCGTCCGCGAGGAGCGCCGCCGCGTCCGCGGCCGCCTCCTCCCGTACGGCGTCCGCCTCGGCTTGCACCTGTGCCTGAAGCCGGTCCAGCATCGAATGCATCGCGTCGAGGCCCGCGTCGCGATCGTCGGTCATCGCGATTCCCCGCGGAGAGCCACGACGGGTGCCACCTCGGTGCCGGCGTTCTCGAGCGGCGGCAGTCCGTGCGCGCCGACGGGCGGCAGCGCCGCGTCGGTCTCGGCACCCACGCGGTCGTAGTAGCGACGCAGATACGTCCTGTAGAAGATCGCAAGCGTGTCCCGGAAGACGCCGGCGCTGTCCGCCGCACCGACACGCGGGAAGTCGCGCTCGCGCGTGACGATCACCGGCGCCTCGACGATCTTGTAGCCCAGGCGGTGCGCGTTCACGAGCGCCTCGAGGTCGGCCGCGTAGCGCTTGACGAGCATCCGGCCACCCACCCTCCGCAGCACCTCGCGCCGATAGAGCTTCAGCCCGGTCTGCGTGTCGTGCACCGGCAGGCGGAAGAGCGATCGGACGAGCGCGTAATAGCCCCATGACAGCACCCGCCGCTTCAGGGGATAGTCGACCCGCGATTGCTTGTGCAGCTTCGACCCGATCACCACGTCGGCACGGGCACCGCGCAGCGCGCTGTACAGCACCGAGAGCTGCCGCGGATGGACCTCGAGATCGGCATCCATGAACATCACGAGCTCCCCGCGCGCCTCCTGTGCGCCCCGGATGAGCGCGTGTCCCTTGCCAAGGTTCTCCTCGTAGCCGATCAGGCGGACCTGTGGAAGCCCGGCCGCTGCAGCGCGGGCGGACTCGAGCGTGCCGTCGAGGGAGCCGTCGTCCACCAGCAGAACCTCGTAATCGCAGCCGAGCGCCTCCATCGTCTCCCAGGTCTCGGTGACGCAGCGCCGGATCCCCTCGGCCTCGTTGAACGCCGGGATGACGACCGACACGAGGCCGCGATAGTGCGCGATCGGGTAGCTCCCGACCTCTGGCCGGGCTGCACCGGTGCGTCTGCCCATTGCGCCTCCATCGGCGCGTTCATGGGCACTCATTAGCCGTCCCTGGAGCACGTTGTGAGCCCTTTCATCCGTGAGGGGCCGTGCAAGGTCCCACAGGAAAGGGTCGAGGGCTCCCGACAAGGGCACAATCGAACATGCGTCTACGCCCGGTCAGCGAGCGGCGTCGAGCCCATGCAGGGTCTTCTCCCAGAAGAACGGCTTGTGGAAGAGCTGGATGAAGCCCTTCCACGCCCCCACTGACATCAACGCCCAGTAGACGGGTGAGAGCAGCGCCCACTTGACCAGCCCGTGGTATCCGCGCCGGCTCGCGCCCGCGGCGCTGACGTAGGCGAACACGAAGTTGCCGAAGAACAGCGCGAACGCGGCGCAGTAGTAGACGACGCCCGGGAAGAACGAGCGGATGACGTCCGCCTCTGTGAGCGCCCACAGGGTGGTGAGCGCCCAGTAGACCGGATTGAGCAGGAAGGTCAGGAACGTCCCGCCGACCACGAACTGGAATGACAGCCACTTCCGCCACCCGATCTGGCGCAACAGCTTGACCGGAGTACGCATCTGGACGAGCCAGGTCTGCACGTATCCCTTGACCCAGCGCGAGCGCTGCCGGATCCAGTTCCTCAGGTTGGAGTTCGCCTCCTCGTACGTGGTCGAGTTCACCATCGCGGTGCGGTATCCGGCGCGGTCGAGGCGCAGGCCGAGGTCGGCGTCCTCGGTCACGTTGAAGGGATCCCAGCCGCCCAACTCGATCAACTTCGCGGTCTCGAAGTGGTTCGAAGTGCCGCCGAGCGGGATCGGTGCCTTGGTGGCGTCGAGCCCCGGCAGGAGCAGGTCGAACCACATCGAGTACTCGGTCGTGAACCAGCGCGTCAGCGCGTTCTGGTCCGGGTTGTAGTAGTTCAGCTTGGACTGAACGCAGACGACCGACGGATCACTCTTGGCGAAGGCGATGAGCACCTTCTTGAGCTGCGTTGCCTCCGGGATGTCCTCCGCGTCGTAGATCACCACGTACTCGCCGCGGGCCTGGGTCAGGCCGTAGTTGCACGCCTTCGGCTTCGTCTGGGGCCGCGAGGCCGGCACGATCACGGGCCGGAACTGTGCTGGCAGGCCGAGTTCCGCCACGGCCCGCTGCGTCTCCTCGTCCTCCTCCTCGAGCAGGAGCAGGATCTCGAGCTTCGCCGGCGGGTAGTCGAGACGGCCGAGCGAGTAGGAGAGCTTCTCGACGACCTCGCCCTCGCGAAAAAGCGGGACCAGGATCGTGTACAGCGGCAGCTCGCGCTCGTCGATCTGATCGAGCTCACCCTCGCTTGCGTCGAGCTCGTAGTGATGGCCGAGCGCGCTGTAGATGAGAACGAAGCGGTACGCGGCGATGACCCCGTACACGCTCATCAGGGTGACGTTCAGCGCGATGAGCGTCGCCAGCGGCATGAGGACGAGCCCGGCGACCAGGGCGAGCAGGAATCCCGCGAGCACAGTCCGCTGGGCGGGATAGAGAACCACGTTCGCGCAATCGATCGGCGAGTCGTTGAGCAGCGTCGTGATCGCCCTGCGGTTGTTGTCGGCCGCATAGGCACGCTCGAGCAGCGCATCGATCGACTGCGCCGAGGCGACCAGCAGCGAAACGGACATCGTCACGTTCCTCTCCAGCCAGCTCGCGAGCTGAGGATCGGAGGGATCGGCTGCCGCCAGGTAGAGCGTGCCGTCGCCCTCGGCAAGCGGTACCACCCGCAGTCGCTGGGCGTCGGCCTCCGGAATCAGCTCGACGACGCGTTTGTCCGGCTCGAGCCGATCGAGATCGGCTGCGGTCATCCGGAGCTGCTGCGCCAGTGCGTCGCTGAGCTCGTCCGGCCTCACCATGCCCGTGGCCACGAGGAGCTCGCCCAGCCGGCCGCCGAAGCGTGCCTGCTGGGCGACCGCCTGCTCAACCTGCTCCGGCGTGACCGCGCCGCGATCGGCCAGGAGCTGGCCGATCAGCGGCTTGGGAAGCTCCGGCACGTCAGGCCGGCGCCGGCGCCTGCGCGCGCCCGCCGCGCGCCGCCCGTAGATCCGGCGCTGCGCCGCCTCGATCTCCTCACAGGGGGCGACCACCGCGTCAGGACGCAGCCCCGTGTGTGCCGCGACCGCCGCGAGCGCAGCCCTGTCGCGCGCGTCCTCGACGGCGACCGTGATCCGGCGGCCACCTGACGCGATCGGGATCAGGCCATGCGTGGCGGCAAAGCCGGGATCGACCAGCCAGGCGGCGGCGGGGTCGATCGGATCGCTACCCCCCGGGAGGGGGTCGAGCGAGACGACGGGCGCGGCGGGCGAGACCCTCATCGGCCGCTGTCTTCGCTCCTGAGCGCCCACACTCCGACCACCATGAGGACGGCCACGACAACCACCATCGGCACGGTCACGATCGTGGCGAAGAGGACGAGCATGGCCACGAGGGCCACGCCCACCCGCATCACACCGGACGCGGCTGCGCCCACCCGCGTCATGCCGCCAGTTCGCCCGTCGTGATCGTGTACAGAACGAACCGGTCCTCGCCGACCTGCTCGACTTGGAAGCGCTCCTCGAGCCACGCATGGAACGCCTCGGCGGCGTCCGCCGTCGCGAGCGCGACCTCGATCTGCGCCTTCGACCCGTCGTAGCGGACCACGTAGACGTCGGTAACCCCCGCGAGCAGGCCGAGCTGGAGCTCGAGCTCGGAAACGATCGGGAAGCTCGGCAGCGGACCGACCTCGAGCTCGAGGATGAGTGCGGGCTGGAGCTCGAAGTCGAGGGCGAGCTCGAGCTCCTGCTGCTGCGGCTGCTCGGAGTCGGCGATCAGCGGCGGCAGCGCCTCGGGCGGCGGTGCGGTCTCTCCGACCTCGACGGCGGTCATCGCACGGGTCGTGTACCGGATCGTCTCCCGCATCTCGTACGCGAGCTTCTCGCGCAGGCGAAGCAGCTCGATCACCTGTCGCTCGACGCGCTTGCGGAGTCGTGTGAGCTCCTCGATCTCGTCGTTCATCGATACCTCCTTGGCAGCTCGACATGGAAGGTCCAAACCTTGTTCAGAAGGAAGTTGAAGGGGGTCGCGGCCGCAATTGCGAGCGCCTGCGACGGCAGTTCCGGCAGGCCCGCCCGCACGAGCAGCTCGAGCACGGCGAGGTTCAGCGCAAGCCCCAGCAGGCTGACCGTCAGAAAGCGCCACGCCTGCTGCCTCGCCCGTTCACCGTGGGCGCCGAACGTCCAGTTGCGGTTCAGCACGAAGTTGTTGGTCACGGCGACCAGGAACGCTCCAACGGCGGCGAGCAGGTGCGGCTGTCCGCCCGGGCCGAGCAGCGCCGAAAAAACCGCGAGGTTGAGAGCATAACCCGACAGGCCGACGATGCAGAAACGGGCGAGCTCCTCGACGCTCTCGAACGTGCCAGCTGCGCGGAGCCTTGCGGCAAACACCGTCATGAGGCCGGCTGCACCCTCACGAGCGCGAGGTCCCCGCTCTCGTGGACGACTTCGAGGAAAGGCACCTTCCCGTCAAGAGCGCCGGCCCAGCGCTCGTGCACCTTGTCCGGAATGACGCCCTGGCGCGTCGGCATCAGCAGGTAGTCGACCCTGCCGCGCGGTGACTGGAGCACCCGGTTCCACTCCTCGTCCCCCTTGTCGATCCTGTCGTAGTAGAGCTGGGGCCGCCCGCCGATCATGATCGGCACGAAGGTCTGCGCGTCGTCCACCAACACGGCGCGGTGCCTCGTCACGTGCTCGTTGACGTAGTCGGCGATCGGGCGGTTCGCCTCGAGGCCGAGCGGATCCTGCCGCTCGCCGGTCTCGACGGCGGCCACGAAGTCCCGCTCACCGAACACGTACGGGTAGCTCTTCATCGCGTGCCAGCTCAGCGGCGCGCTCGCGACGATCGCAAGCGTGATCGCGACCGCGACGGGGGTGCGCGCCCTGCTGCCTCGCAACATGAGGAAGAGCCAGGCCGCCCCGACCAGGACGAGCGGCATCGTGCGCATGTTGAAGCGCAGCTGGAGCAGCGACAGATCGGAGCCGTGCACGAATACGGCTGTGGTGAGCGGGTTGACGAGCATGAGCCCGACCAGCACGAACGCGATCACGTTCCGCTTGATCGCCCCGACGATGAGCAGCAGCGGCAGCACCACGAACTGCGCTGCGAGGACCTGCCAGTTCACGTCGGCGACCTGCCGCGCGAGCTCGCTCCAGCTCTCCATTGCGGCCCCGCCTGCGCCGCCCTCTGAGACGGCCCGGCCGCCCTCGAGGACAAAGCGCTCCTGCACTTCGCGCTGCAGGAAGTACAACGGGTCGCCGGCGATCAGCCAGTTGAAGAGGACCCACGCTCCGACCGCGTAGGCGACCGGCGCGGCGTAGAGCAGCAGTGATCCCTCGATCTCGACCTTGTCCGCGCGGCGCTCGATCGTGAGAATCGCGAGCACTGCCAGGAAGAGCGCGGCCGCGTACGGCGCCATCTCGTAGCGCGCGAGGTATCCAAGACCCATGAAGAGCCCGCAGAGCGCGAGATGATGCGACTCGCCTCGCAGGCTCCATGACAGGAACTGGTGCAGGGCGAGAGCCAGCAGCAGGAAGGTCAGGATCTCCGCCATCCCGTTCGTCGCGTAGTGAACGACGAGCGGATTGGCGAGGAAGGCGATCAGGAGGCCGTAGCGGAGTGCGCGGCCCATGCCGACGAGCACGAACGTGCGGTTCACGACGACGGCGAAGAGCCCCGCGATCAGAGCCGTGTTGAGTGGCAGCGCGACGAGGGACGTGGCCATCGGCTTGATCGCCACGAGCGGCAGGTAGACCAGCGTCATCAGCGGCGGCCACACGAACCCGATCGCCGCGAGCTTTGCCGGATCGTTGTGAAGTGCCGCGTACGCGTGCGTCAGGCGGAAGGCCGCGTCGAACGGGACCGCCTGAAGCTGGACCGTGATCCAGAGGCCCAATGCAAGGAAGACCGCGAATACGAGGCCGAAGATCGCCAGGGACTCGCGAACCGCGCTCGGCTGTCTTTCCGCCTGGACCCGATTCGCCTCGGCTGCGACGTGCTCCCTCGCGACCGGCCACCAGGCCGGCGCAGGGCGAACCGCGGCTCCCGCTGGCGCCATACCCCTAGACACGCCGTGCCCATCGGCACGCCGAATGCCGGTCTTGAGCCATCCGTAGCAATCCCTTTCGTAGCCCGCAGCCGTGCGGGATACCTATGAGTCTGCGCCCGAGTGCCCCTTGGCGCAATCGGACAAACGTCTACGGTCAGAAGACCGGCGATTCGGTGTAGGTGCCGAAGACGCGCTGCAGCGATTCCACGATCTCGCCCTCGCTGCAGTGGGCGCGGGCGCAGTCGAGCAGCGGGTCCATCAGGTTGGCGTCGGTCGCCGCCCCCGAGCGCAGCGCCTCGAGTGCCGATTCGACGGCCTCTGAGTCGCGCCCGGCGCGGACGGCCTGCACGCGGCCGATCTGCTTGCGCTCGAGAGCGGGATCGATACGCAGGATGTCCATCTGCTGCTCGTTCTCCTGGCGGTAGTCGTTGACGCCCACGATGATGCGCTCGCCGGAGTCGACCTCCTGCTGGTAGCGGAAGGAGGCGTCGGCGATCTCGCGCTGGGGGTAGTTCGCCTCGATCGCCGCGACCATCCCGCCGAGCTCGTCGATCTTCGCGAAGCACTCGTAGGCCGCTTCCTCCATGCGATCGGTGAGCGCCTCGACGAAGTACGAGCCGCCGAGCGGGTCGATCGTGTTCGTCACACCGGTCTCGTGCGCGATCACCTGCTGGGTGCGCAGCGCCACCCGCACGGCCTCCTCGGTCGGCAGCGCGAGCGCCTCGTCGAAGGAGTTCGTGTGCAGCGACTGCGTGCCGCCGAGGACGCCCGCCAGCGCCTCGATCGCCGTGCGGACGATGTTGTTCAGCGGCTGCTGCGCGGTCAGCGAGACGCCCGCGGTCTGGGTGTGGAAGCGCATGAGGAGCGAGCGCTCGTTCTCCGCGCCGTAGGTCTCCTTGAGCTCGCGCGCCCAGATCCGGCGGGCCGCGCGGTACTTGGCGATCTCCTCGAAGAAATCGATGTGCGCGTTGAAGAAGAACGACAGCCTGGGTGCGAAGTCGTCCACGTCGACACCGCGCTCCATCGCCCGCTCGACATAGGTGAAGCCGTCCTTCAGCGTGAACGCGAGCTCCTGCTGCGCGGTCGACCCGGCCTCGCGGATGTGGTAGCCCGAGATCGAGACGGGGTGCCAGCGCGGCATCCGCGCCGTGCAGAACTCGATCATGTCGGTGACGAGGCGCATCGCCGGCTCGATCGGGAAGCACCACTCCTTCTGGGCGATGTACTCCTTGAGGATGTCGGTCTGGATCGTGCCGGCCAGCTTGTCGGGCGGCACGCCCTGGTTCTCCGCCGCCACGACGTAGAACGCGAGCATGATCGAGGCCGGTGCGTTGATCGTCATCGACGTCGAGACATCGCCCATGTCGATGCCCTGGAACAGCGTCTGCATGTCGTCGAGCGTGTCCACCGCCACGCCCTCGCGGCCGACCTCGCCCTCGGAGCGCGGATGGTCCGAGTCGTGGCCCATCAGGGACGGCATGTCGAACGCCGTCGACAGCCCGGTCTGGCCGTGGTCGAGCAGGTAGCGGAAACGCTCGTTCGTCTCCTCCGCGGTGCCGAACCCGGCGAACTGGCGGAGGGTCCACAGCCTGCCGCGGTACATCGACGGGTACACACCGCGCGTGTAGGGGTACTCGCCCGGCAGACCCGGGTCGTCCTTGACGTCTTCAGCCGTGTACAACGGGTTGATCGGCTCGCCCGACATCGTCGAGAAGAGCGCGTCGCGCTCGGGGTTCTGCAGGTACTTCTCGCGCAACCAGCGCTCGGCGTCGGTCAGGCGGGTCACGGGACGCAGTCTACGGAGGGGTTCAGCCCACGCCGGGACATGCCGACAGATGAGGGATGCGCCGCCTGCTGCCCGTACTCGCATCCCTCTCGCTGCTGGCCGTCCCGACTACGGCCGCGGGCGCATGCCCGGACGCCGACCTGGTACCGAGCGCGACGAACCTCGACCGGGTCGAGGCCGCCACCTACTGCCTCCACAACGAGGAGCGCGTCGCGGCCGGGCTGCCCACGCTCCGGTGGAGCTCTCAGCTCGCCGAGGCCGCCGAGTCTCACTCCCTCGACATGATTGCGCGGCTCTTCTTCGCCCACGACACACCGGAGGGCAAGACGCCGCGCGAGCGCATCGAGGCCACGGGATATGGCCCCGATTGGAGCGGCGAGAACATCTTCTACGGCTACGGGGGCGGCTTCACCGCCGCGGACGCCGTCGATGCGTGGATGAACAGCGAGGGCCACCGGGAGAACATCCTGCGGCCGCAGTTCGAGCACATCGGCCTCGGCGTGGCCCACGGGTTCCCGGCCGAGGTGTCCTTCGACGTCGCCGGCGCCACCTACACCGCCAACTTCGGCAGCCGCTCGGCGCCCGACGACGACACGATCGGCGAGCCGCCCGAGGCGGAGGGGCCGGGCACGGACGAGCCCGTCACCGACGACCCCGGCACCGGCGACCCCGAGCCTCCCGAGGACGACGTCACCGACGCGGAGGCCAAGCGCAAGCACAAGCTGAAGCGCTGCCTGAAGAAGGCCAAGAAGCCCAAGAAGAAGCGCAAGCGCAAGAAGAAGCGCAAGCGCTGCCAGCGGCGCTTCGGCTAGACGCCGCCCTCGCCGGACGGACCATTTCTGGACGAATGTCCATTGCGTCCCGGCCCCGGGTGGCTCACGATGAGCGGCAGTCAAGGAGTCGCTCGACCGGGAAGGTCTCGTGGACATGCGCAGGATGCGCACCGCTTTGGGTTTTTTGGGCTGCCTGCTCGCCGCGCTGGTCGCGGCGCCGATGGCATCTGCCGCCTGTCCCTACGAGGACGTCCAGCCGACCGAGGCGAACCGCGACCAGGTCCGCGCGGCCGTCGTCTGCCTGCACAACGAGGAGCGCCAGGCGGCTGGGGTTCGACCACTGCGCTCGAACCACCGTCTCGAGGCAGCTGCCGCCGGGCACTCGGCCGACATGGTCGCGCGCCGCTACTTCGACCATGACACCCCCGATGGCCTGGATCCGTTCGAGCGGATGGAGGCCTCCCGCTTCATCCACGACGATGTCGTCTGGAACGCCGGCGAGAACATCGCCTGGGGCAGCGGGCGGCTGTCCACCGCCCGCAGCATCTTCGACGCCTGGATGGAGAGCCCCGGACACCGTCTGACGCTGCTCGCCAGCGAGTTCTCCCAGCTCGGCGTAGGCATCTCGCTGGGCGCCCCGAGCGACCAGTACGCCCATCTCGGCAACGCCGCCACCTACACCGTCGACTTCGGCTGGCGCAAGCGCCGCTGCGGCCGGCGCACCTCGGCGCGCCGGAAGGCCGGCAAGCCGCGTTCCCGCGGCGCGCGCGCCAAGTGCCGGTACCGCTAATTCGCACCTAACTCGGCGGCGCGCCCGCGGGCGCGCGGCAGCTGTCCCAACTGGCTGTTGCCAGGCAACAGCCAGTTGGGACAGCCCAACGCGCTCAGGCCGTCACGCAGCTCCCTTATCGCCATCTGCCGAGCCGGCCGCGCCGGCGCTCGCGCAGCTCGCCCGCGACGTAGCCTCCGCCGCCGCCGACGAGGGCGATCGCCGCAGCCGCGGCCGCGATGCGAAGGCGGCGGCCGAGCTTGTCGAAGCGCATGATCCGCCAGCCCTCCTGGCGCGCAATGCGCTCGAGCTCCGCGTCGGGGTTGACCGCCACCGGATGCCCGATCGCCCGCAGCATCGGCAGGTCGGACTCCGAGTCGGAGTAGGCATAGGACTCGGCGAGGTCTATGCCCTCGTCCGCCGCGCGCTGCCTGATCGCCTCCGCCTTGCCCTCGCGGTAGGTGAATGGCCCCTCGGGGCGGCCCGTGTAGATGCCGTCCTTGACCTCGGAGCGAGTCCCGATGCCGCCGTCGAAGAAGAGGACGTGGGCCATGAGGTCGGCCATCTCCTGCGATGCGGCCGTGACGATGTAGACGCGCCGGCCCGCGTCCTGGTGCTCGTGAGCCTCGCGCAGCACTTCCGGGTAGACCCGCGGCAGGACACCGGCGAGCACCTCGTGTCCCAGCCGCTCGAGATCACGCACGCGCGTGCCGGCGATGGCGTCGAGGATCCGCGCGCGCAGTTCGTCGGTGCCCTCGTCCGTCGATCCCTTCAGGCGGAACTGGATGTTGGCCCAGACGTCGCGGGCGAGCTGCATCCGCGTCATCAGCCCCTGGCGGTACGCCGCGCGGCCGAAGTGGATGGCGCTCGAGCCCTCGATCAGCGTCTTGTCCAGGTCGAAGAAGGCGCCCGCTGTCACGATGCGGCCAGCTTATGCGGCTGCGTCGTGGCGGCTCACAGCGTCAAGAGCGCGAGGTCATCTCGCGCACGACCGCCGCCGCGAGGTCGGGGCGCGAGAGTGGACCATCCTCGAGTTCGATGAAGCGTGCCTCAGGCAGGAGATCGCGGGCACGCGGGATCGAGCCGGCCTGCCAGCTGTCATCGGCGGTCCAGAGCACTGCCAGTCGGTCGCCGAATCCCCGCAGGTCGTCGAGGGCCTCGCCGTGCGCAAGCCAGGACTCGACCCGCGCCAGGGTCGTCTCGGGACTCGTGTACGCCAGCGTCTCGTCGACGCGCGCGCGCAGCTCGTCCTCGTCGTACTGAGGGTTGAGGCTGCCGATCGTTGCGCGGACCGCGCCGCGCGGGTCCCGTCTCAGCTGCTCGACGAGCATGTCTATTACCGGCTGCGATCCGCCGAAACCTTCCGTGTCACCCAGGTGCCCGCGCAGGGCCACGACGACAGCGGGCGAGACCATCGACTGGACCGCCTCTGGGTCGATGGCTCGCGCGCGTGGCGCAATCAGCGACCCCTGGCCGATGGCGAAGACCGTTGCGGAGCCGTCCAGCGCCCGGATCAGGGCGACGAGGTCGGCCGCATCGGTCGCTATGTCGACAGGCCCCTCCTGCGATGAGGCGCCGCAGCC
>Ga0299907_10002328_pt1 | contig 11613 bp, 5 predicted proteins | sample RVTome_16_FD_198680 | JGI IMG/M metagenome (GOLD analysis project Ga0299907, IMG submission 198680) | Soil microbial communities from uranium-contaminated site in the Upper Colorado River Basin, Wyoming, United States - RVT152D67 (version 2) ...
GAGCGGGCACCGCCGCTTTGAGTACCAGGCCGGTCCGGTGTTCACCAACCTGCTGCTTGCTGACGAGATCAACCGAGCCACCCCGAAAACCCAGGCAGCTTTGCTCGAGGCCATGCAGGAGCGCCAGGTCACCGTGTCCGGCGAAACCCGGCCGCTTCCCCATCCCTTCCTCGTCCTGGCCACACAGAACCCCATCGAGCTGGAGGGGACTTATCCGCTCCCCGAAGCACAGCTCGATCGTTTCATGTTCAAAGCCACGGTCAATGCGCCAACGGCTGAGGTGCTGGAGGAAATCCTCCGTCGCACCACGACCGGCGCCGTCATCGACGTGCCGCTGACCGCGGATATCGACACCATCGCGTCGATGATTGCGATGACCCCGCAGTTACCGGTGGCATCACACCTGCTCCAGTATGTGGCGCTCATCATCGAGGCGACCCACCCGTATGGCGACAATGCCTCGCTTCCGGTGAAGCGTTATGTCCGTTGGGGGGCCTCACCACGCGGTGCACAGTCGATCATCCTCGCCGGCAAGGCCCTCGCTCTCATCGAAGGCAGGCCACACGTGACGGCCGAGGACATCAGGTGGGCAGCTCCGGCGGCACTGCGGCATCGTCTGGTGCTCGGCTATGAAGCCACCGCAGAAGGCGTTGGCACCGACGTCATCATCGACGAGATGCTCCACTCCGTCCCCGAGCCGAAGCCGGAGATCCGGGGGGCTCCGTGACCGACCTCCTCAGCCCGGCCCTCATGGCCAGGCTGGAGAGCCTGCAGCTTGCCAGCCGGCACCGGCTGATGGGCAGGTTCGGAGGCGAGCACAAGTCGAAGCGATACGGCAACACAGTCGACTTCGCCGACTTCCGCGAATACCACCCAGGGGATGACTTCCGTCGCATCGACTATCACGTGATGGCGCGTCTCGACCAGGTTCTCATCAAACTCTTCGAGGCGGACGATGAGATCACAGTGCGGATACTCATCGACACCTCGTCATCGATGACCGTCGGCGCCAAGATGTTGCAGGCCAAGCGTCTGGCGGCGGCAATGGGATTTGTCGCCCTGACTGCTCACGACTCGGTTTCGGTCCATACATTCCCAGCGAGGGGACCGGCACCCCGTTTCGCGGGACGCGCCGCCGTGCCCGCTTTCTTCGATTACCTCCAGGGCCTCGAGGCAACCGGGCTCACTCCTTTCGCCGAGGCCGCCAGTCACCTGCTGAGCCAATCCGGGCTTCCCGGTCTCACGGTCGTTCTTTCCGATCTCCTCACCACCGAGTGGCGATCCCTGATCGGTCTGCGCGCATCGGGGTCCGACGTCACCATCCTCCACATCCTCAGTGACGAGGACCTAGACCCCGAGTTCTCCGGCGACCTGGAGTTGGTGGATCGCGAGGACGGCGAGCGTCTCACCGTGAGTGTCACAGAAGACGTCGCCAAGTCGTACCGCGACCGGGTCAGATCGTGGCGCAACGAGGTGGCGGCCACTGCCCGTGGCACCGGCGCTGCGTTCCAGGCCGTCAACGCCACCGACGACATCGAGGCGCTGCTTCTTCAAACCTGGCGGTCCGCGGGCGTCCTGAGATGAGTCTCCTTCTCCCCGCGGGGCTGGCCGCCCTCCTCCTCGCGACACCGATCGTCATCCTCCACATGCTCACCCCACGTCGACCGGCCACGTCGGTGTCCTCTCTCCTCCACTGGGATGGCCTCAAACATGCCATAACCGCCGCCGAGCCTTGGCAAAAGCTGCGCTGGAGCCTGCTCCTGATCCTGCAACTCCTCGCGGTGACGCTGTTCGCCTTTGCCCTGGCCAGACCGGTCGTCATCGAGGAGGCCGAGCTCGCCGAGCACACCGTATTCATCGTCGACGCATCGGGCTCGATGGCCGCGATCGACGGCGCCCCTGACCGCCTGGGGACTGCTGTGGAAGAAGTGGAGGCCCTCCGACAGGAACTCCCGGACGACGGCATCGCCAGCCTCGTCGTGGCCTCATCGCGGCCATCAGTGCTGGTTTCCCAGAGCTCGGACGAGGGAGAATTCACCCGGGCGATCGACACGATTCGCACCGACGGTGGCGCCGCCGACTTCGAAGCCGCATTCGCTTTGGCCGAGTCGCTGGTACTTCCCGACCGGGACACCGACTTCGTCCTCGTCTCCGACGGACAGCTGCTGGAGATGGAGCAGCGACTCGCTCCCCTTGGCACCCGTTTCGTGCCGGTGGGGCGCACCGACACCAACCGGGCGATAACCGACTTTTCTGTGAACTCCGGGCCGGGAGGTCTCCAGGCTCGTGTCACGGTTGAGTCGACAGGTGGACCGGACGCCATACAGGTGCTCCGCCTCGACGTCGACGGGCTCACCGTCCTCAGTGAGGAAATCGAGATCCCCGGTGGCGGCGTCGTCGAAGAGACGTTCGAGCTTCCTTCCGGCACCACCGTCGCCGCTTATCTCGACGGGGAGGATCTGCTCGCCTACGACAACCAGCGTTTCGTCGGCGCACCGGCCTTGGGATCGCTCAAAGCCCGGGTCCATGGCGAGGGCCGTTTCTTCATCGACCAGCTGCTCGGTGCCATACCCGATGTCGACACCAACGTGGCACCGGGCGAAGAGGTCGACTTCGAGATCTATGCCGGCGTCTCGGTGCCGGCGGAGCCCGAAACGCCTTTCATCGCCATCGACGCGCCGGGAGGCGCTCCCGGCGTTGTAGCCGTGGGGCGGATCCAAAACCCGATCCCGACGCTGGTAGCCGACCATCCGCTCCTCGACGACATCGATGTGAGCCGGATCGCCATCGCCGAGGCTCAGTCACTGCAGGTGACCGAGGGCGAGGTCGTGCTGGGCGCACCAGGAGCACCTCTCATCGTGGCAGGGGGGGCCAATGGTGTCCCCTTCTTCTACCTCGCGTTCACTCTCGAGCAATCAAACCTCCCTATCGACATCGCGTACCCGATCATGGGAGCGCGCATGGTCGGAGGGCTCGCCACTTCCGAGGGAGTCGCCGAGGCGATGACCGTGGGCGATCGTTTTCCCATCGGGGCGATCGGAGGGCGTGTCACCGACCCTCGAGGGAACACGACCGTCGTCGCAGTAGGTGAATCGGAGCCGATGGCGGATCTCGCCGGGTTCTGGACTGTGAGCCCGGAGGGCCAAGAGCCCTATGAGGTAGCGGTGAACGTGGACACCGCCGAATCCGATCTCGCTCCCCGGGCCACGCTCCCTGACATCCGACCAGCGCCCGATGCGGCGCCACTCGCCGATGCCACGACGACCATCGCCCGGACCTTGCTCCCCTGGGTGCTCGTCGCCCTCCTGGCAATCCTCGCCATCGAATTGTATGTCAGCTTTCGATCCCGGGGGGTGTCTCTACGGCAATGGAGAATAGGTCTCGCAGTCAGAGCCCTCATCGTGGGACTTGTCGTCCTCGCCCTCTTCGACCCTCCGATAACGACCGGATCCGGCGACGTGACGACTGTCTTCGTCGTCGACGTATCCGATTCGATGAGCGACAGTGCCAAACAAGAGGCTCGTGCCTGGGTCGACTCGGCGTTGACCGAGGCCGAGGACAACGAGTGGGGTGTCATCGAATTCGGCTCCGACGCCCGGGTGGGGACACCAATTGGCACCGATCCGTACCGGGCGGCCAGAGGGGTGGAAACCGACGCGACCAACCTGGCGCGGGGATTGCGGCTCGGCGAGTCGATTCTCACCGGGGAGACCCGCCAGCGCATCGTCCTGGTGTCTGACGGGCGGGGGAACACAGGAGACCTCCAGGCCGAGATCGACCGCCTCGAGACCCTGGGGGTCCTCGTTGACGTGCATACCGTCACCGCGTCCGCGGTCACCGACGCCGCGGTATCGGCTGTGGACATGCCCTCATCGGTAAACACCGGCGAGACCTTCGATGTGACGGCCGAGGTTCTCTCCACAATCTCTGGAGACGCGGTTGTCGAGCTGTCGGAAGGATCGGAGGTGGTCGGGACCGAGCAAATCTCCTTGGTCCCCGGAGCCAACTATGTCACCTTCTCTGCCGAAGCCGGAGAGTCTGGCTTGCAACAGTTCACTGCCCGCGTCCGCATGACCGGCGATGCGGTGGAGGAGAACGACTCCCACCGGGCCGGCGTCGAGGTTCGGGGGCCTGCCAGCGTCATGATCCTCGAAGGCGGTACCGACAAAGGGCAGATCCTCGAGGACGCCCTGGTCTCCCGGGGCCTCGAGGTCGAGCGTGTCGCTATCGAGGACATGCCCGGTCTGCAGCAGCTATCTGTCCACCGCGCCACGGTCCTCGTCGACGTCAATGCCCGCAACATGAGTGCCGAGAAGTTCGAGACCCTCGATACCTATGTCCGTGACCTCGGGCGGGGCCTGATCGTCGTGGGAGGCACCAACTCCTACGGTCTGGGGGGATACCGGGACACACCCTTGGAGGCTCTGCTCCCGGTCGACTCCGAAGCGCCCGACACGCAGCGCGAGGTAGAGGTTGCCGAGGTGCTGCTCATCGACACCAGCGAGTCGATGGGGGCATGCCACTGCAGCGAGGACGGGATGATGAGCGAAGAAGGTGGCGTCAACAAGACCGACATCTCCAAGGCGAGTGCTCTGCGGGCGATTGACGCCCTCGGGGCCAATGACGAGATCGGGATCCTCGCCTTCAGCGGCAACACAGACTGGGTAGTTCCCCTTCAGCAGCTACCAGATCAGTCGACGATCGAGAACGGAATCGCCTCGTTGCGACCGTTTGGGGAGACCAGGATCATCCCGGCAATCGAAGAGGCCGCCAACGAGCTGCTCAGCTCTGACAAAGAGATCAAGCACATCATCCTGTTCACCGACGGGTTCACCTCCGAACTGGAGCAAGGCGCCGACTTCGCTCCCAGCCCATTTGCAGGAGACCTCCTGGAGACGGTGGAGGAGATCGCAGCCCGGGGCGTGAGCGTGTCTGTCGTCGGAACCGGTGAGGGTGCCATTCCCGACCTGGAAAAGGTAGCCGAGATCGGAAAGGGACGCTTCTACCCGGGACGCGACCTCAACGAGATCCCCGAGATCTTCGTCAAAGAGGCCCGTCTCGCCTCGCGGTCATATATCAACGAGGGCGAGTTCTTCCCTGTGGTGACCTCGACGGCACAGGCGGTTCGTGACATCGCCTCTTCGCCGGCAATCCTCGGTTTCGTCGCCACCACGCCGAAAACAACCGCAGACGTTCAGCTGCAGATCGGGGAGATGAGCGACCCGCTGCTCGCATCGTGGCGGGTCGGTCTGGGCAAGGCGACTGCCTGGACCTCAGACGGCGGCGACAAGTGGGGAGCGGGCTGGGCGGGATGGGAGGGATTCGGCGATTTCTGGTCGACCCTCGTTCGGGACACGTTCCCACTCAGCGGCTCGGAGGGGCAGCGTATCGAGGCTTCGATCGCCAACGAGCTGATGACTCTGACCCTGGAGGGTGCAGAGGAGTGGCCGGCGGGGACTCAGCCCGTTGCCCGGGTGAGCTTTCCCGACGGCACTTCTGAGGAAGTGCGTCTCGAACGCTTATCGGACTTCGAATTTGGAGCGGCTGTCCCGGCGCGACAAGGTGGCACCTATGCGGTCGGGGTCAGCGTCGATGACGGGGACGGGAATGCAGTGGTGCTTTCCACGCTGGTCACACGCTCGTTCGCCGCCGAGTATCTGCCCGGCGATCCCAACGCCGACCTCATGTCCAGCATCTCGACCAGCAGCGGTGGCCGTGGTGAGATCACCCCTGCCCAGGCGTTCGAACCGGAGGGCCTCGAAGAGGGTGTCACGGAACGACACTTTCGCTGGTGGTTCCTGCTCCTCGCAGCTCTTCTCTGGCCGGTCGACATCGCTTTGCGGCGGCTCCGTCTCTCGCGAGGAGAGCGGCCAGACCCGCCAAGCCCATCAGGCCGGCGCCAACCCACACCCACGTCACCAGCGGGCGCGCGAACGCACTGACCTCCACCGTCTCCCCGTCGGGGAACATCATGGAGACCGCCACGATCACGTCATCGACGAGCGACGAACGAAGAGCCGGCTCGGCGATCGGGACGTCTTGGCCCTCATAGGCCCGAATCTGGGGGGCGATGGGCGAGCCATCGAGGTCGAAGAGGGTCCGGACGAAGATGTACCGATCTTCGTCTCCGGTCTCGATGGTCTGCAGGGTGAGCTGATGCCCCCCCAGCTCCACGGTGTCCCCCGGTCGCATCGACCCGTTGAAGTCGGATCCGAAGGAGCTGGCGGCGACGGCGAGCAGGAACACTGCCATGCCTGCATGGGCGAGGTACGCCGTGAGCAGCCGACCCCGCACCCTCTGACGGATCGCGGTCTTGGTGATGGCAAAGAGTGAACCCACAGCCGGGGCGAGGAGGACAACGCCGATACGTGGGCCTGCCACTGCGAGGCCGGCGACAGCGGCCACCGCCGTTGCGATGGTGAAGGTCTGCCACCTTCGCAACAGCCCCACCGTCAGACTCGCCGCTACGGCGACTGCGATCGGCAGCACGGTCATGACGAAGAACCTGCTGTCGACCGACACCGACCTTCCCAGGAACACCGAGACAAACGCTGGATACGCCGACCCGGCCGAGATGAAGACGAGGGCGGCGGTCAACAGCAAGGCATTGACACTCAGCCAGACATTGCGGTCGAAGCGAACCGGGCCCCAGACCTCCCCTGGCTCCGACCTCATGGCCACGAGGAGAACGAGGACGGTGGCGACGGCGGCCGTCATCAGCAATATCCGCCCTACCACGGGGTCCTCGGCGAAGGAGTGGATCGAACCGGTGGCCCCCGATCGGGTGAGATACACCCCAAGGACCGTCAATGCGAACGGTAGGGCGGCGAACGTGACGTTCCAACGGCGCATCCTCCCCGTTGTCTCTTCGATCCGTGAGGTGTGAAGGAAGACGGTGGCCGCAAGCCACGGCATGAGTGCGGTGTTCTCCACCGGATCCCACGCCCAGTACCCGCCCCAACCCAGCTCGACGTATGCCCAACTGGCACCGGCGGCCATGCCGAAGGTCAGCAGTGTCCACGATAGGTAGAGCCAGCGTCTCGTCCTCGCCACCCAGATGGCGCGATCACCATGCCCAATCGTCATCGCCATGGTCAGGGCAAATGGCACGACGAGTGTGGTCAGACCGAGATAGAGGATCGGGGGGTGATAGATCATCGCCGGGTGCTGGAGGATGGCGAGCAACCCGACCCCATCGACCGCGGGGAGGGTGAGCATTGTGAACGGATTGGCGAAGAAGACCGTGACGAGGAGCAGCCCGAGGCCGACAGTGGCCGCCGCCCGCACCGGGATGCGCTCTGTGAGTGCAGCGGCGGCCAGGGTCAGGGTCAAAACGGTGTAGAAGAGCATCGAACCGTCCATGCCACCCCAGAGGGCGGCCAGCCGATATGGCCACGGTGTCGCCAGACTCGTGGTCTCCGCGACATAGGCCAGAGAGAAGTCACTGACGAGCAGGGCTGCGGCGAGGACCACCGCTGCGGCGGCCGAGGTGACAGCCGATGCGATCAGGGCCCAGCGACGCCCGGTGATCAAGGCGATGATCGCGAATGAGATGGCTGCCCAAACAGCAACGGGGCCAATGACTCCGGCGCTCACGTCAACATCCTACGGACCACCTCCCCGTTTGCTCGCGAGCAATTGGGTGGAGGTACTGTCAGTGGCGATGACCGACCTCTTCGAAGCCCGCGCCGAGGACCTGGCCTCCCGGTCGGCTCCCCTCGCCACGAGGATGCGACCCCGGAGCATCGACGAGGTGGTGGGCCAACCCAAGCTGCTCGATGGGGGTGCTGCCTTTCGGCACATCGTCGAATCCGGGGAGCCGATCTCGATGCTCTTGTGGGGGCCGCCAGGTACCGGCAAGACCACGCTGGCCAGACTCGTCGCATCCCATGCCGACGCTGCTTTCCGCACCCTCTCCGCGACATCGGCTGGAGTCAAGGACATCCGGGAGGTCCTGGCCGATGCCCGAAACCGCCTGGCCACCGACGAACGCCGGACCGTGTTGTTCCTCGACGAGATCCATCGCTTCGCCAAGAACCAGCAGGACGCGCTGCTTCCGGGAGTCGAGGACGGGACCTTGATCCTGGTGGGAGCAACCACGGAGAACCCCTACTTCGAGGTGAACAGCCCACTGATGAGCCGCATGACCCTCTTTCGGCTCGAATCCCTCGCCCCCGGCGACATCGAAACTCTCCTCCAGACGGCGATGCGTGACCATGAGCGCGGCCTGGGATCGCTCGACCTGGAGCTGGCCTCGGTGTCCGCACAGGAGCTGGCCACCCGCACCGGAGGAGATGCCCGCCAGTCGCTCAACGCCCTCGAGGTGGCCGCGCGGATGACCAAGGCTTCGGGTCGCAGGGTCATCGAGAGCGAGGACATAGCCGAGGCCTTACAACGACGACTGGTTCGCTATGACAAGACCGGTGACTCCCACTACGACGTGATCTCGGCATTCATCAAGTCGGTGCGGGGCTCCGATCCCGATGCGGCCATGTACTGGCTCATGCTCATGCTCGAGGGTGGCGAGGACCCGGAGTTCATCGCCCGTCGTCTGCTGATCCTCGCTTCCGAAGACGTCGGGCTGGCCGACTCCGAGGGTCTTCAGGTCGCGGTCGCCGCATCCGATGCTTTGGCCTATGTGGGTCTCCCCGAGGCCACCTTCCACCTGGCCCACGCCACCCTGTTCCTCGCCACGGCTCCCAAGTCGAACTCGGTGGGCCGGGCCATGAGCGCAGCGAAGAACCTCGTGGACAGCGGACCCACCCCCACAGTCCCCTTGCATCTCCGCTCAACGGGGTACAAGGGAGCAGCCGACCTGGGTCACGGCGAAGACTACCTCTACTCCCACGACCACCCGGACGGGATCGTCGCGCAGCAATACTTTCCCGATGGGGTCCCTGCGACGCCCGTTTATCGGCCCGGCCGGCTCGGGGACGAAGCCGCGATCACCGAACGGCTTGCCCAAATCGACGAGGTCCTGGGAAGAGACCGCTGAATACCGTCTATGGCAGCGGTCGTGAGCGCCCCCGTCGTCGGGTACCCATGACGCCATTTCCGTTTGTCGCCTCGGCCCGGATCTGGTCTATGCGCTCCTGGACGACGTAGTCCCGGAAGACGATCTTGAGCAAGGCAGCGATGGGCAGCGCCAGCAATGCTCCCACCAAGCCGGCGAGGCTTCCGCCCACCATGAGGGCGATGATCACGCTGGCCGGGCTCAGGTCAACCGCCCGGTTCATCACCCTCGGTGCGATGACGAAATTCTCCAGCTGCTGGTAGGCCACCAACAGCACCATCGACCAGAGGAGTGTCTCCGGGCTCTGGGTGAAGGCCACCACCGCCACGCCGGCCGCCCCGAGAAGGGCACCGAGCACCGGGATGAGGTCGGTGATCGCGACCCATGCCGCCAGGGCCAAGGCATAGGGAACGCCGATGATGGTGAGACCAATCCATGTCACCACTCCTGCAATCACGCTCACGATGAGGTTGCCGACGATGAAGTTGGCCATCAGGTCCGTCGATTCCCCGAGCAGGCTCAGGAAGTCCTCGCGGTGCTGGGGACGAAGCAGGCGGACCAACCACAGCTTGATCTCAGGCATCGCCATGGCGAAATATGGAGTGACCAGAAGGACTGTCAGGAAATTGAACCCGAAGCCTGCGATGTTGCCCACCATCTCCAAGGCGGCGGTGGGATCGGATGTCCCCTCGCTGGTGATCTGCTCGACATCGATCATCCCTGCCAGCCGGGCCAACAGCCCGTCACCCGCCTGAAGACGCTCGACAAAGGCGGGCAGGTCCTCGACCATCTCCGCTGCCTGGGACGCGATCAGCGGCAGCGCCAAGGTGAGCAGGCCCCCCAGGACCACGAGGAAGCCCATGACGACCAGAGCCAGACCCAACCCTCTTCGCATGCCGCGTTGTTCGAACCAGACGATGGCAGGCTGGAACCCGATGGCGAGGACAAACGAGGCGAGGATGATCAGAAGGATCCCCTGTAGAGTCCACAGCAGGGAAAGGGCTACTACCGCGCCAATCAGGGCTAGGCCGACCTTGATCCAATACGACGGGGGCGGCCAATTGGCCCGCCACGCATCTCCATAGTCGGGTCCAGTGTCACCGGGAGCACTTTTAACTCCCCCACCCAGCGGTTCTCTCGGCACCAGGACCATTACCCGAACCCCTGACGCTCGAAACCGTCGGGCCACTAGTTGACAGCAGGGGCGAGTTGGGCGTCGACGGAGAAATCGCCTTCCTCGTAGTCGATCGAAGCGGCCCGCCCTGCGGCGAGAAGGTCGTTCTCAGCCTGTTTGGCTCGCTCGATCAGCTCAACGTCGGCCGTAACCTTCACGGAATCGATCTCGGCCCGCATCGAGGCCTTGGCATCCGATTTGGCTCTGCGGATCTCACCGAGAACCATGGAGACGGCATCGAAGACGGCGGGGTCGCCGGAGAAGCCCTCGAACTCTTCGCGCCCGGGCCAAGAGGATCTATGAACCGATCCGTGGCGCCACCAGCTCCACACCTCTTCGGTGACAAAAGGCAAGAAAGGTGCGAACAAGCGCAAATAGACGCTCAGTGCCATCTGGAGCGCGGCTTGGGCCGATGCGGCTTGGGACCCCTCCCCATATGTCCGCGCCTTGACCAGCTCGACATAGTTGTCGGTCCAGTTCCAGAACGACTTCTCGGTGGCTTCGAGCGCCCGGGCATAGTCGTATTCGTCGAAGGCCGCAGTGGCAGCCACCACGGTCTCGGCAAGGGCCGCCAGCATGGCCTTGTCGAGCGGCTCACCTATTGCGGACGGCGGGACATCTGTGTCGGAGAATCCGAGAGCGAACCTCGAAGCGTTGAGGATCTTGATGGCGAGCCTCCGCCCGATCTTCATGACGCCGAAGTCGACTGCGGTATCCACCCCGGGTCGTCCGTTGCAGGCCCAATATCGGACGGCCTCCGGCCCGTACTCCTCGATGAGAGGCATCGGGGTGACCACGTTGCCGATCGACTTCGACATCTTCTTTCGATCGGGGTCGAGGATCCACCCGTTGATAGTGGCGGTGTGCCAGGGAAGGACACCGTGTTCGAAATGCGACCTGACCATCGAGGAGAACAGCCAGGTGCGGATGATCTCGGGACCTTGTGGTCTGATATCCATGGGGAAGACCCTGGCAAAGAAGTCGGGATCGTCGACCCAGTGCCCGGCGATCTGAGGAGTCAGCGAAGACGTGGCCCAGGTGTCCATGATGTCAGGATCGCCGATGAAGCCTCCTGGTTGGCCGCGCTGTGACTCGTCGAAACCGTCAGGTGTGTCCGAACTGGGGTCGACCGGGAGCCGGTCGTCAGGAGGGATGATCGGGTTCTCGTAGTCGACCGACCCATCGGCCACCACGGGATACCAGAGCGGAATGGCCACACCAAAGTAGCGCTGGCGGGAGATCAACCAGTCACCGGTCAATCCTTCGACCCAATGCCGGTAGCGGACGCTCATGAACTTGGGAACCCAATCCAGCTCCTCGCCACGGACGAGCAGCTCCTTGCGCAGTTGATCGTCCCGGCCCCCGTTGCGGATGTACCACTGGCGGCTGGTGATGATCTCGAGAGGACGATCCCCCTTTTCGTAGA
>Ga0299907_10002329_pt1 | contig 11611 bp, 12 predicted proteins | sample RVTome_16_FD_198680 | JGI IMG/M metagenome (GOLD analysis project Ga0299907, IMG submission 198680) | Soil microbial communities from uranium-contaminated site in the Upper Colorado River Basin, Wyoming, United States - RVT152D67 (version 2) ...
TCCTCGCAGATCGTGTGCAGGCGCTGCCCGTGGATGAGCTGCCGCACCTCGAAGTAGCGCGAGCCCGCGCTCGGGGCCCGCACCTTCATCCACTCCGGCCGGCGGGGCCGCCGGGCTACGGGGAGGGACTCAGCCACGTGCGGGGACTTGCTCAACGCCGATCGCCTCGCCTGAACGTGTAGCACGCATCGGCTTGGCGGCGATGCGGTCGTGGGCAGGCTGGGGCCAGAGTCCGATCCCCTCCTCCGCCGGAAGCTCCTCGAGCGCGAGGCCGAAGACCTCGGCCAGGGCCTCGGCGGCCGCCGGGCGGACTCCGTCCACGGTCAGGGGCCGGTCGAGCTCGCGCGCCATGGTCGTGAAGGAGGCGTCCTCGAGCCCGCACGCCGTGATCCAGTCCGTAAAGGGAGCCGGGTCGAGATCCACGTTGAGCGCGTAACCGTGCGTCGTTATCCAGCGCGAGATGTGGACGCCGATGGAGCAGATCTTCCGCGGTGGGCCCTCGAGCCAGACGCCGGTGAGCCCTTCGATCCGGGTCGCCTCGAGCTGGAAGGCGGCGAGGGTGTGGATGACGGCCTCCTCGAGGTCGCGGCAGTAGCGCTTCACGTCGCGCCCGTGCCGGTTGAGGTCGAGGATCGGGTAGCCGACGAGCTGGCCGGGGCCGTGGTAGGTCGACTTGCCGCCGCGGTTGGTCTCCACGATCTCGACCTCGGACCCTGCCGGGACGTGCAGCTCCTCCTCGTCCGTGCGCCGCCCCAGCGTGATCACGGGCGCGTGCTCGACGAGGACGATCGTGTCCGGAATCGACCCCTGCGAGACGGCCGCCGCGAGCGAGCGCTGGAGCTCCCACGCCTCTCCGTAAGGCGTCCGGCCGAGGTTGAGGAGGTAGCCGAGGCGGGTGCTCATCTCACGGCCACTGTACCGGGGGTCACGACCGGTGCCTGGCACCGGGACACGGCTCAATAGGCCGATTCGTCCCAGGTCTGGAGTCGCTCGCCCAGGTCGCGGAGGAAGCGACCGGCGAGGGCCCCGTCCACGAGGCGGTGGTCGTAGGTGAGCGTCAGGTTCGCAATCGAGCGGATTGCGATCACGTCCTCGCCCATCTCGTCCTGGACTACCCACGGCCGCTTCACGACCGCGTACGTGCCGAGGATCGCGCTCTGAGGCTGGCTGATGACCGGTGTCCCGTGGAACGTTCCGTAGCCGCCCGGGTTCGTGATCGTGAACGTGCCGCCCTGGACGTCGTCCGGGAGGAGCTTCTTGTCCCGCGCGCGCTGCGCCACGTCCGCGATCGCCTTCGCCATGCCGAGCAGGTTGAGCGTCTCCGCGTTCTTGACGACGGGGACGATGAGGCCCTTCCCGTCGGCGAGCTCGACCGCGAAGGCGAGGTTGACGAAGTTCCGCGTGACGATCGACTCGCCGCGAATCTCCCCGTTCACCCACGGGTAGTCCTTGAGCGTGTCGACCGTGGCCCGCGCGACGAATGCCAGGTAGGTCGGGTTGACGCCGTAGGAATCCGCGTACTCCTTCTTCAGCTTCTGCCGGATGGCGGCGATCTTCGACATGTCGACCTCGATCGCGCTGGTCACGTGCGCCGCCGTGTCGAGCGAGCGCCGCATGTGCTCGGCGATGCCCTTGCGCATGGCCGTCATCGGCTCCACCTGCTCGCCCGGCTGCGGCTCGGCCGCGGTAGGGCCGGGCGCGGGTTCGGGCTCGGGCGCCGGAGGCGCTTCCGCCGGCTCGGCCGGCGGCGGTGGCGCCTTCGTCGGGGCGCCGGCCTCGATGAAGGCCAGGATGTCCTTCTTCGTGACGCGGCCTCCGCGGCCCGAGCCCTCGACCTGCGAGACGTCGACGTCGTGCTCGGCCGCGATTCGCGCCACGACGGGCGACACGAACTTGCCCTCTTGGCGCCCGTCCCCGTCCGCGGGTTCAGGCTCGGGTACGGCTGCAGGTTCCGCCGCGGGCTCGGGCGCGGGCGGCGCCTCCGCGGCCTTCTCGGCCGTCGGCGTCTCGCCCTCCGCTCCGGATGCCGTGGCCGCCTCGTCGGACGCCGCCGCGGTCGCCGGCTCGGGCGGCGCCTCGTCGGGAGTCTCCTCCACGTCGACACCCTCTGGCGCGATCACCGCGATCTTCGTCCCCACCGGGACCGTCTCGCCCTCCTGCGCCAGGATCTGACTGAGGACGCCCGAGGCCGGGCTCGGCACCTCCGTGTCGACCTTGTCGGTCGAGATCTCGAGCAGCGTCTCGTCGGCCTCCACGGGCTCGCCCTCCGACTTGGCCCACTTCGTGATCGTCCCTTCCGAGACGGAGACGCCCATCTGGGGCATGACGACGTCGACTGCGGTTCCGGTGGCCACGGCTAGTACTCGGCGAGCTCCTTGAGGCCGGCGACGACGTCCTCCACCTGCGGGATGAAAGCCTTCTCGAGCGGCGGCGAGAACGGCACCGGCGTGTCGGGGGCCGTGACCCGCCTGACCGGCGCGTCGAGGTGCTCGAAGGCCTCCTCGGCGATCGTCGCCACGATCTCGGCGCCGAACCCGCCCGTGTGCGTGTCCTCGTGGAGGACGAGCGCCTTCGACGTCTTCTCCACCGAGGCGAGCACGGCCTTCCTGTCCCACGGCTGGAGCGTGCGCAGGTCGAGGATCTCGACCGAGAGGCCGTCCTCCTCCACCTTCTGCGCCGCCTCGGAGGCGGTGTAGACCATCGCCCCCCACGTGACGAGGGTGACGTCGTCGCCCTCGCGGTGGACGCGCGCTTCGCCGAAGGGCACCGTGTAGCGCTCGTCGGGCACCTCGTCCTTGATCCGCCGGTAGAGGTGCTTGTGCTCGAAGTAGAGAACGGGGTTGGGATCCTCGATCGCGCTCAGGAGGAGTCCCTTGGCATCGGCGGGCGTCGCGGGACAGACGACCTTGAGGCCGGGGATGTGCGCGAAGCTCGACTCCGGATTCTGCGAGTGGAAGGGGCCGCCGGAGAAGCCGCCGCCCGACGGCAGCCGCACGACCATCGGGACGGCCGTCCCCGCCCGGTAGCGCTGCTTCGCGGCCACCGTCACGAGCTGGTCCCAGGCGCACGAGATGAAATCCGCGAACTGCATCTCGGCGACGGGTCGCATGCCCATGATCGCGGCGCCCGTGCAGCCGCCGACGATGGCCGTCTCGGAGAGCGGGGCGTCGATCACGCGCCACTCGCCGAACTCCTCCTGGAAGCCCTGTGTCACCTTGAAGGCGCCGCCGTAGACGCCGACGTCCTCGCCGATCACGAAGACGCGCTTGTCGCGGCGCATCTCCTGGCGGAGCCCGTCCGAGATCGCTTGCAGGTAGGTCTTCTCGGGCATGGCTAGTGGGCCACTTACTTGTGGTGGGGGGTGTCGAGGTCCTCGGGCGTCGCGTACACGCCCTCGACGAGCGTGGAGACGTCCGGCAGCGCGCTCTCGTCGGCGCGCTTGATCGCGTCGTTCAGGGTCTTCTTGACGTCACCGCGGATCTCGTCCTCCTCCTCGTCCGAGAAGTCGGCGTTCTCGCGCAGCCAGGCACGGAAGCGCTCGAGCGGGTCGCGCTTGGCCCACTCCTCGAACATCTCCTTGGGGACGTAGAAGGCGTCGTCGTGGACGGCGTGGCCCTCCATGCGGAGGGTGAGGAGCTCGAGGAGCGTCGGGCCGCCTCCCTCGCGCGCCTTCTCGATCGCCTTCTTGGCCTCGCGGTAGACGGCGAGGACGTCCGTGCCGTCGACGACGACGCCGTCGAAGCCGTAGGCCTCGGCGCGCTCGGCAAGCGTCTCGCTGGCGTACTCGAGGTGGGTGGGGGTCGAGTACGCCCACTGGTTGTTGTCGCAGACGAAGACCACCGGCAGGCGGCGGACGCCGGCGAGGTTCATCGCCTCGTGGCAGTCGCCGCGCGCGGACGCGCCTTCCCCGAACCAACCGACGGCGACGCGCTTCTCCTCCCTGATCCGGAAGGCGAGAGCGCAGCCGACCGCGACCGGGAGCATGGCTGGGAGGTGGCTGACCATGGCGATGAGGCCGAGGCGCGAGTCGGCCATGTGGACGTTGCCGTCCTTGCCCTTCGTCGGGCCGTCCTCCTTGCCCATGTACTGGGCGAACATGCGCCAGGGCTCGACGCCGCGAACGACGTGGACGCCCATGTCGCGGTGGAGCGGCGTCCCCACGTCGTCGTCGCCCATCGCCGTGGCGACGCCCACGGACGCGGCCTCGTTGCCGCGGCCGGTGTAGAAGCTGCCCGGGATCTTTCCTTGCTTGTAGAGGATGTGGCCCCGCTCCTCGATCCCGCGTGTCAGGATCAGGTGGCGGAAGACGCCGAGCAAATCCTCGCGGTCGAGGCCGACCTCCTTGATCTCGCTCAGCGAGCCGACAGGCTCTGCTTCCCGGGCGATCGCCATGCCCCCCGAACTGTAACGACTGGCGGTGGCGATGGAGTATGCCCTCCCTGGAAGGGCGACCCTGTGCCGCCGTAGTCTTCACTCGTGCTGATCTGCCCGAGCTGCGGCCAGGAGAATCCTGCGGTCGCCCGCTTCTGCCTCGCGTGCGCGACTCCCCTGAGAGAAGAGGCCGAGGCCCGCGAAGAGCGAAAGGTCCTGACCGTGCTCTTCGCCGACCTCGTCGGCTTCACAGGTCGCGCCGAGCGGCTCGACCCGGAGGATGTACGCGCCCTTCTCTCTCCGTACTACGCCCGCCTGCGGAGCGAGCTCGAGCGGCACGGCGGCACGGTCGAGAAGTTCATCGGCGACGCGGTCGTGGCTCTGTTCGGCGCTCCGGTCGCGCACGAGGACGACCCCGAGCCGCTCTCGCGATCAGGGACGCGATCGGGGAGCTGAACGAGGGGGATCCGAGGCTCGAGCTCCAGGTGCGCATCGCCGTCACGACCGGCGAGGCGCTCGTCGCGTTAGCGGCGCGTCCGAGCGAGGGCGAAGGCATGGCCTCCGGGGACGTCGTCAACACCGCCGCCCGCCTCCAGGCAGCCGCGCCCGTCGACGGAATCCTCGTCGGGGAGACGACTACCGCGCTACCGAGCGGTCGATCGTCTACCGCGAGCGAGAGCCCGTGCTGGTCAAGGGCAAGACCCAGCCGCTGCCTGTCTGGGAAGCGGTCGAGGCACGGGCCCGCCTCGGCGTCGACGTCGCGCGGCAAGCCCGCACGGCTCTCGTCGGCCGAACGAAGGAGCTCGACCTCCTCAGGGGAGCGCTCGCGCGGGCGCGCGAGGATCGCTCGCCCCAGCTCCTCACGCTCGTCGGGGTGCCCGGCATCGGCAAGAGCCGCCTCGTCTACGAGCTCCTGAACGCCGTCGAGGCCGATCCCGATCTCATCTTCTGGCGGCAGGGACGCTCGCTCCCGTACGGCGAGGGCGTGACGTTCTGGGCTCTCGCCGAGATCGTCAAAGCCCAGGCCGGAATCCTCGAGACCGATGCGGGCGACGTCGCCGAGGAGAAGCTGCGCCGCGCGGTGCGGGACGTCGCCGACCCCGCGGAGCTCGAATGGCTCGTAGCCCATCTCGAGCCGCTCGTCGGGCTCGGCGAGGAGTCGTCCTCGGGAGGTGAGCGCCGGGCCGAGGCCTTCGCTGCCTGGCGTCGCTTCCTCGAGGGCCTGGCCGAGCAGAGCCCGCTCGTCCTCGTCTTCGAGGACCTGCACTGGGCCGACGACGGCCTGCTCGACTTCGTCGACCATCTCGTCGAGTGGGCGAGCGGCGTCCCGCTCCTCGCCGCCTGCACCGCTCGGCCGGAGCTCCTGACGCGGCGGCCCGGCTGGGGAGGCGGCAAGCCGAACGCCACGACCGTGTCGCTGTCGTCGCTCTCCGAGGAGGAGACGGCTCGACTCGTGGCCGCGCTCCTCGAGCAGGCCGTCCTGCCGGCCGACGCGCAGACGGCGCTTCTCGCCCGCGCGGGCGGAAACCCTCTCTACGCCGAGGAGTACGTGCGCATGCTCCAGGATCGCGGCTTTCTCCGCCGTGGGCCGGGAGGGTGGCGGCTCGAGCGAGCGGACGAGTTGCCTCTTCCCGAGTCGGTCCAGGGGATCATTGCTGCGCGGCTCGACGCCCTTCCGGCCGAGGAGAAGGCGCTCCTGCAGGACGCCGCCGTCGTCGGCAAGGTCTTCTGGCTCGGCGTGCTCGCGGCGCTCGCCGGGGCGGCCCGCTCGCTCGAGGAGCCCCTGCACGCCCTCGAGCGGAAGGAGCTGGTCCGCCGCGAGCGACGCTCTTCGGTGGCCGGCGAGACCCAGTACACGTTTCTGCATCTGCTGATGCGCGACGCCGCCTACGGCCAGATCCCCCGCGCAGGCCGCGCGGACAAGCACCGCCGGGCGGCGGAGTGGATCGAGTCGCTTTCGGCCGACCGCTCCGAGGATCGCGCGGAGATGCTCGCGTACCACTACACCTCCGCGCTCGAGCTCGCGCGGGCCGCGAGCCTCGAGACGGGGACGCTCGCCGAACGCGCCCGGGTTGCCCTGCGCGAGGCGGGTGACCGCGCCTTCGCTCTCGGCGCCTTCGCCGCCGCAGGACGGCTCTACGCCGGAGCCCTGGAGCTCTGGCCGCGTGACGGCGCCGAGCGTGCCCGGCTCCTCTTTCGTTACGGACGGGCCATGGACATCGTCGAGGGCACAGGGGAGGCCGTGCTCGCGGAGGCGCGCGACGAACTCCTGGCCGCGGAGGACAGGGAGACGGCCGCCGAGGCGGAGGTCCGCCTCGCCGAGATCGTCTGGAACCAGGGCGAGCGGGACGCCGCGTTCGAGCACATTCGGCGTTCTCAGGAGCTCGTCGAGGGGGCGGGGCTCTCTCCGTCGAAGGCGTACGTGCTGAGCAACGTCTCACGCTTCCTCGTGCTCGCCGGCGAGACCGGGCGGGCGATGCAAATCGGTCGGGAAGCGCTCTCGATGGCGGAGGAGCTCGGTCTGGAGGAGCTCCGGGCCGCCACGCTCAACCGGCTCGGCGTCGCCCGAGCGGACAGCGGTGACTGGGAGGGGCTCGAAGACCTGCAGGAAAGCATCGCGATCGCCAAGGGGATCAATTCCCTGGAGGCCTGCTACGGCTTGCTCAACCTCATGAGCGTCGTGGCCTGCATGGGCGACCTTCGCCGCGCCTTCGACTTGGAGGTGCAGGCGGAGCAGCTGGCCGAGCGCTTCGGCCACGGCCCCTTTCTTCGCTGGCTGCGGGCAGAGCGGCTGCAGTACGAATACTTCACCGGCCGCTGGGGCGAAGCCCTGCGCCTGGCGCAGGAATTCGTCGCCGAGGCGGAGGCGGACTCGCCCCACTACATGGAAGGCATCTGCCGCGAGTATCGCGGACGCATCCGGCTCGCCCGCGGCGACGTCGCGGGCGCGGTCGAGGACTCCGACAGGGAGCTCGAGCTCGCGCGCGTGGCCAAGGATCCGCAGGTTCTCTATCCCGCGCTCTCGTTCCGCGCCCTCGCCCTTCTCGCCGCTGGGCGAGCGGCCGAAGGCGCGGCACACGCCGAAGACCTTCTGTCCGGCTGGCGGGACAAGCGTCTCGTCAGCGGATTGGGGTGGCCGTTCGACCTCGCGGTCGTGTTCGACGAGCTCGGCCGGAGCGACGAGCTCGTCGCCGCGCTCGCCGGCGGTCCGGAAACTTCCTGGATCGCGGCCGCGCGAGCGTTCGTCTCGCGTGAGTTCGAGCGCGCCGCCGACATCCTCGCGGAGATCGGGAGCCTGCCCGACGAGGCGTACGCCCGACTGCGGGCGGGCGAGGCCCTCCTCGCCGAAGGGCGCCGGATCGAGGGGAGCGCAGAGCTCGACCGCGCTCTCTCCTTCTACCGCTCGGTGGGCGCGGCCGCCTACGTGCGCCGGGGCGACGCGGTGCTCGCGGCCTCGGCGTAGCTACAGTCGAAGGTCGGAATGGCCAAGCGAGGGAATTGGCTGCGCGAGGAGCGCCGCAAGACGCTCGGCGACTGGGTCGCGTTCTGCCTCGCTTGCGGGCACGCCCAGCGCTACTTCGAGGAGAACGAGTCCGAGCTGCCTGCGCGCTGTCCGGCCTGTGCGGGCGAGATGCGGCACCGCTGCCCGGCCTGCGAGGCGCGCTTCAGTTCCGTCTTCGCTGTGGAATGCGAGGCGTGCGGAGCACCGCTTCGACCCGCTGAGGCCTTCGGCGGGCCGATTCGCAAGCCCGGACGCTAGGCCCACGGCCTCGCGAGGTCGGAGGCGAAGCGGGCGCCGAGTGAGTCCCGGCTCGCCGCGAGCCACTCCTCGAAGCGCCGCGTGCCGGTCGCCGAGCTCTCGGAGACGAGCAGGCTCGCCATGAGGCTCTCGAGCTCGTCGCGCGTGAGGACTGTGTCGCGGGCGAGAAGCTCGAGGCCGCGGCAGAGGGCCAGCGCGAGCCTCGGACGCCCGTGGACGATCCGTGGCCGTGCCCCGATCGCGCTGCGGACCAGCCGGACGAGCTCCTCGAACGTGAAGACGTCCGCGCCCGCGGCTTCGAGGAGGAGCTGCTCCTCGGCCAGGCCCGCCTCGACGCAGAGCTCGGCCACGTCCTCGGCCGCGACCGGCTGCACGAGGTAGCGCCCGGATCCCGGCACGACGAAGAGGGGCATCCGTTTCAGGAGCCACGCGATGTTGTTGACGAGGACTTCGCCGCGGCCGAAGAGCAGCGTCGGGCGCACGACTGCGAACGAGAGACCGGACTGCGCGAGCGCGGCCTCGACCGCAGCCTTCTCGCGGAAGTAGGGGAAGGGCGACTCCCGCGAGGCGTGCGTGACGCTCAGCTGGACGACGCGCCTCACTCCGGCCGCGCGGGCGGCCGCGAACAGGATCCGGGTGTTCTCGGTCGCCCGCTCGAACGTGAGGTCCCCGCGCGGGAAGCGGATCCAGTAGGTGTTGTAGAGCGTGTCCACCCCGCGCAAGCTCTCCGTCAAGCCCGCCGGGTCCCCGAAGTCGAGTGCGAACGCGCGGACGCGCTCCCCGAACGGGCTCTCGACCTGCCCCTTCCGAGTCAGGGCCCGCACCTCCCGGCCGAGCTCGAGAAGACGCGCGGCGACGTACCTTCCCGTGAAGGAGAACGCTCCCGTGACGGCGTCCACCGGGCTGGGCTACGAAGCGAGGATCTCGGAGAAGTGGATGACCGTGACCGTGGCCTCCTCGGTCACGTCGCGGTTGTAGAGCTGCCCCAGGAAGTGGGCCATCTCCTCCGTGCGGCGGATTTCCGGGTTGTCCTTCTCGAGCTCGCGCGGCGAGCACTCCGCGAGGGGCTTCACTTCGACCTTGTCGATGACGGCGTCGAAGATCCTTTCGCGGGGCCCGTAGCGGAGGCCGACGAGCACCTGCACGACCATGCCCTTCTGGTACTTCCGGGACTTGTCCCCGAGCCGGATCGTGGCCGTCTTGCGACGGCTGCGTAGCTGGTCGGCAACGATCGGCGAGTAGAAGTTGAGCGCGTACATGGAGCCGTGGGAGGGCACGGAAGCGCCCGCATCATAAAGCCTCGTCGGCGACTGCCCTGAGCGCCTTCGCCGCCATCTCGCGCTCGCCCCTGTAGGCGAGAAGCCGGGGCGCCTCCTCGAGCGGAAGCCAGCGAGTCTCCGCCACCTCGCGCCGTTGCTCGGGCGCGATGTCGCCGAGCCGCCCCCGAGCGGCTCGGAAGAGGAAGAAGCTCACGACCTTGAAGACCCGCTCGCCCTTCCACGTGTAGACGTAGCGGATGTCGCCGAGCTTCTCGACGAGCCGTCCCTCGAGGCCGGTCTCCTCGGCCACTTCTCTCTCTGCGGTTTCGGCCGCGCTCTCGCCCGGCCCGATCAGGCCCTTGGGGAGCGCCCAGACGTCCTCCTTGCCCGCCGGCCGGATGGCGGCGAGGCGCCAGCCCCCCTTGAGGCGGCGCACGACGACCCCGCCGGCCGAGAACTCGCGTCGCACGCGCGTGATGCTAGCTTCGGCTCGATGCGCCGCCTGCTCCTCCTCGTCTGCGCCATCGTCCTCGTGGACACGATGCTCTACGCGGCGCTCGCGCCGCTCCTGCCGGGTTACGCGGAGGAGTTCGGCCTCTCGAAGGGCGGCGCCGGGTTGCTAGTCGCCGCCTACGCCGCAGGAGCCCTGCTCGGAGCCCTTCCAGGCGGGATTGCGGCCGCGCGCTTCGGCCCCAAGGAGGCCGTGCTGGGAGGGCTCGCCCTCATGGCGGTGGCCAGCCTCGGCTTCGGCTTCGCCGGCGACGCCTGGACGCTCGGCGTCTCGCGCCTGGCCCAGGGCTTCGGGAGCGCGCTCTCCTGGGCGGGCGCCCTCGCCTGGCTGGTGGCCGGCACGCCCCGCGAGCGTCGCGGAGAGATGCTGGGAACCGCGGTCGGCTCGGCGGTCTTCGGCGCGTTGCTCGGGCCGGCTCTCGGGGCCTTTGCAGAGGCCATCGGCCCGCGGCCCGCGTTCGTCGGGGTTGCCGGGCTCGCCGGCGCGCTCGCCGTCTGGGCTCTCCGGACCCCCGGCGCCGCCGCCGAGCCGCAGCCGCTCCGCGTCCTCGGGCGTGCCGTCCGTTCACGCGTCATCGTCGGCGGCCTCTGGCTCATGGTGCTTCCCGCCCTCCTCTTCGGCGTGCTTGCCGTTCTCGTCCCCCTCGAGCTCGACGGGGCGGGCTGGAGCGCGACCGCCATCGCCGCGGTCTTCGTGGGGAGCGCGGCAATCGAGGTGTTCGTGGCGCCGCTGCTCGGCCGCTTCTCCGACCGCCGCGGGCGCCTGCTGCCCGTACGCCTTGCCCTGATCGCCTCGATCGGCGTCACGGTCGCCCTCGCACTGGCCGACCACCCGGCTGCGATCACTGCTCTCGTTGTCGCCGCCGCGATCTCCTTCGGCGCCTTCTGGGCGCCGGCGATGGCGCTCCTCTCGGACGGGGCCGAGCGCATCGCGCTCGCGCAGGGCCTTGCCTTCGGGCTCATGAACGCGGCCTGGGGCGCCGGCAACTCCGTCGGCCCCTCGCTCGGCGGCGCCCTCGCGGACGCGGCCGGCGACGCGCTCCCCTACGCGCTCATGGCCGGAGCGTGCCTCGTCACGCTCGCCGCGCTCAGCCGCCGCGCTCTTCTTGGCACTCAGGCCGTCCGAGTGCCAGGGAGCCCTTGATCCGCGCCGGCGAAAATCGCTACACTTCCCCTGGCACTCACGATGACCGAGTGCCAGCAAGCCTGCAAAACCCCGATGGATAGGGAGGAGTGCTGGATGGATCTACAGCCACTGGGCGATCGGCTCATCGTCGAGGCGCTCGAGGAGGAGGAGACCACCGTGAGCGGCATCGTCCTTCCCGACACGGCCAAGGAGAAGCCGCAGCGCGGGCGTGTGCTCGCGGTCGGCCCGGGCCCGCGGGACGAGGACGGCGAGTACATCGCCATGGATCTGGCGGAGGGTGACGAGATCATCTTCTCCAAGTACGGCGGCACCGAGATCAAGCTCGGGACCGAGGATTACCTGATCCTCCGCGAATCGGACGTGCTCGCCAAGGTCGTCGGCTCCACCACCAAGAAGAGCAAGAAGAAGGAACTGGCCGGCTCGGCCGCCTAGGAAAGGAACGGAGGAACTGAATGGCTCACAAGGAGCTTCTCTTCAACGAGGATGCGCGGCGCGCGCTCGAGCGCGGCGTCAACATCCTCGCGGACGCGGTCAAGGTCACTCTTGGCCCCAAGGGGCGTTACG
>Ga0299907_10002330_pt1 | contig 11611 bp, 8 predicted proteins | sample RVTome_16_FD_198680 | JGI IMG/M metagenome (GOLD analysis project Ga0299907, IMG submission 198680) | Soil microbial communities from uranium-contaminated site in the Upper Colorado River Basin, Wyoming, United States - RVT152D67 (version 2) ...
CGAGATCGAGCGCGCACGCGCCGAGGTCACCGGGCAGATGGGTGACCGATTCGACCTGCGCGCCTTCCACGATGAGGTCCTCGGCCACGGCTCGCTGCCGCTGGCCACGCTGCGGCGCGAGATCCGCGGCTGGGTGGAGGCCGCCGTCGACGCCGAGTAGCGCGCCGGCTTACTCGGTCCAGGGGTCGTAGTCGGGGTCGGGCGGCTCGGCCCTCGGGCGGAGCTTCTCGGGGACGTTGCGGAGGTTGACCCGCACCCTCCACCACACCTTGTAGCGCCCGCGCATGGCGTCCACCAGGAGGTCCTCCGGGTCGCGGACGTGCTCGGCGGCCCCGGGGTGGCGAGCGCGCCAGTGATCGAGGCCGGCGAGGGCATCGTCCTTATCGGCGGCCTGCGAGATCACGAGGAGCGGCTGCGTCGAGCGGCGCCGTCCGGTCGGGGGCACCGTTCCGTCGGCGTTGCGGGCCGGGGGCGAGAAGGTGGCCGGCGCGACGGAGCCGGCGCGGCCGCGGGGCGCGGTCGGGTCCGTCGGCCTCAGATCGTCAGGGTCGGGCATGCGGCGCTTCGAGGGCTGCACGCGGGGCGGCTCGCCCGGCTGCTTGGCGTAGTTCGGCGGCCACGGGGCGTCACCCTGCCCTTCCGCCTCCTGCCGCGCCACGAGCTCCAGGAGGGGCTCGAGCGAGAAGGCTCGCTCGTCGATCCCGGCGCCGACATCGCCGAGCTTCTCGAAGCGCGCCGGCATCGTGCGCAGCGTGAAGTCGTCGAGCTGCGCGTCGGGAACCTCGTCCCAGGTCAGGGGCGCGCTCACCGTCGCCAACGGCCGCGGTCGGACCGAGTAGACCGACGCGACGGTGCGGTCCTTCGCATTCTGGTTGTAGTCGAGGAAGACGCCGTGGCGCTCCTCCTTCCACCACTTGCTGGTGGCGATCGACGGAGCGCGACGCTCGACCTCGCGCGCCAGGGAGAGGGCGGCACGGCGCACCTCGCCGAACCCCCAACGCGGCTCGATCCGGACGTAGACGTGGATGCCGCGCGAGCCGGACGTCTTCGGCCAGGCCGTGTAGCCGAGCTCGGTCAGTACCTCGCGCACGACGAGGGCCACGCGTCGCACGTCGCTCCACGGGACGCCCGGTCCCGGATCGAGGTCGACGCGCAGCTCGTCGGGGTGGTCGAGGTCGCCGGCACGCACCGGGTGGGGGTTCAGGTCGATGCAGCCGAGGTTCACGACCCACGCCAGCGCCGCGGCGTTGTCGACGACGACCTCGTCGGCGGTCCGGCCGGACGGGAACGACAGCTCCACCGTGCGCACGAACGGCGGAACGGACTTCGGGGCGCGCTTCTGGAAGAATGCCTCGCCTGCGGCGCCGTCGACGAAGCGCTTCAGGGCCATGGGCCGATCCCGGACGCCGAGGATGGCTCCATCGGCCACGGCGAGGTAGTAGCGCACGAGGTCGAGCTTGGTGATGCCGGCATCGGGGAAGAAGATCTTGGCCGGGTTGCTGATGGTGACCTCGTGCCCGTCCAGTGACAGGGTCTCTGACTCGGCGCGTGCCATCACCGCAGAGGGTAGACGCTCGGCTCAAGCGGCACGGGCCTTGCGAGGATTCGCCCGATGATCCGCCGCCTGAGGGGCCCGGTCCGCGCGCTCGACGAATGGAGCAAGCGCCACCGATTGTCCCGCGTCTCGCGCCGCGCGATCAGCGGCTTCCTCCAGCACGAGGCGCTCCAGTACGCGGGCAGCATGGCCTACTTCGCCGTCCTCTCGCTCTTCCAGCTGCTCGTCCTCGGGATCGTGATCGGCTCGTATCTCCTCGGCGAGGGCGAGGCGCGGGCGTTCGTCATCGAGCAGGTGCAGGCCGGCACGCCGTTGGATCCCGAGACGGTGGAGGGCGTCATCGACTCGGCCATCGAGTCTCGAGGCGCGATGACGATCATCGGCTTCGCCTTTCTGCTCTGGAGTTCGCTCGGCATCTTCTCGGCCCTGTCGAGCGGCATCAGCCGCGTCTTCGAGAACGCACCGCCGCGCCCCTTCCTCAAGGACAAGCTCGTCGGCCTGCTGCTCATTGGCCTGACCGGCCTGCTCGCGATCGGCTCGCTCGTCATCGGTCTCGTCACCGGTGTGGTCCAGGAGGCGGCCTCCGACCTCGTGGCCGGCGTGCCCGGCGGCGGGACCGCGGTGTGGCTCATCGGTCTGCTCGTGCCGCTGGTCCTGATCTTCGTGGCCTTCTGGATCATCTATCGCGTCGTCCCCAACCGGCCGGTGACGTGGGGCGAGGTGCTGCCGGGGGCCATCGTGGCGGCCCTGCTGTGGACGATCCTGCGCTTCGGCTTCACGTGGTACGCCACGAGCGTCGCCAACTACGAGTCGGCGTTCGGCCCGCTGGCGACGGGCGTGACGCTGCTCGTGTTCCTTTACTTCGCAAGCGTGATCGTGCTGCTCGGCGCCGAGTTCGCCCGCGCCGGGGCGCTCGACGACGAGCTGGGCATCATCGCGGCCGCCGATCCGCGCTTCCTCCCCGTGGCGACCGAGCCCGCGGTGGAGCCGGCGCCGCCGCCACGACGCGGGATGCGGCGCTGGGTCACGCTCGCCGGCGCCGCCCTGGTCGGCGTGCTGGTGGGCCGGATGACGAGGGGCGACGACGACTGAGCCGCCGTTTCTCGAACCAGGAACCCCGGCGAGGGCCCGGGCAGCGTCTGGGGACTAGACGGGTGTAGTACCTTTGGCCCCGTTCCGGCACCTCCAGGTGTCGGTCAACATCGGCCCCGGACACTTTCCGCTATCGGGGCAAAGGGCAAATTGCAGATTCGGATCACCGCTCGATGAGGCGGCGGTCACATCTCATCGTCACCTTCGTGGCCCTGGTGGCGGTCGGATGGAGCGCTGTCACAACTCAGCCCAGCGGCTCGGCCCTTGCCGCTGACCCCCAGGCCGAACTGGAAAAGACCCGCTCGCAGCTCGCAGACGCGAAGTCGGCGCAGCAGTCGCTGGCGGCCACCCTGGAACGCCAGCGTTCCGAGCTCGCATCGCTCCGGCAGCGCTCCGCCCAGCTCGGGAACCAGCTCGACGCGGCCCGCGCCGAGCTCGCTGCCGTCACCGCCGAGTACGACCGGGTCAGGAGCGTCCTCGCCCAGGTTCGGGCCGAGGTCCGCCAGATGGAGAAGCGGCTCAAGAAGCTGCGCGCGCAGATCCTGGTGCTGGACGCGGAGCTGACCGAGGTCGCCGCCGAGATCGAGCGTCGCACCGCCGACCTCCGCGAGCGGGAGAGCCTGCTGGAGGATCACCTCCGCTCAGCCTACGAGCGCAGCCAGACCTCGCTCCTGGAGGTGCTCCTCTCCGCCGACTCCCTCGACGAGGCCACCGCCCAGATGGCCTACCTGATCACCGTTTCCGACCAGGACACCATCCTGGCCGATGAGATCCGCGCGATCCGCGAAGAGCTGCAGACGCGCCGCGCCACCCTCGAGGACGGGCGCCGCGCACTCGTCGAGGCACGTGCCGTCGCGCGCGAGGAGACGAAGGCGCTGAAGGCCCGCCGCGAGGAGCTCACGGAGCTCGAGGCCGACCTCGCCGCGCTCCGTGCCGCCGCCGAGGTCAAGCGGGCGGAGCAGGAGGCTGCGCTGAACGCCTCGCTGGCGGCCGCCGGCAACGTGAAGCAGAAGATCGCCGACAACGAGCGCGCCGCCCAGGCGATGGCTGACCTCGCCGCCCAGCTCCAGCGGCAGGCGGCCGCGCAGGCTGAGGCGATCGAGGAGGCGAAGCGCCGCGCGGCCGCGGAGGCCGCCCGCCAAGCCGCCGCCAACCAGGCCGCGAACAAGACGTCGGCCTATGGGTTCCGGTGGCCCGAACGCTCGTTCCACGTCACCCAGGAGTGGGGTCCGACGTCGTTCCAGCTCGAGCCGCCGTACACGTACAAGGGCACCTACTACCCGCACTTCCACACCGGCATCGACTTCGCCAACGGCTGCGGCACGAAGATCTACTCCGCCGGCGCCGGCGTCGTGGTCGCGTCCGGGCAGCCGCTCATGCCGTGGGACACCGGCTTCGGCGTCGTCGTCGACCACGGCGGCGGCGTGCAGACCTGGTACTGGCACATGCAGCCGACGGTCGTCGTCTCTCCCGGCACGATCGTGACGAGCGAGTCGGTGATCGGTTACGAGGGCACCACCGGCATGTCGACCGGCTGCCACGTCCATTTCGCCGTCAACGACCACGGCGTGTGGGAGAACCCGCGAAACTACCTTCCGTAGCACGCCACGCGTCGGCGCCCCGTCGCCCGGGACCCGCCGCGCTCGACTTGAGCTGGGCTAGGCCTCGACCGGAGTCCGCACCGCGGGCAGGTAGAGGCGGTCGACGTACTCGGTCAGCATGCGGGCCGTGCTGAACTGCCAGAGCGCCGAGCCGATGGCCTCGCGCATGGTGGAGACCCATCCGGCGGGCACGTCCCCCGGGCGGTCGAAGAAGCGCGGCAGGATCTCCTCCTCGAGCAGCCGATACATCTCGGCGGCATCGGCGTCGTCCTGCTGCGCCTCGTCGCCGTCCGGCTCGCGATCGCCGATGGCCCAGCCGTTCGCGCCGGTGAAGCCCTCGTCCCACCAGCCATCGAGGATCGAGATGGAGGGCACACCGTTGATGGCGGCCTTCATGCCGGACGTGCCGGAAGCCTCCATCGGCCTGCGCGGGTTGTTGAGCCAGATGTCGACGCCCGCGACGAGGAAGCGCGCGATACGCATGTCGTAGTCCTCGATGATGAAGACGCGACCCCGGAGCCGATCCGAGCGCGAGAGCTCGAAGATGCGCTGGATGACCTGCTGGCCCGGTCGGTCGGCCGGATGCGCCTTGCCGGCGATGACGACCTGCACCGGGCGCTCGCGCGAGGACAGGATTCGGGCCAGCCGCTCCTCGTCGCGGAAGAGGAGATCGGCCCGCTTGTAGGTCGCGAAGCGTCGAGCGAAGCCGATGGTCAGGGCGTCCGGGTCGAGGACGTCGCGGACCTCGCGCAGCGTGGTGGGTGACTCGCCGTGGCGGGCCAGCTGGCGTGCGAGGCGGCCTTCGAGGAAGCCGACCATCTCACGCTTCTGCTGCTGGTGGGCGCTCCACAGCTCGGCGTCGTCGAGCGTCGTGAGGGCGCTCAGGGGCTCCGGACCGTTGAGGTCGGCCGCGAGCGTCGCGCCGATCGCGCCGCGAATGACGCGACGGATCGGCCGTCCGAGCCAGGTCGGCACGTGGACGCCGTTCGTGATGGCCTCGATCGGATGGCCGGCCAGCCCCTGCCAGGTCTGGGTGGCCGTCGCGCCGTGGAGCTGCGAGACGGCGTTCGCGCCGGCCGCGTGGCGCAGCACGAAGGCGGTCATGTCGAATGGCGCCTCGGGCTCGTCGGTGTGGGCTCGACCGAGCTCCATGAACGCCGCGGGCTCGATCCCGGCCGTCTCGAACCAGCTCGACAGGGCGGGGGCGACGATCTCCCGGCCGAAGACCTCGTTGCCGGCCGGCACGGGCGTATGGATGGTGAACACCGCGTCTCGACCCACCCGGCGCAGCGCCTCGGTGGCGGCCATGCCGGGCTCGTCGGCCACGAGCTCGCGCGCCCGCTCGAGCAGGAGGAAGGCGGAATGGCCCTCGTTGAGGTGCCAGATCGCCGGCTCGATGCCGAGCGCCCGCAGCGCCCGCACGCCCCCGATGCCGAGCACCAGCTCCTGGCACAGGCGCATCTCGCGGCCGCGGACGTAGAGGATGTGGGTGATCGGCCGATCGGCCTTGTCGTTCTCCGCGACGTCCGTGTCGAGCAGCAGGATCGGCACGCGCCCCACCTGGGCGACCCAGACGGCGGCGTGGACCGAGCGGTCGGCGACCTCGACGCTGACCTGCAGTGGCGCGCCATCGAGGCCGCGGGCGCGGCGCAGCGGCAGCTGCGAGGGGTCGAGGTCCGGCTGCGCGTGCTCCTGGTGCCCATCGGCGTCGATCTGCTGGCGGAAGTAGCCGCGCCGGTAGAGGAGGCCGATGCCGATGAAGGGCAGCGCCGCGTCCGATGCCGACTTGCAGTGGTCGCCGGCCAGGACGCCCAGGCCGCCCGAGTAGATCTGCATCGACTCGTGGATGCCGAACTCGGCGCAGAAGTAGGCGATCGGGCCGGGCAGTGCCCGCCCCGGGCTGGATCGGTACCACGAGTCGGAGCCGTTCGCCATGTAGCGACCGAACTCGTCGAGCACGCGGCTGGCGTCGACCATGAAGTCCTCGTCCGCGGTCAGCTCCGCCCAGCGCGCGTGATCCGAGTAGCGCAGCACGGCGATCGGGTTGCGGTGCCGCGCCCAGGCGCTGACGTTGATGCGGCTGAAGAGGGACTGGGCGCGCGGCGTCCAGCTCCACCACAGGTTGTAGGCGAGCTCACCAAGGCCGTCGAGCTCGGTCGGGAGGTTGAAGTCGTGGCCGGACAGCGTCGGCACGGTGAGGGAGGTCGTGGTCACGAGGGCCGATGATAGCGGGCGGCTTGAGGTGAGGCGCTACCCTAGCGGCCGATGGACGGCTATTCGGTCACGGAGGCGGCGTCGGTCCTGGGCGTGCCGACCGAGCGCGTCTGGGAGCTTCTGGCGCGAGGTGTCCTCTCCGGCGCACCGGAGGGCGACACCGGCATGCGCGTCTTCCTCCAGCCGCGTCCACGCCCGACGATCGCGTCGGACGATCCGCGGCGCCCGAACGGCGACCGCGGCGCCGATCCCGAGCGTGAGGCGTCGCCGTTCCGCGAGCTCCTGACCGAGTTCCGCGGCCTCACCGAGCGCTATGGCCAAGCCCTGCTGGCCCTCGGCGAGGCGCGGGGCGAGGTTGCGGCCCTGCGCTCGCGGGTCGACGTGCTCGAGGCACGAATGGATCTGCGCCTCCCGATGGGGACGGGGGCCGGCACGCCGTGGCCGGCGCCCGCGCCCACTCCTCTCATGCAGGCGGCGCGATCGGTCGAGGCGCCGGTCGAGTCCGCCGAGCCCGCGGGCGAGCACGCCGAGGAGGAGGAGCATCGGATCCGGCGTCGGGGCCCGCGGCGCGCGACAGAGAGCTTCGCCGAGGCCCTGGCCCGCGCGGAGGATCCGAGCATCCCGGAGCTGCCCGCCGCCGCGGCCGCCGGTGAGCCCATGGCTGCACCGCGCGCCGACGCCGCCGCCGAGGGCGCCGCCGAACCGAGCCTTCCGCGTGAGCTGCCGCCGGCCGAGACGGTCCCGGTTGCCGAGGAGCCGGAGACGGTCGATGCCGATGCCGAGAGCGCGGCTCCCGAGGCGCCGCCGGAGCCGGAGGCCGTGGAGCCGGTGGCCGTCGAGGAGCCTTCCGAGGCCCAGCCGGAGCCTGCCGAGGTGGAGCCGGCGGACGAGCCGATGGTCGCGGTCGGCAGCGACATGGACGCGACGGCCCGCGAGGATGCCGCCGATGACCAGGTGGCCGTCGAGGTGGAGCCCGAACCGGTGGTCGCCGACGCGCCGGAGCCACCGCCCAGGGAGCCCGAGCCGACCGATCAGCCCGTCTCCGTCGACGAGACCATGGTGGCGGAGGTGCAGGAGGCCGAGGCGCAGGAAGCGGAGCCGGCGGAGGCGGAACCCGAGCCCGTCGCGCCGGAGCCGGAGCCGGAGCCGGTAGACGCCGCTCGAAAGCCCGAGCCCGCGGAGGTCGAGCCCGAGCCCGTGGGAGCGGCACGCGAGCCGGTGCCTGCGCCGGAGGTTGAGCTCGTGGCCGAAGAGGCCGAGGCGGCGCCGATCGACTTCGACGCTGCTCGCTACACCACCGCCATTGAGGACCCGGATTGGTTCGAGGCGGAGGTCGACCTCGAGCCGGCCCGGACCGAGGCCGAGCCCGCGCCAGAGCCGGTCGCCATGAGGGAGCCCGAGCCCGAGCCGGAAACTGAGGATGAGCTGGAATCGATGGGCGCGACGGAGCCGCCGCCTGAGTCCGAGCCGGAGCCGGAGCCCGAGCCCGAGCCCGAAGTTGGGGTGGAACCGGCGGAGGCGTCGGAGCCGCCGCCCGAGCCCGCTGATCCGGGCGCGCCGAACGAGCCAATGCGCGCCGAGACGGACACGGAGGACGAGGAGACAGTGCTCTGGTTTGGCAGGCGACCCGTCGACGCCAGCGGGGCGGACGAGATGGAGGTCGCGGGAAGCGGATCCGCGCACTCCGCCGGAGACTCTTCCGCCGCAACTCCGCTACCCGGCTCGGAGGAGCTGGACGAGGCGATGGCGGCGCTCGAGGAGCTGACGGGACGGAGCGAGGGACCACCGCCACGGGAGCCCGACGAGTGGCCACCGGCCTCGGCGGGACTGGCGGAACCGCCCGACGAACTCGCCACCCTTCGGTCCCTGGCATCACCGCCGCGCGTGACGTTCGGCCCCGGCGCCCGGCCGGGTAGCCCCGCGACGCGGGCGTACAGGCGCCTGCGCCGGATCTTTCCCAGCTGACCTTTCGCGCGCTCGCGGCAGCGATACCATCGTCCGAGCATGAGTCGATTCGATACGCGCACCGCCCTCGTGGTGGTGGATCTGCAGAACGACTTCGCCGACCCGGCCGGTTCGCTGTCGGTGCGCGGTGGCGAGGCCGTGGTTCCCGTCGTCAACGCCGCGGTCCGCGAGGCCTCTGAAGCCGCCGCGTTCGTCGTCGCCACGCAGGACTGGCATCCGGAGCAGACGCCGCACTTCGCGAAGGATGGCGGCGTGTGGCCGGTCCACTGCGTGGCCGGCACGTGGGGCGCGGAGCTGCATCCGGCGCTCGAGCTCTCGCCCGACGCGCCGCGCGTGCGGAAGGGAGCCAATGGCGAGGACGGCTACTCCGGCTTCACCATGCGCGACCCGCTGAGTGGCGAGGAAGGGCCGACCGAGCTCGAGGGCATCCTCCGCCACCGCGGGACCGAGCGCGTCGTGGTGTGCGGCCTGGCCACCGACTATTGCGTCAAGGCGACGGCATTGGATGCGGTGGCCCTCGGCTTCAGCGTCGAGCTGCTTGCGGACGCGGTGGCCGCGGTCGACCTCGAGGCGGGCGACGGCGATCGGGCACTGATGGCGATGGCCGAGGCGGGGGTGCGCATCGGCTGATCGGTCTCAGGTGCGGCGACGTGCCCAGCCGATGAGCAGGCCGCCGCCGACGGCAGCCAGCGTTCCGATGACGATCCACGACCGATCGGCGGTCATGAAGCTGCGCGGCGCGAAGGGGAGGTTGAGGCCCTGGGCGATCCACACCAGGCCCGACCCGATCAGGAGGACGCCGAGCACGATGAGTGGGACGCGCATGGGGTCCGATCGTACTCGCCGAACCGACTTGCGGCGGGAATGCGCCCGCGCAATACTCCGCGCGTCGAAGCCGCCGACGAGCGGCGCCACCAGCCTTTCCCTTCCTCTCCCCTCCACCACGTCCAACGGTCGGCCTCGGGGTAGTGGCAAGATCCCGGGCCGGCGTCGGGCGAGCGGAACGACGTCGTCCAATCTTCTTGTTGGGAGGGGTCATTCAGTGACCTACACCGATCAGGTGATCACCTGCAGCGACTGCGGAATCGACTTCGTGTTCTCCGCGTCCGAGCAGGAGTTCTTCGCGGAGAAGGGCTTCTCGTCCGCTCCGAAGCGCTGCTCCTCATGCCGTGCCCAGCGACGCGCAGCCGGCGGCGGCGCCAGCAGCTACGGAGACGGCGGCGGCTTCGGCGGCGGCGGGTTCTCGCGCGGCCCGCGCGAGATGCACGACGCGACGTGCGCGCGTTGCGGCAACGAGACCCAGGTCCCGTTCCGGCCCACCGGAGCGCGGCCGGTCTACTGCTCCGACTGCTTCCGGATGATGCGCGACTAGACGCAGCTCCTTCGCGACGCCGACGACGGGCGGTCCCCACGGGGGCCGCCCGTTCCGTCTTCGTGCGAGGGACCTGCTTGGTCGCCGAGCGGCCGTATCGGTCCGGGGGTCCTATCATGGAAGCCCACGCTCAACTCGGCAGACAACTTGCGGAGCTCACTGACATGACCTCCCAGCACGACGAGTGGCGCGAGCTCGGGCAGCAGCTTCGCGTCGACTCGATTCGATCCTCGAGCGCCGCGGGCAGCGGCCATCCGACCTCGTCGATGTCGGCGGCCGACCTCATGGCGGTGCTCATGTCGAAGTACCTGCACTACGACTTCGGCTCGCCGGACGACCCGCGCAACGACCACCTCATCTTCAGCAAGGGCCATGCGTCGCCCCTGCTCTACGCCATGTACAAGGCGGCCGGCGCGATCGGTGACGACGAGATGCTCACCTTCCGGCGGTTCGGCAGTCGGATCGAGGGGCACCCGACGCCGGTGCTGCCCTGGGTCGACGTGGCGACCGGCTCGCTCGGCCAGGGGCTGCCCATCAGCGTGGGCGTCGCGCTGGCCGGCAAGAAGCTCGACCGCCTCCCGTACCGGGTCTGGTGCCTGTGCGGCGACTCCGAGATGGCCGAGGGCTCGATGTGGGAGGCCTTCGAGCATGCCGGCTTCCACGAGCTCGACAACCTGACGGCCGTCATCGACGTGAACCGCCTCGGCCAGACCGGCGAGACGATGCACGGCTGGGATCTCGACGCCTATCGGCGCCGCGCGGAGGCCTTCGGCTGGAAGGCGATTGAGATCGACGGCCACGACGTGGCGGCCATCGACCGCGCCTACGCCCGCGCCATCGAGACCACCGGCCAGCCGACCGTGATCATCGCGAAGACCGAGAAGGGCCACGGCGTGAAGGCGGTAGCCGACCAGCCCGGGCGCCACGGGAAGCCTCTCGATGATCCCGAGGCCGGCATCGAGGAGCTCGGGGGCATCCGATCCATCCACGTCGAGGTCGCCAAGCCCGCCTTCACCGGCCGGCCGCACGAGTTCGCGACCACCGCCCTCACCCTTCCCTCCTACGAGCCTGGCACGAAGGAGGCGACCCGCAAGGCCTTCGGTGATGCGCTGGTGGCGCTCGGACGCGCACGCGGCGACGTGGTGGCGGTCGACGGCGAGGTCGGCAACAGCACGTACACCGAGGAGTTCGCGAAGGCGCTCCCGGATCGCTTCTTCCAGTCCTACATCGCCGAGCAGCAGATGGTCGCCACCGCCGTGGGCTTCCAGGTGCGCGGGTGGAAGCCGTTCGCCGCGACCTTCGCGGCCTTCCTGAGCCGGGCCTACGACTTTGTGCGCATGGCCGCCGTCAGCCGCGCCAACATTGCGCTGGCCGGCTCCCACGCCGGGGTCAGCATCGGCGAGGACGGACCGTCGCAGATGGCGCTCGAGGATCTCGCCGCCTTCCGGGCCGTGCACGGCTCGACCGTCCTCTATCCCTCGGACCCGAACCAGACGGCCGCCCTCGTTCCGCAGATGGCCGACCGGGCCGGAATCGTCTTCATGCGCACGACGCGCGAGAAGACGCCGATCCTCTATGCGCCCGGCGAGCCGTTCCACATCGGCGGCTCGCGGGTGGTGCGGCAGACCGATGACGACGCCGTGACCCTGATCGGTGCCGGCATCACGCTCCACGAGGCGTTGTCCGCGGCCGATGCGCTCGCGGCGGAAGGGATCGTGGCACGGGTGATCGACCTGTACAGCCTGAAGCCGATCGACACCGAGACCGTGCGCGCCGCGGCGCGCCAGACCGGCGCGATCATCACCGTCGAGG
>Ga0299907_10002331_pt1 | contig 11611 bp, 9 predicted proteins | sample RVTome_16_FD_198680 | JGI IMG/M metagenome (GOLD analysis project Ga0299907, IMG submission 198680) | Soil microbial communities from uranium-contaminated site in the Upper Colorado River Basin, Wyoming, United States - RVT152D67 (version 2) ...
CTGCTCACCGGGTTGGCGCTGCACACCGACCTGGCGCCCGACAGCTCCGTGTCGAGCATGTTCGGCTGGCTGCTGGCGGGTCTCGGTCAGCAGGTCGGATTCCCGGTGCCCGAGGGAGGCTCGGGCCGGTTGACGGCGGCCATGGCAGACCGCCTGGTGGCCCGGGGCGGGCGGGTCGTGTGCGACACGCGGGTCACGAAGGTCGTGGTGCGGGACGGCCGGGCGGTGGCGGTCGTGACCGCCGGCGGGGATGCGATCGCGGCCGGACGGGCGGTGGTCGCCGACGTCGGCGCCCCGACGCTGTACCGCGACCTCGTCGGGCCCGAGCACCTCCCGGCGAAGGTGCTCGACGACCTGCGTCGCTTCCAGTACGACAACTCCACGGTCAAGGTCGACTGGGCCCTCGACGGGCCGATCCCCTGGTCGGCCGAACCGGCACGGCGAGCGGGGACCGTCCACGTGGCGGAGGGGATGGATCACTTCGTCGAGGCGTCGTGTCAGCTGGTAGAGGGACGGATCCCGGCCAGGCCCCACCTCGTGGTCGGGCAGATGTCGGTGGCCGACCCCACCCGGAGTCCGGCGGGGACGGAGACGGCCTGGGCGTACACGCACGTTCCGCAGAAGGTGAAGGGCGATGCCGGCGGCGACCTCAAGGGCGTCTGGGATCTCGCCGAGGCCGACACGTTCGCCGACCGGGTCGAAGCCCAGATCGAGCGGCTGGCTCCCGGATTCCGTTCGCTGGTGCGGGGCCGGTACGTGGCCACGCCGCCGATCCTCGAGGCGTCGAACGCCAACCTGGTCGGCGGGGCGGTCAACGGCGGCACCGCCCAGCTGCACCAGCAGCTGATCTTCCGGCCGATCCCGGGGCTGGCCCGGGCCGAGACTCCGGTGCGGGGCCTGTACCTCGGTTCCGCATCGGCCCATCCCGGCGGCGGCGTCCACGGCGCCTGTGGCTCCAACGCCGCCCGGGCGGCCCTGGCAGCGGATCGCGTACAGCGGGCCCGGGTGCTAGCCGCGGGGGCGATCTTTGGCGGCTCACGCCGCCATTGTCGGGGGGACACCCCCCATCCCCCGGGGGGCAGGATCGCCCGGCGGGCTCGCTGACCCCCACGCTCCGGGGTCGGCCTACTCACAGCATCCGGGGCCTATGGTGGCCTCGTGTTGGGGATGTGGCCGCGGAGACTGCGCCGGAGCCTGGCTGCTGTCCTCGCGGCCGGGCTGGCGGGATGCTCCGCCGGAGGCGGCACGGATCTGGCGGCGGGGGAGCGGCTCCCCGACGGCCAGTGGCGGGGAGGATCGTTCGTCGTGTCGGCGAACGAACCCGAGCACCTGGTGCCCGCCAACGCCACCACCACCCGCGACGGGCAGATCCTTTCGGCGCTCTTCACCGGCCTCGTGGAGTACGACCCCAAGACGGCGGAGCCCCGCAACGCCTTGGCCGAGTCGATCCACAGCGACGACCAGCGGCTCTGGACGATCCGCATCAAGGACGGCTGGACGTTCCACAACGGTGAGCCGGTCACGGCCCGGTCGTTCGTCGACGCCTGGAACTTCGCCGCCTACGCCCCCAACGCCAACGGCAACTCCGGCTACTTCAACAAGGTCGAGGGATACGCCGCCCTCCAGGCCGAGCGGCCCACCACCCGGGAGATGACCGGCCTCCGTGTCGTCGACGACACGACCTTCACGGTGCAACTCAAGGACAGCTTCAGCCAGTTCCCCATCCTGCTCGGCTTCCAGGCCTTTTATCCGATGCCCAAGGCGGCCTACGACGGCGACCTGCGGATAAGACCGGGCTACGAGGAGGCGCCGATCGGCAACGGCCCCTTCGAGATGGACGGCCGCTGGCGCCACGACGAGTCGATCCGCCTCCGGCGCTTCGCCGCCTACAGGGGAACTCCGGCGGCGGCCGACGCCGTCGAGTTCCGCATCTACTCCAAAACCAGCGGAGGATACGAAGACCTGCTGGCCGGCAACATCGACATCGCCCACGACATCCCGCCCGACCAGCTGGCCGCCGCCCAGGCCGAGTTCAAGTCGGGCTTCGTGGAGCGGCGCAGCTCCGCCTTCTACTACCTCGGTTTCCCGCAGTGGGACAACGCCTTCGCCCGCAAGGAGCTGCGCCAGGCCATCTCCCTGGCCATCGACCGCAAGGCGATCGTCAAGGCGATCTACGACAACAGCCGGGACCCGGCCTATTCCGTCATCAACCCGCTGGTGCCGGGCTCCCGGCCGAATGCCTGCCGGCTCTGCGATTACGACCCGGCCCGGGCCCGGCAGCTGCTGGCCGCGGCCGGGGGATTCAACGGTCCGCTCACCCTCTGGTTCTCGACCAGCGCGGAGAACGAGCCGGCCATGGAGGCGGCGGCCAACATGCTCCGCACCAACCTGGGGATCAGCGACATCCGCTTCGAGGTGCTCGACTTCGCCCAGTTCCTCTCGCTGGTGAAGGCCCGCAAGGTGACCGGCCCGTTCTTCTCCAGCTGGCTCATGGACTACCCGAGCCCCCACACCTACATCGCCCCGCTCTACACAGCAGGTGCGGCCACCAACCGCACCGGGTACGCCAACCCGAAGGTCGACGAGCACATCGCCGAGGGGGACCGGGCGCCGTCGGTGGCGGCGGGCATCACCGCCTACCAGGCGGCCGAGGACGTCATCCTCGACGACTTGCCGGTCCTCCCCCTGTGGTTCGGCAAGACCCGGGCGGTGCACGGCGACCGGGTGACCCACGTGGCCATCGACCCGTTCAGCCGCATCCGGGTCCAGGACATCCAGGTGGTGGGCTGAGCTGACGAGGTATGTCGTTCGGCGCCTGCTGCAGGTCGTGCCGGTTTTCTTCGGCGCCACGTTCCTGATCTTCGCTCTCGTCTACGCCGTGCCGGGCGACCCCATCGACGCGCTGGCCGGCGACCGGCCGCTCCCGCCTGCGGTGCGGGCGGAGCTGCGCAGCCGGTACCACCTCGACGACCCGCTCCTCGTCCGGTACGGGAAGTACGTGAGCGGCCTCGCCCGCGGCGACTTCGGTACGAACTTCCGCGGCCGGCCGGTGAGCGAGATCATGAAGCAGCGATTCCCGGTGACGATCCGCCTGGCGCTGCTGGCCTTCGCCTTCGAAGCGGTGCTGGGTCTGGTGGCCGGTCTGGTGGCGGGGCTGCGGCGCCGGTCGCTGATGGACAGCCTGGTGCTCGTCTCGACGACGGTGGTGGTGGCCGTCCCCGTCTTCGTTCTCGGTTACATGGCGCAGAAGCTGCTGGCGGTGGAGCTCGGCTGGTTCCCGGTGGTCGGCATCCGGGACGGCTGGCGCAGCTACTTCCTGCCGGCCGTCGTGCTGGGCTCGTTGTCGCTCTGCTACGTCGCTCGCCTGGCCCGGGCCAGCCTGATCGAAGCGATGCGGGCCGACTACGTGCGCACCGCCCGGGCCAAGGGGCTGCCGGAGCGGCGCGTCGTCGGGGTGCACGCCCTGCGGAACTCGCTGATCCCGGTGGTCACGTTCCTCGGTGTGGACCTGGGCTCGCTCCTGTCGGGGGCGATCGTGACCGAGGGCATCTTCAACCTGCCGGGGATCGGCCAGGCGACCTTCTCGGCCATCCAGACGCAGGAGTACGCCACGGTGGTCGGGATCGTGACGGCCCTGGTGCTGATCTTCGTCCTGGCCAACCTGCTGGTCGACGTCCTCTACGCCGTTCTCGATCCGCGGATCAGGTACCGCTGATGGCCATGCAGGCTCCTGCGCCCGAGGCGGTGGCCGAGGCCCCGACCCGCGAAGCAGGGTTGTGGTCGGATGCCTGGCGTCAGTTGCGCCGCAATCCGCTGTTCCTCGGCTCGGCGCTGCTGATCGCCGTCTTCACCGTGCTGGCGGTGGCCCCCGGGTTGTTCAGCGGCGCCGACCCCCGGGCGTGCAACCTGTCCAACAGCCTCGGACGGCCGAGCGCCGGCCACTGGTTCGGCTACGACCTGCAGGGCTGCGACTACTACGCCAAGGTGATCCACGGCGCCCGGGTCTCGATGACGATCGGGATCGCCACCGTGGCCGGTACCACTCTGGTGGCGGTGGTGCTCGGCACGCTGGCCGGCTTCTACGGCGGTCTCGTCGACGCGGTGATCGCCCGGGTCACCGACGTCTGGTTCGCGCTGCCGACCTTCCTCGGGGCGGTCGTGATGCTGTCGGTGCTGGGCGGCAAGGGCCTGCCGCAGTTGACGCTGGTACTGGTCATTTTCGGCTGGCCGACCATGACGCGGCTCATGCGTTCGGCGGTGCTGACCGTGCGTGACATGGAGTACGTCACGGCCGCCCGGGCCCTCGGGGCCGGCGACCTCCGGCTGATGTGGCGCCACATCCTGCCCAACGCCCTGGCCCCGGTGATCGTCTACGGCGCCATCCGGGTGGGGATCGTGATCGCCGCCGAAGCCACGCTCTCCTTCCTGGGCCTCGGATTGCAGCTCCCGGCCATCTCCTGGGGACTGATGATCGCCGGCGCCCAGGCCCGGCTGCTGACCGCTCCGCATCTGCTCCTGTTCCCCGGCCTGTTCCTCAGCCTGACCGTCCTGGCCTTCGTCCTTCTCGGTGACGCCCTCCGTGATGCCTTCGACCCCCGTCTCCGCTAGTTCTTCTGGGGGGACACCCCCCAACCCCCGGGCGATCCTGTCGGTGCGCGATCTCACCGTCGAGTTCCCGACGGGCGATGGTGTCGTCTCGGCCGTGAACGGCGTCGGCTTCGACCTGGCCGCCGGGGAGACGCTGGCCATCCTGGGGGAGTCCGGCTCGGGCAAGAGCGTCACGGCCCAGGCGGTGATGGGACTGATCGAGCGGCCCGGGCGGGTGGTGGCGGGATCGGTGCTCTTCGGCGGCGTCGACCTGCTGTCCGCCTCCGGCGAGGACCGCCGCCGGGTGCGGGGGAGCGGCCTGGCCATGGTCTTCCAGGATCCGCTGTCGGCGCTCAACCCGGTGTGGTCGGTGGGGTTCCAGATCGGCGAGCTGTTCCGGGTGCATCGGGGCCTGTCCCGGCGCGAGTCCCGCCGGCGGGCGGTGGAGCTGCTGGACCGGGTGCGGATCCCCGCCGCCGCCCAGCGAGTGGGGGAGTACCCCCACCAGTTCTCCGGAGGGATGCGCCAGCGGGTGATGATCGCCATGGCCCTGGCGCTCGACCCGAAGGTGCTCATCGCCGACGAGCCGACCACGGCTCTGGACGTGACGGTGCAGGCGCAGATCCTCGAACTGCTCGACGAGTTGCGGGCCGAGACGGGGATGGGCCTGCTGCTGATCACCCACGACCTGGGCGTGGTGGCCGAGACGGCCGACCGGGTGGCCGTCATGTACGCCGGCCGGATCGTGGAAACCGGCCCCACCGGCGCGGTCCTGTCGTCGCCGGCGCACCCCTACAGCGAGGGCCTGCTGGCCTCGGTGCCGAGGGGCCAGTCCGGCAGGGAGGAACGCCTGCGGCCCATCACCGGCGCGCCGCCGAGCCTCGCCCGGATTCCGCCGGGCTGCCCGTTCCACCCGAGGTGCCCGTACGTCATCGATCAGTGCCGCGCAGAGCGCCCGCCGCTCGCCCCGCTAGAACGCCCGCTGCCCGGGGCGGCTCCCGTTCTTGGCACGGATCAGGGCCGTTTTGGGGGGCAATCCGTGCCAAGAACCGACGAGCCGCGGCGGGCAGCGTGCTGGCGATCGGAGGAGGTGGGTCGTGGCGGCCACTGAACCCCTTCCCTCCAATGCGCCCGTCCTCCAGGCGATCGGGCTCACCAAGGACTTCCCGCTCACCGGGGGTTCGGTCCTGGGGCGCGCGATCGGCGCGGTGCGGGCGGTCGACGGCGTGAGCTTCGAGGTGGCGCGGGGCGAGACACTGGGACTGGTGGGGGAGTCGGGGTGCGGGAAGTCGACGCTGGCCCGGTTGCTGCTGCGGCTGGAGCGGCCGACGGCCGGGCAGGCGCTCTTCGAAGGGGAGGACATCTTCTCCCTCGACAAGCGGCGGCTGCGGAGTCTGCGACGGCGGATCCAGATCGTCTTCCAGGATCCGTTCGCCTCCCTCAACCCGAGGATGACGGTGGGCGACACGGTGACCGAGGCGTGGCGCATCCACCCCGACGCCGCTCCGGCCGGCGGCGCCCGCCGCGGCGTGGAAGAACTGTTCGAGCGGGTCGGGCTCGAACCGGCCCACGCCAACCGGTACCCGCACCAGTTCTCCGGCGGCCAGCGGCAGCGGGTCGGGATCGCCCGGGCGCTGGCCCTGCGGCCCGACGTCCTCGTGCTCGATGAGCCGGTCTCGGCGCTCGACGTCTCGGTCCAGGCGCAGGTGGTCAACCTCCTGGCCGACCTCCAGACGGAGCTGGGGCTGGCCTACCTGTTCATCGCCCACGACCTGTCGGTGGTGCGCCACATCTCTCACCGGGTGGCGGTCATGTACCTCGGCCGGATCGTCGAGATCGGCCCAGCCGCAGAGGTCTACGAACGCCCGCAGCACCCGTACACGCAAGCCTTGCTGTCGGCCGCGCCGGTGGCGGAACCGGGCCGGAGCGCCCGGCGGAGCCGCATCGTCCTGGCCGGCGACCCTCCGAGCCCGGCCGACCCGCCATCGGGCTGCCGGTTCCGCACCCGGTGCTGGAAGGCGGAGGATGTCTGCGCCGCCGAGCCCGGCCCCGAACTGACCGACCGCGGCGCCGGCCACCCCGTGGCCTGTCACTTCCCCGGCCCCTCACCGCAAAGCTGAGACATCCGCTTTCAGCGAGCGCTGAGAACGCTCGGGGTGCGCCTCAAGCGCGAGTCAGCGCCCATGAGCCGGGCCAATTCGTCGGCTGTCGTGCGCAGACTCATCCGCCCCACGCCGTGCCGGTCGGTCCAAGCCCGGATATGGCGGCGGCGGTGCACCCGACGAAACTGGTCGTCCTCATCGACGGCAGCGGCCGCTTCCACTCGGCGGCATTCCTCCTGGAGGCTGCGCAGGGTCAGCTTCCCGGCCGCCTCCAGCAACTGCTCTTCGGCGTCGGGCATCTCCCAGGCGACCTCGGCGATCTCCCGGGCCTGGGCCTCCGACAGCCGCCCGGCCCGGAACGCCTCCGCCACCAGCGGCAGATCAGCCATCCGCTCCGCCATCTCGAGGCTGGCGATCGCCGTTCCAGGGGCCGTCCCGGTCTTGAACGCCATCCACTGCCCTACTGAGCGGAACCCCTCCCGCCGCCACAACGCCTTGTCCTCCAACGTGGCGGCGGCCACGACCCGCAACGCGGCCAGCAGCCGCTCCGCCTCGGCACACTCCTTCACGATCCGAGCCGCCTCATGGGCCTCGAGCTGGTCGACCTCAACCCCGGCCACCACCGATCGGACCGAAGCCAACAGCTCACCCAGCGGACTCTCGACCCCAGCGTCGAACATACGTCGAGTCTACCGACGGGGTACGACAGTTAACGCGTCCTCCGGAGCCCCGAGGGTCAAGCCTCGGCATCGCGAGCACCTGCTCCACAAACGATCTTCGGGCGAGCGACGTGTCGCAATTACGGGCGGATCCGTGACCGCCCACGGCGCTCACAGTCCCGGCATTCTGCGCTACCGAGGTCACCTCCTTCTCGGCACGTTTTGACCCCAAAAACGGCCCCAAAACGTGCCGAGAAACTGAGAAGCCGGTTCCGCGGAACCGCTCCTACGTGCCTCGCTCTCGGACGGGTTCCTCCGGCAACGAAGTGACGGCCGGATGGCGGATAGCACGGGCCCGGTGGCCCTTCTGGGTCGGGCAGCTGACCCGACTGGGCCGTCTTCAAGTCTCGGTGGCCAGGTTGTGCATCCCGGGGCGGAAAAGCCGTACGGTTCAGTGCCATGAAGCTCGGACTCGGCATGGGTTACTGGTCGGCGGGTCCGCCCCCCGACATGCTCGACACGGTGCTGGAGGCCGAACGCCTCGGCTACGACTCGGTGTGGACGGCAGAGGCTTACGGCTCCGACGCCCTCACCCCGCTGGCCTGGTACGGCTCCCACACCAGCCGCATCAAGCTCGGGACGGGTATCTGCCAGATGCCGGCCCGCACCCCCACGGCCCTCGGCATGGCGGCGATGACCCTCGATCACATGTCGGAGGGCCGGCTGCTCCTCGGTGTCGGCGCCTCGGGCCCGCAGGTGGTGGAAGGCTGGTACGGCCAGCCCTACCCCAAGCCGCTGGCCCGGAGCCGGGAGTACATCGACATCCTCCGCCAGGCGATCGCCCGGCAGGAACCGGTGGCGTTCTCCGGCGAGCACTACACGCTGCCGCACGCCGGCGGCGCCGGGCTCGGCAAGGCGCTGAAGTCGACGATCCATCCCCGCCGCACGGAGATCCCCATCTACCTCGGCGCCGAAGGGCCGAAGAACATCGCCCTGGCCGCCGAGATCTGCGACGGCTGGGTGGCCATGCTCTACTCGCCGAAGGACGATGCCTGGTACCGGGAAAGGCTGGCCGAGGGTTTCGCCAAGCGCGCGCCGCAACGGTCGCCGGCTTCCGCCTTCGAAGTGGTGTGCCTCACGCCGGCGGTCATCAATCCCGACGTCGAAGCGGCTGCCGACATGATCCGCCCGCACCTCGCCCTCTACGCCGGCGGCATGGGGGCCCGGGGCGCCAACTTCCACTTCGATGCCATCGCCCGTGCCGGCTTCGAGGCCGAGGCGACAAAGATCCAGGAGCTGTACCTGGCGGGCAACAAGAAGGACGCCATCGCCGCCGTCCCCACCGAGATGGTCGAGGCCATGGCGCTCGTCGGGCCGCCGGAGAAGATTCGTGACGACCTCGAGGCCTGGAAGGAGGGTGTCGTCACGACCCTGTTGGTCAGCGGCCCGCCCGTCCTGCTCCGGGCCCTGGCCGAGATCGTGCTCTAGGAAGCAGGAGCCAAGGAGCAAGGGGGGAGCGGCGTGGAGAAGCAATTCGCCTCCGTGTTCGACCAGCACATGGCCTACATCGACACCGCGCCCGGCGGTCATCCGAGCGGGCGGACGATCCTGCTCCTCCACGGCAACCCGACGTCGAGTTTCCTGTGGCGCAACGTCATTCCCCATCTGGAGGGCGTCGGGCGCTGCATCGCCCCCGACCTCATCGGGATGGGCGACTCCGACAAGCTGGGTGACTCCGGGCCCCACCGCTACACGTTCCACGAGCACCGCCGCTACCTCGACGCCCTACTCCTCGGCCTGGGTCTGACCGCCGCCGGGCGGCTCGTCATCGTGGGGCACGACTGGGGTTCGGCACTGGGCTTCGACTGGGCCGCCCGTCACCCCCATGCCGTCGACGGCATCGCCTACATGGAGGCGATCGTGGCTCCGGTCACCTGGGACGACTGGCCCGAGAACGCCAAGGGCATCTTCCAGGCCTTCCGGAGTCCCAAGGGCGAGGAACTCATCCTGGAACGGAACTACTTCGTCGAGAAGATCCTTCCCCTGTCGGTGCTGTCGCCCCTGCCCGACGACGTCATGGACTGCTACCGCCGCCCGTTCGAACGGCCGGGGGAGGACCGGCGACCCACGCTGACCTGGCCCCGCCAGTTTCCGATCGAGGGCGAACCGGCCGAGGTGGTGGCCGACGTCGAGGCTTACGGCCGCTGCCTCGCCAGCGACGAGTCACCCCCGAAGCTGTTCATCAACGCAGAGCCGGGCTCGATCCTGGTCGGCAAGCAGCGGGAGTTCTGCCGCTCCTGGCCGAACCAGACCGAGGTCACCGTGCCCGGGTTGCACTTCGTCCAGGAAGACTCGGCCGACGCCATCGGCGAGGCCATCGCCGACTTCATCAGCACGCTCAAGTGAGACGCCGATACCGATGACGGCCGTTGCCTTGTTCCTGCTGGTGTTCTTCGGCGTCCCGCTGGTCTGTTGGCTGGCGGTACGGGTCGCCCGCGACATGGACGCCCGCGGCGAAGCCGGCTGGCGCTACGGCCTCCTGGTCCTGTGCCTGCCACCCGTCGGCCTGGTCGCCTGGCTGGCCACCCGCCCCCGCCGCCCCCTCCCGGATTCGTGAATTCGGCGTTCATCCGTCGCGGACGTCCGCGACCAATGAACGCCGGTTGCCGAACGGAACTGGGTTGAGATGATCGGCGACACGGGATTGCCGGTCGAGGAGTCGGTGCCGGCGTTGCGGACGGCTCTGGCGGAGGACGGCCAAGCGGTGCTGCGGGCGCCGCCGGGGGCGGGCAAGACGACGGTCGTGCCGCTGCGGCTGCTCGGCGAGTCGTGGCTGGCCGGCGGGCGGATCGTGATGCTCGAACCGCGGCGGCTGGCCACCCGCGCCGCAGCCCGGCGGATGGCAACGCTGTTGGGTGAAGAGGTCGGTGGCACGGTCGGCTACCGCACCCGGGACGAACGCCGCACCGGCCCCGGCACCCGCGTCGAGGTTGTCACGGAAGGGATCCTCACCCGGCGCCTGCAGCAGGACCCGTCGCTTCCCGGCGTCGGCCTCGTGATCTTCGACGAGTTCCACGAGCGCAACCTCCACGCCGATGTCGCACTGGCCCTGACCCTCGACGCCCGACCGGCGCTGCGCCCTGACCTCCGCCTCCTGGTGATGTCCGCCACGCTCGACACCGTCCGCATCGCCGCGTTGCTCGGCGGTGCGACCGGTCCGGCGCCGGTCATCGCCAGTGAAGGGCGGGCGTGGCCGGTCGACATCCGGTTCGCGCCGCCGGCGCCGCCGGCGCGCAGGGCCGGGTACAAGGGACGGCTGGGGCCGCCTCCCCGTGCCGGCGGGCAGGTCGTATCGGCGGCCACGGCGGCGGTCCTGCGGGCGTTGCGGGAGGAGAGCGGCGATCTTCTCGTGTTCCTGCCCGGGGCGGGGGACATCCGACGTGTCGAGTCGGCACTCACGGAGTCAGGGTCAGGGCTGCCGGATGGTGTCGACGTCCGGCCGCTCTACGGCGCACTGCCCATCGGCGATCAGGACGCGGCGCTGGCGCCGTCGCCGCCGGGAAGGCGGCGGGTCGTCCTCTCCACCGACATCGCCGAGACGAGCCTCACCGTCGACGGCGTGCGGGTCGTTGTCGACGGCGGCTGGCGCCGAACCCCGCGGTACGACGCTCGAAGCGGGCTCACCCGATTGGAGACAGTCGGAATCACGAAGGCATCGGCCGACCAGCGGGCCGGTCGGGCCGGGCGCACCGAACCCGGAGTCGCCTACCGACTCTGGTCGAAGCTCGAGCACGCGGCACGCCGGCCCTTTCCCGACCCGGAGATCGCCGGCGCCGACCTGGCCGGCCTGGCCCTCGAGCTCGCCGTGTGGGGTGGGGACGCCGCCGCGCTGCCGTTCCTCGACCAGCCGCCGCCCCGGGCGCTCGAAGAGGGCCGGCGGCTCCTCGCCTTCCTCGGCGCTCTCGATGCCGACGGCCGCCCGACCGCCGCCGGTCGGCAGATGGCAGAGCTGCCACTGCATCCCCGCCTGGCCCGCATGGTGGTCGGCGCCGTGGCCCGCAGCGACCACACCGGCGTCCTCTCCGGCCGCGCCGGGGTCGCCGACGGTCGTGCCGGCGCCGAGTCGGGTCCGGCCGCCATCGCCTGCGTCCTGGCTGCGTTGCTGGAAGACCGGGATGTGCTGCGCGGCCGGCAAGGACAGCCGCATCCGTCTCGCCGCCGCCCTCGACGCCGAAGACGTCGAAGCCGTCGCCGCCGCCACCG
>Ga0299907_10002332_pt1 | contig 11609 bp, 13 predicted proteins | sample RVTome_16_FD_198680 | JGI IMG/M metagenome (GOLD analysis project Ga0299907, IMG submission 198680) | Soil microbial communities from uranium-contaminated site in the Upper Colorado River Basin, Wyoming, United States - RVT152D67 (version 2) ...
TCCGTTCACACCGCCCCCTGCTGACTGGGCTCTGACGCCCCCCGATATCCATCTGTTACCGATGCACCCGCTCGCGCAGGGCATCGGCCGCGTACTCGGGGGCCGCGGGGTTGACGGCGAGCGCCGTGGCGCGCTCGAGGCCGGCGATCACGCGCAGGCGCGGATGGATCTCCCAGTGCCAGTGGAAGGTCTGATCCAGGCGCTCACCGGCCGGCGCCGTATGCAGGAACAGGTTGTAGGGCGGGTCGCCCAACGCGTCGAGGGCATGGAGCGCGCGCTGGAGCGTGGCGGCCGCATCGGTGACTGCGTCGTCGTCGAGCATCGTGAAGTCGGACCCGTGCTTGCGTGGCACGACCATCATCTCGAATGGCGAGCGGCTGGCGGCGGGCGTGAACACCACCGCATGATGGTCGGCCAGCACAAGGCGCTCGCCGTTCTCCTCCTCCGCCTCGGCCAGCCCGCACCACACGCAGCGCCGGTGCTTGATCATCTGCCGCGCGCCGCCACCGATCTCCTCGGCCACCCAGTGCGGCACCTGGGGGATGGCGTAGAGCTCGAGGTTGAGGTGCGAGCTGCGCGAGCCGGCCTGCATGCCGTAGCTCTGCACGACCTGGATGTAGAGCGCCTCGGGCCGGCCCTCGGCGTCGCTCGGGCGCGGCTGGGCCGCCAGGTCGAGCATCGCGTCGCGCGCCGCCCGCAGCAACGCGCCGGCCAGCTGCGGCGAGCTGTCGGAGAGCCGCTCGTGATGGTCCCGCGGCCCGACCAGGATCTCCCACGCTCCGGTGGCGCGCTCGACCTCGCTGAGGCTCAGCTGCGCGGCGCTTGGCTTGGTTGAGTCGATGCGGTGGAAGGCCTGCGAGCGGAGCGCCACGCGGCGGACGAGATGCGGCGGCTCGTCGGGTCCGGCCTCGTCGCAGTGGCGGCAGTGGCTGCCCTCGACCGGCTGCGCCTGGACCTCGAACGCTTCGCGCTGGAAGGCCCGGTCGGCGACGATGGCCGACCACCAGCCGGTGACCGGGTCGCGACGCAGCTCGAACACGGCGGCATCGTACTCGATGGTGCCGGCGGCTCAGCGGAGGGCCTCGATCACCTCGTACGGGTCGGAGCCGACGACCGGCGTGGCATACAGCTCCATCGCTCCGATGTCGGAAGGGCGATGGAACGGATCGCCTCGGTCGACGATCCGGGCGATGGGCGGGACGAGCCCCCACCCGTCGGCGTCGGCGAGGGGCGGCCGCCACAAGGCGAGGTTGAAGGAGCGCACGCCGAGGCGGTCGCGGTAGGCGACCAGCGTACGTCCCAGTCCGTCGACGAAGCGCTCATCGGTCTCGTCCATGCCGGCGGTGCCGACGACCAGCAACTCGCGCTCCTTGATGGGGGTCAGGTTGGCGAGAAGGGTCACGCCGTCGGCGAGCTCGATGGCGAGGCCCAGCGAGCGATGGACGGCGACGATGTCCTCGACGAGGTCCCCGCCACGCCAGGCCTCGGCGTAAGCGGCGACGTCGCGCCGCAGGCGGTCGACCTGCGCGTAGTGCCGGCCAGAGCCCAGCAGCGCCTGGGCGTGGCCGTGCACGATGGACCCGCCGGCCCGCCACAGGCAGTTCCAGATCAGCAGGTAGTTCACGGCGTCCGGGTCCTCGGCGCGCGCCCGCTCGGCCCAGACGCGGCCGGTGCGCAGCACGTCGGCGACGAGGTCCCCGTCGAAGGCCAGCGGGTCGTGGGTGTCGAACACGAGCACGGCGTGGTGCACGTCGGCCAGGGCGGCATTCGCGCCGGTCACCACGCGTGCGCCGCGCACCCGTCCCATCGTCTCCGCCGGCGTGCCGGAGGTCGGGTGGCAGAACGGGTCGCCCTCGGACGCCGCGATCTGGGCGGCCAGGTCGTTTCCCGGCGGCGGCCCGTCGATCGGTCGCCGTGCGCGGAGCGGCGCGAACAGCGTGGCGTCCAGGGTCGCCGGATTCGATACCTTGATGACCACCTGCTGGCGGACGGCTTCGAGCGAGCCGAACGTGGCAACCAGCCAGGGCACCAGCTCCGGCGGCGGATCGGTACGGCCGTTGACGACGCGGACCTCAAGGAGGCGGTCGGCGCGATCGCGGGCGGCGCCGGACAGTCCGGCGATTCGGGCCGGCAGCTCGAGGAGGGTCGTCAGTCGTACCTCCAGCTCCGCCGGCGCGACTGGGCCGCCCACTCGTCGCGCAGCGGGCTGCCATTCGTGAAGCAGAGGACCTCGGCGTCGCTGAACCAGCGCACGAAGAGCGGGATGTCGTCGCGCTCCGGCGCGCGCAGGTAGACGTGCTCGCCGCGGACGAAGGGTCGGCCTTCCGGTACGCTGGACATCCGCCCGAGTCTAAGCGAAGGAGGACGCCCATGGCCGCAACCCGAACCGCCACCGTGACCTGGAATGGCACGCTCGCCGAGGGCTCCGGCACGGTCAGCGCCGGCACGAGCGGGCTCTTCACCGACCTGCCCGTCTCGTGGGGCTCCCGGACCGAGGGCTACGACGGCCGCACCTCGCCGGAGGAGCTGCTGGCCGCCGCACACGCCTCGTGTTTCTCGATGGCCCTGGCCGGGGCTCTCGCCCGCGCCGGGACGCCCGTGAACCACGTTCATGTGTCGGCCACCGTGACGTTCGACAAGGTCGGAGAGTCGTGGACGGTCACCCGGTCCGAGCTCGACGTCGTGGGCACGGTGCCCGGAATCGACGACGCGGCGTTCGACGCCGCCGCCGAGACGGCGAAGAGCAACTGCCCGGTCTCGCGCGCGCTGGCCGGCAACGTGGAGCTGTCGGTCTCCGCCACGCTCGAAGACCACCACGAATAGCAGATTCCCCGCTCCGGCTGAGACCCCCGAGCCGAGCGAGTCCGACAACAGCGGGCCTGGGGGCGGCGGCTAGACGGCCTCGAACATCGCGGGATAGACGACGACGCCGGGCGACGGCGGCTGCCCATCGCGCCGTGGCCTCACCTGGAAGGCCGGGCCGGTGTCACTGTACCGGCAGCCGATTTCGAGATCGGACGCCGGCACGAAGCCGAATCGCTGGTAGAAGGCCGGCGGGCCGAGCACGGCGACGAACGGCTCCTCCCGCGCGTCGGCCAATTCCAGCGCCGCCGCCGTCAGCGACGATCCAATCCCACTCCCCTCGTGCGGCGGCAGGACGGCCAACGGCGCGAGGGCCAGCACGTCCACGCGCTGACCACCCTCGTCCGGCTCGAAGGAGACGCGGCTCACCAGGACGTGCCCGAACACGCTGCCGTCATCGGCCACGGCCACGAGGGACAGCTCGGGGATGAAGTCGGGTCCGCTTCGGATGGCATCCACCAGCTCGGCCTCGGCCGGGCGCCCGAACGCCGAGCGGTGGAGGTCGTGGATCTGGTCGAGGTCGATCGCCTCCTCCGGCCGGATCGACCATGGGGGCGCGGACACCGCGGGGTCACTCGTCGTCGGCATCGTCATGCGGGCCGGTCCAGCACGTGGCGCGCCAGCACGATGGGTCATCCGCCCGTCACCGCCCCGTTCAGCTCCCAGCTGTCGGCCAGGCCTCCGTCGGCATTGCGCCCGCCGAACAGCAGCGTCCGTCCGCTGCCGGCGTCGTGCACCATCTCTGCGCCCGCGCGGCCCGCCGGCGTCTCGCCGGCCACCCCCAGCTCCACCGCATCCTCGCCGTCGGGCAGGAGCCACAGGTCGGCCAGGAAGCCTCCGTCGGAGGTCTGCCCGCCGAAGACGAGCGTGGCGGCGCCGATCCGGGCGCGGGCATACAGGTTCCGCTCAGGCGGCAGAGCGCCACCGGCCTCCGACCACGACCCATCGACCAGCGTCCAGCGATCGGCGAGGGCGACGACGCCCGTCGTCTGTCCTGCGTACAGGCTGAGGACGCCGTCGTCGGTCCACCAGCAGCCGTGGAGGCAGCGCTCGACCGGCCGCGCGCCGGCGGCCGGCGTCTCATCGGTCCATCTGCCGGAGCCGAAGTCGTAGGCGCGGGTGTCGGAGAAGCGAGCGTTCTCGGCGGTGAAGCCGTGGCTGATCCAGAGGCGGCCGTCCGGGCCCAGCGCCGCGCAGGTGCCGTAGCGCGCTACCGGCAGTTCGCCCGAAGCGGGGAGCTCGCGCCAGGCGTCGTCGTCGGGGTCGTAGGCCCACAGATCGCCGAAGAAGGTCGTGGCATCCGCCTGGCCGGCGAAAACGACGAGGCCGATGCCGTCCACCCACGTCGCCTCGTGGCCGAAGCGCGCTGCCGGACCGCCCGCCGGCGACAGCAGCGACCAGGCGTCGGCGTCGAGGTCGTAGGCCCACAGGTCGTCGAAGACGGTGGCCCCGTCGCGCCCCCCGAACAGGAGGGCCCTGCGCCCATCACCGGCCACGGTCCAGGTGTGGTCCTCGCGCGCCTGCGGCCCGCTTGCATCGATTCGCTCCCACGCCAGTGGCTCCGGTTCCGCCGTCGCCGAAGCCGACGGTTCCAGGGAGGCCGAGGCGACCGAGGGCGACGCGGGCGTTTCCGTGGACGTCGGGGTCGCGGTCGCGCTCCCGTCGCCTGGTGCGGCCCCGCAACCGGCGAGCACCACCACTGCGACCAGCGCGAGGCAACGCTTCATCCCGAAAGGATACGTTCCCGCTCCGTCGTGGGCGCGCGGACGCTCAGGCGCCCGGTGGCGACTCCCACAGGGCGAGCTCGTTGCCCTCGCTGTCGGTGAAGACCGCGTACCAGCCCGTGCCGGGAACCTCGCTCTTGGCCTCGACCACGGTGCCGCCGAGCTGCGTGACCTTCGGCAGGGTGTCGTCGATCGAGTCGACGTGGATGTAGGCGCGCAGCTTGTCTGGCGCCGACTCGCCGCGCTTCCCGATGGCCCCGCCCATGCCCGCCTGCCCGACCGGGGTGGTGAACATGAAATAGCCCTCGAAGCCTTCGGGCGCACCGAAGCTCCAGCCGAAGAGGCCGTTGTAAAAGCGCTGTGCCCGGTCCACGTCGTCGGCCGGGATCTCAACGTGGGTGAAGTCGCCGTGCTGCATGCGAACGTCTCCTCAGGCCTGTGCGGATGATGAACATACGACGCGCGGCAGGGGACCGGTTCGACAGTGGCACCGAATCGGCCTCCTGTGCGTCATTGGCGCATGCCGACTCTCGAGGTGGTCTCGCTGATCCTGGTCGTCGTGGTCTGGATCGTGTTGCTGCGCAGCTTCTCAGTCGACTAGCGGACCGCGAAGCGCTTGAGCAGCTCGGCGGGCACTCGTGCCGGCCGCCCATCCGACGTGCGGACCCAGATCCATTCCGTCAGCGCCTCGGTCATGAGCGTACCGTCGGACTCCCGGCGGATCTCCGTGCGGCGTGTGCCGCGCACGCCGCCGAGCTGCTGCGGCAGCGTGGTCACCAGCACGACGTCGCCGTAGGCTACCGGCCGGTGGTACGTCACGTGGTGCTCGCGCACGACCCATCCACCTCCTCGCGCGGTCGACCAGTCGCGGCCGTAGCCGAGGGCCTCGACGTGGTCGATGGCGACCTGCTCGGCCCAGTTCAGGTAGATGGCGTTGTTGACGTGGCCCAGCACGTCGAGCTCGTACTGGCGCACCGCGAAGCGGACGGTGTGGCGCCATGGGTCGACCGGCGTGGAATCGCTCACGGCGATCAGCATATCGGGACCGATGGTGGTGGGATGGAGCGGGAGACGGGGATCGAACCCGCGGCCTCAACCTTGGGAAGGTCGCGCTCTGCCAGCTGAGCTACTCCCGCGCGGCGCCGGCGGCGATGATACAACCGGACACGAGCGGGCGCCGCGCCGAGGCTTCCGCCCCATCGGTCAGGTCGGCTGGTCGCCTGTTGCCAGGCGCCTGTACGAGTCGTACCGGTCCTCCGAAACCGCCCCGGTCTCGACGGCGGCGCGCAGCCCGCAGCGGGGTTCGTGGAGATGGGTGCAGTCATTGAAGGCGCAGGCACCGAGGTGGGGGCGAAACTCAGGGAAGCACCACGCCAGCTCGGTGGACGGGATCTGGAACAGGCCGAGCTCGCGGATGCCGGGCGTGTCGGCCACGTAGCCGCGCTCGGTTCCTTCCAGCAGGAGGAGCTCCGCATGAGTGGTGGTGTGCTTTCCCTTGCCTTCCTCGACCTCGGAGACCTCCCCGGTCGCGAGCCTGAGGCCCGGCTGGAGCGCGTTCAGCAGGGTCGACTTCCCCACGCCCGAGGGCCCGGTGACGATCGAGAGCCGACCCGCCAGCCGGCCGCGCAGTGCCTCGAGACCGATGCCGGCCTTGGCGGCGGCGTAGACGACCTCGTAGCCGATGGACTCGTAGGGCCCGAAGAGCCTCCGCGCGCCCTCCTCGCCGACCAGGTCGACCTTGTTGGCCACGATGAGCACCGGCACCTCGTTGTACTCGGCCACGACGAGGAAGCGGTCGATGAGCCGCGGGTTCGGCGGCGGACGGTCGCAGGCGAAGACGACGGCCACAAGGTCCGGGTTGGCGACGATCACGTCCTCTCGCCACGAGCCGCGCGGGCCGGGCTGGCGTCGGCTGAAGCGACGTTCGCGCGGCTCGATGGCGTCGATCGCCCCGGTCCCGTCCGGCAGGCGCTCGACGCGGACGCGGTCACCGATGACGGCCAGGTCCGAGCTCTGCCGCTCGCGCTTCACGCGGCCGCGCAGGCGCGCCTCCACGAGGTCGCCCTCATCGGTCGCGACGGTGTAGAAGCCGGAGCGCGCGCGCAGGACGAGGCCGCTCGTCGTCGTCACCCGAGGGCGCCCACCGTCATGCCGTAGATCGTGTCGTCCCGCCGCAGGATCTGGGGCCCGCGCGCCATGCGGCCGTCCCAGGGCTCGACCTCGACCCCGAGCCCGCGCAGCCACTCGGCCCCGGCGCGGTTCCCCGGCGGCAGGTTAAGGCGCCACTCGTCCACGCCCGGCACCGCCTCGAACGCATTCCAGAGGAGCGTCTGCGCCACCGACGGGGCATCGGCCACCATCGGCCCGATGCGCGGGCCATCGACGCGCACGCAGCCGTACCCGACCATCTCTCCCGCGCGTTCGGCCACCAGGAAGGGAGAGGCCGCCTCGGCGAGCAGCAGCCGGAGGAGAAACCCGCGGTCGCCGCCGAAGCGCGGGCGGTCGTACGCGGCCAGTGCATCCAGGTCGCCTGTGCCGGCGCGACGGATCGCGACCGACTCGTCCGGCTCGAGCCCGATGTCGCGCCCGATGCGGCCGACCGAGCTGTCTCCGATCGTCTCGAACCCATGCCGTTCGTACAGCGGCCGGCCCTCCGACGTCGCGTTGAGCTCGAGGCGGCTGCATCCCCGCTCGCGTGCCAGGAAGTCGATGATCGCCTCCAGGACCGCCGATCCCACGCCACGTCGACGGTGGTCCTCGGCCACCACCATGTTGCCGACCACGCCGAGGGCGTCGTATGCGATGCCCGAGCCGACGCCCACGATGCGGTCGAGGGCGTCGGCCACCACGACGCAGCGCGCCTCCGTGGGCTCGAGGACCGCGCGCAGCGCCCAGTCGTGCACGGTCCAGCCCACGGCCTCACGCAGCGCACCGATAACCGGGAGGTCGGCATCGGTCGCCGAGCGCATGCGGAGGTCGTGCGGGAGCGGCATCGCGGCGAGTCTAGAAGGAGGCGGGCGATCCCGCGTCGCCGGGCGAACACCTTGACCCTGGCTGGTGTCCTGTACCTGAAGGCCAAGGAGGGAGAAGCGCTGGACATCGTCGGCCGAGCCCAGGCCCGCGACCGGGAGGCATACGAGATGCTCGTGGAGCAACACGCGTCCGAGACCTATCGGCTCGCCGCCGCCATCGTGGGACCGGCGGACGCCGCCGACGTTACGCAGGAGGCGTTCGTGGTCGCCTGGCAGCAGCTTCCGCGCCTGCATGATCCCAACGCGTTTGCGCCATGGCTGCGCCGCATCTGCGTCAACCGCTCGCGGAACTGGCTGCGGAGCCGGAAGCGGCGCCCGCAGGCCGTGCTCGACATCGGCGACGAGGTGTTTGCGGGCGGCCGGGCCGACTCCGGCGCGGACTTCCGTCGAGCGGTGGAGGCCAGGGCGGTCCTCGAGCCGGCCTTCGAATCGCTCACGCCCGACCAGCGTTCCGTGCTGGCATTGCACTACAGCATGGGCTTCTCGATTGCCGATGCCGCCGGTGCGCTCGGGATCCCCGTGGGAACGGCGAAGTCGCGGCTGAGCGCCGGCCTCGCCGCCCTCCGGAAGGCGATCGAGAACCCGCTGCGCGACGTCGAGACCGATGACGTCGGGACGGAGGCAACCTCGTGAACGAAGCCCAGGTCGTCGAGTACCTCCGCTCCCGTGGACAAGCGGAGCCGCCGCCGGATCTCACGCGGTCTGTCATGTCCGCGGTCGGGGCGGCCCCGGCACCACGCTCGTGGTTCAGCGCGTACCTGCCGGCCGTGGCGGTGGCCGGCGCCGTGGCGATCGTCGCCGTCGTGGCGATCCTGCTCGGCCAGGGCGACAACGTCGGGCCCGCGCCGACGCCGTCGGCCAAGCCGGCATCGGTCGAAGAGCTTCAGGCGGCCGTGCGCGAGGCCGTCGACCGCCTGCGCGAATCGCCGGGCGTCGAGGGGGTCGGCACCGCGCAGGTCTTCGGCGAGCTCGGCAGTGCCACGTGGTTCAGCTGGCGACCGGGCGGTGACCAGGTCGTGATCAACCGAAGCGACGTCGACGTCACCCAGACCGGGTGGTGGCTCGATCGAGAGGGCGGGCCACCCGCACGTGGCGAGAACGTGACGACCGTCATCCAGGTGCTTGCCGGCGACGCCTACTACCGGGCGGCGGGCGAGGTCGGCGGTGAGCAAGGATGGACCGTCGAGGACCGATCGACCGCGCCCGCCGTGCTCGCGATCCCGTTCCCGGCGGTCCTGGACGGCCGAATCGATCCGTGGCAGGACTCATCGACCTCGACCGACGACGGCGAGGCATCGGTTCGGCACTTCGCCGATGGCGGCGCGGTGTGGACGCTCACGATGCCGTTCCGGTCCGGGTCCTCGGTCGAGGAGTTCGACATCGGTCCCGATGGCGCGCTTCGGGCGATCTCGCGAGAGCTCGTCGACGTCGAGCCGAGCCTCGAGGACGCACCGCTCTTCACATCTGGATCCGTCGAGCTGACCGCCCTGGCAGACGCCGACCCGATCCTGCCGCCGGACGTCGACGGCCAGCCTGATCCGGCCGACTTCGGTCTGCCAGCGGACTTCCCGCTGGCGACGAGCAACCCGGAAACAACGATCGACTATCGCGCCTACGTCGCGGACGCCCTCGACGCGTTGGAGACGTACCACTGGAACAGCGCGAACATCGACTGGGCGGCTGCCCGATCTGCGGCGCTCGACGGCCTGCCGGAGGCCCCGGACGCCGCCCAGGCGCACCAGCGCATCCGCGACGCGATTCAGACATTCGACTCATTCGGCACCGTCTTCGTGAGGCCCCAGGACGTGCCGCCCGACGGGATCGGTCCCGGCGACCCCCCGGACGACCTTCCGGTGGGAGAACGGATCGGGTCCGCGGGATATATCTCCATTCCGTCGTTTACCGCCCCTGGCGCGGTGCCCTGGCGGGAATACCTGGCGCTCGCTCGCGCCGAGATGGAGGCGGCCGAAGCGGCGAGCCCGGCGTGTGGCTGGATCGTCGACCTGCGGGATCACGCCAGTGGGTCGTGGGGCCCATCGATCCTGGCGCTCGCCGGCCTCATCGGCGAGGGACGTGCGATCACGTTCAGCGCCGGGTTCGGCGAGTGGGCCCTGGTGGTCGACGCGGACGGCGCGGTGTCGGTGGCAGAGGCCGACGAGCTCGATGACCCTGTCGACTCCCCGTACATCCACGGAGCTCTCGAGGGCGACCAGAACGAGGGGATCGCCGAGGTCATCGCGGACGAGCCGCCATACCGGCCGTCCGTCACCGGTTCGCCGGTTGCCGTGCTCGTCGGAAGCGGCACGGTACGCGGCGGTGAGCAGACCCTGGTCGCGTTCCTCGGACGGCCCGACACCCGCGTCTTTGGCGCGCCGACTGGCGGGTCGCCGGTCGTCGAACAGCACCTCCCGATGGTCGATGGGGCCGTGCTCCGCGTGCCGATTTGGGTCCCGGTCGACCGGGATGGCACCCGTTACACCGAGAACATCTTCCCGGACGAAGTCATCGGGGACACTCGCGCGGGCGGCAGCGATGCCATTCTCGATGCGGCGGTCGCGTGGCTTGAGGGCCAGTCGGGCTGCTCCTGATCCCTGTTGGCTGCGACTAGCATGAGGTCGTGGCTGAGCGGACCGATGCGATCGACGTGCTGCTCGTTGGCGGCGGCGTGGCCTCGGTGCGGTGCGCGCGAACGCTGCGCAGGGAGGGCTTCGACGGGCGAATCGTGCTCGTCGGCGAGGAGCAGACGCCGCCCTACAACCGCCCGCCGCTGAGCAAGGAGCTGCTCCGCAACGAGCTGCCGGACGACCTCGTCCTGGCCGAGCCGGAGCGCTGGTACGAGCGACGCGGCATCACGCTCCTGACCGGGCGGCGCGTGGTCCGCCTCGATTCCGACGCGCAGATGGCGACGCTCGATGACGGCCGCCGGCTGGGTTTCGAGCGATGCCTGCTGGCGACCGGTGCCGAGCCACGGGCGCTCCGGGTTCCCGGTGGCGACAACGCCATGCTGCTGCGGACCCTGGCTGATGCGCGTCGCCTGCGCACGGCTGCCACGGCCGCCGAGCCGGGCGCGCCGGTCGCCGTCATCGGCGGCGGGTTCATCGGTCTCGAGGTCGCGTCGTCGATGGCGACGCTCGGGATGCGCCCGACGGTCATCGAGCTGGCGGATCGGTTGTGGTCCGGCTCGCTCGGCACCCTGCTCTCGGATTGGGCGGTCGAGCGGCTCGACGTGGCCGGCGTCAGGGTGCATCTCGGCGCGGCGGTGTCGCGCGTGGAACAGGACGCGGCGTGGATCGGCGACGAGCGGCTGGAGGCGGCGTTCGTCGTGGCCGGGATCGGCGTGCGCCCACGCCAGGCGTTGGGCGCTGAGGCCGGCCTCGAGGTGGGCGACGGCGTCGTGACCGACGCCGGCCAGCGGACGAGCCACCCGGCGGTGTGGGCGGCCGGCGATGTCGCGCGCCGGGACACCCGGCGGATCGAGCATTGGCACGCCGCACGGGAGGGCGGTGAGCGGGCAGCGCGCTCCATGCTCGGCCTCGAGATCGGTCCCGACCCGGCACCTTGGGTCTTTTCCGAGGTGGCCGGCCACTCCATCGACGTCATCGGCGCCGTGGATCCGTGGCGCGAAGAGCGCTGGGTCCGGGAGGGCGTCGTCGCCCACCTCGATGGCCCCCGACTCATCGGCCTGGCGATCATCGATGCTGCGATGCCGGTCGAGCGCGCGCGCGAGCTGGTGTCGGTCGGTGATGCCGCCGCCCTGGCCGGAGCACTCCAGGCGGCCCCATGACGCTCTCGACGCGGTTGACCGTCTGACGTGGCTGGGGGACAATGACGGCAACACCGACCATTTCAGTCGGGATTCGCCCCGGAACCGCTACTCGGGGGCAGTCCCGATGCCAGGACCGAGGAGCGCATGGCCCTTCCGAACCCCGCCCTGACCCAGATCCCCGACAGCTACAAGTATGGCTGGAACGATCCGGAGCAGCCCCGCACC
>Ga0299907_10002333_pt1 | contig 11609 bp, 7 predicted proteins | sample RVTome_16_FD_198680 | JGI IMG/M metagenome (GOLD analysis project Ga0299907, IMG submission 198680) | Soil microbial communities from uranium-contaminated site in the Upper Colorado River Basin, Wyoming, United States - RVT152D67 (version 2) ...
CGTGATGAGGAAGCAGGTGTTCGAGGGACAGGGCGTCCGGGCGGGGGAGAACCTGCTCATGATCGCCGCGACGGATCCCGTGTGGGTCGAGGCGGCGGTCTACGAGCAAGACCTCCCGTTCGTGCGAACGGGTCTGCCCGTCGAGGTCGCCGTGGAGGGGCTTCCGGGCGAGCCGCTGCGGGGACGCGTCGCGTTCGTGTATCCCGCGCTCCGGGAGCAGACCCGCACGGTGGTGGCCCGGGTCGAGGTCGCCAACCCTGGCGGTCGGCTGCGGCCGGGCATGTACGCGACGGTGCGGGTCGAGAACCGGACCGGGCCCGTCCTCTCGGTCCCGGCGTCCGCGATCCTCTACACCGGGACGCGTGGCATCGCGTTCATGGACATGGGCGAGAACCGGCTCATGCCCATGGTCGTCCGCACCGGGAGGACCGGCGATGAGCGCGTCGAGATCCTCTCCGGTCTCTCCGAGGGCGACCGCGTCGCCACGTCGGCCCAGTTCCTCCTCGACTCCGAGTCGAACCTCATGGAGGCCATGCAGGCGATGATGGCCCAGTTGGGGAGCGCCGGGATGGAGGGCGCGGAGATGGAGGGGATGGAGGGAATGGAAGGCATGGACATGGACAGCGTGGACGCAATGGACATGGACAGCGCGGACGTCGGCGGGGCCCGTGATTCCTCCGCGGCCCGGGACACGTCCGGCGGCCGTGGGAGGCGCTGATGCTCGAGCGGATCATCGCGTGGTCGGTCGACAACCGGAAGATCATGCTCGTCCTCGCGATCGTGGTCGCCGGGGCCGGAGGGTGGGCCGTGGCGCACACGCCCGTCGACGCGATCCCCGACCTGTCCGACGTCCAGGTCATCGTGTTCACCGAGATGCGCGGCCAGGCCCCCCAGATCGTCGAGGACCAGGTCACCTATCCGATCTCGACCGCGATGCTCGCCGTCCCGAAGGCGCGAACGGTCAGGGGCATCAGCCAGTTCGGGCTCTCGTTCGTGTACGTGATCTTCGAGGACGACACCGATCTCTACTGGGCCCGGAGCCGTGTGCTCGAGGCGCTGAGCACGATCCGCGGCAACCTGCCCGAGAGCGTCCAGCCGCAGCTCGGCCCCGACGCGACGGGGGTGGGATGGGTGTTCCAGTACTACCTCGAGGGCGACGACTACGACCTCGCCGAGCTGCGCTCGATCCAGGACTGGTACCTCCGCTACGAGGTCGAATCGGTGCCGGGCGTGTCGGAGGTCGCCACCCTGGGCGGGTTCGAGAAGCAGTACCAGGTGCTGCTCGACCCCGACCGGTTGCGCGGCTACGGGATCCCGCTGTCGGGCGTGCTCCTGGCCGTCTCGGCCTCCTCGTCCGAGCGCGGCGGCCGGGTGCTCGAGCTGGCCGGGACCGAGTACATGGTGCGTGGCTACGGGTACGTCGCCGACCTCGACGACCTCGCCGAGGTCGTGGTGGGGACGGATGGCCGGGGTACGCCGATCCGTGTCCGGGACGTGGGTCGGGTGCGGCTCGGCCCGGAGATCCGGCGCGGGATCGCGGACCTCGACGGACGGAAGGAGGTCGTGTCCGGGATCGTCGTCATGCGGTTCGGCGACAACCCGCTCGCGGTCATCGAGCGCGTGAAGTCGCGGCTGGAGGAGGCGGCCGCCGGGCTGCCGCCCGGCGTGGAGGTGCGGGTGGCGTACGACCGCTCGGGCCTCATCCACCGGGCGATCGACATGCTGGAGGAGAAGCTCCTCGAAGAGTCGCTGATCGTGGCGCTGGTCACGGGCCTCTTCCTGTTCCACGCACGGTCTGCGCTGGTGGCGATCCTCACCATCCCCCTGGGTCTGGCCCTCGCGTTCCTGGTCATGCGCTGGGTGGGGATCACTGCCAACATCATGAGCCTGTCGGGGATCGCGATCGCGATCGGGGCCATGGTGGACGCGGCCATCGTGATGGTCGAGAACATGCACCGTCACCTCGAGCGACCCGAGAGCGCGGAGCGCAGCCGGTGGGAGGTGGCGGTCGAGTCGGCCCGGGAGGTCGGACCGGCGCTCTTCTTCTCGCTCCTCATCATCACGCTCTCGTTCCTCCCGGTGTTCGCGCTCCAGGCGCAGGAAGGGCGGCTCTTCAAGCCGCTCGCGTTCACCAAGACGTTCGCGATGGCCGCGGCGGCGCTCCTTTCCATCACGGTCGTCCCCGTCCTCATGGGGCTCTTCATCCGCGGCCGGATCCCGCACGAGGAACGGAACCCCATCAACCGCTGGATGAAGGCGGCCTACATGCCCCTCCTGCGCTTCACCCTTCGACGGCGGAGCTGGGTCCTGGCCGGGGCGGTCGCGGTGCTGGTCCTCACGCTGTTCCCCGCGACCCGCATCGGTTCGGAGTTCATGCCGCCGCTGAACGAGGGCTCGGTGATGGACATGCCTTCGCTCCTGCCCGGCATGGGGACGGGGATGGCGAAGCGGGTGCTCCAGAGCCGGGATTCCATCATGGCCTCGATCCCGGAGGTCGAGCTCGTGATCGGGAAGGTGGGACGCGCACGCACGGCGACCGACGCGGCCCCCATGTCGATGTACGAGTCGATCGCCATCCTCCGTCCCCGCGAGGAATGGCGCGCGGGGATGGACTACGAGGACATCGTCGCCGAGTTCGACCGTGAGGTGCGGACGCCCGGGGTGGCGAACATGTGGTCCATGCCGATCAAGAACCGGCTCGACATGCTCGCCACGGGCATCAAGACGCCGGTCGGGATCAAGGTCTTCGGCCCCGATCTGGCGACGATCGAGGAGATCGGTACGCGGATCGAGGGTCTCCTGCCCGGCGTGCCCGGCGCCGGCTCGATATACGCGGAGCGGACGCTCGGCGGCCGATACCTGGAGGTCGTGCCCGACCGGGCCGCTGCGGCGCGGTACGGGCTCAACATGGAGGACGTCCAGACCCTCGCCATGACGGCGATCGGCGGCATGAACGTCGCGACCTCGATCGAGGGGCGGGAGCGCTACTCGATCCACGTGCGCTACGCGCCCGAGCTCCGGAACGACCTGCCGCGCATGCGGTCCGTGCTCCTGCCCGTGATCGGAGGCTCGGCCCAGATCCCGCTGGGAGAGCTGGCCGAGGTCCGCTTCGCGGCGGGGCCTCCGATGATCAAGAGCGAGAACGGCAAGCTCAACGGCATCGTGTACGTCGACGTGCGAGGCCGGGACATCGGCTCGTTCGTGGACGAGGCGAAGGTCCTCCTCGAGCGCGAGCTGGAGCTGCCGCCCGGCTACCGCATCGAATGGTCCGGCCAGTACGAGTACATGCAGCGCGTCCGGGAGCGGCTGAACGTCGTCGTGCCCGTGACGCTCCTCATCATCTTCTTCCTCCTCTACCTCAACTTCCGAAGCGCCACGGAGAGCCTGATCGTCATGCTGTCGCTGCCCTTCGCGGCCGTGGGGGGCGTGTGGCTCATGTGGATCCTCGGGTACGAGATGAGCGTCGCGGTGGCCGTGGGGTTCATCGCGCTGGCGGGCGTGGCCGCGGAGATCGGGGTCGTGATGCTCGTCTACCTGGACCACGCCCACGACACGCTGCGCTCGTCGGGCCACGTCGTGGACGCGACCTCGGTCCGCGCGGCCGTAGAGGCGGGGGCCGGGCTGCGTCTGCGCCCCGTGATGATGACCGTCGCCGCCATCACGCTGGGTCTCGTTCCGATCATGTGGGGGCACGGGACGGGCTCGGAGATCATGCAGCGGATCGCGGCTCCCATGATCGGTGGTATGGTGTCGGCCACGGTGCTGGCCCTCCTCGTGGTGCCGGTGGTGTACTCGTTGTGGCGCGAGCGGCAGGCGAGTCGCCGGGCCAGACGGGTGGTCGCGGGTTAGGCTGGCCCGATCCTCAGAACCAGCGCCACAGCCAGCGTTTCTCGAACAGCACCTTTCCGACATGCCACAGGCGGCCGGGTGCGTGGAGCGCGATCCGCGGCGTCGGCTCGGCGTAGAAGTCGCCGCTTCCGAACCCGGCCTTGCCGTCGCCGGTCTCGATGAAGCAGCCGCCGTGGCCGTCGAAGCGGGCGGGACGGCCCTTGCCCTCGATGGCCAGCGCGATGTTCCGCGCCACCGTCCCGGCCTGCCCGTGGGCGAACACCCCGGCCTTCGGGAGTGGCTTGCCGAGCGCGAGCGGGATCGCGGTCACGTCCCCGATGGCGAACACCCCGGGGAACGACGTTTCGAGCGTATGCCGGTCCACCGGCACCCAACCGTCGGCACCGGTCATGTCCGCCGCCGCGACGACGCGCGGCGCACGATGCGGCGGGACGTAGGCCAGCAGGTCGTACTCCGCATGCGCTCCGTTGGCGAAGGAGATACGCCGCGCGACGGGGTCGACCGCCGTGACCTGGTGTTCCGGGTGGAACCCGATCCCCTTCCCCTCCACCAACGCGCGCACGGCCGCGGATACCTGCGGCCCGGCGACTCCCATCGGACCGGGCTCGGCCGCGAACAGGTCGACGTGGACCCGATCCCGAATCCCGCGCTTCCGGCACTCGGCCTCGAGAAGCATGACCGCCTCGTACGGCGCCGCCGGACACTTGTAGGCCGGCGCCGCCGTCAGGACTACCAGCCTTCCCGAGCCGAACTTCGCGAACGCGTCCCGCAGGCCCTCGGCGCCGGACAGCGCGTAGAGATCGTGGCCGGCCTCCGTGAGGCCCGGGATCGACCCGGGGGCCAGGTCGGCCCCCAGGGAGACCACCACGTAGTCCCCCTCGAACGTCCGGCCGTCCACGATGACGCGCCGGTCGTGGGGCTCGATCGCCTCGATCTCGCCCCTGAGCACCTCGATCCCCTTCCTCTGCAACCGCTCGAGCGGTCGGGAGATCTTCGCGGCCTCCCGGCGTCCCGTCATGAGCCACAGGAGGGAGGGCGAGAAGACATGGTCCGCCTCGCGATCGATCAGCACCACGCGATGACGTGGTCCCAATCTCCGGCGGAGTTCTACGGCGCTGACGAGGCCGCCCACGCCGCCACCGAGGACGAGAAGGGTCCTGTCGCTCATGCCGTCCGTCCTTTCCGCTTCGGCTCTCCGGTCCGTGCGCGCTGGCGCGTTCAGAACACGAGTACCCGCTCGGCCCAACGGACCCAGTCCGCCATCTGGTCCATGGTGCTCCGAACGGCGCCATCCACGAGCTCCGTATCCTTCAGCCCGCGGGCGTCCATACACGTGCCGCAGACGCCCACCTCCGCACCGCGACCGAGCAGGAGGCGCAGGAACCGCTCGATGCTGTAGTAGCCGCTGGGGACGCTCTGCCCGCTCCTGGCGCAGGCGGCCGCATCGCCCACGAGAAAGACGCGAACCGCCTGCCCCTCCGCCTTGACGAGCGCGGCCGCCAGACGCAGGCCGTTGTAGCTCCGCTCGGTCCCGTACGGGCCGTCGTTCAGAATCAGCAGTGTCTTGTTCATCAGCTGGTCTATCCGGTTTCTCCCACGATCTCGAACCCTCGGTCGCGCCACTCGTGGACGCCGTCCTCGAGGCGCGTCGCTTCGAACCCGAGGCTGCGGAGCGTTTCGACGGCCTCGATCGCGAGAACGCAGTATGGCCCGCGACAGTAGGCGACGATGTCCCGCCCCCGCGGCAGCTCGCTCACCCGTCGTTCGAGCTCGGCGAGCGGAACGGAGATCGCCCCGGGGATGTGCCCGGCCCTGTACTCTTCCTCCGGGCGCACGTCCAGAAGCGTCACCTCTCCCCGGAGAAGCCGGTCGATCAACGCGGCCCGGTCCACGGCTTCCATCACGCCGCGCGACTCCAGGAACAGCCGCGTCACGCTCTCGACCTCCGCGAGCCGTGCCTCCGCCAGGCTCCGGAGGGACGCGAAGAAGCCGTGCACCTCGTCGTCGGCGAGACGGTAGGTGACGAACAGGCCCTCCCTCTCCGCCTCCACGAGGCGGGCCGCACGCAGGACCTGGAGATGGCGTGACGTGTTGGCGACGCTCTGGCTGGCGCGATCGGCCAGGACCTCGACCGTCCGCGGTCCCTGACCCAGCAGCTCCAGGAGCTCGAGCCGTCGGGGGCTCGACACCGCCTTCCCGATACGGGCGAACTGTTCGTAGATGGCGTCCTTGAAGCGGCGATTCTCGTTCATCGGGCTGGGTCTCCGGCTGCGATCCGCTGCAATCTTCATGTATTCAATTGAATACTTGAATATAGTAGCAGTGGGGACCGGAGGTGTCAAGATCCGCCGGCTTCCCTGTACGACTCCTGCCGGGACGGGCTCGGGCCGTTCGACGTGGGCCTCGGGATCCCGCTATTCCGATAGTTTCACCGGTGACAGGTGACCCCGAAGACCACGTGGGGAGCGCGGAGGAGCCGAGATGCCCCAGGGAATGACGGATGGAATGATGGGTGGCGGGTGGCTGTGGATGGTCGCGATCTCGGTGTTCTGGATCCTGATCCTCGCCCTGCTCGTCCTCGCCATCGTCTGGCTGTGGCAACAGATCCGGAAGGACGGTGGGGCGCGCGGGGGACCACCCGGCCCCTGAAGCCGGGACAAAGGTCGATGCTCAGCCCGCGCGTCCGAGGAGTCGCGCGTTGATCGCGACCACCACGGTCGACAGCGACATGAGGGCGGCCCCCACAGCGGGCGACAGGAGGATTCCCGCCCCGTACAGGACCCCGGCGGCGAGCGGGATGGCGACGACGTTGTAGCCCGTGGCCCACCACAGGTTCTGGACCATCTTCCCATACGTGGCGCGGGAGAGCTCGATCAGCGAGGCGACATCCCGCGGATCCGAGCGCACGAGCACGATATCGGCGCTCTCGATGGCCACGTCCGTGCCCGCCCCGATCGCGATGCCCACGTCCGCCTGGACGAGCGCCGGCGCATCGTTGACGCCGTCGCCCACCATGGCCACGCGGAGCCCGCGGCGCTTCACCTCCTCGATCTTCGCCGCCTTCCGGTCGGGGAGGACCTCGGCGAAGTAGTCCTCGAGCTCGAGCTCCCCCGCCACCCAGCGGGCCACGGCCTCGGCATCGCCGGTCAGCATCATCGGTGCGACCCCCATGTCGCGGAGCCGGCTCAGCGCCTCGCGCGACTCCTCCCGGATCACGTCGGCGAGGGCGATCGCCCCCACCACCCCGTCACCGGCGAGAACGTAGACGACCGTCTTCCCCTGGTCGGCCGCGGCGCGCACGGCGTCATCGTCGACGGCCATCTCCCGCTCACGCAGGTATCCCGGGCTCACGACCTTGACCTCCCGGCCGTCCACGGTCGCTGCGGCCCCCTTTCCGGGAATCGCGTGGAAGTCGCGCGCGGCGGGCAGCTCGAGATCCCTCGCCCGGGCCGCGTCCACGATCCCGGCCGCGATGGGGTGCTCCGAGCTGCCCTCGAGCGCCCCGGCCAGACGCAGGATCTCATCTTCGTCCACCTCGTCGAGGGCGAACACGTCGGTGACCCCGAACCGTCCCTCCGTCAGGGTCCCCGTCTTGTCGAACACGATGGCGTCCAGGTCTCGGGCCCGCTCGAAGGCGGAGCGGTCGCGGATGAGGAGCCCCTGACGGGCCGAGAGCGCCGTGGACACCGCCACCACGAGCGGGATCGCCAGCCCGAGCGCGTGAGGGCAGGTGATGACCATGACCGTCACGGTGCGCGAGAGCGCGAACGAGAACGTCTCGTCGCTGGCCAGGAGCCACGCGCCCATCGTCAGGGCGCCGGCCGAGATCGCGATGATCGTGAGCCAGAGCGCCGCCCGGTCGGCCAGGTCCTGGGTGCGCGAGCGGGATTCCTGCGCCCGGCGGACCATCTCGATGACCTGCGAGAGGTACGTCCCGGCGCCCGTCTTCGACACCTCGACCGTGACCGCCGACTCGCCGTTCACCGAGCCGCCGATGAGCTCGTCGCCCTCCCCCTTCTCGATCGGCTTGCTCTCGCCGGTGAGGGCCGCCTGGTTGACGGTCGTCCGCCCCTCCACGATGCGGCCGTCCACCGGCACCTTCTCGCCCGGCTTCACCAGGACCCGGTCGCCGGGCTCGAGCTCCTCGATCGAGACGTCCTCCGTCGACCCGTCCTCGCTCACCAGGTGCGCCTCGGCCGGCATGAGCTCGACCAGCTTCTCGAGCGCCCGCGAGGCGCCCATCACCGACCGCATCTCGATCCAGTGGCCCAGCAGCATCACGGCGATCAGCGTCGCCAGCTCCCAGAAGAAGACCTCGCCGGGGACCCCGAGCACGACGGCGGCCGAGTAGACGTACGCGACCGTGATCGCGAGGCCGATCAGCGTCATCATCCCGGGCCGCCGGTCCGCCAGCTCGTCGAGGAGGCCCTTCAGGAACGGCCACCCGCCGTAGAAGTACACGACGCTCGCGAGCGCGAGCTGCACGTAGGAGTCGCCCGGGAACGCCAGGGTCTCCTCGAGACCGAGCGCGCCCTGGATCAGGGGCGCGAGCGCGAGGATGGGGAAGGTGAGCGCGAGCGTCACCCAGAAGCGGCGCCGGAAGTCGGCCACCATGTGCGCGTGGTGGTCGTGGTGACCCCCGGAATGGGTCTGATCCCCACCGGCAGGCTGTCCGTGGCTCGTGTCCGTCGAGCGAGCCGAATGATCGTGTTGGGGTTCGGTCGCGCGGTCCCTCTCGCCGTTCAACACGTCGCTCCATCTCCGCCGGCTAGCGGATCTCGAACGTGAGCGTCGCCCAGTTCGACTCGTAGTCCACCTCGGCCTCGGCGGTCGTCTCCACCATGTGGATCGTCCGAACGAACCATTTGCCGGCGCCGCTCAGCGGGATGGTCGCGACCCCCTGCCCGTTCGTCCGCGTGGTCACCGCTGCGGTGTGCTGGTGCTCCTCGCGGTCCGCATGCCCGTGGTGACCCTCATAGCTCGCGTACACGAGCTGGTTCGCCACGGGCTCGCCATCGCGCAGCAGGCGGACCTCGAGCTCATCGCCCAAGCCGAGCGCGTAGGGGTTCTGGAGCGGAACGAACTCGATCGGGTACTCCAGCGCCACGGAGAACTCGTCGCTCCGGACGTCCCCGACCTGGACGAGCGCCTTCACGTGCTTGCTGTATCGTTCGGTGGCCTCCTGATCGACCTTGCCGCTCGACCTGCGTTCTTCCAGGACATCCAGCACCCCGTCGTGCTCGAGGTAGTCGTTGAAATCCTCGGCCGTGAGCGTGAACACCGTGGGATTCGTCGACACCCCGATCACGTAGGTTCCGGGCGCGCCGGTCTCGAACGTGAGAAGGGCGGTGTCGACGCTGTCCGCGCTCCAGTGATGCGCCGCGGTGTCGCGCCACGCCGCCGCCGGTGGGTGTACGACGCCGTCCGGTCCGACGACGCTCACGTCCGCCAGTCGTTCGCGCGCGATCGCGTTCTCGCTCTCCTCGAACGTGCCGTTGATGAGCGAGACCGTGGCGGAGGAGTTCGGCTCCAGATAGAAGCTTTCGAGCTTGAGGAACATGTCGTGCGCGAGCGCCGACGCGACCGCGGCGAGAGAGAGACCGCCTGTCACGGCGAGGATTCTGGCATGCGGCTTCTTCATGTGTGATCTCCTTGGGGTGGTGGTGATGATGCGATCGGGGACGGCTCGGGTGCGAGCGAGCCGGGGGTGCCGAGCTCGCCGTGGCGCAGGAACAGGGCTGGGACGACCACCATGTTGAGCGCCGTCGAGGTCAGGAGCCCGCCGAGGACCACCACGGCGAGCGGGGCCTGGATCTCCTTCCCCGGCTCTCCCATCCCGAGAGCGAGCGGGATGAGCGCGAGGCCCGCGGTGAGCGCCGTCATCAGGATGGGGCTCAGCCTCTCCATGGAGCCGCGCCGGATCGCCTCGTCGCGCGGTACGCCCTCCGCGGCGAGATCCTGGTAGCGGCTCACGAGCAGGATCCCGTTCCTGACCGCGATCCCGAACAGCGTGATGAAGCCGACCAGGGTGGCGACGTTCACCGTGCCGCCGATGAGGAGCACCGCGAACACGCCGCCCGCGAGCGCGAGCGGCAGGTTCACCATCAGGAGCGTCGCGGTGCGCAAGCTCCCGAACTCCTGGAACATGATGAGGAAGATCGCGGCGATCGAGAACAGCGACAGGATCGTGATGCGCCGCGTCGCCTCACGTCCGCTCTCGAACTGGCCGCCGTACTCCACGTAGTAGCCCTGCGGCATCTCCACGTCCGAGGCGACGCGGTCGATGAGCTGCTCGACCGCGCTCCCCACGTCGCGTCCGGCCACGTTCGCGCTCACCACGATCTTTCGCTGCACGTTCTGGCGGCTGATCGTGTTGGGCCCGCGCGCCGACGTCACGGTGGCGAGCTCGGACAGCGGCACGGCCGGACCCGCGGGCGTCGACACGAGGGCGCCGCCCACCGCGGCAGCATCGGCGCGGTGGGCATCGCCGTAACGCACGACGAGGTCGAAGGTCCGCTGTCCCTCGCGGATCAGCGACACTTCCTCTCCCTGGAACGCGACGTCCACCGCCTCGCCGAGCGCGGCGGGCGTCACGCCGTAGCGGGCCATCGCCCGGCGATCGGCGCGGACCTGGAGCTGCGGTACGTCGGCCTGCTGCTCGACCGAGATGTCCACCAGCCCCTCGACCGTTCCCGCGACGGTCTCGATCTCGGCGGCGATCTCCCGCAGGCGCTGGAGCTCGGGTCCGAACAGGTTCACGGCGATCGCGGCGCGCGTCCCGGACAGCATGTGGTCGATCCGGTGTCCGATCGGCTGCCCCACGGTGATCGACGTCCCGGGGACGCCGGCGACGTCCGCGCGGACTCCGGCCATCACCTCCTCGAGGTCGTGCTCGCTCAGGTCGAGCCGCGCGTCGATCTCCGATGCGTTGGCGCCCTGTGCGTGCTCGTCGAGCTCCGCGCGGCCCGTCCGGCGCGCGGTCGACACGACCGCGGGGTGCGCCAGGAGCTGCCGCTCCACCCGGGCGCCGATCGCGTCGGACTCGTCCAGCGACGTCCCGGGCAGGGTGACCACGGAGATCGTGAGCGTGCCCTCCTGGAACTCGGGCAGGAACCCGCTGCCCAGCGTCGGGATCACGGCCAGCGTCGCGAGGAACAGCGCTCCCGCGGCGGCCAGCACGAACCTCGAGCGGGCGAGCACCCAGTCGATGGTCGCGGCATACCCGCGGCCCAACCGATCCAGCAGCCAGGGCTCGCGCTCGCGCTGGACGAAGGACGCCCCGGGAAGCAGCAGATGGCACAGGGCGGGCGTCACCGTGACGGCGACGAGGAGCGACGACAGGATGCTCACGACGTACGCCAGCCCGAGAGGTCGCAGCATGCGGCCCTCGACCCCCGACAGGAAGAACAGGGGCACGAACACGATGGTGATGATGAGCGTCGCGTTCAGGATCGGGGCGCGGATCTCACGTGCGGCGCGATAGATCACGGGAAGCGACGACTCGCGCCCGGCTTCGGGGCCGACCGCGTTCTCGCGCAGGCGCCGGTACACGTTCTCGACGAAGATGATCGCGTCGTCCACCAGAGCTCCGATCGCGATCGCCATCCCCCCGAGCGTCATCGTGTTGATCGTCCCGCCGAGGAGGCGGAGCGCGATCACGGCGACCGCGAGCGACAGGGGGATGGCGAGCACGGAGATCGCCGTCGTGCGCAGGTTCCACAGGAAGAGGAACAGGATCACGATGACGAGGATGGCTCCGT
>Ga0299907_10002334_pt1 | contig 11608 bp, 7 predicted proteins | sample RVTome_16_FD_198680 | JGI IMG/M metagenome (GOLD analysis project Ga0299907, IMG submission 198680) | Soil microbial communities from uranium-contaminated site in the Upper Colorado River Basin, Wyoming, United States - RVT152D67 (version 2) ...
TGTGGCGTGAGGGCGTCGGGTGTCGGATGCCCGCCGACGATGCTGGTGCCGCGTCCGTAGACGGAGTAGAACGTGGCACCGCTGCGCGCGGCAATCGCCGCGATGGTCTGCACTGCGCCCCGGTCCTCCTCCACGAAGAAGCCGTCCGACAGGAAGATCACGGTCTTCCGACCTGGAATGCTCCCGAGGCGCGCCGCGACGAAGCGCAGCTGCTCGAGCGTGTTGGCGGTCGCGACGCGGGCCTGCCGGATGTACCGGCGGGCCTTCTGCTCGAGCTGGAACTCGACCTGGTCGAACCCGCCGATGCTCGCGCACGTCGCCGCGTCGTTCTCGCACGCCGATTCGGCGAGCGAGTCGAGCAGACGCTGGTCGCCGTAGTCGATTCGGAGCGCGTCGTGCTCGCCCGGGATCACCGGGAAATCGCGCAGCTCCATGAGCAGCTTGTCGCGCGTCTCGAAGGCCGGCGTGACCGAATCGAGACCGGCGAGCAGGTCGATCTTGTCGGAGGTGATCCGCCCGTGATACATGGACCCGGCCGTGAAGATGCCGCCGTAGTCGCCGGGCCGGAACTGCGCGTTGATGAAGCGCTCGACGCCCGTCTTGATGCGCAGCAGCGATTCGTTCGACAGATGCCGCTCGTCGAAGAGGAAGACGAACAGGCGCCGGTTGCGCGCGTCGCTCACGTCGAGCCGTTCGATCGGCACCGGGTTCACCGCGCGCACAGAGCCGCCTTCGTGCGCGACCAGGTAGAACTGCTGCACCTCCTGCGGCTGGCCGTCCTCGTAGACCTCGAAGTCCTCGGCCGTCAGGCCGGCGACGAAACGGCCCTCCGAGTCGTGAACCATGACGTCGACTTCGACGAGGTTGGCAGCCGACCGGAATACCTGAGGCGCCTGGTCCTGTGCCGCGGCGCCGACCGACGTCAGCGGTGCCGACACGAGGGCCGCAGCCAGGGCGCCAGCTCCCACCGCAAGTCCCTGAATTCGCATGCTGTTGCTCCCTCGAAGCGTTCATCTTAACAAGACGACGCCGGTCCGGCTAGGGCGGAAGCGGGCCGCTGGGAGAGGGTCAGAAGCCGCCGATCAGGCGGCGAATCTGCTCGATATCGGCCGCGTAGAAGGCCGGCGGCGCCGTGGCGACGAACCGCCGGCCGACCTCCCGCGCGTCGTTCAGGCGGCCGGCGCGGGCCAGCGCGATGGTCAGGTTGTAGAGCGCGTCGTACTCCCGAGGGTCCAGCGCGACCGCCCGCTCCCAGGCCTCGAGGGCCTGGTCCACCCTGCCCGTGCGCTCAAACAGGGCGCCAAGCGCGGTGTAGGCGCCCGGCAGGCCGGGATCGACCTCGACCGAGCGGATCAGGGAGGCCTCGGCGCCTGAGAGGTCGCCAGCCTGCAGTTTCAGCGCGCCGATGTTCAGGTGCGCCAGCCCAGACGTGGGATCCAGATCCAGGACGCGCTCGAAAGTCGCGATGGCGTCCGCCACGCGGCCGCCGTTCGCGTAGGCGCTGCCCAGCGCGTTCAGGGCCTCGACGTCATCTCCGGCGGTGCCTTCGAGGAGGGCGATTGCGCGCGCCGCCCGTCCGGTCTCCCCGAGGTAAATCGCCAGCCTCAGGCGGACCTCGGTGCTCGTGATGCCCTGGCGGAGGGCCTGCTCGAGCACCGCGATGGCCTCGTCCGGCCGGCCGATGTCCCAGTAGACGAACGCCAGGTAGCGGTAGGCGTCCTCCGTGTCGGGCCGGCGCTCGAGGACCTCGGCATACTTCCGTATGGCCTCGTCGTAGCGGCCCTGATAATAGTCCTCGGTGGCCTCGTGCAGGATGTGCTCGAGCTCGACCAGCCGTTTGGGGTCATCGGCCTCGGTGTAGGTCTCGCGTCGCGCGGCGCCGCCGCCGCTTACATAGCCCAGGGCGCGCATCCGTTCGCGGACCTCGGCGGACTCCCGGCCAGGGGCGCCCGGCGGCGTGAGGTCGAACGTCCGCAGCGTGTTCAGCATCACCTCGGTCCGCTCGGCCTCCGCCGGGTAGAGGTTCCGCAGCTCGGCCGGGTCGGCCGACAGGTCGTAGAGCTCCTGCAGGGGAAGATCGATGTATTTCTCGCGACCGACGAGCACGCCGCGGAGCGGCGCCCACCCCCGCACGATGCTGGACGTCAGCGCTTCGAAGTATGCCGGCCGATCGTCGCCGCCGCCCGCGTCGATCACGTCGAGCAGCGAGCTGCCGGGCAGCCCCTCACCCGGCGGCGCCCCGACAGCGTCCAGCACCGTCGGCAGCAGGTCCACGTGCCGCGCCGCGCTGTCGATGGTCACGCCGGCGACCTCGCGGCCGCCCGGAACGACCTCCGAGACGATCAGCGGCACGCGTAGCGTGGACTCGTAGGCAAACAAGCCGTGTGTCTCCTCGCCGTGCTCGCCGAGGCCCTCGCCGTGGTCGGAGGTCACGACGACCAGCGTGGGCCTTGGCTCGCTGTCGAGCCGGGTGAAGAGCCGGCCCAGGGCGAAGTCGGTCCATGCCACCTCGGCGTCGTACGGCGACGAGGGGTACCGCGCGATCCACTCTTCGGGCGGGCGGTAGGGCGCGTGCGGGTCGAAGACGTGCACCCAGGCGAACCACCGCCCGCGGCGAGCGTCAATCCATTCCAGCGCCGCGTCTGCCACCGCGTCGGCCCGCCGTGAGGGGACGAGGAAGTCCACCGAGGTCACGAACTCCCCGAGGCGGTCGTCGTACTCGTCGAAGCCACCCGCCAGCCCGAACCGCTGGTCGAGCGGGAACCCGCCGACGAAAGCGCCGGTCTCGAACCCGGCCTGCTTCAGCAGGGTTGCCATCGTGTCGAAGCCGGCGTCGAGCCGGTAGCCCGCGTTGTCGCGGATGCCGTGCTCGTAGGGATACAGGCCGGTGAACATGCTCGCGTGCGAGGGCAGCGTGACCACCGCGTGCGCGTGGGCGAAGTCGAACCGTGCGCCGGTCGCGGCCAGCCGATCGAGGTTGGGCGTGGCCACGCCGCTGCCGTAGCTGCCGAGCGCGTCGGCCCGCAGCGTGTCGATGGTGACGAGCAGCACGTTGCGGTCGGTCGTCCGTTCGACCGCGAACGAGGGCGTGCGCAGCATGAGCCACGCCGCGGCGGCCGCCACCGCGACCACGACGATGAGGGCCGGCAGGACCATCCTCGAGGCGCCGGAGGACCGAGGCGTCGCGACGGGCGGCCCGGACGTTCGAGCGCGGCGTGGCTCGCGTGCCATGAATCCGTCCTATCCGCCTCCCACGAGCGTCCGCACCTGCGCGATCTGGTCCGCGTAGAGCGACGGCGATGCCGTGCGCAGGAACCGCTCGCCAGCCTGGCGCGCCTCGTCGGTCCTGCCGCCGGCGGCGAGCGCGACCGTCAGGTTGTAGAGCGCCAGCAGCTCGCCCGGGTCGAGCTGCACCGCCTGCTGCCACGCGACGATGGCGTCGTCCACGCGGCCCTGCTCCGAGAGCACGACGCCCAGGGGCGTGTAGGCGCTCGCGCGATCGGGATCGATCGCCAGCGCCCGCCGCAGCGCTGCCTCCGCCTCGGCGTGCTGGCCCCGCCGCAACTGGAGGATACCGAGGTTCTCGAAGGCGCGGCTGCTGGCGGGTTCGATCTCCAGCATGCGCCTGAACGATCGCTCGGCGTCGGCGTCCCGGCCGACCTGGCTGTAGGCGATGCCGAGCGCGGCGAGCGCATCCATGTCGTCGCCCGTCAGGCCCTCCAGGAGCATGACCGCGCGTGGCGCGCCCGCCGTGCGGGCCAGCATCTGCGCCAGCGTCACGCGGATGCCTGGCTGCGTCAGGCCGGCGCGCAGCGCGGCCCGCAGCGTCGCGATCGCCTGATCCGGCACGCCGCCGTGCCAGAAGACCACCGCGAGCGCCAGGTAGGCGTCCGCGTTCCCGGGTCGCTCGACGATGACCTGTTGCAGGGCGGCCGCCGCGTCGTCGAACCGGCCGTCCTCGAACGCCAGCGTTCCGGCGTCCATGACGCGGTCGTACTCGACGAGCCGCTTCGGGTCGTCGGCTGCGGCGTCGCCGTGCCGCTCGCGCGACGCGGCCGCGAGGTAGCCCATCGACCGCAAGCGCTCGAGGACCTCCTCTGACGCGCTCGGCGGCGGCGGCGAGAGGTCGAACGTGCCGAGCGCCGCCGCCATCGCCTCCACGCCGGTCGGGTCGATGCCGGCCAGATTGCGCAGCTCGCCCGGGTCCTGCCGCAGGTCGTACAGCTCTTCTATCGGCAGGTCGATGAACTTGCGCCGGCCGGCGATCACGCCGTGCAACGGCGCCCAGCCGCGGCGGATGCTGGCCGAGAGCGCCTCGAAGTAGACGGGGCGGTCGCCGTCTTCTGCCATGGCCTGGCGCAGCGGCAGGCCGGGCAGGCTCTCATCGGGCGGCAGGCCGGCCCCGTCCAGGACCGTGGGCAGCACGTCGAGGTGCTGCACGGGCGTGTCGATGGTCACGCCGCGCGCGGGCGCCGCGGCACCGGGTCCGACACGCGTGACGATGAGCGGCACACGGAGCGTCGTCTCGTACGCGAAGAGGCCGTGCGTCTCTTCCGCGTGCTCGCCCAGGCCCTCGCCGTGGTCCGACGTGACGACCACCAGCGTCGGTCGCGCGTCCTCGGCGAGATAGGCGACGAGCGGCGCCAGGGCGGCGTCGGCCGCGGCCACGTCGACGTGATAGCCGGCGGGGTACGGCGCGTGCGGTTCGAAGACGTGCACCCACGCGAACCAGCGGCCGGTCTGCTGTCCGATCCAGTTCAACGCGGAACGGACGACGGCCTCGCCGGGACGCTCGCCGACGGCCAGGTCGATCGGCTCCTCCGGGACGGCGACGCGGTCGTCGTAGACGTCGAAGCCCTCGGCGAGGCCCCGGCGCCGGTGCACCAGCGATGAGCCGACGAAGGCCCCGGTGGCGAAGCCGGCCTCCTTCAGGCGCCGCGCCATGAAGGCCGGGTGGCCGGCCAGCGGCCGATCCCAGTTGGTCCGCACGCCGTGCGCCGACGGCAGCTGCCCCGAGAAGATCGTGACGTGCGACGGCAGGGTCGTGACGGCATTCGCGTGCGCGAACGTGAAACGGACGCCGCGCGCGGCCAGCGCATCGAGCACGGGCGTCGAGGTCGCGCCGCCATAGGACGAGAGCGCATCCGCGCGCAGCGCGTCGATGGTGACGACGAGCACGTTCTGCGTCGCGTCGGGCGCGAGGGAGATGCCCCGCGCGCGCGTCGCCCACCAGCCGGCGACGACGACCGCCACCGCGAGCGCCGCGAGCGCCACCCATCGGCCGTACGAACCCGCCGAGAACGTCCCGCCGGGCGGGCTCCCGGACGCCGGGCGGATCGTACGTCGTCGTGTGGACATGGGAGTGCCGGAACCTGGCGGCGAGACGAGGCCAGTATAATCCAGCCGATATGCGCCGCGTGTGCCGCCTCCGGCGCGTCGCCGCCGCGAGTCTCGCCGTCGCGCTTGCGGCCGCCGCGTCGCCGGCGAGCCGGGCGGAGCCGACGCAGGCTCAGCGCGCCGGCTTCGACCTCGCCAGGCTCGATCGCATCGACGGCGTCGTCGCCGACGCGATGGCCGACGGTCAGCTGCCCGGGGCGGTGGTGCTGGTCGGACGCGGCGACGAGGTGGTCTGGCAGCGCGCCTACGGCGATCGCGCTCGCGTGCCGGCGCGCGAGCCGATGACCGTCGACACGATCTTCGACCTCGCGTCGCTGACGAAGGTCGTCGCCACCACGACCGCGGTCATGATGCTCGTCGAGGACGGCGCGCTCCGCCTGTCCGACCGCGTCGAGCAGCACCTCCCCGGCTTCGGCCGTCACGGCAAGGACCGGATCACCATACGCGACATGCTGATTCACATGTCCGGGCTGCGCCCGGACCTCGACCTGACGGACGAGTGGGTGGGCTACGACACGGCCATCGAGCTGGCGATCGAGGAGATGCCGACGGCACGGCCAGGTGGGCGCTTCGTCTACAGCGACATCAACTTCTTTCTGCTGGCCGAGATCGTCGCGCGGGTGAGCGGCCAGCCGTTCGACCGGTTCGTCACGGAGCGCGTGCTCGCGCCGCTCGGCATGACCGACACGATGTTCACGCCCCCGGCCGAGCTCGTCCCGCGTATCGCGCCCACCGAGGCCTGCACGCCGTATGGCTGGCCGTGCGAGGGAGCGGAGATGCGGATGCTGCGCGGCACGGTGCACGACCCGACGTCGAGGCGCATGGGCGGCGTCGCGGGGCATGCCGGCCTGTTCGGCACCGCGGCCGACCTCGCGCGGTTCGCGCGCATGCTGCTCGGCGGCGGCGCGCTCGACGGCGTGCGCGTGCTCTCGCCGTTGTCGGTCGCGCGGATGACGTCGCCGGCCACACCCGCGGGCGCGCCCGGCGTGCGCGGGCTGGGCTGGGACATCGATTCCTCATATTCCTCGAACCGCGGCGAGCTGCTGCCGCTCGGGTCGTTCGGGCACACGGGCTTCACGGGGACGTCGATCTGGGTCGATCCGGCCACGCGCATGTACGTGGTGTTCATGTCGAGCCGGCTGCACCCGGACGGCGGCGGCGACGTGGTGGGGCTCCGGGCGCGCGTCGCGACGCTCGTGGCCTCGGCGCTGGTGGACCTGCCGGCCGCCGCGGCGAGAGCCCTCGAGTTTCCGCGGCCGGCGCCGGTCCCGCCGCCGGCGCCGCGCCGGGCCCCGCTGTCCGAGCCGGTGCTGGCCGGCATCGACGTGCTGCGCGCCGACGGCTTCGCCGCCCTCGAAGGCAAGCGGGTCGGGCTGCTGACGAACCACACCGGCCTCGCGCGCGACGGCGCGACGACGATCGACCTGCTGTGGGAGGCGCCCGGCGTCGACCTTCGCGTCCTGTTCAGCCCGGAGCACGGCATCCGCGGCGTGCTCGACGCCGGTGTGCCCTCGGAGGTCGACCAGCGCACGGGCCTGCCGATCCACTCCCTGTACGGCGACACGCGGCGGCCGACTGCGGCGATGCTCGAGGACCTCGACGCCGTGGTCGTCGATCTGCAGGACATCGGCGCGCGCTTCTACACCTACATGACGACGATGGCCTACGTCGTGGAGGCCGCGGCGGAGCGCGGCCTCGAGGTCGTCGTGCTCGACCGGCCGAATCCGATCGGCGGCATCGAGATCGAAGGGCCCGCGCTCGACGAGACGTTCGCCGGCTTCACCGGGTATCTGCCGGCGATGCCGATCCGCCACGGGATGACGCTCGGCGAGCTGGCGCGGCTGTTCAACGACGTCGCCGGTATCGGCGCGGAGCTGACCGTGGTCGCCATGCGCGGCTGGCGCCGCGACGCGTGGTTCGACGAGACCGGCCTGGCGTGGATCAACCCGTCGCCGAACATGCGGAATCTCTACCAGGCCACGCTGTACCCGGGCATCGGCGCCTTCGAGCAGACGAACATCTCAGTCGGCCGCGGCACCGACACGCCGTTCGAGCACGTCGGGGCGCCGTGGATCGACGGGCGCGCGCTGGCGGTCGCGCTGAACGCGCGCGGCCTTCCGGGTGTCCGGTTCTACCCGGTCCGCTTCATGCCGTCCTCGAGCCGGTTTGCCGGCGAGCCCTGCCAGGGCGTGTTCATCGTCGTGACCGACCGCGAGGCCGTCCGGCCCGTGCGCGTCGGCCTGGAGATCGCCGCGGCGCTCGAGGGGCTGCACGGGGACGTCTTCGATCTCGAGGCGGCGGGCCGGCTGTTCGGATCCGCGGAAGGGCTCCGGCGGATCGCGGCGGGTGAGGCCCCGGCCGCCGTCGCGGCGTCGTGGGCCGCCGCCGAACGCGCGTGGCGCGCCCTGCGCGCGAAGTACCTGCTGTACGAGTGACCCGGCGACGGTACCCGAGTGCCGGAGGTACCCCAGTGCCGGAGGGGCGGGCTTCAGCCCGCCCGGGAAATCGGGTGACGTCCGGAGGGGCCGGCTTCCCGCCTTCGCCAAGGCTCCGGCGGGGTCGCCCAAGCGCTAGGGGCGGAGGCGCCAGCCGGCCCGCGCGCGGGCTCAAGCCTGCCCCTACGCCAGTCCAAGCGCCGACCGGGATTAGCCCCCAGCCCGAGCTGCTAGTACATCTGATACAGCATCACGTAGACGACCACCCCCGTCACCGACACGAACAGCCAGATCGGCAGCGTCCACCGCGCGATGCGCCGGTGCCGCACGTCGTCGCGCCGGAGTCCGCGCCGCAGCGTGACGAGCGCCATTGGCAGCACGGCGGCCGCCAGGATCACGTGGGGCACGAGAATCGCGAAGTACACCGTACGGGCGATGCCCGTGCCGGGAAACGGCCGCGAGCCGACCTGAGCGTGGTAGACGACGTACGACGTCAGGAACAGCGCCGAGGTGACGAAGGCGGCGATCATGCAGGCCCGATGGGCCCGGATGCGCCGCTGTCTGATGAAGACGTAGCCCGTGGCCAGCAGCATGCCGGCCAGCGCGTTGAGCGCGGCGTTCAGATGGGGAAGGTCGGCGACGGACATAGGGGAGGGGCGCAGCCCCTCGGATTCCTCTTACACGCGCGAGAACACCATCAGCAGCCACAGCAGCGGCAGGTAGATGATGGACCCGTAGAACAACTGGCGCGCGCGGTCGTCCGTCCGCTGCATCGCGAACATGACGGCCAGGGTCAGCTGCGCCAGGCCGAGCACCAGCGCGCCCACGGCATACGCCGGCCCGGTCAGGCCGAGCAGCACCGGCAGCAGGCTGAACGGAATCAGCGTGGCGGCCCACAACGCAGCCTGGCGGCCGGTGAGCGCGCCCGTCACGTCCACGACCGGCAGCATCGGCAGTCCGGCGCTGGCGTACTCGCCACGGTACCGCCATGCGATGGCGAGGAAGTGCGGCAACTGCCAGAGGAACATGATCAGGAACAGGGACCACGGGCCCGGCTCGGCCAGCGTGCCGCGCGCGGCCGCCCAGCCGATGAGCGGCGGCAGGGCACCCGGCACGGCCCCGACGACGGTCGCCAGCGACGTGCGTCGTTTGAGCGGCGTGTAGACCGCCGCGTAGGTGACCAGCGTGATCAGCGCGACGAGCGCCGCGAGGCCGTTGGCCGCCAGCCACAGGCCCACGAGGCCGACCGACGAGAGCGCCGCGGCAATCAGACGCCCTTCGAGCGGCGCGAGCCGCCCGTCGGCCACGGGCCGGGCGCGCGTCCGCTCCATCAGGCGATCCACGTCGCGCTCGGTGACCTGATTGATCGCGGCCGCCCCGCTCGCCACCAGCGCCGTGCCCAGGCAGGTGACGACGAACCGGACCGGCTCGACCGACGCCGGCGACGCCATGTAGTACCCGCCGGCCGTCGTGGCGACGACCAGCGCGTTGACCCGCACCTTCGTCAGCAGCAGCAGGTCGGTGAGCCGCGAGTGGCCGTCGGAAACCGCGACCGCTCTCATGACTGGCGCACCGGCGCGGCGGTCCCGAGGTCCGGGGCGGCACGGGTCGCTTCGGGCTGGCGGCCGAATCGGACCCGGTACGCGCGCAGCGTGAGGACCAGCGACGTCACGAGCACCGCGGCCCCGAGCGCCACGTGCAGCGTGTTCACCACCGGCTGCTTGCCCGTGAGGACGACGAACGCGCCCAGGGTCACCTGCCCCACGATGGCCAGGAGCAGCACGACGAGCGGGCGGGAGAGCTCGGGCCGACCGGGATGACGCCGCCAGATGTACGCCGCGTTCGCCACCGCGACCGCCGTGACGACCACGGCGCCGACGCGGTGGAGGAAGTGCACGGCGATGTCCTGCGTCCACGTCGGGGGCAGCAGGCCGCCGAACGCCAGCGGGAAGTCCGGAATGGCCAGGCCGGCGCCGGTGTGCCGCATGGTGGCGCCCACGAGAATCTGCACGTAGACGAGCCCGGTGAGCAGCGCGGCCCGACGTCGCAGCCGCCCGTCGTCGACCGGCGCGGCGGCGGGCTCGCGCCAGCCGCGCGAGGTGACCAGCGCGATCGTCACCGTCAGGCAGAAGAAGAGCTGCGCGAGGCCGGCGTGGCTGATCGACACCGCGTCCGGCAGCAGGTACAGCACCGTGATGCCGCCGAGCAGCCCCTGCAGCACGACGGCGGCCAGCGCGGCGGCGCCCAGGCGCCTGACCCACCGCCGCGGCTCCACGCGCCACAGGAAAATCAGGAGGCCGATGGTCAGTAGGCCGACGCCGGAGGCGATCAGCCGATGGCCGTGCTCGTAGAAGATGCCGCCGACCATGCCGCTCCACGGGAACGTGAACATGTTCTGTCCCCAGGTGGTCGGCCAGTCGGGCACGGCCAGGCCGGAGTTGGTGCTCGTCACCATGCCGCCGGCCGTGATGAGGATCAGCGTGGCGACGACGAGCAGGCGGGTGTAACGGTGCAGCCAGGTCACGGCGCGGCTCTCGATGTCGGCGGTCGGGTCCCTTACGACTGGTTCGTGAACGTGAACGACACGGTCTCGGCCTGCCCCTCGCCGATCGTCACGGTCGCGGTCTGCGTGCCGAACTTCTCGTGCCAGGCCTCGATCGTGTAGGTGCCGGGCGGCACGCCCTCGAGCGTGAACGTGCCGTCTGGCCCCGCGACGTCGAAGTAGGGATGCTCCTTCACGCCCACCCAGGCCGCCATCCAGCCATGCACGTTGCACATGAACCGCACCATGACCTCGGGCACCGTGAAGACCGCCGTCGTCGAGCTGCCCTGTACGGGCGTGCTCTTGTTGAACTCGAGGTTCTCCATCGGCAGCGCGTGGACGTTGTGCATCGTCGGGTCGCTGTTGAGGACCTTCAGCGTCTGGCCCATGCGGATGCCGAGGACGCGGGGCGTGTAGACGCAGCCGCGCTGGTCGAGGATCACCTCCTCGGCCGGCACCTCGAAGCTGTAGTCCGGATCGAGGCCGTCCCTGATGTGAACGAACACGTTCTCGAGGGCGCCCTCGTCGCCGATCAGCACCGCGTTGCTCACCGGGTTCGGGCCGGCGCCCTGCACGCAGGCCGCATCGGTGCCCATGCGCAGGGTCTCGGGCACGGGCGGCGTGCCGGTGAACGTGATACGGCCGGTGATCGATCCCGCGGTTGCCGGATCGACGGGCCGGGCATTCGGGTTCTCGGGAACCGGTGCCGGGGCCTCCTGGCCGCAGGCAGCCGCAAGCAGAGCCAGGGCGAGAGCGGAAACGGTCAGACGTGCTTTCATGGCGAGCGTGCTCAACAGGTTACGAAGACTGCAGGCCGGGAAGCCGGCGCGCGGGAGACGACAACGGCATGTATTATCGCTGACTTGACCGGTTTTGCGCCAGGATGCTAGCGTGTAGAGTTCCTGCTGACGAGTGCCGGTATCGTCTAGGGGTCAGGACACGTGGTTCTCAGCCACGGGACCGGGGTTCGAATCCCCGTACCGGTACCAACCTTCGCCAATCGCTCGCGTCGCTCTCGGCTCCGGTTGGCAAGCCGCGTGCGTTTGCGCACCGCCACCTGCGATGGCCTGGGAGGCTGTGCATGCCTGACCATCACTCGATCCGCTCTTCCGAGGATGGCCGTGGCCGCGGCTCGTGCACACCTCGGTCGTCGACTTCCTCGCTGGCGCCGGCGCGCGCGTCGTCGCGCACAGCGCATGCGCCGGCCCTTCCGCATCGTCTGAGGGTCAGAAAA
>Ga0299907_10002336_pt1 | contig 11602 bp, 12 predicted proteins | sample RVTome_16_FD_198680 | JGI IMG/M metagenome (GOLD analysis project Ga0299907, IMG submission 198680) | Soil microbial communities from uranium-contaminated site in the Upper Colorado River Basin, Wyoming, United States - RVT152D67 (version 2) ...
TATCCCCGCGTAGGAAAGAGTGCCGAAGCTGGCGAAGATCACCATGACGGCCACCATCAGGCCCAGGTCCCCGATCCGGTTGACCACGAATGCCTTCTTCGCCGCGTCCGCCGCGGACGGACGGGTGAACCAGAACCCGATGAGCAGGTAGGAGCAGAGACCGACCAGCTCCCAGCCGAGGAAGAGCATGGCGTAGTTGCCCGCCAGGACCAGGGTGAGCATCGAAGCCGCAAAGAGGTTGAGATAGGTGAAAAACCGTCCGAACCGGTCGTCGCCATGCATGTAGCCGATGGCGAAGAGGTGGATGAGGGCGCCCACCCCCGTGACCACCAGGGTCATCAGCGCCGCGAGCGGGTCCCAGAGGATCTCCATGACCGCGCCCACGGCCGGCATCCACTGCCAAAGCAGAACCGTGGTCCCCTGCTCGCCGCCGCCGAAGAAGGGCATGGCCGCCGCGGCGGCGATGAGGAACGATCCCGAGATGGCCGTGGTGGCGATCCACCCCGCGAGCGGCTCTCCGAGACGCCGGCCGATGAAATGGAGCGTGAACGCCCCGGCGAGGGGAAGGGCGATGATCAGCCAGAGGAAGTCGGTCATTGTCGTCCGACCCGCTTTCTCGATGCAGATACCGCCACATACGGCGGGTCATGCATTAGGAACGCGCTCACCCCTTCAGCTCCGAGAGGGCGTCTACCGAGTCGGTGGCGCGGAGGCGGAAGACGGACACGATGATGGCCAGGCCCACCACGACCTCGGCCGCCGCCACCACCAGTATGAAGAACACGGCCACCTGGCCGTTGAGGTCGTTGAGAGCCCTCCCCGCCGCGATCAGCGTCAGGTTGACCGCGTTGAGCATCAGCTCGATGCACATGAACATCACCAGGGCGTTACGACGCAGCAGCATCCCCAGGGAGCCGATCAGGAACAGCGCAGCAGCTAGCGCCATGTACCAGCCGGGCTCGACGATCACCTCGGCCTCCGCCGATAGTGGGCCAGGGCGATGGCTCCGGCGGCTGCGATGGTGAGGAGCAAGGCGGTGGCCTCGAAGGCGAGCACCCACTCGGTGAACAGGGGCCGGGCCACCACCTCGACCCTCCCACTGGTCGCCTCGGGGAGCACTCCGGGGGAGGTGGGCACCCAGTCGAAGTCACCGGCGAAGGTGAGTGCGGCGGTGAAGAGGACGATGACCGCGGCCACCAGGCCCACCAGGGGCCGCTGGTAAGGGATTAATTCTTCTCCATCCACCGCCTGGTCGACCCCGATCATCATGATCACGAAGAGGAACAGGGTGAGCACCGCCCCGGCGTACACGATGATCTGGACCGCCGCCACCAGATGGGCCAATTGCACGACGTAGAGCACTGCCACCGCGAGCAGGGTGGCCAACAGCCCCATGGCCGAGTACACGGGGTTGCGCGCCACGACCACGGCCACCGCCCCGACCAGGGCGGCCACTGCCATTAGTGCGAACAGGGCCAGCTCAACCATCGCGGCCACCGGAATCGACCTGGTCCTGAGGAGGTTCCGGCGACCAATCCCCCGGCCCCGGGGTCCCCCGCCACATCGGAACCCCCTGATAGGCGGTCCTGCCCGAAGGGGCGGTGGCCCGGACCCAGCCATCGGGGGCGTCGAGCTCGCCGAGGTCGGCCAGGGGGTCTTCGGGGAACATGTGTGGCACCCGACCGTCGCGGTCCATGAGGAGCTCGTCCCTGGTGTAGATGGCGTCGGCCCGGTTGGTCGTGGAGAACTCGAAGAGGTGGGTCATGGTGATGGCCTCGGTAGGGCACGCCTCGACACAGAGACCGCAGAAGATGCAGCGCAGCATGTTGATCTCGTAGACGAACCCGAAGCGCTCCCCTGGTGACACGGGCGAGTCGGGATCGTTGTCCTTACCCCGCACATAGATGCAATCGGCGGGGCACGCCCCCGCGCACAGCTCGCAGCCGATGCATTTCTCCATGCCGTCGGGATATCGGTTAAGGACGTGGCGCCCATGGAACCGCTGCGGCTTCGCCCGCTTCTCCTCCGGGTACCGGGTGGTCACCAGCTCGGACCCGGTGATCGTGCCCAGCATTGTCTTGCCGGTCACCTTGAGGCCTTTGAGTAACTCCGCGATCACGCCCATGCCTAGCCCCAGGGTGCTCCGAATTGGCGGAAACCGAAGACCACGGTGGTGACGACCAGCCAAACGAGTGCCGCCGGGATCAGCCCCTTCCACCCCAGTGTCATCAGCTGGTCGTAGCGGAGCCTGGGCAGGGTGGCGCGCAGCCAGAAGAAGACGAAGACGATGGCGTAGGTCTTGAGCAGGAACCAAACGGTGGGCAGGGCCGCGGAGACGAAGCCGGGGAGGGCGCCATCGAAGGTGGGACCGTTCCAGCCACCCAGGAAGAGGGTGGCCGCGATCGCCGACATCGAGAATATGTTCACGTATTCGGCCAGGAAGAACATGGCGAACCTCATCCCGGAGTACTCGGTGTGATACCCCCCGACCAGCTCCTGCTCCGCCTCGACGAGATCGAACGGCGCCCGGTTGGTCTCGGCAACGATGGCGATGAGGAATATGACGAAGGCCACGAGTTGGGGTACCACGTTCCAACGCGGGACCACCGAGAAGATAGGCGAGATGTCACCCCAGTTTCCCGCCTGCCGGGCCACGATCTCGGAGAGAGACAGAGTGCCGCCGTCGCCCTGGGTGGCGGTGAACATCACCACGGCGACCATGGCCAAGCCCATGGCAGCCTCGTAGGAGATGGCCTGGGCCGTCGCCCTGATCCCGCCGAGGAGTGGGTACTTCGACCCCGAGGACCAGCCGGCGAGGACCACGCCGTACACCGCCATGGACGACATGGCGAGGATGAAGAGGAGCCCGATGTTGAGATCCGCCCCCTGCAGGGCGATCACCTGCCCGCCAACGGTGATCGGGGCGCCCCAGGGGACCATCATGAAGATGAGGAATGCGGGGATCACGGCGAGGAAGGGGGCCAGCATGTACATGCCGAGCTCCGCCTGGCGCGGGTTGATCCCCTCCTTGAAGAAGAGCTTGAGACCATCGGCCACGGTCTGCAGCACCCCGAATGGCCCTGCCCGGGAAGGCCCGATGCGGCTCTGCATGTCGGCCACGATCTTCCGCTCCGCCCAGACGTTGAGGATGGTCACCGTCAGCAGTAGCCCGAAAGTGAGCACCACCCGGAGAGCCACGATGCCGAACTCGAGCCAGCTCATGCAGTCGTCTTCTCGATGCTCACCACCGGGTCGTTGCCCAGGCGGGGACCGTCAGGCTGGTTGAAGGGGACTCGCACCGTCCGGGGGATGGCGGCGGGGTCGACCATCACCTCGGCTTCACCCTCTCCCTGCTCGGTGCGCAGGGTCACCCGGTCGCCGACGGCCACTCCGAGCGAAGCCGCGTCGTCGGGGTGGAGCACGGCCACCGGCCCCGGAGCCAGAGAGCGCAAAGCCGGGGAGTGACGGAGACGCACCCCGTCGTCGTACATCACCCGGCTGACGTGGAGGCCGAGACCCGGTCCCGGTCGGTTACCCGTTACCAAGGCCACCGGGATGTGGCTCAACAGCGCTCCGCCCTCGAGCGGGGCCACCGCCCCGTCCGGGCGGTCCCACTCCAGCAGGTCCCAGGTGATCCCTTCGTATGCCGGGGCAACCGTGGAGACTTCCTGGTTGATCCCCCCGGCGCTCCCCAGGCCCAGGGGAGAGCCCATGCGGGTGGCAATGTCCTCGATGATCGACCAGTCCTCCCTGGCCTGGCCGGGGCCAGGGCGGATCCGGTTCAGCTTCTGAACCCGGCCTTCGACGTTGGTGGCCGTCCCCTCCTTCTCCGCGTATCCGAGAGCGGGGAGCACCACGTCGGCGCCGCGGTTGGAATCGTGGAGGAAGAGATCGATGGACACCAGGTAATCCAGCGAGTGCAGGGCGTCTGCGGTCATCACCGGGTGAGGGATGTCGCGCAGAGGATCGGCCCCCACCAGGAGCAGCCCCCGGATGTCACCCTCGATGACAGAAGCGACGATCTGTCCGGTGCTCTTGCCCGGGTTCGTCGGGATCGGGCCCCATGCCACCTCGAACCTGCCGTTCGTCGAGCCGTCGATAGCGACCCGGCCGGGAAGTAGGTCGGGAGCCAAGCCCATGTCGAGGGCCCCGTAGGTATTGGCCCGACCGGCCAGGGGGAGGATCCTCGCCGCCCCTGCGGTGTCGCGAGCCATCGCCGCCACCGCCTCGGCGAGGTGGGGACCGTCGGCGTGGGATGCCATCCCCACCAGCGCGACCACCTTGTCCGCTCCAAGGGACTTGGCCACATCACGATGACGGCCACCCTCGATCTCGGTGAGGAGATCGAGACCGGCGCCGGGGCGATAGGTGAGCTTGTGCGTCGCCCGGTCGTCGAGACCGTTGGCCCAGGGATGGACCACCACCAGAGTGGCCCCCAACTCCTGTGCCGCCCGGCGCACCCGCAGATAGAGGGTGGGGTGCTCCTCCTTCAAGTCCGGGCCCCAGACCAGGATGGTGTCCGCTTCGTCGAGATCGTCGATCAGAGCCCGGTCCACGGTCCCCACCAGGAACTGCGAGGCGAGGGCGTCATCCAGCCGGCAGTCGACGTTGTTGGTCCCCAGGGCGATCCGGGCCAGCTTGGAGAGGGCGTATGCGTCCTCGTTGCTCCCCTGAGCGCCGCCGATCACGGCCAGCGCCTCCCCACCGCCCTCGTCTCTCACCAACCCCAGGCGGTCGGCCACCGCATCCAGGGCCTCTCCCCAGCCGACCTCCTCGAAGTCCGACCCCCGGCGGATCAAGGGGCTGGTGAGGCGCCCCTCTGAGCCGAGGTACTGGAAGCCGAAGCGATCCTTGTCGGAGAGCCAGCCGTGGTTGACTGCGTCGTGGTCGACACCCTGGTGTCTCAGAACCTCGTTCTGACTGGCATGGATGGCGATCCGGGGATGGGCGGTGTCGTAGAGGGAGCTGCTCTCCACCTCGACGAGGTCCCAGGGTCGGGCGCGGAAGCGGTAGGGGCGGGCGGTGAGGGCACCGACCGGGCAGATCTGGACGGTGTTCCCCGAGAAGTAGGAGGCGAAGGGGTGCTCGGGGAAGGTGTTGATCTCCGTCATGTTCCCCCTGTCGAGGAACTCGATGAGGGGGTCGCCGGAGATCTCGTCGCTGAACCGGGTGCAGCGGGCGCAGAGGATGCAGCGCTCCCTGTCGAGGAGCACCAGGTCGGAGATGGGGATGGGCTTCTCGAAGCTCCGCTTGATCTCCACGAACCTGCTCTCCCCCGGGCCGTGGGAGAGGGCCTGGTCCTGAAGAGGGCACTCTCCCCCCTTGTCGCAAACAGGACAGTCCAGCGGATGGTTGGCGAGGAGGAACTCGAGCACCGCCTCCTGGGACCGTCGGGCGACGTCCGAGACGGTCTCGACTCTCATTCCCTCGGCAACGGGATAGGTGCACGCGGTGACCAGGGCCGTGCCTCGGTCGGTCTCCACCTCGACGAGGCACATCCTGCACATCCCCACGGGCTTCATCCGCTCGTGCCAGCAGAATCGGGGGATGAAGGTTCCCTCGTCCTGGGCCGCCTTGATCAGCAGCTCCCCGGCGAAGGCCTCCACCTCCCGCCCGTCGAGCACGAAGGTGACCGGCTCCGGGGCCAGCCTCACCTCGATGCCCTTCCTCGAGAGATCGTTGCCGGGGCCGCTAACCATCGATCGCGCTCATTTCGCTGGCTGCGAAGGGACAGCCGCCCAGCTCGACATGGGCCCGGACCTCGTCGGAGAAGTAGTCGCGCAGGGCGAGAATCGGGGAGATAGCCGACGGGCCCAGGGGGCAGATGGTGGTCATCTTGGGAGGCCAGTCGAGGCCCACGCTGATCCCGTCGGAGACGTCGAGCATCAACGCCAGGTCCACCGGTCTTCCCTGACCGTCCTCGATGCGACGCAGCACCTGCTCCAGCCAGGTGGTGCCCTCCCGGCACGGGGTGCACTGCCCGCACGATTCGTGGGCGAAGAAGCCGACGATCCTCTCCGTGGCGCGGATCATGCAAGTGGTCTCGTCCATGACGATCACCGCGCCCGAGCCGAGCATGGACCCGGCGGCGTTGGTCGCCTCCTTGGTCATCTCCAGATCGAGGTGCCGGGACGGGACGAACCAGGGCGCCGATGCGCCACCCGGTATCCAGGCCTTAAGGTTCTTTCCGTCGGGGACGCCTCCTCCGATCTCGAAGATGAGCTGTCGCCAGGTGATCCCGTGGGGCAGTTCGTAGTTGCCGGGACGGGCGACGTGGCCACTGAGCGAGATGAGGAAGGTGCCGGTGTCGTCGCCCGGGACCAGACCGGCATAACCGCCTGCTCCCATGGCGAGGACATGCGGCAGGTTGGACACCGTCTCGACGTTGTTGACGATGGTCGGCTTCATGTAGAGACCGATCGCCGCCGGAAAGTAGGGGGGCTTCAGCCTGGGCTCGCCGCGCAGCCCCTCGAGCGAGTTGATCAGCGCCGTCTCCTCACCGCAGATGTAGGCGCCCGCCCCGAGGTGGACGGTCATCTCGAGTTCGAAGTCGGACCCGAATATGCCCTCCCCCAGGTAACCCTTGGCGTAGGCCTCGTCGACGGCGGCCTGCACCCGCCGCGCCGGCTTGGTGTACTCGCCGCGCACGTAGATGAAGGCGTGGTGGGCCTCGTTGGCTATGGCGGTGATGATGGTGCCCTCGAGCATCTGGTGGGGGTCGCGCTCCATGAGCTGACGGTCCTTGAAGGTCCCCGGCTCGGACTCGTCGGCGTTGATCACGACGTAGCTGGGCCGTCCCTCGGCCAGGAAGCTCCATTTCAGACCGGTGGAGAACGCCGCCCCTCCCCGGCCCAGGAGCCCGGATGCCTTCACCTCGTCGACCAGCTGCTGGCGAGTCAGCCCCAGCGCCCTCTTGGCCTGGGCGTATCCGCCGGTGGCCTCGTAGCGATCGATCGTGTGCGAGTCGTCGGGGTGCTCGGTCATCCGACGGGTCACCACCAGCGGAGCCTTCATGACTCGCCCTCCCGACCGACGGTCCCCAGCGGGCCGAAGGCGGGGTAAGGGCCAACCGCGCCCTCATCCTCACGGATGGCCCAGTCGAAGCTGCGCCGCGACCCGAAGAGCTGCTGCATCTCGTCCCCCTTGAGCACCTCGGGCCGGGCCGCCCGCAGCCAGTCCACCAGCTCGCGGGCCTTCTCGGGAGTAACTCCCTCGATCAGCTCGTAGTTGACCTGCACCGCAGGGGCGCCGCCGCAGGCACCGATGCACTCGGCGTGCTCCACCGAGACCAGACCCTCCGGGTCGGTCTCTCCGTGGGGGACTCCGGAGGCGTCCTCGATGGCGTGGAGGACCTCGTCGGACCCGAGGAGCATGCAGGAGATCGAGGTGCAGCAGGAGATGAGAAAGCGCCCCACCGGCTCCCGCTTGTACATCGTGTAGAAGCTGGCCACCGCGAACACCTGGGCCGGGGTGATGCCGCACCACCGGGCCACTTCCTCCATGCCCTCGTCGGTGAGATACCCGTCCTGGGTCATCGCCAGATAGAGCAGCGGCATCACCGCGGAGCGCCGCTCCGGGTACTGAGAGACGACCCGCCGGGCACGCTCCTGGGTCTCTTCCGACCAGATGCTTCTGTGTCGATCAATCGGTCCAGGAGACGGGTTTATCGACACAGAAGTCACCGGTCCACGTCTCCCATCACCGGGTCCATGGAGGCGATGGTGGCGATGGTGTCGGCCACCATGCTGTCGGCCATGGCGATGGGCAGCCCTTGGAGGCTGTAGAACGACGGAGCCCGAGTGTGCATCCGGTAGGGGCGGGCCTCACCGTTGGACACGAGGTAGCAGCCGAGCTCTCCACGGGGCGACTCCACCGCCTCGTAGGTCTCCCCCGGCGGGACCTTGAATCCTTCGGTGAACAGCTTGAAGTGGTGGATGAGCGCCTCCATCGACTCGTCGATGCGGCCCCGGGGCGGGGGGGTGATCTTCTCGTCGTCGACCCGCCAATCCCCCTTGGGCATGGCCTCCATCGCCTGGGCGACAATCTTCAGCGACTCCGAGATCTCCTCGACCTTCACCCGGTAGCGGTCGTAGACGTCGCCCTGGCTACCGAGAGGCACCTCGAACTCGTACTGCTCGATCCCGGAATAGGGAAACGCCTTGCGGAGGTCCCAGTCCACCCCGCTGGCTCGCAGGTTGGGGCCGGTCAGGCAGTAGGCGATCGCCTCGTCGGCGGTGATGATCCCCACGCCTTTGGTCCGGGAGAGCCAGATCGGGTTGTCCTTGAGCAAGTCGTCGTATTGGGCAAGGCGACCCGGCATCTCCTCCAGGATCCGGGCGACATCGTCCTTCCACCCGGGGGGGAGATCGGCCGCCACCCCGCCGGGGCGGATGTAGTTGTGGTTCATGCGGAGGCCGGTGGCCTTTTCGAAGAAGGCGAGGATCGGCTCCCGTTCCCGGAAGCCGTAGATCATCATGGAGAGGGCTCCGACATCCATGCCGTTGGTGGCCAGGGCCACCAGGTGGGAGGAGATCCGGTTGAGCTCGGTCATCAGGATCCTGATCGTCTGCGCCCTTGGGGGCACCTCGATGCCGAGCAGGCGCTCCACCGCCAGCGAGTAGGCCAGCTCACAATGGAACGGAGCCAGATAGTCCATGCGGGTGACGTTGGTCGGGCCCTGGGAGAAGGTGAGCTGCTCGGCGGTCTTCTCCATCCCGGTGTGTAGATAGCCGATTATCGGCTTGGTGCGTCTGATCACCTCGCCCTCCAGCTCGATCTGGAGACGGAGGACTCCGTGGGTGGAGGGATGCTGGGGGCCCATGTTGACGATGGTGCGCTCCTCGTCGGCGATCTCGTCGTCGAACACGTAGTCGTCTGACACCGCGGTCCCCATCTGCTCCCGGAGCCTGGTGCCCGACTCCGCCTCGCCGATCTCCTGGGTTCCCTCGTCGGTCGGCTGGAACTGGGGCTCCTCGGTGCCCGCAACCCAGAGGTCGAGAGTCTCAGGGTCTCTCACGCTCGGCTCCTCCGTCACCTCAGCGGACCTGGTGAGATCTCTTGAACTGGACCGGCACCACTCCGACGGCGTGATCCTTGCGCAGGGGATATCCCTCCCAGTCATCGGGCATGAGGATGCGGGTGAGGTCGGGGTGGCCCTCGAAGCGGATGCCGAACATGTCGAAGACCTCCCGCTCCCCGAAGCCGACTCCGGGCCACACCGGGGCCAATGAGGCCACCTCGGGATCCTCCCGGGGGGCGGTGGTGACCATGCGCAGCCGCGATCGGTGGCTCATCGAGACCAGGGACGCCACCACCTCGAACCTCTCGGGGCGAGCCCGCATCCAGTCCACCGCGGTGACGTCGACACACATCTCGTAACCGGCGTCCTTGGCGGCCTCTGCGAACTCCCGCCACTGCTCCCGGGGCACCCGGACCACGTCCTGGCTGTGGGAGGTTTCCCAGATCGCCTCCTCGAACCGCTCGACGAGGGGCCGGTTCGTATCGGTCATCGCTGGATCTCCCCCGCCATGATCTTGTCGTGGAGGGTCAGGATCCCGTGCAGGAGGCTCTGTGGGCCGGGCGGGCATCCCGGGACGTAGATGTCGACGGGCACGACCTGGTCGACCCCCTGGACCAGGGCGTAGTTGTTGAACATCCCCCCGGTGGAGGCGCAGGCGCCCATTGAGATCACCCATTTCGGATCGGCCATCTGGTCGTACACCTGACGAAGCACGGGCGCCATCTTCTGGCTCACCCTCCCGGCGACGATCATGAGATCGGCCTGCCGCGGCGAGGCGCGGAAGACCTCCATGCCAAAACGGGCCAGGTCGTAGTGGGCGGCACCGGTGGCCATCATCTCGATGGCGCAGCAGGCGAGACCGAAGGTGGCCGGAAACATGGACCGGGTCCGGGCCCAGCGCGCCGCCCTCTCCACCGTCGTCATCAGCAGGTTGCCCGGCGCCGTGATTGCCATCAGGCCGCCTCTTCGACGGGTGCAGGGTTGTAGCGGGCCCGGCGGGGGGTGCTCCAGTCGAGGGCTCCCCGCTTCCAGACGTAGGCCAGCGTCTCGAGCACGAAGAAGGTGAATACGAGCATGGCGACGACGCCATACCAGCCCAGCGAGTCCCAGATCGACGCCCAGGCGAAGAGGAAGATGATCTCGACGTCGAAGATGACGAACAGCATGGCCACCAGGTAGAACTTGACCGGGAACCGTTGCGAGGGCTCCACCTCGGGAACGATGCCGCACTCGTAGGGGTCGAGCTTCTCCGGGGTCGGCCGGTGGGGGGCGAACATTCGCGACACCAGGAGGGAGACCGCCACGAAGCCGGCGGCGAGGAGCAGCATCAAGCCGATTGGGAGGTAATCGGCGAGGGTCACCCGATCGAGCTTAGGACGGGCGAACTTTGTGAGGAAATTCGCAAGCTCTGTCAGCCGAGCAGCGCTCCCAGGACGAACAACGAGGCCGCAGCGGCCAAAGTCAGCGCGCCGAGTAGCCGGAGGCCGCGTCCCATGCCACGTGCCCGCGAACCGGAGGCCGGCCCGGTGCCGATCACTGCCCCGCCCGCCCAGAGCAACACTCCACCGAGGAGACCGGCCAGGCCCCAACGGGCGATCTCCGGTGTCGGAGGGACGATCTGCACCACCACCAAGGCGACCACCAAGAACAGCAACGAGGCCAGGGCGGGCTCCTCGTGACGAAGCGTGAGGAGCCTGCCCGGAGCCTCCTGCTGAGAGGGTGTCCACGGTGGCTCCATCACGATCCTCTCTCCCGATCCGGCGACCCGCTCAGCGACCTTGCGCCGCAGCCGTTCTGGGTCGACCCCCATGCTCTCGACCGCCTGGCAAGCGATGGTGTCCGGCATCGCAAGCAGGCCGAGGAGGATGTGCTCGGTCCCGATGTGACGGTGGCCGAGCCCGATCGACTCCCGAAGACCCATCTCCAGGGTCTTCTTCGCGTCCGCGGTGAAGGGGATGTGACCCGCCGACGGTGCTTCACCCCTCCCCACCATCTCCTCGACCCTGACCCGGGCATCGTCGTGACTGATCCCGAGGTCACCCAGCGACCTGGCGGCGATCCCGTCGCTCTCGGCGAGCAGGCCCAAGAGCAAATGCTCGGTCCCTATGTAGTCATGGTTGAGGAGGCGTGACTCTTCCTGGGCGAAGACCATCACCCTCCGCGCCCGGTCGGTGAAACGCTCGAACATGATAGGTCGAATCTAGTGCCCCGCCCCACAACGCTTGCCGGGCAACGTTATGTGACAGGGCACTAGGCCTCGCCGGGCAGAAGCAGTGCGGTGTGCAGTTTTACGCTCGTCGGTTCCGGGTACTCAGGGCCTCCCACCACCACAGAGAGCCCTTGACAGTCGACTCAATAACTCTCACAGATGAAGCCGGCCTGCATTACGTGCTCGATGAGGCACCAGGCAACCGTCGTGTCCGGCGTGGGAAGGGCTTCTCCTATGAGGGGCCCGACGGCAAGAAGCTCGGGGAGAGCGAGGTCGGGCACATCAAGTCGCTGGCGATCCCCCCCGCCTGGGACCGTGTCTGGATCTCACCGGACAGGCTGGGCCACATCCAGGCCACCGGCTACGACAAGGCT
>Ga0299907_10002337_pt1 | contig 11601 bp, 14 predicted proteins | sample RVTome_16_FD_198680 | JGI IMG/M metagenome (GOLD analysis project Ga0299907, IMG submission 198680) | Soil microbial communities from uranium-contaminated site in the Upper Colorado River Basin, Wyoming, United States - RVT152D67 (version 2) ...
ACGTGGTTGGGCGAGCCCACGGTGTCCAAGTTCAAATACAGGGCGATCTCGTCGAGCTCGGCCTGGCTCAGGTTGTTCACGTAGAACGTGGAGCCGACCAGGCTGGCCTCCTCTGCACCCCACCAGGCGAACCTGACGGTGTTCTGCGGCTTGACCTTTGCCATCTGCTCGGCCACTTCGAGAAGGGCGCCTGAGCCCGACCCGTTGTCGTTGATGCCAGGCCCGGCGTCCACCGAGTCGAGATGTCCACCGGCGATGACCACGTTGTCCGTGTTCTTGCCTTCCCTTTCGGCGAAGACGTTGCTGGTGGTGGCCTGGCCGCGGAAGGTCGAGGTGATCAGCCCCAGGACCAGGCCGGGGGTGTCGGCGAGGGTCTGCCCGACCTCCTGGGTCACCGAGGTGACCGGGATGTCGAGGGTGAAGTCGTTGCCCAGGGTCCCGGAGATGGCGCCGGCGACGTTGTTGTAGATGACAACACCCACAGCCCCGGCATTGGAGGCATTGGTCGCCTTCAGCCCAAACGCGCAGGCACCCCGGCTGATCAGGGCGATATTGCCAGCCTGGAAGCCGGCGAAGTCGCCGGGCTCGCACCCAGGCGTCGCATCGGCCGCGGGCAGAGCCGTCACCGCTGCCTCGACGTCACCACTGCCCGAATAGGACATGATGTTGTTGACGATCGGCCCGCCGGGGGGCGGTGCCACCTGGGTCAGAAGGGGCGGGGCCAGATTGATGAACGTCTGGAAGTCGAACTCCTGGACGGTCACGTCGTAACCGGCCGCTTCCATACGCTCGACCACATAGTCGGCCGAGGCGTCATATCCGGGTGTGCCCGAGGTCCTGATCCCACCGTTGGCGTCGGCTATCGCCTGGAACGCTGCCTGGTGCTCTCGCACCCCGTCGACATCGACACACTCGAGCAGCTTCGCGATGGTGTTGTTGTTCCTTTTCTCGCACGATGCCGGCCCTGCCGATGCCACCGGGACGGTTGCCCCGAGCAGCGCCAATACGCTTGCCAGCACGACGAGTCTCTTGAGAGAACGTCTCATATACCTCCAGTCAGGCGCTCTCCCTGCCCGCTGTCCGACCGCCCATACCCAGTCCGGGCATCGGGTAACCACGATTTCTCGGGGTTAGCGTGATGGCCTTGAACCCAGCCAACCTGCTCGATCTCACCATCGGCCCTCACCCATTCAGGGTCTGCACCGAGAACGTCACCGACTTCGTGAAAGCGACCGGTGACGACCTAGAGCGTTGGACCGAGGCGGCCCCCCCGGGGTTCATGGCCGCAGCCCTTTTCGCGGTGGCATCCGACCTGCTTCGTCAGCTGGCCGATCGCTCCGTGATCCACGGGGAACAGACTTTCACCTGGCACCGGCCAATGGTCCTCGAGTCCCAACTCAGCGTCACCGGGAAGGTGAGCCGGGTCCGGGAGCGGGGCGGGGTCGACTTCGTCACGTTCGACGTCGAAGTGGGTGATGGCGACGAAGTGATCGCCGAGGCGTCGTCGTTGTTCCTCGTCTCTGCAATCGACTCCGGGGTCGCTGTCGAGGCACGCCGGGAGCCGGCACCGGACGACGACGGCGCACCAGGTCCGGAGCAGATCGGCGTTTCTCGGGCCGGCCTCATCCGTTACGCCGCCGCCACCAGGGATTGGAACCCGATCCACTGGGACCACGATGCCGCTGTCGTCGCGGGCCTTCCCGGCGTGGTCGCCCACGGATTGCTCCAGGCGGCGTGGGCACTTGGGGCCGCCGCCTGGCTTCGACCGGGTGACCACCCGCTCCAGTCGGCAAGGGTCCGTTTCCGCAACCCGCTGCTACCGGCCGCACCGGTGTCGGTCCAGGTCGAGGAGGACGGCGACTCGGCAGTTGTTGCGGTCGCCGATGGAGATGTCGAGTATGTGAGTGCGCGAATCGCACTGACGGAGCGGTAACCCGATGGATGTGCCTCAGGTCGAAAGGGACAAGGAAAAGGAGCTCATTGCCCGAGCCCAGGCCGGCGACCGTGCCGCCTTCGGCGCCCTGGTTCGTGAGCATGAAAACGAGGTCTACACCTTGGCCCGGAGATTGGTTGGTGACCCGCATCTGGCGGCAGACGTCGCCCAGGAGACCCTGATCAGGGCGTGGAAGGCGCTGCCCAACTTCAGGGGTGACGCCGCCCTATCCACCTGGCTGCATCGGATCACGGTCAACACCGCCTGGACCCAGCGCCGGAAGGCGCGTCGTCACAGCGGCCCTCCATTGGACGATTTCATCGACGTGGCGGCGCCGGTCGGCGCCGATCATCCCGAGGTGGCAGGCGAGATCCTCGAGCTACGGGGTCGACTCCGCCAGGCGCTCGACTCGCTGCCGGAGGCCCAGCGTCAGGTGGTCGTCCTCAAAGACGTTTACGACTGGTCCCATGCCGAGATCGCTGAGGCGATGGGGATCTCGGTATCGGCGGCGAAGGTGCGTCTGCACCGGGCCCGCGCCCGTCTCGCCCGACAGTTGGAGGCCTCGGCATGAGTGTCTTGTGTGAGATGGCGGCGCCGTTCGTCGCCAACAGCGCGGTCGAGGGGAGCACCGTGGCCCGACCTTTCCGGAAACATGCCGCCGGTTGTCTCAAGTGTCAGGCACGTCATGTCGCCATGACCAAGACCGCACGTGAGCTGGCCGCCCTGTCAAACGAGACCTATGTGGCCCCATTGGATCTGGAGTGGCGGGTCATGGCGGCCCTCGAGGGCGATCTCGCCGTCGCCCGCTCCTGGCGCACCCCGGTGGCTGTCTCCGCCGCCGTCCTCTCCATGGCCGCCGCCGTCCTCATCTGGCGCCTCCGCCCCCGCACCCAGACCTGAGCCAACCGCTTACCTGAGGCACGTAGCGCCATATATGGCGCTACGGGGACAGAGAAGTGACATAGACACTCCTGGCATCGAGGAACGCCGTAGGAACGCCAGTCGATACTCTTTCCCGATGGCGCGCCTCATCGATCTCTCCCACCCAATCGAAGCCGGCATGGTCACCTATCCCGGGCTTCCCGGTCCTGACATCTCCGATCACCTATCGCGAATCGACTCGAGGGCGACCTACGAAGCTGGGACCGAGTTCCTGATCGGCCGCATCGACATGGTCGGCAACACCGGCACCTACCTCGACACCCCGTTCCACCGCTTCGACGACGGTTACGACCTGGCGGGTCTCGCCCTGGACGACATCGCCGACCTGCCCGGAGTGTGCATCGAGGCGGCCGAGCCGGAGGTCGGGCCCAATGCCGTGGGTGGTGTCGAGGTCAGGGGCAAGGCAGTCTTGTTCGCCACCGGATGGGACAGACACTGGCGGACTGACGCCTACGGGGACCCGGAGCACCCCTTCGTGTCCGCAGACCTGGTCGATGCCCTGATCGAAGGCGGGGCGGTCCTGGTCGGGATCGACTCGGTCAACATCGACGACACCCGAGGCGGTGAGCGACCGGCGCACACCGGGTTCCTGTCCGCCGGGATCCCGGTGGTCGAGCACCTGACCGGTCTCGGCCAATTGGTCGGCCGCGAGTTCCGCTTCTTCGCGGTGCCGCCCATGGTTCGGGGCTTCGGCACCTTCCCTGTCCGGGCGTTCGCCGCAGTGATCTGAGGCTGGGAACCGGGCGCTCCAGAGAAGCGTCTCTACCGCATGAGCCGATGGCTCGCTGCGGCGTTCTTGCTCCTCGGCATTGCCGCGTGCGGCCCGGACACCTCCGTCCAGGGGTGAGAGGTGGTCGCGTTCGACCGCAGCGGGGTCCCTACTCCGTGATGCTCGCCGAGAATCACTACGACCGGGAACGGATCTGGGAGCGCTTCGGGCTCGAGCTCGATCCTCCTCGGTCGATTTCGAGACCCAGGTGCTGCTCGGACTCGGCCATGCGGTGTCCGGATCCTGCCCGGAGACCGAGTTCCGGGGCTTGTCATCACCGAGGACCGGGTCTACGGCCGGTAGGCGCACGAGACCACGTCGCAGGGCTGCACCGCCGATGCAAACGCGGCGACCTTCTGGATCGTCGTCATTCGTGATGCCCTTCCCGAGCGGTTCATCCTGAGTCTCGAGGAGGAGCCGGTCTGTGGCAGTTGCCCCGAGGCTCAAACCGAAGTCGACCTGACATCGGATGAGCCGGATAGCTCGCAATGGTGGGCCCAAGCGCGCTTGGTGTCGGTCATGGACGGATCGGCCCCGGTCCACTCGCATGTGCTGCGCCGGGTCTACGACGACCGTGTGGAGGATCTCATCATGATTGCCGGCGATTGGACCCATCTTCCGCGCTGGCTCACAGTTGACGAGGGAACGTACCCGTCACGGGGTGGAGGCATTCCCTTCCACCTGCCAAGACGACCAGCCCTGCATCGAGGATCCGGCACAGATGGGAGGCAGGGCCGGTTTGTGGTGTCGACATCGAGATTCGGGAACGGGAGGATCAGACCGTACTGATCACCTTCGCCGACGACGGGACCTGCACGATCGAAGTCCTTCCCGGGTACCAGACCTTCGAGCCCTGACCCCTGCGACATGCCGGCCCGGCGGCGAAACGACCGGAGTTTCCACACCACCGGGCTTCCCTTATACTTGGTCATCCCGCGAACCCCCTAGGGGTGTAGCTCGAATTGGTAGAGCGCCGGTCTCCAAAACCGGAGGTTGGGGGTTCGAGTCCCTCCGCCCCTGCCAGTCTTTGTCTGTGGATACGATCAGGAAGAACTGATGAACCGAGAAATGCGCCGAATGCAGGAACGCGAAGAGCGCCTGCAGAAGAAGGGTGACACCGGCCGTGACAAGGCCAATCGTCGCGCCGCGGCCGTTCAGACCAAGGCTCCGACCGCCGAGCGCAAGTCGCTCTGGGCTCGCATCCGGGAATATCTCCACGAGGTGCGACAAGAGCTGAGAAAGGTGACCTGGCCGACCCGGGAGCAGATGATCGCCTTCACGACCGTCACCGTCATCACTTCAACGGTGCTCACCGGAGTCATCTTCGGTCTCGACATTCTCATGAAAGAGTTCGTGTTCTGGTTGGTGGCGAGATCCTGATGCCCGACGCCGTGGAGACCGCAGAGATCGAGAACCCCGAAGTGGAAACGCCCGATCTGGAAGCCGAGGTGGACCCCACCGAGGTCGACACCGTGGAGTTGGACCCGGTCGAAGGGGAGGAGCCCGAAGCTGTCGTCGAGGCTGAGGAGGCAGTCGAGGTCGCTGTGGCGCCTGTCGAGCCTGAGGCCGTGGAGGCCGAGCCCGAGGCCGTCGAGCCCGAGGCGCCCGAGCCCGAGGCCGCCGAGTCCGAGCCCGAGGCCGCCGCTGAGGTCGTCGTCGAGCCGGAGGCCGTCGCCGAGGCTGAGACCGATTCCGAGCCCGGAGAGGACGTCGAGGAGACAGTCGTCCCGATACCCAGCCCCTATGACATGCCGGGCGACTGGTACGTGATCCACTCCTACTCCGGCTACGAGAACAAGGTCAAGGCCAATCTGGAGACCCGGATCCAGTCGATGCACATGGAGGATCGGATCTTCGAGGTCCACATCCCGATGGAGGACGTGGTCGAGTTCAAGGCGGGCAAGAAGGTCACCGTCCCCAAGAAGGTCTTCCCCGGCTACATCCTGGTTCGCATGAGCCTCGACGACGACTCCTGGTACGCGGTCCGCAATACCCCTGGTGTCACTGGATTCGTCGCCGGCAACGCCCAGAAGCCGACTCCCCTCTCCCGACGTGAAGTCGAGCGATTCCTCGGCGTCCAGGAGGAAGAGGAGAAGGCCAAGCCTCGTTTCAAACCGGAATGGGAGGTCGGGGAGCAGGTGCGGGTGGTCACCGGTCCTTTCGCCGACTTCAACGGGGTTATCGAAGACATGAATGTCGATCAGCAGAAGGTCGTCGTCCTCGTCAACATCTTCGGCCGGGACACTCCGGTCGAGCTCGGTTTCGAGGACATTCAGAAGAGTTAGCACCCGGTACCCGGTACCTGGAGAGAGACACAATGGGTAGAAGAAGACTTGTAACCACGCTCAAATTGCAGTTGCCCGCCGGGCAGGCCACACCGGCGCCGCCCGTCGGCACCGTCCTCGGCCCGCACGGGGTCAACCTGATGGACTTCGTCAAGGCGTACAACGACGCCACCGCCAGCCAGCGGGGACAGATCATCCCGGTTGAGATCTCGATCTACGAGGATCGGTCCTTCGACTTCGTGATGAAGACCCCTCCCGCCGCCGCCCTGCTCCGGCAGGCAGCCCGCGTGGAGAAGGGCTCAGGTGAGCCCAACAAGGAGAAGGTCGGCTCGGTGACCAGGGCGCAGGTCAAGGAGATCGCCGAGATCAAGATGCCCGATCTCAACGCCGTCGACATCGAGGGTGCGATGAAGATCGTCGAGGGCACTGCCCGATCGATGGGGATCACGGTCAGCGGCTGACGCCGGACGTAAAAGGGGCGCCGAAGGCGCCCAAGTGGGAGGCCGCAAGGCCGCCTGGACCACAAGGAGAGACAATGGCCAGACATGGCAAGAAGTACCGCGAGGCCGCGATGCGGTACGACAAGCAGGCCCCCTACGGGCCGCAGGAGGCGCTGGAGCTGGTGAAGACCCTGGCGCCGGCCAAGTTCGACGAGACCGTCGAAGCGGTGTTCAACCTCGGGATCGACCCCAAGAAGGCGGACCAACTGGTGCGGGGGACGGTGTCGTTGCCCCATGGGACCGGCAAAGACGTGCGTGTCGCCGTGTTTGCCACCGCCGACAGGGAGAAGGAAGCCGTCGATGCCGGCGCCGACGTGGTCGGCGGCAAGGAGCTGGTCGAGAAGCTTCAGGCCGGGGGCGAGCTCGACTTCGACGTGGCCATCGCCACCCCGGACATGATGGCCGAGGTGGGGAAGCTGGGGAAGATCCTCGGGCCGCGTGGTCTCATGCCCAACCCCAAGGCCGGGACTGTCACCGCTGACGTGGCCAAGGCCGTGTCCGAGTTCAAGGCCGGGCGGATCGAATACCGCAACGATCGTTACGGCAATGTCCACGTCCCGGTGGGCAAGGTTTCCTTCGGAGTCGATCAGCTGGCGTCGAACCTGGCGGCACTCTCGTCCGAGCTGCTCCGGGCCAGGCCGGCCTCGTCCAAGGGGCGGTATCTGCGGCAGATGTCGGTGTCGTCGACCATGGGCCCCGGGGTCAAGGTCGACGTAGGAAGCGTCGAGGACTTCGCCAAGGACGCCGGCTGACCCGAGACCGGTCTCAAACGCGAAAGACCCCCGCATCAGCGGGGGTCTTTCTTTGGAAACAGGGGGGATCTCCGCACTCCGGATTCCCGTGGGCTTAGAGGGCTTCGGCTGCCAGGTCCACCGTCCGCACGCTTCCGACGACTCGTCTGTGGACCAGGGTAGGGGCTGGTCTCATCTGTCGGTCACGCGACCCTCACATATTTGGGGCCCGAAGAGCGGGTGGGGGCGGTCAGGGAACCCACCCGGTCACACGGAGACCCCCTGTTCTCAATGGTCGTAGTGTCGCGCGACCTAAGGGGGGTGTCCAGGGAGAATCTGGAAATCCGACGCTTACTTGAGGTACGTAGTGCCATATATGGCGCATTTCAGACAGAGAAGGCCTCGAGGAACCCGGTTAGGACCCGGTTGAACGCTTCTGGCTGCTCCAGGTTGGCGAGATGGGCCGCTCCCGGGATCACGACCGCCTCGTGGTGACTGAGAGTCCGTGCCAGATGCGCAGCCGCCGCCCTGACGTCAGGTAGGTCGTGCTCGCCCACCACGACGAGGACCGGCAAAGAGATGCTCACCCATCCGCCCGATTCGCGGCGGGTCGAGCGCCACGGTCAGCTCGTCTCTCCTCTTCTCGGAGGCCAGGATGGGCATGTCCATCTCGACGACCAGATCGAAGACCTTCCGGTCGACATCGTCGAGAGTCCGGTCATGTCCGAGGACCCAGATCTCGGCCTCCAACTCCGCCATCCTCTCCAGGTCCCCTGTCTTGAACCTTCACCAGCTCGGGCCACTGCGGCGGCTCATACTCCTCGGCCTCGAAGCCAGGTGAGTCGGTCCCGATCAGCACGAGACCGCTCACCCGGTCGGGAGCCGACAGGGCGAGGTCGAACGCAGTGCCCCCGCCCATGGAACAGCCAACGACCACGGCTCGGTCGATGCCGAGATGGTCGAGTACGGCGATCACGTCCTGGTGGTTGGAGAAGGACGATTCGCCGAGTGGGAGCGCCCGTAGCCCCGAAGGTCGAGTCGGATGAAGCGTGAGGCTTCGGGCACCGCAGCGAATTGGGGGTCCCACATGCGCCGATCGGCGATCCCGGCATGGATGAAGACCACCGCCTGCCCATCTCCCACCGATTCATACGCGACCTTGCTTCGCCGGAGTTGGCGAAGCCGGTGCTGCGCTCGGTCACCGCGGCACCCCACTCCCGAGTTGCCCAGCCTCAGCCGCCCGATACAATTCATCCAGCAACTCCAATACCTCGGCCGCAGACCGTCGGTGCCTTCGGGCTCAATGGGAAATCCCCGCCAACGCAGGTCGCTCCTCGCGAGCCCCTTGTCATCAAGCCGAGGGGTTCTGTTGTCTATCGACGGAGGAGCGAATGCCAAGACCAGAAAAGGTCCAGGCTGTTGCCGACATCAAAGAGAGCCTCGAGGGATCCGAAGCGGTGTTCCTGACCGAATATCGCGGCTTGTCCGTGAAGGCGGTCCAGGAGCTGCGAGCGAGCCTTCGGGCGAGCGGCGCTGAGTACAAGGTGGTCAAGATGACCCTGGCCCGTCTCGCCGCCGGCGATGCGGGGATGAGCGGTCTCGACGAATATCTGCTGGGGCCGACGGCCCTTGCCTTCGCCAAGAGCGACCCGGTCGCGACGGCCAAGGCCCTGAAGGACTTCTCCAAGTCACACGAGGTCTTCGTGCTGAAGGCCGGTGTGCTCTCGGGGAACATCCTCAGCTCGGAGGAAGTCTCCCGGCTGGCCGAGATCGAGCCCCGTGAGGTGCTGTTGGCGATGATCGCGGGGGCCTTCAAGGCACCGCTGGTGCAGGCGGCCGGGCTGTTTGCGTCCTTCAATCGCAGCGCAGCAACGATGTTCCAACAGCTTCTGGACAAAAAAGAGTCGGGCGAGGTCGCACCGGCAGGAGGCGAATCGACCGCCACCCCGCCCGCGGACGAGCCCACGGAAACCGACACGGCCGCATCGGCCGAGGAGGAGTGAGAAATGGCCGCCAAGACCAAGCTCAGCACTGATGAGCTGATCGCAACCTTCGAGGGCATGACCGTCCTCGAGCTCAAGGAATTCCTCGATGCTTTCGAGGAGAAGTTCGAAGTGACAGCTGCCGCTCCGGTGGCGGTCGCAGCCGCCCCGGCCGCGGGTGGTGACGGGGCCGGAGCCGCCGTGGCCGAGGAGCAGGACGAGTTCGACGTCGTCCTCACCGCCGCCGGCGCGCAGAAGATCCAGGTCATCAAGGAAGTCCGCGGGCTGACCAGCCTGGGTCTCAAGGAGGCCAAGGATCTCGTCGACGGGGCCCCGGCCAACGTGCTCGAGGCGGTCGACCAGGACACGGCCAACAAGGCCAAGGAGGCCCTCGAGGCCGCCGGCGCCACCGTCGAACTGAAGTAGCTTCCCGCAGAACCGAGACTGATTGGAGAAGGGACCCAGTGGGTCCCTTCTCTTGTCAGGCGAAGAGAAGCTCGAGATAACGTCGGTAGTGGGCCAGATGCTCGGAGATGGCACCCGGATCGCGGTATGTCTTGGACACGATGAACGAGCCTTCGAACACGACCGTGATTGCGTCGGCCAGACTCTGAGGATCGACCTCGAATGCCGGTGGATGAGTCTCCATCACCTGAGCGAATTTCTCTCCCAGCACTACCTTCCACAACTCCATGGCATTTCGAGCGACGGCGAGCGTCTCGGGGCCGAACAGTTCTGATTCGGCGATATAGGAGGCGAAGAGGCAACCCGGATGCGGGCCCTCGAGCTCTGACATCTCCTTCTCGAACAACTCGACGAACGCCACGACTTGCTCGAGAGGGTCATCGCTTCGAGCCTCGGCTTCGGCCAATGTCGCACGGAGAGTTGCCTCGTCATTGTCGGCAAACTGCTGGATCAGAGTGTGGGCCAGGTCGGCTTTGGAGTCGAAGTGGTAAAAGAAGCTGCCCTTGGTTATCCGGAGCGCTCGATGACAGTGGCCAGAGCACTAGCGCAGGCGGTTCGCTCCGGCCCGCGCTAGCCGGCCGTGACGAGCAGCACTGCCATCTTGTCGAGGCACTCGTTCATTCCGGCTCGTGACAACTCGACGACGTCGGGTGACGTGTATCCGACCTCGGTGACGGTGAAGTCCGTTCCTCCGTCGGGGCGGGACTCGAAGGTCAGGACATGGGGGACCTGCGTCGGGATTCCGGACGGCATGCCGACCGACGCGGGATCGATGGCGTTGCCTTGCTGATCGGCGAAATGCTGGACGAACTCCAGTCGCTCTCCGGGCACGATCTTCTGATAGGTCCAGGTGTGGAAGTGTTCGAAGCCGCCCATCTCGTCGGGCGCGCGCATGCCGACGAGGGAGGTGCCGCCCTCACGCACATCCATCTCGGCCACCGGGGCGGTGAAGCCACTCGGTCCCCACCACTCTCGGACGAGGTCGCCATCGGTCCATGCCTTCCACACCTCACTCACGGGCGCGTCAATGGAGCGGGTCAGTGTCATGTCGAAGGTCTCTGCTGTGTGTTTCGACGTCATGATGACCCCCGTATCGCCTTTCTATGTCGGCGTGGCGCCATATATGGCGCTACGTACCTCAGGTAAGCCCTTAGCGCGCGAAGTACTCCGTCACCACCGGGGTTTCCCGCTCGCGGAGGAGGATGTTGGCGTCGAGGAGCTCGAGGTTCTGGGAGAGGAACCGGGCTGCCTCGGGGATGGGGTGCTCGGCGAAGAAGCCCTTGACGTCGGCGGCCACCTCGGGCTGGGAGAGGGCGGGAAGCCCTTCCACCACCCGTCTCCTCGTCATCCCGGGCATCGCCGCCAGCACCTTGTCCCAACGAGTCCGTGCGCTCTGCCACACGGCCGGTCCCGAGTCGCCGGCGAGGAGACGGGCGAACACCCAGAACCCGTCCTGGGTCCGGATGTCACCCTCCACGATCTTGTCCATGGTCGACACGGCCAGCTCCTCGACCTGCACTCCGGCCACCGACCGCAGATAGCGCACCTTCTCCGCCGGCGCCGCTGTCTTGTGATACGCCGACCAGAGCGTCTCGTACTCGTCGGCCCCGCCGTGATAGGAGTAGACGGAGAGGGCGGCGGTGGAGACTTCGGGATCGATATCGGCGTCGTCGAGGACCTGGCCCGCGACTTCCCGGGCCTTCTCGATCGTGGCCGGGTGGTTGCCCAGGTTTCCCAAGGCGGCGATCAGGTCGCCACGGAGTTTGCGAGCCAAGTCGCTCTCTTCTCCGCTTCCCTCCCACCCGAGCCGCTCGTGGGCCGGCGCCACCAGCTCGCGGACGTATGCCTCGAAAGCGACCCGAGTCTCAGGCTCCAGGGCGTGATGCTCCAAGGCGCGGAGACCGCCGATGATCACCGACCAGATGGCGTGCTCGGTCTCCCCCCCGAACTTCCCGACCAGGTCGAGGAAGTTCGACGCGGGGACCTGAGCGGAA
>Ga0299907_10002338_pt1 | contig 11601 bp, 11 predicted proteins | sample RVTome_16_FD_198680 | JGI IMG/M metagenome (GOLD analysis project Ga0299907, IMG submission 198680) | Soil microbial communities from uranium-contaminated site in the Upper Colorado River Basin, Wyoming, United States - RVT152D67 (version 2) ...
GGAGGAGGCTCCTGTCCGCTCCAGGCCTCCAGGATCGGTGAGATCACCCGCCACTGGGCCTCCACCTCGTCCGCCCGTGTGAACAGCGTCGCGTCCCCCTCCATGGCGTCCAGGAGCAAGGTCCGGTAGGCGTCCGGGAGCTCGACCCCGAACGCCTCTTCGTAGTCGAACTCCAGAAGCACCCGCGACGTCCGCATTCCCTGACCGGGGATCTTCGCGCTGAAGGTCGCGTCGATCCCCTCGTCGGGCTTGAGCCGGATCACGATGACGTTGGGGGGGACGCGATCGTCGGTTGCCTGGAAGAGCGTATGGGGGGTGGGCTTGAAGATCACCGCGATCTCGGTCAGGTCGCGTCCCAGCCGCTTTCCCGCTCTCACGTAGAACGGCACCCCCGCCCAGCGCCAGTTCTCGACACGCAGCTCGACCGCCGCATAGGTCTCGGTGTTCGAGCCGACTTCGACCCCTTCTTCCTCACGGTAGCCACGGACTTCCTTCCCTTCGACGACTCCCGGTCCGTACTGGCCGCGCACCGTCCGGCGCTCGACGAGGGCCTGGCCCATGACGGGCATGGAGCGGAGGACCTGGACCTTCGCCTCACGCATCGAGTCGTAGGCGATCGGGGGCTCCATGGCGGTGAGGGTGAGGAGCTGAAGCAGGTGGTTGGCGATCATGTCGCGGAGCGCGCCCGTGCCGTCGTAGAAGCCGGCCCGGTCCCCCACGCCGATCGTCTCCGCGGCGGTGATCTGGACGTGGTCGACGTAGTTTCGGTTCCAGATCGGCTCGAACATCGTGTTGCCAAACCGGAAGGCGAGGATGTTCTGGACCGTCTCCTTGCCGAGATAGTGGTCGATCCGGTAGACCTGCGACTCGCGGAAGAAGCGCGAGATCTCCTCGTTCAGCCGACGCGCCGATTCGAGGTCGCGGCCGAAGGGCTTCTCGACGACGATCCGCGTGAACCCTTTCCCCTCCTCGGTCAGCTTCGCCCCGGCCAGCCCGCGGACGATGTCCGGCGCCAGGGTAGGCGGCACGGCGAGATAGAAGAGGTGGTTCCCGGCGGCCGCCTCGCCGACCCCCAGCTCCTCCAGACGTCGCGCCAGCTCACGATAGGCGCCCTCGTCCTTCAGGTCGGCGGACATGTAGTGGAGCCGCTCGGCGAAGCGATCCCACAGCCCGGCATCGAACTGACGGACGTTCTCGCTCACCGCCTCCCGCATCTTCGAGCGGAAGGTGCCGTCGGACATCTCGCCGCGGCTCAGGCCGAGTACGCGGAACTCGCCCCCGAGGCACCGCTCCCGGGCCAGCCGGAACAGGGCCGGCATCAGCTTCCGCTCGGTGAGGTCGCCGGTGGCGCCGAAGATGACGAACGTGCAGCCGCGCGCCCTGGGCATCTGGAACTTTCCGGGGCGGACCGCCGGGCGGGCCCGGATCGCGCGCGGGCTCACGCGCGCGTCTCCGCCGCCAGGGCTGCCCAGTCGGTGTGGGTCGGTTCGCCCTCGGGGTCGTCCAGGAGGTGGTAGTTGTGGGCGCCGAACCAGTCTCGCTGGGCCTGGGTCAGGTTCTGGGGAAGCCGTTCCGTGCGGAAGGCGTCGAAGTAGGCCAGCGCGGCGCTCCAGCACGGCGCCGGGAGCCCGATGCGAGCGGCCGCCGCGACCGCCCGGCGCCATCCGCGCTGGGCCTCCTCCACCTCTCGGCCGAGGGTCTCGTCGAGCAGCAGGTTCGGCAGGTCGGGGTCGCGCCGGAGCGCCTCGCGGATCGGCTCGAGGAGGCGGGCGCGGATGATGCAGCCCCCGGTCCAGACCCGGGCCACCTCGGCCGGAGGGATCCCCCACCGATGCTCGGTCGAGCCCTGGCGTATGAGATCCATCCCCTGGGCGAAGGCGCAGATTCGCGACGCGTACAGGGCTCGGCGGACGTCCTCGGCCAGTTCCTCGCGCACGTCGTCGGGAAGGGCGAAGGCGGGTCCCGCCAGCCGCCGGCTCGCGGCCACCCGCTCCTCGCGGCGGCTCGAGAGAACGCGGGCCTCGACGGCGGCCAGGATCGAGGGGACGGGCGTGCCCAGCTCGAGGGCGGTGGTCGCCGTCCACCGGCCGGTCCCCTTCTGCTCGGCCTCGTCAAGCACGCGCTCGACGAGGGGCGCGCCGGAGCGCTCGTCGGTGACGCGGAAGATCTGGGCCGTGATCTCGAGCAGGAAAGACTCCAGCTCCCCCTCGTTCCAGGCCTCGAACGTCTCGGCCAGACGGGGCGCATCGTACCCCAGACCGCGGGAAAGGAGGTCGTACGCCTCGGCGATCCCCTGCATGTCGGCGTACTCGATCCCGTTGTGGACCATTTTGACGAAGTGGCCCGCGCCCCCGGAGCCCAGGTAGGCCACGCAGGGTCCTGCCGGCGTGCGGGCAGCGATCGCTTCGAGAATGGGACGTATCTCCTCGTAGGCCTCTCGCGGCCCGCCGGGCATCATCGACGGACCGTGGCGGGCGCCCTCGGATCCGCCGCTGACGCCGACGCCGAAGAAGTGGACGCCGCTCTCCGCGAGCCGCCGGCCGCGGCGCTCGGTGTCGGCGAAATGGGAGTTGCCGCCGTCCAGGAGGATGTCGCCCTCGCCGAGATGGGGCTCGAGTGCGTCGATCGTCTGTTCGACCGGTTTCCCGGCCGGGATCATGAGGAGGATCCGCCGGGGTCGCTTCAGCGATTCGACCAGATCGGCGACGCTGGTCGCTCCCGCGAATCCCCGTTCGGGGTGCTCGGACAGGAACCGCCGAACCGCTTCGGTGCGGATGTCCCACGTCGCCACCGACACGTCGTGGTCATCGAGGTTGAGCGCGAGGTTCGCCCCCATCGTGCCCAGACCGACGACGCCGAGCTCGGACTTCATCTCAGGCCCGGGCCGAGGCCGGACCCGCGCCTCTCAGCCGCCGCCGCGCGGCACGGAAGAGCTTGACCGAGAAGAACAGGATGACCGCGAGGAGCGCGACCACCAGGATCAGGGCCACGACCGGGAACAGCAGGGCCAGCAATCCCAGCCCGAAGACCAGCAGGTCCTCCAGCAGGCTGGCGATCGAGTTCGAGACCGGTTCGGGTGACGTGTTGACCACCGCCCGCGACCCGGCCTTCGCGAAGTGGCTGGTCGCGGCGACCGAGCCCCCCAGGATGGCCACGAGCCCCTCGACCGCCGGCGAAGCTTCGCCCACCGCTGCGACGGCGACCAAAGCTCCGCCCAGCGGGCGGATCACCGTGTGCACAGCGTCCCACAGCGAGTCGACCCACGGGATCTTGTCGGCCAGGAACTCGACCAGGTACATGGCGATCGCGCCGTAGATCACCAGGTCGTTGTTGAACACCTGGAACTGCGCCGGCAGCTCCACCCAGCCGTAACGTGTGGCCAGGCCGAGGATCGCCACGGTGGCGTAGAGGTTCACGCCCGATGTGAACGAGAAGCCGAGCGCGCGGGCGAGGTCGATGAAGCTCACGGTTCGAAGGCCCGGCCGGGCAGCGCGGCGTCAGGCGGTGGCCACTCGCACGCGCTCCTCGCGGATCGTCTCGAGGAGGTCGTCGTAAGACTTGCCGAACTTCTCGACGCCCTCCACCTCGAGCTCGCGCGTGACGTCGCCGAAATCGATCCCGAGATCGTCGAGGTCGTCCATCACTCGGTGCGCCTCCTCGCGGCCCTCGAAGATCCGGACCTTCGGGTCGCCATGGTCGCGAAAGGCGTCCAGCGTGTCGGGCGGCACCGTGTTGACGGTATCGGGCGCGATCAGGTTGTCGACGTAGTACGTGTCCGGGTAGTCGGGATTCTTGGTCGACGTGGAAGCCCAGAGAGGACGCTGCAGCCGGGCGCCCTTTTCCTCGAGAGCGGCGAACCTGGCCGAGCGGAAGCGCTCTTCGAACCGCTCGTAGGCGATCTTCGCATTCGCGATCCCGGCCTGGCCGAGAAGGCCACGTATGCGGTCGGTCTCCTGCCCGCCTGCGTTTTCGAGGAGCGCCTCCAGCCGCCCGTCCACCATCGTATCCACGCGGCTCACGAAGAAGCTCGCCACCGAGGAGAGACGGTCTACCGGCTCGCCGGCCTCGCTCCGGTCCTGGAAGGCGTCGAACCAGGCGTCCATGACCTCCAGATAGCGCTCGACGGAGAAGAGCAGGGTGATGTTGATGTTGATCCCTTCGAACAGGCATTGCCGGATGGCCGGGAGCCCCTCGCGGGTTCCTGGGATCTTCACCATCACGTTGGGGCGGTCGCAGGAGGTCCAGAGCCGCCGCACCTCCTCGATCGTACCCCTTGTGTCGTTGGCCAGCGAAGGCCGGACCTCGATCGAGACGAACCCGTCCCGGCCATCGGTGCGGTCGAAGAGCGGCCGGAAGTGATCGGCTGCCTGCTGGACGTCGGCGACGGCGAGCTTCTCGAAGATCTCGTCCGGCTCCATGTCGGGGCCGGACTCGCGGATGACATCGTCGTAGAGGTCGGTGTCGCCGATGGCGCCGTCGAAGATCGTCGGGTTGGACGTCATCCCGGCCAGGCCGTCCTCTTCGATCAGGCGCTCGAGCTCGCCGTCGAATAGGTCGCGCCGGATGTAATCCAGCCAGACCGACTGGCCCAGCTCGCGGAGTCGGAGGAGCGGATTGGACATGGGGACCTCCTCGGATGGGTTGCCTGGAAGCCGAGCTGGAGGGAAGCTAGCGCCGGCCCTGGGCCCCCGCACGTAGGACGGCTTACAATCCGCTGGACGACCCTTCACGCAGCGCCTCGCGCTCCAGCGCCTCGATCTTGGCGAGCCGCCGGCGGTGGCGCTCGGCACCCGAGAACATGGCCCCCAGGAACGTGGCGACCAGCTCGGCGGCGAGCTCGGGGCCGACCACGCGTGCGCCCAGGGTGAGGACGTTCATCGCGTCGTGCTCAACTCCCTGGTGGGCGCTGTACGTGTCGTGGCACATGGCGGCCCGGACGCCCGGAATCTTGCAGGCGGCGACCGCGACCCCGACCCCGCTTCCGCAGACCAGCACGCCCTTCTCGGCCCGTCCCTCCGCGATCGCGCCGCCCACGGCGCGGGCGACATCGGGGTAGTCGTCATCGGGGTCCAGCTCGTGAGCCCCGCAGTCGAGGACCTCGTGGCCGGCGCGGGCGATGGCGTCGAGGAGGCGCGTCTTGAGGGGGAATCCGGCGTGGTCGCAGCCGAAGGCGACGATCATGGGCTGCCCCGCAGGCATTTCAACACTCGCCCGCAGTCAGGCGTGGGCCGGCCAGCCGACCAGCTCGTGCACCTCGCGGGCGATCCGCCCGGACGTGAAGCCGAACCTCTCCATGTTGGTCTCGCCGGGCGCCGAGGCGCCGAAGCGGTCGATCGCAATGATCCGGCCACGGTCGCCGACCCACCGCTCCCAGCCCAGCGAGGCCGCGGCTTCGACCGAGACCCTTGCCGTGAGGGCCGGTGGCAGGATCTCGTCCCGGTACTCGGGCGGCTGGGCGGCGAAGAGCTCCCAGGACGGCATCGAGACGACGCGCGTGCGGACTCCCTCGTCGGCCAGCTGCGCCTGCGCCTCGAGCGCGATCGACACTTCGCTGCCGGTAGCGATCACGATCGCCTCGGGCTCACCGTCGGGCGGATCCGAGAGAACGTACGCGCCCTTCGCGAGCGCGCGCGCAGGCGCCCGCCCCGCGCGGTCGATGACCGGAAGCTTCTGGCGGCTCAGGACGAGCGCGGTGGGGCCCTCCGTGTTCGTCATCGCCCAGCGCCACGCCTCGGCGGCTTCGTTGGGATCGCCGGGGCGGATGACGGTCATGTGCGGCATCGCCCGGAGCGAGGCCAGGTGCTCGATCGGCTGGTGGGTCGGGCCGTCCTCGCCGATCCCGATCGAGTCGTGGGTCCAGTGGAAGACGACCGGGAGCTCGGCGAGGGCGGCCAGCCGGACCGCCGGACGCATGTAGTCGCTGAAGACGAAGAACGTCGCGCAGAAGGGGCGCACGCCGCCGTGATATGCCATGCCGTTCGTGATCGAGCCCATGCCGTGCTCGCGGACCCCGTAGTGGAGGTTCCGGCCGGCGCCGGTGTGGCCGTTGAAGTCGGCCTCGCCCTGTAGCGTGGTCTTGGTGGATCCCGCCAGGTCGGCATCGCCGCCGATCAGCCAGGGAACCTTCGAGGCCAGCGCGTTGAGCGCCTTCCCGGCGGCCGCCCGCGTGGCCTCCTTCTGGCCCGTCTCCCACGACGGAAGGTCCGCGTCCCACCCCTCTGGGAGCCCTCCGGACCAGGCCAGCCGCCACTCCTCGGCCAGGTCAGGGTGCTTCTCCGCCCAGCCGGCGAACCGCACCTCCCAGGCCGCCCGGGCCTCGCGCCCAGGTCGGGTCGCGTCCATGTTCTCCCGGACCTCGGCCGGCACGTAGAACGTGTGGTTGGGCCACTCCCAGCCCAGCGCCTTCTTGGTCAGGACAACCTCCTCCTCACCCAGCGGCTCGCCGTGCGCCTGGTGGGTCCCCGCCTTGTTGGGGGAGCCGTAGCCGATCGTAGTGTGCACGACGATCAGCGAAGGCTGACCCGTGTTGGCGCGCGCCGCGGCGATCGCGTCGTCGATCGCTGCGAGGTCCGTGTTGCCGTCCTCGACCTGGAGGACCTGCCAACCGTACGCCTCATACCGCCTGGCCGTGTCCTCGCGCGTCGACTGCGAAAGCGGGCCGTCCAGCGTCACCTGGTTGGAGTCGTAGAGCACGATCAGGCGACCCAGGTTGTAGAAGCCCGCGATCGCGCTCGCCTCGTGGGCCACTCCCTCCATTAGGTCGCCGTCCGACGCGATCACATAGGTCCAGTGGTCGACGACCTCGAAGCCGGGGCGATTGAAATGATGGGCCAGCCAGCGCTCGGCGATGGCCATCCCGACCGCGTTCGAGATTCCCTGGCCGAGCGGGCCCGTGGTCGCCTCGACGCCCGGCGTGAGATGGCTCTCGGGATGTCCAGGGGTCTTCGAGCCCCACTGGCGGAACCGCTCGAGCTCCGACACGGGGAGGTCGTAGCCGGTGAGGTTCAGGAGCGAATAGAGGAGCGCCGAGCCATGCCCGCCCGAGAGAACGAAGCGGTCGCGATCAGGCCATGACGAATCGCCTGGGTCGTGTGCGAGATACTTCTGCCACACGATGTACGCCATCGGCGCCGCTCCGAGCGGAAGCCCCGGATGGCCGGATTCAGCGGCCTGCGGCTGGTCGATCGAAAGTGCCCGGAGCGCGTTGACGCAGAGCCGGTCGAGGTCGCCGAACCGCTCGCCGCTCATTGTGCCGGGGTTTCCTCCTCCGGAGGGACGTCCGGGGAGATCGTGCCGACGTACGGAGCGCGTTCCGTCCTGAGGCGCCCGGACACGGCTTCGGCCTCGCGCATCACGCGCAGAAAGTTCTCGCCGGCGAGCTTGCGGATGTCCTCGTCCGAATGGCCTCGCTCGAGGAGCTCGGCGACGAGGTCGGGGAAGCGCGACACGTCCTCCAGGCCCACCGGAACCTCGTCGATGCCGTCGAAGTCGGATCCCAGGCCGATGTGATCGATCCCCGCGACCGCGACGATGTGGTCGACGTGGTCGGCCACCTGGGAGAGGGTGGCCTTCGGGGCCGGGTTCTCTTCGCGCCAGCCCTCGAACGCCTGGTGGACCCGAGCGGAGTCGCCGGAGAAGGCCGTTCGCAGGCTGTCGATCACCGCGTGGGCGCGCTCGCCGTGGAGACGGGTCTCCTCGTTGATGAAGCCGGGGGCGAAGTTGACCATGACCACCCCCCCGTTCCCGGCCACCGCGCGCAGGATCGGATCCGGGACGTTCCGCGTATGGCCGGCCAGCGCGCGGGCCGAGGAATGGCTGTAGATGACCGGCGCCTCGGTGATGCGGAGCGCATCCATCATTGTCGAATCGGAGACGTGGCTCAGGTCGATCAGCATCCCCAGCCGATTCATCTCCCGGACGACGTCCTCGCCGAAGGGGGTCAGCCCCTGGTGAAGCGCGCGGTCGGTGGCGGCGTCGGCCCAGGCGGTGCTCTTCCAATGGGTCAGCGTCATGTAGCGGGCACCCAGGTCGTACAGGGCACGCAGGACGTCGAGCGAACCCTCGATCGCGTGGCCGCCCTCGACGCCGATCAAGGCCGCGATCCGGCCCTCGTCGTGAGCCCTCTCGATGTCGGCGACCGTCGTCGCGTATACGAAGGTGTCCGGATAGCGGTCGACCAGGCGGTGGATCAAATCGATCTGCATGAGGGCGAACCGCGTGGCGCCGTCGGCGATGAGCTCGGAAGGCACGTAGGCGGCGAAGAACTGTGCCCCGACCCGGCCCTGCCTCAACCGGTCGAGGTCCGTGTGGAGGGCGGGCTGGGGCTCGGCGATGTCCAGAGAGTCCAGGTCGCCGCCGGCCTTCTCGCGGATTTGCCACGGCAAGTCGTTGTGGCCATCGACCAGCGGAACTTCTTCCACGAGTTCGAGCGCGTGCTCGACGGTGGTGGAGTCAGGCCCTTGGACCGTGCTCGACGCCAAGGAGTCGCCTTCCGACTGGGCTCGCGCCGGGACGAACGCGACGAGGAGGCCGAGGGCGGCGATCAAAGATCGCGGAAAGGTGACGATTCGCACGACCGATGAACCTATCCGGAGGCGAGCCGCCGGCAACCTGGCTCAGTTGTCGGAGAACAGAGCGCGGAACGCTCCCGGCGTCATCCCGGTGGCGCGCTTGAAGGTGCGGCTGAAGTGGCTCTGGTCGCTGAACCCGACCTCGCGGGCGATCGACGCGAGCGGCAGGTTGGAGCCCGACAAGAGCCGGCTCGCCCGATCGACCCTGAGCGCCCGCACGAGCTCCCCGGGCGTGCAGCGGTAGTGGCGCTGAAAGGCGCGGGCGAGCGAGCTCGGGTGGACGCCGACCTCGAGTGCCACGTCGCCGATCCGGACCGGCTCTGCGAACCGGTCGTGTAGGAGCTCGTGGGCGCGGCCCACGAACTGGGGGGCCACGCGGGTCCGCTGGCGCCGCGCAACCCCGGAAAGGAGGACGAGCATCAACCCTTCAATGACGAGCGCGGACAGGTCGTCGCTCGTCTTGAGCTCCCTGAGCAGGCGAGCCGAGATCCAGCCCCACCTGCCGGGTGGCAGGACCGCCGTCTGAGAGGGGAGCGCCTGGATGTCGTCGAGACCGAGGCCGCCTGGGTCGAACTCGATCGCCAGACAACGCGCCCCCATCTTCGAGAAGCGTTCGGAATGGACGAGACCGGCCGGATGGAAGAGGGTCTCGGCCGTCCGGCACTCGAGACGCTCGCCCCCCCAGTACTCGGTATAGCGGCCGGCCAGAATGAAGTTCACGATCGGGCGCTCGTGGGAATGCTCCGGGATCCGGATGCCGCCCGGATAGCGCACTTCGCTGACGGTGTATAGCTCGGAACGCCGGCGGCGAAGAGTCTGGCCGAAAAAGCGGCCGGTGGTGAGCCTGGCGGTCATGCTGGGCGCCGTCACTCCGTCGGGGGTCGGTTCTCGGCCGTCCCCCGGTCCCCGGATCCGGATCAAGCGGCCACGACGATGATGATGATCAGGAGCAGGATGATGATGATGACCGTCGCCGAGAGGCGGATTTCGCCCTGCGCGGCCCCGAGCTCGCGATCGATGGCCCGCGCCTGATCGGCGGCCCGCGAGAGCCGCTCGCCGTCGAGGGCGAGAAGGCCCCGCTCTGCGTCGCTCAGGTCGACGCCGGATGTCCGTGCCACGCGTTGGACCTCCCCACGTCCGAGGAAGTCCCGCAACGCCTGCCGGTCGGCAGCCTGCGGATCGGCCTGAGCGACCTGAAAAGGTTCTCCGTCGACGCCGGGCAGTACCTGCTGGGCGAGCGCCGTTCTGGTTCCGCCGGCGAGAAGCGCCAGCGTGATCGTCACGGCCCACGACAGTCGTCGCATCGTGTCACCTCCTGCGTTTGGGGGCCTCTCGTTCGTCTGACGTTCGAGTTTATGCCCCGCCCCGAGGCAGGGTCAATGGGACCTCCGGCCGGAGCCACCATGGACCACGTTACGACTGGAGAAGGACGATGAGGAGAACGGTGATGACGAGGAGGATGATGAGCGTCGTCGAGGAGATGTACCCGTCGATGGCGAGGCGCCGGTCGATCTCGTCGGCCTGGTGGGCCGCATGGGCCAGAAGCTCACCCTCGAGGAGGTGAACCCGGGCGCGGGCGGCGTCCAGGTCTAGGCCGGCCGTCCCTGCTACCCGCCGCACCTCGGTGCGGTCGAGGGTAGACAGGATGGCCCGACGCTGGGCGTCCTCCGGGCCGGCGACGATCGTGGTCGGCTCGTCGACGACGACCGCCTGTGCGTGCGCCGGGGACGGGACAAGGAAGAGGCCCCCCAGGAGGAGCAGAAAAGGAGCGCAGCCGGCCGAGCGAACCATGGCCGGCAGTCTAGACCGGGTCCGCGGGCGGAAGCAAGGCCCTCAGGAGCCCGCCAACCGGCAGACGATTTCATATTCGGCGTGCTCCACGGGCGTGATCGAGAGCCGGTTCCCGCGCTTGAGGACGGACATCTCCTCCAATCCCCGAGTCGTCTTCATCAGCTCGCGCGTCACCGGTTCGGCGAAGGTCACCACATGGCGCAGGTCCACGCACCACCACGTCGGGTCTTGGGGGTCCGAGTCGGGGTCGTGATAACGATGACCCTTCTCGAACTGCTTGGAATCGGGATGCGCCTCGGTGGCCACCTCGGCGAGGCCGTAGACCCCAAGCGGATCGGCGTTGGAGTGGTAGAACAGGACCCGGTCGCCGATCCGCATCGCGTCCCGCATGTAATTGCGCGCCTTGTAGTTGCGAACCCCCCACCACTCCGTCGAGCGGTCCCGCTCGAGGTCGTGGATCGCGTAGGTCGAGGGTTCCGATTTCACGAGCCAGAAGCGGCCGGCCATGGGCGTCTAGCCCGGGCCGCCTCGGGCCGGCCGGGAGGCCCGCAGCTCGTCGATGGCTTGCTTCAGGTCAGCCTGAGCCCGGCGCAGCTCGAAGAGGGCCACGATCCGCCGGCTCAGGGCATGGAGGGCCCTCGACTGTGCGGCCGTGAGGTATCGCGGCTGGCGATCGATCACGCAGACCGTGCCGAGCGCGTAGCCGTTGGAGGTGATGAGGGGGGCGCCAGCGTAGGACCGGATGTTCGGGTCGCCGACCACGAGCGGGTTGTCGGCGAAGCGCTCGTCCCGAGTGGCGTCAGGGACGACAAACAGGTCCGTTCCGAGGATCGCGTGTCCGCAGAACGAGATCTCGCGGGAAGTCTGCGTCAGAGCCGTCCCCGTGCGGCCTTTCAGCCATTGGCGATTCTCGTCGACCAGCGTGACCAGGGCGATCGGCGTGTCGCAGATCTCGGCGGCCAGCAGAGCGAGATCGTCGAAGTCCGGGTCGGGGACCGGCTCGATGGGCCCATAGCTGCGGAGCGCTTCCAGCCGGTCGGCCTCGTTGGAGGGAAGGGCGGGTGCCAGCATGCGAGCGACCTCCCATGGGTTGGATGGGTGAGGAGGTCACTCGAGCGTACCGCGGAGGCGATCGGCGCGTCAAGCCGACGGCTCCGTCGGGTGTTCCTCGTGCGGGATCCCGACGGCCGCCTGCTGCGGAACGCGGGCGGTGCGGGCGAAGTAGCGGCCAGGCGGGCAT
>Ga0299907_10002339_pt1 | contig 11601 bp, 9 predicted proteins | sample RVTome_16_FD_198680 | JGI IMG/M metagenome (GOLD analysis project Ga0299907, IMG submission 198680) | Soil microbial communities from uranium-contaminated site in the Upper Colorado River Basin, Wyoming, United States - RVT152D67 (version 2) ...
GAACGTGGCGCCTGCTGCCACGTTCCACCCCGACAAAACGGCGGGGCTTGTCTAGTGACCCTTGACAGATCTCCGGCGCGTCTATAACGCTAGACACCATGACGCTCGACGAGGGCATGCTGGCGGAAGTCGAGGCCGCGAGGGACCGGCTCGACGCCCTGGAGGACCAGGCCTACGAGGCCAGGGCGCGGTTCCACCAGTCGGTGCGCCGGTTGCACGCGGCAGGCGGCTCCATGCGCGAGATCGCGACGGCGCTGGCGATGAGCCACCAGCGCGTCCACCAGATCATCGGCGAGGACGCGATCGTCGAGGTCGAGGCGTCATCGAGCGAGGTCACGCCGCACCCCGCCGTCGCGTCGTCGGTCGCGCTGACGGCGACGGAGGACGCCTGCTCGTTCTGCGGCGCGCCGCGGCGCGAACTCGACAAGCTGCTCGCTGCACCTGGTCACGTCTTCGTGTGCAACGGCTGCGTGACCCGCGCCCGCCGTGAGCTCGCCGCGCACGACGACGAGACCAGGTGCTCGTTCTGCGCCAGCGACGTAGCGACGCGCTACGAAGAGAACGACACCGTGATCTGCGAGTCGTGCGTCGAGCTGTGCGAGCGGCTGCTGGCATCGGACGAGCCGCGCCGGCCGGCGATGCGCCGCGGCACGAAGGTGCGCTGCTCGTTCTGCAACGCGAGCACGGGTGACGTGCCGCGCATGATCGCAGGGCCGCGCGTCTACGTGTGCGCGCCGTGCGTCGCGGTGGCGCTGGGGGTGGCATCGACCGGGACCGCCGCCCCCGGCCCCCGCAATACGACGCTGCGCCCGGCCATCAGCGAGTCACACCCGTGCAGCTTCTGCTCGTCGACGACACCGCGCGTCGCGTCGATGGTGAAGGGCGGGCGGGCCCGCATCTGCAACGAGTGCATCGACCTCTGCAACGACATCCTCACCGAGGACGCCTGACGAACTCGCGCGTCTCAGCCGCGGTACTCGCGGCTCAGGCGCGCAAGTTGTGCGTTGGGGCGTTGTCCACCCTCAGCGCGGCTGGTAGACCCCAAAGACGCCGCGCAGCACGTCGCTGACCTCGCCGAGGGTGGCCTCGCGGTGTAGCGCCTCTTTCATCGGCTCGAGCACGTTCTGCGTACCGCGCGCCGCAGCCTCGACGTCGGTGAGCGCCGCGTCCACCGCTGCTTGGTCACGCTGGGCTCGCACCGCGCGGGTGCGCTCCACCTGCTGGCGCTGCAGCTCGGGGTCGATCGGGAACACCTCGGCCGGCTCGGGCGCGTCGTCCACGTACTTGTTCACACCGACGATCACGCGCTCGCAGCTGTCGACCGTGCGCGCGTACTCGTACGCGGCCTGCGTGATCTCGTCCTGCATGTAGCCCGCCTCGATGGCCGCCACCGCGCCACCCATCGAGCGGATCTTCTCGAGGTACTGCCACGCGGCGCGCTCGACCTCGTCGGTGAGCGACTCGACGAAGTACGAGCCCGCGAGCGGGTCGGCCGTGTCGACCACGCCCGACTCGTCGGCGATGACCTGCTGCGTGCGCAGCGCCAGCTTGGCCGCCTTGGTGGTGGGGAGGCCGAGCGCTTCGTCGTAGCCGTTGGTGTGCAGCGACTGCGTGCCGCCGAGCACCGCGGCCAGAGCTTGCAGCGTGACGCGCACGAGGTTGTTCTCGGGCTGCTGCGCGGTGAGCGTCGACCCGCCGGTCTGCGTGTGGAAGCGCAGCAGCTTCGACTTCTCGCTCTTCGCCGCGAACTGGTCGGTCATGATGCGCGCCCACATGCGGCGGGCAGCGCGGAACTTGGCGACCTCCTCGAAGAAGTTGTTGTGCGCGTTCCAGAAGAACGACAGGCGCGGCGCGAACTCGTCGACGTCGAGCCCGGCCTCGATCGCGGCTTCGACGTACGCGATGCCGTTGGCGATCGTGAACGCGATCTCCTGTACCGCCGTCGAGCCCGCCTCGCGGATGTGGTAGCCGGAGATCGAGATCGTGTTCCACTGCGGGAGGTTGCGGCGGCAGTAGTCGAAGATGTCGGTGATGACCCGCATCGACGGCCGCGGCGGGTAGATGTACGTGCCGCGCGCCACGTACTCCTTGAGGATGTCGTTCTGGATCGTGCCGCCGAGCCGTCCGCCGGCGACACCGTTCTCCTCGGCGACGAGCTGGTAGAGCAGCAACAGGATCGACGCCGTCGCGTTGATCGTCATCGACGTGGTGACGCGGTCGAGCGGCAGGCCGGCCAGCAGCAACCGCATGTCGGCGATCGAGTCGATGGCGACGCCGACCTTGCCAACCTCGCCCTCGGCCCGCGGGTGATCGGAGTCGTAGCCCATCTGCGTCGGCAGGTCGAAGGCGCACGACAAGCCCGTCGAACCGGACGCGAGCAGCAGCCTCCACCGCTCGTTGGTGGCCTCGGCGGTACCGAAACCCGAGTACTGCCGCATCGTCCACGGTCGGCCCCGGTACATCGTCGGATAGACGCCGCGCGTGTAGGGGTAGCTGCCGGGGTCGCCGAGCTGCTCGTCGTACGACCAGCCGGTGAGGTCCGCCGGCCGGTAGACGGGCTTGACCTCGATGCCGGCGTCGGTAGCGCGGCGGTCGTCGCGATCGTCGCGGTCGCCCTCGGAGCCCATGGGCTCCGAGGCTACGACCGCGAGACGAGAACTGTCAGACCGTCAGATGCAGTACGGGCTGTTGGCGAGCGGCTTGCGCGCGATCTGCTCCATCCGCGCGATGCGGGTGCCGGCGTTGTAGCCGGGCGTGCGGCTGCCGAGGAACGGGACCACGATGTGCGTGACGTCGCCCGCGGCCTTGAGGTCGTGGATGCGAGCCGCGCTGCCCGAGTCGCCGAACAGGACGCCGCCGGCCCAGTAGTACGACGTCGCGTACCACGCGGTCGCCACGCCGGCCCGGATCGTCCCACCTGTGCCGACGGCGAGGCCGTGGCCGTAGTGGTAGATCGTCTCGCCGAGCTCGAGCGGATCGGCGCCGCGCAGGCCGAAGATGTTGAAGTCGGGCAGGTCGACGTCGGGCGCCGTGCCGTCGCCGGCGTACTTGCCGCACGGGCCGAGCACCTGCGCCTGCGTCGTGTACACCCACGACTGCAGCTCGGGCCGCACGGTGATGATGGCGAAGTCGTCGCCCACGCCGTTGTCCACGCTCTTCGCCACCGTGCCGATGTTCACGAGCACCGGCGTGCCGGTCGTGAAGCAGATGTCGCTCAGCGGGACGCACGGGTCCTGGTTCGGCGGCGCACCGGTGAGCACGATGATGTCGGTGCCGCCCTTCGCGCAGTGGCCTGCGGTTCCGATCGAGTAGGTGCCGGGCGAGCCGAAGACGTAGTTCAACGTGCAGCCGGCGGGCGACACCATCCACGTGCCGGGACGGATGCCGACGTAACCGGCGGCCGGAGCGTCGACGGGCGGGCCGGGGATCGCTGCTGCTGCTGCGGGCGGCGCCTCGGTGGGCTTGCCCTTGCCGTTCTTCGCCGCGGCTTCGAGCTCAGGGGTGAGCCACGACGGCTTGGCCGACGCGAGCGGGACGGCCCAGCTGCCGCTCGCCATGCGGTACGCGCCGGGCACGGTGGCCGGATCGATGGTGGCCGGGCCCGTGCCGAGTGCGGGGCGGGCGCCGGTGGCGGTTGCTTGCGGGATCGCGACGACGCCGACCGCGAGCAGCGCGGCGACGGACGCGACGAAGGAGAACGCCTTTGTTCGCATGTGCTGGGTCTACCCGATTCGTCGCGCGCAGTGCGCAGCACTGTTCAACGGTGTTCGGCGTTCACCGCTGGGAGCTGGGGTGTGGCATGCACAGCTCGTCGTACTCGGCGATGACGATCTCGCCCGCGTTCTCACCGCACGCGGGGCAGTCGGGATCGCGCGGCACCTTGAACACGCGGAAGCTCGTCTCGAGTGCGTCGTACGCGAGCAGGCGGCCGGCGAGCGTGTCGCCGAGCCCGAGCAAGAGCTTGATCGCCTCCATCGCCTGGATCGACCCGACGATGCCGGGAAGCACGCCGAGCACGCCCGCCTCCGCGCACGACGGCGCGAGCTCCGCGGGCGGCGGCTCGGGGATCATGCAGCGGTAGCAGGGGCCCTTGTACGGATCGAACACCGTCGCCTGTCCCTCGAAGCGGAAGATCGACCCGTGCACGACGGGGATGCGCTTCAACAGCGCGGCGTCGTTCACGAGGTAGCGCGTCGGGAAGTTGTCGGTGCCGTCGACGATCACGTCGTAGCCGTCGATGATGTCGAGGACGTTGTCGGCGCCGAGGCGCACGTCGTAGGTGACGACGTCCACGTCGGGATTGAGCAACGTGAGCGTCTTCTTCGCGCTGTCGACCTTGCGTTCGCCGACGCGGTCGACGTTGTGGAGGATCTGGCGTTGCAGGTTCGAGTCGTCGACGACGTCCATGTCGATGATGCCGATGGTGCCGACTCCCGCGGCCGCGAGGTAGAGCGCGGCCGGCGAGCCGAGGCCGCCCGCGCCGAGCAGCAGCACCTTCGAGTCGAGCAGCTTCTGCTGGCCCGCCTCGCCGACTTCGGGCAGCAGCAGGTGGCGGTGGTAGCGGTTGCGCTGCTCGGGCGAGAGCGTCTGCGGCGTCGACCAGTCGCGCCCTTCGTTCTTCCACTTGTTGAAGCCGCCCGCCATCGACACGACGTCCGTGTAGCCGAGCTGCTGCAGCGTGTCCGCCGCGAACGCGCTGCGGGTGCCGCCAGCGCAGTACACGACGACGGGCGCGGCCTTGTCGGTGATGCGGGACTCGACCTGGCTCTCGAGGTGGCCCCTCGGGATGTGGACGGCGCCGGGCAGCGCGCCCTGCTCGTACTCGTCGGGCTCGCGGACGTCGAGGACGACGGCGGGCTTGGCGGCGATCTCGGCCTCGGCCTCGGAGGTGTCCACCTCGCGGATCCGGGCCTTCGCCTGCTGCAGGAGGTCGCGGAAGGACGGCATGGTGACTAAAACCTTACCAATCTGGTCGGGATTCCCGAAAGCCCATGATGCGGGCCATGGAGTTCCAAGAGGTCGTGCGGCGGCGGCGGATGGTGAGGTCCTTCACCGGCGAACCCCTACCCCCCAGAGTGGTCGACCGCATGCTCGCCAACGCCGTGCGGGCGCCGTCGGCCGGGTTCAGCCAGGGGTGGGCGTTCCTCGTGCTCGACACGCCGGCCGACGTAGCGCGGTTCTGGGAGTCGACGTTCCCGCCCGCAGAGGAGGGCGGCGGCCGCGACGGGTTCCGGTGGCAGGGCCTGTTCCGGGCGCCGGCCCTGATCGTGCCCTTGTCGCACAAGCAGGCCTACCTCGACCGCTACGCGGAGGCGGACAAGGGGTGGGTCGACAAGGCCGAGTCCCGCTGGCCGGTGCCGTACTGGGACGTCGACACGGGCATGGCGGCGCTGCTCGTGCTCCTCACCGCGGTCGACGAAGGGCTGGGCGCGCTCTTCTTCGGCATCTTCCCGGAGCGGATGGCGGCGTTCCGCGAGGCGTTCGGCGTCCCCGAGGCGTACGTGCCGATCGGGGCCATCGCCGTCGGGTGGCGCGACCCCGCCGGAGACGAGCCGTCACCCAGCCTGCGGCGGGGGAGGCGGGCCGACGAGGAGGTGGTGCACCGGGGGCGGTGGTGAACCTTGCGGTTGTCTCCACCTGAGAGGCATTACCAGAAGGACATTTTGGACAAAGGGCGTATTCCACCCTTAGTCGGGGGGCCCGGCTAGGGCCGGGCGAAGGTGCCCCCCGCGTAGACGGGAGTCAGCAACGATGCGACCCTTCAAGATGCTCGTCGCCACAGCGGCGGCGGGAGCCATGATCGCCATGGGCGCGGTAGCAGTGACTGCGCAGGTGCCGGTGCCGACGCTGGTCGAGCCCACCAACGAGCTCGATCACCACCGGCCGGGACACGGCAACACGACCACGACCACGTCGACGACCACTACCTCCACCACGCAGCCTCCTCCGCCCGCTGAGGTGACGATCACGATGATCGACACGGGCGTCCGGGCGACCCACCAGGAGTTCGTGTGGAGCGGTCCGAGCAGCAACACCGACCAGTTCGTGGCGTGGTGGGACTTCAGCTCCGACGCTGCCAACCACCTGCCGGCTCGTGGGGAGCTGTGGGACACGTCGGCGAACGGCGGCACGCCGTACGATCCGCACGGCCACGGCACGGCCACCGCGTCGGCGGCGGCCGGCACGAATGTGGGCAGCGCCGCGCAGAAGCGCGACTCGTTCTGCCCCGGCTGCAAGCTGGCCGTGGCGAAGGTCGGCAACGGCGCGGGATCGGTGAACGGCGACCTGGCCGAGGCGTTCAAGTGGGCGCGCGAGACGGTGAAGAGCGACGTCATCTCGATGAGCATCGGCGCGATCGTCCCCTTGCCCGCCTTGATCTCCGGCGACCTGTACCGCGAGATTCGCCTGGCCCGCCAGGCCGGCATCCTCGTGGTGCTGTCGAACGGCAACGGTTACGCCAACGCTGGCATCCCGGGTGAGCCTGGGTTCGCCACGAGCTACGCCAACTCGCCGTTCGCGCTCGGTGTGGGCGCGAGCGGCATCGACGGCCCGTTCGTCACGACCGATCCCGAGGTCGTCTCCGACTTCTTCGACGTCCCCTTGGCAGCCAACAGCTGCGACACGTGCTACGACGGCGCGACCGGCACCAGCTTCTCGGCGCCGCTCGTCGCCGGCTTCGCCGCCAACCTCAAGCTCGTCGCCAAGGAGGCGGGCGTGCCCGCCAGCGCCGACTACCTCGAGCAGCTGGTGAAGTACTCGGCCCGTGACACCGTGGTGCCCCCGATGTTCGAGGGCTACGGCGTCATCGACGGTGCCGGCACGCAGGTCGCCGACGCCGAGGCGCATGTCGCCGCCGGCACGCTGCCGGGTCGTCCCTCGCCGGATGTCGTCGGCCTGTACGTCGAGACGGTGCAGGGCACGCTCGACAACGTGTGGACCGACAAGGCCTCCGAGGGCGCGCAGGTGCTCACCCGGACGTCCCTCGGGACGTTGAGCCCGGTCGGCACGATCGGCGCGTCGGCACCCACCGGCCTCAGCGACGCCGAGGTCTACAAGATCCACGCCGACGCCGGCGAGGTGGTGGACGTCGATGTCGCCATGAACCCGCCGGACGCCAGCGGCATCAACGACATCGACCTGTACGTGATCCGCGACAACGGCAGCCTCATCACGGGATCGGAGCTGACGGCCAAGTCGACGAACGCCGCTCCGTCGGACGAGAGCGTCTCGTTCGTCGCGCCGAGCACGAGCGACTACTACATCGTGGTCCTCGGCTGGTCGGTCGTCGGCTCGCAGCCGTTCACGCTCACGGCAACCAACGGAGTCACGCTGGTCTACGAGGACTACGTGGCCCACACCTTCGGCACCGGCCTCTTCTTCTAGACGGCACGAAGGGCGACGTGGGAGCCCTCCTGGCGGGCAGGAGGGCTCCCCCACATCTCCACCCGGTCGGGGCGCGTGAAACCGGCTTGAACGGCGTTACCTCCAGAGGACAGGGCAACGGTGCCCGGTCCTCGCGCGGCACAGGAGCCACGCGCACCAATTGGAGGGATTCATGCGAGTACGTATCGCGCTTGCGCTCGCGCTGGCGCTGGCGCTCAGCTTGTTGGGCGGAGGGATGGCTGCGGTCTCCGCCACCACCGGCAGTACCGGTCCGGTCATCGTCACGATGATCGACACCGGCGTGCGGGCCTCGCACCAGGAGTTCAACTACGGCGGCTCGACCAGCACCACCGACCAGTTCGTCGGCTGGTGGGACTTCAGCACCGGCGCACTGCCCACGTTCGGCCAGACGTGGGACGCCACCCCGGCCGACCCCTTCGACCCCCACGGCCACGGCACGGCCACCGCGTCGTCCGCCGTCGGCCTCAACGTGGACGCGACGAAGTACAAGTCCGCCGCGCCCGGCTTCAAGCTCGCCGTCGCCAAGGTGGGCGACGCGGGCGGCGCCATCACCGGCGACCTCGCCGCGGCCGTGCGCTGGGCGCGCGAGTCCGTCAAGACCGACATCATCAGCATGAGCATCGGCGCGATCGTCCCCTTCCCGGCCGCCTTCGACCGGGACTTCTACAACGAGGTGCGCCTCGCCCGTCTGGCCGGCATCCTGGTCGTCGTCTCGAACGGCAACGGCTGGGCCAACTTCGGCCTCCTCCCCGGCGAGCCCGGCGCCACGGTCCCCTATGGCAACTCGCCTGACCTCCTCGGCGTCGGCGCCAGCGACCTGCAGGGTGCGCTCGTCACGACGGACCCCGAAGTCGCCGCCGCCTACACGCAGCGTCTCGCGTGCCGGTCGAGCAACACCTGCTACGCGAACATCAGCGGCACGAGCTTCTCCGCGCCGTACACCGCCGGCTTCGCCGCGCGCTTGATGCAGACGAACCGCGACAACGGCTTCCCCGGCGATCCTGGCTACATCGAGACGCTCGTGAAGTACGCAGCGCGCGACACGGTCCTCCCGCCGACCACGGAGGGTTACGGCGTGGTCGACGCCGCGCAGCTCGCGGCCGCCAACGCCCACGCGGCGGCCGGCACGTTGCCGGCGCGCCCGACACCCGACAGCAATGCGCTCTACGTCGACACCGTCCAGCGGACGGCCGACCAGGCGTGGGTCGAGTACCTCGGGGGCCCGCGGGCCTCGAATCTCGTCCGCACCAACACCGGTACCGGCAACGCGTTCGGCACCATCGGCACCTCATCGCCGAGCGTGAGCGAGGCCGAGTCGTACGACGTCACCGTCACCGGCGGCACCCTCGTGACCGCCGACCTCACCTACGCGGTGCCCGACGCCGTCAACGACGTCGACGTCTGGGTCTTCTACAACGCGACCGGCAGCACGTTCAACGGCACGCAGCTGGTGGCCTACTCGGCGACCGGGGCCGGCGTGCCCGAGCACGTCGAGTTCGCCGCCCCCGCGACGGGCACGTACCAGATCGTCGTGACGGGCTACAGCATCGCCACACCGCAAGCGGTCACGCTGACGTCGAGCGCGACGCTCACGCCGTCGTTCCAGGACTACGTCGTCCACAACTACACCTTCGCCCTGTAGTCCCCCAGCTGTCAGCTGTCAGCCGTGATGCGGGGCAGCACCTCGCTGATCGAGCCGCGCACCACCACATCGGCGTCCGCGTCGAACTCGGTGGGCTCCGCGTTCACGATCACGAGGTGCGCCCCGCGGCTGACGGCGATCGGCACGACGGCCGCGGCGGGCCACACTGACAGCGTGCTGCCGACGGCGAGCACGAGGTCGCAGGTGAGCGCGCCGTGCTCGCTGGCGACGAGGTCGGCCGGATCGAGCTGCTGGCCGAAGCTGACCGTTGCCGACTTGAGGATGCCGCCGCACGTACGGCAGGGCGGGTCCTCCTCGCCTTGACGGACGCGGTCGAGCGCGCGCTCCATCGGCGCGCGCTCGCCGCAGCTCCAGCACACGACCTCGCGCACGTGGCCGTGGATCTCGACGAGCTTGTCCGGGTCGATGCCCGACGCCAGGTGCAAGCCGTCGACGTTCTGCGTGATGAGCACGTGCAGCTTGCCGCGCCGTTGCAGCTCGACGATGGCGTGGTGGCCCGCGTTGGGCTTGGCGACGAAGATCGGGCTCGACAGGCGCGACTGCCAGCTGCGCCGGCGCACGTCGGGGTCGGCCAGGTAGTGCTCGAGCGTCGCCATGCGCTCGGCGCCGGGGTTGCGCGTCCAGACGCCGTTGGGGCCGCGGTAGTCGGGGATGCCCGAGTCCGTCGAGATGCCGGCGCCCGTGAGGACGAGCACGCGCGCCGCGCCGTCTACCAACGCGTTGGCAGCGGACACGGCAGTCTCGGTTGCTGCGACCGCGCCGGAGCGATCGTCGTCAGGCTGCGTGGTCACGAAATCCCGCTCCCGGCCCTTGACGCCCGTGGTTGTAGTGCATGAAAGTACATGAGATTACTTCCCCCACCGAGCGGCCACCCGCCACTGCTGGAGGAGCATTGCCCCGCGAACTCATGATGCTGGAATCCGTCGACACCCTGACCGTACGCCCATGGCATGACCCCGTGATCGACGTGCTCGGACAACACCCGTGCTCGTCCTACGTCGAGACCTTCTACCTCGGCATCCTCGGTCCGAGCACCACGTGGCTGCTGCGGCACCTCGTCACGACCCTCGAAGCCGCCGGCGACGATGGCTTCACGCTCGAGCTCAAGGAGACGGCGCGGCGCCTCGGTCTCGGCGAGCGGGGCGGGCGCAACTCGCCGCTGTTGCGCACGATGGGCCGGCTGCTGCGCTTCGGTCTCGCCCAGCTCGAATGCGACGGCGACGTCGAGGACGACGAGGCCTTCGAGGAAGGCGACGTGATCGTGACCGCGCTCGGCGTGCGGATGCGCGTGCCGCCGCTGACCCGACCGCAGGTGGCGCGCCTGCCCGAGCTGTTGCAGGTCGCGCACGCCCGCTGGCACGACCAGCAGCTGCGTACGCCAGCCCTCGAGCAGCAACGCCGCCGCGCTCGCCAGCTCGCGCTGTCGTACCTCGACGCGGGGCTCGGCAGCGAGGAGACCGAGCACCAGCTCGTGCGCCTCGGCTACCACCCCGCGCTGTGCGACGACGCGACGCGATGGGCAACGGAGCGCCACACCACCGCCCTCAGCGCGGCGGGGTTGGAGGCAGTGCCCGTCACGTCGTAGGCGTCGCAGGCGTCGTAGGCGTGGACGCAGCGGTGCGTTGCCACGCGTCGACGGTCCGGGCAACGGCGGCAGCGTGCTCGGCCGTGGCGGCGGACGTGCGCGACGACTCGAACACGAGGAAGAACCGGTCGCCGCGCACGAACGCCACCCCGTGCGCGACGCGCGAGCCGTCGTCGTCGGACGCCGCTTGGCTGAACGCTCGCGCTCCTGGCGGGCCCGCGAGGTCCGACACGCGCGCACCGCGGGACTCCAGTGTGAGGAACCCGTCGGTGAGGTAGGCGGCGGCGTCCTCCGCTGACGCGAAGCGGTAGACGGCCGCGTAGACGACGAGGCCGTTGCCACCGTCTCTGCCGGCGGCCCGCCAGGCGCGTGCGTGGCCGGCTCGGAAGCGCCGCGTCTCGAGCAGGGCCCGTTCGGCGGACGGGTCCTCCTCGACCGCGACCGCCGTGTCGAGGTCGAGCGGGCCGAGCCCGTCGTCGTGGTCGTCCGCCAAGCCCTCGAAGCCCTCGCCGATGTCGCCGGGCAATGCCGCCCCCAGTCCGGTGTCGGCCGGCACCGCTGTCGGGATCGAGACTTCGTTTTGGCCGCGCTCATGCCGGTATTCCGGCATGAGCGCGGCCAAAACCGGATCGGGGGTGGCGGCAGGCGTGGCGACGGCGAGTGTGATGGTGGCTGCCACGGCAAGGGCGAGGGCGCCGCCCGCCGCCACGGTCCGCTCCACACGGCCCGCGCTGCCAGCGCCGCCGCCAGCCGCACGCGGCCCCACGGCGACCATCACGATCACGCGCGCCAGCCCGAACACGGCGCCGGCCAGCACCGACCACCACACTCCGGCGAGCGCGCCGAGCACGAACGCGGTCCACCACCACCACGTCCGCAGGATCGTGAGCGGGCCGACGCCGAGGCGTGCGCCGTAGAGCAACGCGGTGGTGCGGGCGGAGAAGATGCG
>Ga0299907_10002340_pt1 | contig 11599 bp, 9 predicted proteins | sample RVTome_16_FD_198680 | JGI IMG/M metagenome (GOLD analysis project Ga0299907, IMG submission 198680) | Soil microbial communities from uranium-contaminated site in the Upper Colorado River Basin, Wyoming, United States - RVT152D67 (version 2) ...
ATCCTTGCGCGGGTTCTCCGGGGGCTGTGGCGCAGTCCGGTAGCGCACCTCGTTCGCATCGAGGGGGTCAGGGGTTCGAATCCCCTCAGCTCCACCAAACCTGCAGGTCAGAGGCCATGTCCGGATCCTGGATTCAGGAGCAGGGAGTGGCAACTCAGCAGAAAGTCAGCACAAAGTCGGCTCATCGGCCGACCTTCTCGGCTCGTCTGGACCCGCCTGGGGCGGGCTCGGTGCGGCTGGTGCACCTGTGCGGTATGGATACCGCAGCGCAGCGCCGGACCCGCAGTCACGCGTCCTCGGAGTACGGGCTCGATCCCGTCGTCACGATGTCGCAGCTCGCCTCGCAACTCGGGGTCAGCGTTCAGACCCTTTACGACCTGCGCAGCCAGGGCCGCGGTCCTCGGGGCTTCCGGGTCGGCCGTGAGCTTCGGTTCCGGGTCAGCGAGGTCGACTCGTGGCTCGCGCAGATGGAGGCCGAAGACGCCGCGCGGCACCCACAGGTGGCCCGGTGATGCGCACCGGCCGACCCCGCACGCCGATCGGCACCCACGGGGCGATCAACAGCCGGCGTGAGGCTGGTCGGGTCGTGGCGGAGACTCGGGTCCGCGACCTCGACGGTCGTCTCCGCCAGGTCAGGGCGACCGGGCCGACCGCGGCCGCCGCGCGAGCCCTGCTCATAGAGCGCATTCGGGAGCGTCCGGCGTTGCCGAGTGCCGGAGTGCTCCGGCCGACGAGCTCGTTTGCGGATCTTGCCGACCTGTGGCTGGCTGACCTCGAGTTGCGCGACCTGGCCGGCAATACCAAGGAGAACTACCGGACCTGCCTGCGGCTTCATGTCCGGCCGGCGTTCGAGCACTACACGCTCGCTGAGGTGACTACCGGCCGGGTCGAGTGGTTCCTGGCGAAGCAGGCGAAGGTGTCGCAGTCGCAGGCCAGACAGACCCGGACGCTGCTCAACATGCTCTTCGCCTACGCGCTGCGTCACGACGCCATCGCTCGCAACCCGGTTGAGGGCACGTCGCAACTGCGACGGACCAAATCGACGCCGCAGGCGCTGACGATCGATCAGATCAGCGCGATCCGTAAGGCGGCTGCGACGTGGCGAAGCGAGCCGGGTCTGCCTGGCCCCAAGCCGGACGGCCAGGTCCGCGACATCATCGAGATCCTGCTGGGGACCGCCATGCGCACCGGCGAGGTGTTGGCGTTGCGCTCTTGTGACATCGAGGACCTGCCCTCGGGGATGATCGCCAGCATTAACGGCACCGTCGTACAACGCAAGCAAAGTGGGGCTCAGCGCCAAGACCGGCCCAAGACCGACGCGTCGATCAGGCGCATCCCGGTGCCGGACTTCGCTGCGGTCGTGCTCCGACGCCGGATGGCCGGGCTGTCCGGAGCCGACCGGACCCGTACGATCTTCGCCAACCGCAGCGGAGGCCCGCTCAGTCCGTACAACGTGCGCCGTACATTCCGGGAGTTCCTCGTGCTCGCAGGCCTCGCCGACAGCGGCATCAGTCTGCGTTGGTACCGGCGAACCGGGGCAACAGTGATCGCACGAGGCGTCGGGACGGACGCAGCTGCGGCATTCCTGGGGCACGCCTCCACGGTGATCACCGAAGGGCACTACATCGAGCCGGATCGCTCCGTTGATCCGACGCCCGCCCTGCATCTGGAACGTACACTCCGTTCGGAGCTGCCAGACGGCTCGCTGCTGGCGAACTCCGCGGCTCTCGGAGAGGACGAGCTTCTGGCAGCGGTCGACAGGGAAGGCGAGGACGACGCCGTGGCGTAGTCCCTGAGGAGCGGGACCGCAGCATTCCGCCTCGCCGCCTCCGGGGATCGACCGGGACTGTTTGCGCTCACTGTGTCCGGTGAACTGGCTGAGCTGGCGCATGGCTACGGAACATCTCGGGGGTGATCCCGTCCAGCCCGGCCTCCCTGCGAATCTGCCGCCAGCGCCGCTCAACATTGTTGACCTGCTGCCACGTCGCATAACGGGTCGGGAACACTGCGTCGATGACGTTGCCCGGCACCGCACTGCGTCGCCGGTCAAGTACGAACACTGCGGACTCCGGCAACTCGATCATCCGGGGGCGTGGAAGCGACTTCCGGTAGGTCCCGTTGCCGGACTCGGTCTTGATCGTGGCGTTGATCTCGACCGTCCTCGCGCCCAGATCGACGTCGCGCCACCGAAGTGCGAGCACTTCGCCAATGCGTGCACCGGTCGCGAGCATCAGCTCGATGATGTCGGCCATGTCCCCCGAAGACCTCGGCCCAGGGCGATCCTTGCTCAACCAAGCCCGTACCGCTGCCCGTACCTCGTCCACCTCGCCAAGGGTGAGCGACCGAGCAGCAGCCTTGGGTCTGCTGATGCTCAGCGACCCACGTACCGGATTCGCCTCCAGCGCACCGCGCATCACAGCCGTGTCGAGCATCGCTCCGGTCACGACCTTGGCCTTGCGCTGACGGTTCACGCTCTGGGCGCCGAGATCGCCGAGGAGCGCGTTGATCCGAGATCTAGTCAGCTCGTGGAGGCGCATGCCGCCAAGTCTGGGCACGACGAGCGTGCGCAGGACGCGCTCGTACTCGTTGATCGTCGTGCTCTCGAGCCGTCCGTCTACTCGGACCTGCTCCAACCAGAGGTCGACCAGGTCGGCGACTGTCGTCTGTGCGGTGATGCGGGAGTTCATGGACTGCTCCTTCGCGACGCGGGCCGGATTGCCCTCGCCGTGAAGGTGCGCAGTTACTACCTAGCGACCTCTGGGTGGGCCCAGTCGCGGCATAGGTCCCGACCCCGAATCCAGAGGTCGCAGGTTCAAATCCTGCCCCCGCTACAAAGTTTCAGGCTCGGAATCTACGGATTCCGAGCCTGAAAGCATTTAGAGATTTGATCCTCGTACCACTTACGGCTGAGTTATCCGGACCAGGCTCGCAGCCGCCCCACGCCGTAGCCGGCTCCCGCCGCTGAACCCGTGGCGCTGACCGCTCGCTGGTCAGTTGTCTCCATGACCGACCTCACCGCACCCGCCGCCCGCGCCCTGACGGGGGAGTGGCGCCTCGCCCTCACCTCCGAGCGCAAGAGCCCCGCTACCATCGCCCTCTACCTCGACGCCGTCGGCCGCTACCTGGCCTGGGCCGAGACCAAGGACATGCCGCCGATGCGGCGCACCACCCTGCAGACCTGGATCACCGACATGCTCGACGCCGGCCGCTCACCCAGCACGGCACGGATCCGCCAACAGGCCGTCCGTCGCTACGCCGCCTGGCTCACCGCCGTCGGACACCTCGACGCCACCCCGTTCCAGGGCATGACGTCACCCAAGCTGGACCAGCCCGTCGTCGACCCACTCACCGTCGCCGAAGTGCGCGCCCTGCTGCAGACCTGCCATCCAGACGCCGCGGACGGTCTCGAGACACCCCGGTCGCTCCGGCATGTCAGGGACGAGGCCATCATCCGGCTGATGGCCGAGACCGGCATCCGGCTCAGCGAGGTCGTCGCCCTCACCCCTGGCGACCTCGACCTGGGTGCCGGCCTCGTCACCATCCGGCGCGGCAAGGGTGGCCGCGGCCGCATCATCGCGGTCGGCACCGCCACCACCGCCGCGATCCAGGACTACCTCGCAGTTCGCCGTATCCAGCCCCACGCCGATCGCGACGAGCTGTGGCTCGGTGAACGGAGTTGCGGGCTCAAGACCGATGCGCTCTACCGCTCGCTGCGCCGACGCGCCGAACGGGCCGGCATCGACGGATTCCGGCCCCACCGGCTCCGGCACACCGCCGCCCACCGCTGGCTCGCCGCCGGCGGATCCGATTCCGGCCTGATGGCCATGGCCGGCTGGACTCGCGTCGAGATGCTCATCCGCTACACCCGCTCGAACGCCTCCGAGCGAGCCGCGGCGGAAGCCCACAGACTCAACCTCGGGGAGCTCTGAGTGGCTGTTGAGACGAAGGGTGGGTGTCTCGATCTGTCGCGTCGAGCGTTGTTACCAGGTATCGAGGGGCGAGCACGCAAGGGCGTCGTGCCGCACTCTTGGCGGCGTGCCGGATGACGTCCCTGTCCCGGGATCGACCACCGGACGGGCCATGCGGGACTCCCGTGCCCGGAGGCGGCCACTCATGGGGGCCCGGCCGCACGGGGTTCCGCTTGCGGCACCACGCGCACTTGGACAGGTGGCCCATTGCGGCCCCACCCTGAATGCACTCAGCAACGAGTTGCTCTCGCCGGCCAAGTTTCACAAGGGAGCGTGCACTCTGCCAGGGCTACTTCCCTAGACCGCGCTCCGCACCTGGCCACTCGGGTGCTCTACCGAGCGCTGGAAATCCGCTATGCCGCCTTGGGTGGCTTTCTTGTGCGATGAGGGATCCTCGACGTCGAAGGGACCCGTCTGAGGATCCCGTTGTGGCACGCTCCGCGTGCCGATCGTCTGCGGGACGGCCAGCCCGGCTGGTCGCAATAGGCTGCGGTCCATGACTCGGACGTGGGACCCGACGATGCCCGGGGTGCTGCGCCTGCCGTCCGGTCGACTCGTCCGGGGACGTGGACTGCGCCGACAGATGCCCGAGGGGCCACTTCCGGACTTCGGGCTGTACTTGCTCGGCAAGCCACCGGCTGGCATGCGGTGGGACACGCGGTGGCTTCGCTGGCCGGACTTTCGGCTACCCGCAGATCAGGGCGACGCGCGAGACGGGCTGCGCGAGGCATGGCGCCGAGCAGCCGATGAGCGCGTGGAAGTCGCATGCGGCGGCGGGCGCGGAAGGACGGGCACTGCGCTCGCCTGTCTTGCCGTGCTGGACGGCGTACCCGCTGATGAGGCCGTCGCCTTCGTGCGAGAGCACTACGACACTCGGGCGGCGGAGACGCCCTGGCAGCGCCGCTACGTCGTGCGATTCATCACCGCCTGACGGGTGTCGCTGGCCGATCCTGCCGCGCAACGCACGGCTCGCCTCGCCCGTCGAGCTCGGCTGCATCGCGCTGCCCTGACTGCCTGCCCTGACTTGGGAGTTGTCAGGTGGCAGCGCGCCGTAGCGTTCTGACCACCTGACAACTCTGTGGAGTCACACGAGTGCCGGCTCGCGTGACTCGTCCGGGGTGGGTGCGGAAGTTGGCTCGTGAGTAAGGGTCGGCAGCCATTCGAGCCATCGCGGCAGGTACCAGTTGGCTTTGCCCAGCCACACCATCGCGGCGGGGACGAGCAGCACGCGGATCACCGCGGCGTCCAACAGCACCCCGACCGCGAGACCGAAGCCCCATTGCGACAGCTCCGGGATCGCGGAGACCGCGAAGCCTGAGAAGACCGCCACCATGATCAGCGCCGCACCGGTGATCAGGGGACCGGTGCGGGTGACGCCCTCGATCACGGCAGCCTTCGTGTCGCCCGTCGCGTCGTACCGCTCCTTGACCCGGGCGAGCAGGAACACGTGGTAGTCCATCGACAGGCCGAACACGAGCGCGAAGATCATCACCGGCATGTACGGCGAGATGCCGTCTAGGTGGGGGAACCCGAACAGTGCGGCCCCCCATCCCCACTGGTACGTCGCGACGACGGCCCCGAACGTGGCAAGGGTGCCCAGCAGGTTCAGCGCGATGGCCTTCACCGGGATCACGATCGAGCGGAACATCACCAGCAGGAGGAGGAACGTGACGGTCAGGACGATCGCCACTGCGTACGGTGCGCGGCTGGTGAGCAGCTCGAGCTCGTCTATGGCGTAGGCCCGGGTGCCGCCGACAGCTGCCGTCGCATCGCTCCCGGCCAGGGCCGACGGGATGAGCACGGTCCGCAACCGGTCGATGGCCTCGGTCGACTCGGGGTCGCCGGCGTCGTACAGGTCGTGGGTGTCGATGAAGGCGGTCGTCCCGCGCCAGTCCACCGTGGTGTCGGCGAAGCCGGGGTCCGACTCCACCTCGGCCGCGAGGGTGTCCACGGCGTCGGCATCTCCTGCGGCTCCTGTGATCACCACCATCGTGGCGGTGTCCGTCCAGCCGAAGTCCTCGACGAGCACCTCGTTGGCCCGGTGGGCGACGAAGTCCTCCGGCATGTCGTCGGGCCCCGGGTTGGCCAGATTGATGGTCAACAAGGGCGACGCTGCGATCGCGAGGACCGTGACACCCAGCACGGCAGCGAGTGCAGGACGCGACACGACCCGGGTGGACAGCCGCCGCCACCGCACGGACTCGACGCCTGGATGCGCCATGGGTACGCGCCCCTTGTTGACGCGGTGACCCAGCAGCCGTAGCAGCGCAGGCAGGAGGAACAGCGCCGAGGCCACCGACGTGACCGCGACCAGGATCACCCCGATGCCGATGCCCAGGAACATGTTCAGCGGGACGAGCAGTAGGCCGCCCAGCGACACCACGATGGTGGCACCGGAGAACAGCACGGCCCGGTTGGCCGTGGAGCCGGTCGTGGTGATGGCGTCCGTCGGGCTCGTGCCATGAGCGAGCTCCTCGCGGAAGCGTTGGACACTGAGGAGCGAGTAGTCGATGCCGAGTGCCAGGCCCAGCATCGCGATGAAGATTGTTAGCGAGTCGGAGATCGGCACGCCTGCACTGTCCAGGGCACGGGCGACAACCGCGCCGACACCAGTGGCGGTGATGATCGACACGATCGCCACCAGCAGCGGAAGCCCCGCAGCCACGAGCGCGCCGAACACGAAGACCAGGATCACCAGTGCAGCCACCAGACCGAACAGCTCGCCCCTAGCCAGCTCGTCGGCGGCGAGCTCGGTGAACGCGAGCGCCGCGGACTCCGTGCCGAACACGAAGGTCTCGACGTCGTCGTGTTTCAGAGCGTTGACCGCATCCACTGCTGCCTGTACGACGGCCGTGTCCGCCGTGGTCTGGAACTGCACCATCGCCGACGTACCGTTCTGCGCGACCGGTGAGCCAAGCGCTGGGGTGACGACGTCCACGACACCACGGGTGGCGTGCAGGGCAGTCGTGACCTCGGCGATCGCGGTGTCGAATGCCGGGTCGCCGTACTGGTGTGCCGCAGAGGTGACGATCACCGACTCGTCGAAGAGCTCTTGTCCTCCGGCGCTCGCGCGCAGGTCGGCGTCGAGCTCCGCGACGCGGTCCGCCTCGGTGGTGACCAGGTTCTTCTGGGCCGACGTGACGTGTTCTCCGATGGTGCCGGCGCTCATCAAGGCGACGACGAGCAGCGCTGCCCAGACGCTGAGTGTGAGCCAGGGCCGGCGCGCTGACTGCCGGGCAATCCGCCCGGTGATCGGAATGGGCATGGTTCTCTCCTGTTTTCGGCAAGGGTCGACCGCACATTGGGCGATGCTCCTTGCAGGTGGTCTTGCGTTGTGAGGTCCGGGCCTCTCTACCCGGTTGTTCCACGCTCGCGGAGCGCCGGCCCGGGCACATCGGCGTCGAGGACGGACCCGCCTCGTTCGGTGGGAGGAGCGGCGTCTCGTTCTTTCGGTCGGTCCCCGACGCCTCGGCGGTCCCTAGGCTGGGTGTGTGATCACCACCGCCCTGCGCTCGCTGTGGGCCGAGCCCCGCGCCGCGGACACGCCCGAACGGGTGTGGCGCGACTGGGTGCTGGTCGGCGCGTTGATGGTGACGGCGCTGCTCGAAGGAGCCCTCCGAGAGGACGTCACCTGGCGGCCGTTCGTGACGATCGTGGCGGTCGGACTTGCGCCGGTGCTGCTGTGGCGGCGTACCCACCCGTTGGTCTGCGTCGTGGTGGGCTTCGGCACCGGCATGGCGTTGGGACTGGCGAGCCTGCTGGGCGGGGTCCCGAGCGTGGGCCTGGACACGATGATCTACGTCCTGGTGCTCGTCTACGCGCTGGTCCGCTGGGGCTCGGGGCGCGAGATCGTGATCGGGCTGACGGTTGTGCTGGTCGCTGCGGTATTCGCCATAGCGACCGACTACACCGGGCCGGCCGAGGTCATCGGCGGGTTCGCCGTCCTGGCGGCGGCGGCGGCGGGCGGAGCGGCGTTCCGCTACCGCGCCGAGAGTCGGCGCCGGGCGGTGGACCAGATCCGCAGCCAGGAGCGGGTCGGCCTCGCGCGCGAGCTGCACGACACGGTCGCCCACCACGTCTCGGCGATCGCTGTGCAAGCGCAGGCTGGCCGGACGATGGCCGGGAAGCGACCTGAAGCGGCGCTCGAGGCGCTTTCGGTCATCGAGGGGGAAGCGTCGCGGACACTGGCGGAGATGCGGGCGATGGTCCGGGTGCTGCGCGACGGAGCGCCGGCGGAGTACGCTCCCCAGCCCGGCGTCGCCGACCTGGTGTCCCTCGCCCGCCGCGACCCGGTCCCCGTCGTCGACGTGGAGTTGGCAGGTGATCTGGCCGGACTTCGGCTCCAGGTCGACGCGGCGGTCTACCGGCTGGCGCAGGAGGCGCTGACGAACGCGCTGCGGCACGCCCGAAACGCCTCGCGTGTGGAGATCCGGGTCGTCGAGGGCGCAGGAAGGCTGCGGCTCCGCGTGACCGATGACGGCCAGATCGACCCGGTGCGGCCAGCGACGCACGGCTTCGGGCTGCTGGGGATGACCGAGCGCGTGCAGCTGCTCGGCGGCACGTTGCGCGCCGGGCCGGCGCCTGGGGGCGGGTGGGCGGTCGACGCCGAGCTGCCGACGGAGATACCCCGATGACGGTGCGCGTGCTGGTGGCCGACGACCAAGATCTGGTGCGCACCGGCCTGTCGATGATCCTTGACGCCCAGCCCGACATCGAGGTCGTCGGCCAAGCCGCCGACGGCAAGGCCACCGTCGAGCTTGCGCATCGGCTCCGCCCCGACGTGTGCCTGGTCGACATTCGGATGCCCGGGCTGGACGGCATCGAGGTGACCGAGCTGCTCGCCGGGCGGGGCGTCCCGGACCCGATGGCGGTGGTGGTGATCACGACGTTCGACCTCGACGAGTACGTCCACGGCGCGCTTCGGGCCGGCGCCCGAGGATTTCTGCTCAAGGATGCCGGGCCGGAGCTGCTCGTGCAGGCCGTCCATGCCGCCGCCGTCGGCGATGCCCTGATCGCGCCGAACATCACCCGGCGGCTGCTAGCCACCCTCGCCGCGGGGGCCTTGTCGAAACGCCGTACCCAACCGATCGAGCCGCTCACCGAACGCGAGGAGGAGGTGCTGACGCTGGTCGCTCTCGGCCGCACGAACGCCGAGATCGCCGCCGAGCTATTCATCGGCTTGACGACCGCCAAGACCCACGTCGCGAGCCTGCTGACCAAAATCGGCGCCCGGAACAGGGTCGAGATCGCGATGTGGGCGTACGACACCGGCCGGGTGGGGGACTGAACTGAACCTGACGTACATGCACGACGACTGGTTCCCGGCCGGGTGGCTGCAACCGGGGCGCATGGTGGTGGAGGAGCAGCTTGATGACAGCATGGCCGTCCATGTGCGCCTCGACTGCGGGGTCACCTGGCAGCGGATCCCGGCAAAAGACGAGGACGCCGTCGCCGGCGTTCTGCGACAACTGGCCGGCGTCGAGTCGACGGGAGGGGACGCGGGATGAAGATTCGGCACACGCTGCTGCTTGGGTCAGGCGACGAGCCAGGGGATCGTCCCGCCGCGATCCTCAGACGGGTCCCTTCGACGTCGAGGACCCTCATCGCACAAGAACGCCACCCAAGGCGGCATAGCGGATTTCCAGCGCTCCGGTAGAGCATCCCCATAAGGGACGGCCCGAGGTGCGTCTCCGGACGCTGCGGAATCCCCGTTCCGCTGGCTGCCGGTTTCGACCCGGTGTCCATCAACTGTCCAGATTGATGCCGTAATGCCCGGTGCTGGACGGGTATCCTGAGACTGGAAGCGAGGGCGAATCCCTCACCACACCGAGCGAATCGGTAGTTTCCGGCCCGACTGCGTAGTTGTCGCGACACCCTTGATGGCGTCCAGAGGTCGCAGGTTCAAATCCTGCCCCCGCTACCAACTTCAGGCTCGGATCCCCTTGGGATCCGAGCCTGAAAGCGTTCCAGACTTGATCCGGTCATCACAAAGTCATCGGAAATGTTCCGAGACCTTCCAGGTTGACGAGGGCTAGATGTTCCGAGACCACCCGAGATGACATCCACCACCGGGATTGCTGACGTTCTGTTTGACACTCGGGGTGAGTGGTTTCAGGCGGGTCAGCGGCGGTGTAGATGGCGCCGACCGACCCGTCGACCGAGCAGCCCCGAACTGCATTCCGGGCACAGACGACTGACCGCGCGCGGCGCGGTGTCCCGGAGGGGAGTGCGACCCGATCTCAGTCGTTGTTGGGCTGAACCGAGACGACAACCTTGCCGGCCGTGGTGCGGCCCTGCTCGACGTACGCCATCGCCTCGAGCATCTGGTCGAACTCGAATGTGCGGTCGATGACTGGGCGGAGCTGTCCGCTGTCATAGAGGGCGCCGAGCTCGCGCAGCTGGGAGCCGCTGGCCTGCATGAAGAAGAACTGGTAGCGCACGCCCAGGGCCTTGGCCTGCTTGCGGACCTTGCGGCTGAGCGCGGTCATGACCACGCCCATGAATGATGGGGCGCCGACCTGCTTGGCGAAGCCGGTGTCGGGCGGGCCGGCGACTCCGATGGCCAGACCTCCGGGCTTCAGCACCGTCAGCGACTTCTCGAGGTTCTTTCCGCCCAGCGAATCCAGTACCAGGTCGTAGTCGGAGAGCACCGTCGAGAAGTCTTCCTTGGTGTAGTCGAGCACGACGTCGGCGCCGAGGCTCCTGACCAGCTCCACAGTGGCGGTGTTCGTGGTCGTTGCCACCGTGGCGCCGAGGTGCTTGGCAAGCTGAATGCACGTCGACCCGAGTCCGCCGGCCCCTGCGTGGATGAGCACCTTCTGACCCGGCTTCACTTGGGCACGGCCGACCAGAATCTGCCAGCCGGCCAGCGCCACCAGCGGCACCGCGGCCGCCTCGTGGAGGGTGAGCGAGCGCGGTTTGGGCGCGAGGTCGTCCTGGTCGATGGCGATGAACTCCGCAAAGGTGCCGATGCGCAGGTCACGCGGACGGGCATAGACCTCGTCGCCGACCTTGAAGTCCCGCACGTTGGCGCCGAGCCCGGTGACGACGCCGGCCACATCGTGGCCGAGCACGAACGGAGGCTTGTACTTCAGGAGCTGCTTGAACTCGCCATTGCGAACCATCTTGTCCAGGGGGTTGATGCTGACGGCGCTCACCCGGACAAGGACGTCTCGGGCCCCCACCTGCGGCTCGGGTACGTCGGCAGCGCGCACGCTGTCCTTGCCGTACCTCTCGACAACGTATGCCTTCATGTCAGCTAGCTTCCGCGGCTTCGACTCGCCCTGAGGAGCTCGCGCTCGCCCCGTTCTGCTCGCGGGCGAGGAATTCGAGGGCTGCAGGCACGAACTGCTGGTGGTACTGGAAGATGCCACCGTGGCCGGCGTCGGGATAGATCGCGAGCTCCGCGTTCGGCAGGCGCCGCGCCAGGTCGCCGGAGTTGCTGCTCGGGACCATCCGGTCTTGGTCACCGTTCGCCACGAACACCGGCTGCTGGATACGCGACAGGTCCTCAGGCTCTTGGAGTCCCCAGGCGTGAATGGCCTTGAGATGCGCCCGGAAGGAAGACAGGGTGATCGCCTTGTCCCGATCGTTCGTACGCTCCTTGAGCCGCTCGAGGAACTGTCGGGCCT
>Ga0299907_10002342_pt1 | contig 11596 bp, 13 predicted proteins | sample RVTome_16_FD_198680 | JGI IMG/M metagenome (GOLD analysis project Ga0299907, IMG submission 198680) | Soil microbial communities from uranium-contaminated site in the Upper Colorado River Basin, Wyoming, United States - RVT152D67 (version 2) ...
AGGGACGATTGCCTACGGAGTCGGGTTGTACGACGACAGGATGGACTTCTCCGAGATGCTGGCGTTGTTCCACGGCCACGACGAGCGGGTCTCAGTCGAATCCGTTGCCCGGACGACGAGCCTGTACACCGAGATCTTCGATCGTTTCCTGTCTCCCGAATCTTGAATGTTCTCTGCGATCTCGACGGAGTCATCTACCGGGGTCAGCGGGTGCTTCCCGGAGTGAAGCCAGCTCTGGCGCAGCTCATCGATTCCGGAGTGCCGGTGCTGTTCATCACCAACAACTCGACCCGAACCCCACACGCCACGGCCGAAAAGATCTACGCGCTAACCGGTGTCCCGGTAAAGGCCGACCAGGTCCTCACCTCGGCTCTGGCGGCGATGACCTTGCTCGACGACACCGACGACCCGGTGTTGATAGTGGGTGAGGACGGAGTGAGGTCGGCAGTGGAAGAGACCGGGCTCACGGTGACCGACGACCCGCTGTTGGCAGGAGCCGTAGTTGTCGGATTGACTCGCTCACTCACATACGAGATGGTGTCCGCTTCGATGCAGGCGATCATGAACGGAGCCCGGTTCATCGCCACCAACGATGACACCAGCTTCCCCACCGAGGACGGTCTCGTTCCCGGATGTGGCGCCATTGTCGCCGCCATTGCGGCTGCGTCCGGTGTTCGACCCGAAGTCGCGGGCAAACCCAACCGGGCGATGAAAGACCTCATCCGGTCGAGAGTCGACGGTGATGCCTGGATAATCGGGGATCGTGTCGACACCGACATCGCACTGGCGACAGGAGTGCCGGCTTGGCGTTCGATCCTGGTCCTTACCGGAATCTCCGATGACGAAGCGGGTGCCAACAGTGGCGCAGACTTCGTGGTCGATGACTTTCCAGCAGCCGCAGATCTGGTTCTCCGGCACCAGCAGCAGTCATAATCGACTACGACATGGATCTCACTCCAGAACAGGTCACTGAAATCAACCAGGCCCTCGAGAAGCTAGAGACTCTCGACCCCGCCGACATCCCGGGGCCCGCCGCCGACCTGGTCGAGTTGCTGAACAGCATCCTCGAGGAAACGGAGGAAGCATGAAGTACGCCCTCCACGTTCGAGCGGCAAGATCGGCTATGTCCGAGTTCGCCGAACGGCTCGCCACCGAAATCGAAGCCAACGGTGGCGTCGTGTTAGAGGAGCCGGATGCCAGTGCCGACATGGTGCTTGCAGTCGGCGGTGACGGCACCATGCTCGCAGCAGTTCAGAGTGCGGTGGATCGGGACATACCCGTGCTGGGATTCAACCTGGGGACGTTGGGATTTCTCACTGAGGCCGAGCCAGACGATCTTTCTGCGGTCGTGAAACGTCTGGAGAGGGGCGAATTCGACATTGAGACCAGGCTCACCGTTTCGGCCTCCACCACCAGCGCAGTAGCGGTTGGCGTGAACGACGTCGTAGTTGAGAAGATCGATTCGACCCGGCTCGTGAGTCTCGAAGTGGTCATCGATGGCACCCCATTCGCCACCTACCGGGCCGATGGTCTCATCATCGCAACCCCGACCGGCTCCACCGCATACTCGTTCTCCGCAGGTGGCCCGGTAGTCGACCCGCAGGTCGAAGCGTTGGTGCTCACACCGGTGGCCAGTCATTCCCTCTTCGACCGCCCTCTCGTGCTTCCTGCCGATGCGGCGATCGATATCACCGTGCATCGCGACCGCCTGGTTCGGGTCAATGTCGACAAGACCGATCTCGGTCAACTCAGCGAAGGGGAGATGGTGAAAATAAGGAAAGGTGACCGGCCCGCCCGGTTCGTCACCTTCGGCACGACCAGTTTCCCGGGGTTGGTTCGCACCAAGTTCAGACTCGAGTAGTGGGCTTCTAATGGTCCTCGAGCATCTCCGGGTGGCCAATCTCGGTGTCCTTCAAGACGCGGCCATAGACCCGTCACCGGGCTTCACTGTCATCACCGGTGAGACCGGCGCCGGGAAAACCCTGCTGCTGGGTGGATTGCGACTGATCCTCGGGGGGAAGGCCGACTCCGACGCCGTCGGCCCGTTCGCCGATCAGGCTCAGGTAGATGGTCTCTTTGACCTCGGCCAGGAGCAGTTGGGTGCGAGCCGCGTGGTTCCCCGCGACGGACGCAGCAGGGCCCATCTCGAGGGTGCGATCGTGTCGGCGGCGGCCCTCCAAGACCGTCTCGGGGCCCTCATCGACATCGTCGGACAACACGACCAGCTTTCCCTCACCAAGCCATCGCAAATTCTCGAGCTCCTGGACGGCACCCTCGACGCCGGAGGAACCACGGCGCGGGACGCCTACCGAGAAGCATGGGCAGACCTCCAGGATGGTCTCACCCGGCAGAAACAGTTGGGCGGAGACCAGATCGCCCTCGCCCGCGAGCTCGACCTCACCCGCTATCAGGCCAATGAGATCGCGTCGGCACGTCTCCGACCTGGCGTTGACGAACAACTCGAAGTCGATGTCTCCCGCCTTCGCAACGTCGAGGAGATCAGAGAGCACCTGTCTGAGACGGTCCGGCTCACCGATTCGATGGCGGAATCCGCCGGGGAGCTGGTCTCGAGACTGCGCAAAGCGTCCGGGCTCGATCCCGCTCTTGGCGAGTTGGCGAGCGTTGCCGACGGGCTCGCCGCTGCCGTCTCCGAGCTGACCCGCGATTCGAGGTCGTCCTCTGACCGTCTCGAGGCCGATCCGGAGCGGCTGGCGGAGTTAGAAGAGCGTCTCACTGCCATCGGTGACCTCAAGCGGAAGTACGGACGCACCCTCGATGATGTCATCGCGTTTGGAGAAGGGGCTGAGCGGCGCGCCGCGGAGCTGCAGGCCTTGATCGACGACGCGGACAGAATCGATTCCCTCATCGACGGTGCGCGTGCCGAGGTGCGCGCCCGGGCCGATGCATTGCACCTGGCAAGGGAGGCCGCCGCGTCAGAGCTCGGCAAAGAGATGCACACCCATCTTTCCGATCTCGGGCTCTCGATGGCTCGGATATCGATACGGCTCGAGGAGACCGAGCCCGGTTCCTCTGGCGCCGATCGAATGGTGATGGAGTTCGCCTCGGATAGCCGTCTCGAGCCGGGAGACATCGGCTCGGTCGCCTCGGGCGGCGAGCTGTCCCGGTTGGTGTTGGCACTCAGGCTGGCGACCCGCAGTGAAAGAATCGTGACACTTGTGTTTGACGAAGTCGACACTGGAGTCGGCGGCAAGACCGCCCTGGCGATGGGTGCCAAGCTGGCCGAGCTTGCCAAGACGAGCCAGGTTCTGTGTGTCACCCACCTTCCTCAGGTGGCGGCTCACGCCGACACCCACTACGTGGTGGAACGTCCCGCAGACGGTGCAGCGGGGGTGCGTCACGTCGCTGGTGAGGACCGGGTCGAGGAGGTGGCCCGAATGCTGGCCGGGCTTCCCGAAAGCGTCGCTGGCCGGACGGCGGCCGCCGAGCTCCTCGAATCGGCACGGAAATAATGGCGACCCGGGGGAGTGGTGCTACTGTGGCATCCCGTCATGGACGGGCCGCTTTTCGGACAAGAGACACCTCGAGAAGACCAGGCCCCGTCGACTGACTCCACCGTCAAGTTCATATTCGTCACTGGTGGCGTCGTCTCCAGTCTCGGCAAGGGGATAGCAGCAGCCTCGTTGGGCCGGCTTCTCAAATCCCGGGGTCTGAGGGTTGTGAATCAGAAGCTCGACCCATACATCAACGTCGACCCGGGGACGATGAACCCGTTCCAACACGGTGAGGTCTTTGTCACCGACGACGGCGGGGAGACCGATCTCGACCTCGGTCACTATGAGCGATTCACGGGCGAGAACCTCCGCCGCACGTCCAATGTGACCTCCGGATCCGTCTATCTGTCGGTCATCCAGAAGGAGCGTCGCGGGGACTATCTGGGCGACACCGTCCAGGTGATTCCCCACGTGACCAACGAGATCAAGGAACGGGTGCGCCGGGTCGGCGCCCAGGATGTCGATGTGGTGGTAACCGAAGTCGGCGGAACCGTGGGAGACATCGAGAGCCTCCCCTTCCTCGAGGCGATCCGCCAGTTTGGCAATGACATCGGCCGCGCCAACGTGATGTTTGTCCATGTCACCCTCGTCCCTTTCATCGCGACTTCAGACGAGTTGAAGACCAAGCCCACCCAGCACTCGGTGGCAGAGCTGCGGTCGAAGGGGATTCACCCGGATTTGATCATCGTCCGCTCTGATCGTGACATCGACGAGTCTGTACGTAAGAAGATCAGCCTGTTCTGTGACGTGGAGCCGCGGGCGGTCATCGCCGCCCCCGACGCCGACGACATCTATGAAGTGCCGTTGACCCTGAACGAGGGAGGTCTCGATGACGTCGTGTGCGATCGGCTCGGTCTGATCACCGGCCCCCCCAACCTCGAGTCCTGGAGAGCGATGGTGGATAAGGCGGCGTCGGCTACCGACGAGGTGACGATCGGCATCGTCGGCAAGTATGTCGACCTCCCGGACGCCTATCTCTCGGTCGCCGAGTCTCTGCGTCACGGCGCCGCGGGATTGGGCCTGAAGCTCGACCTGCGTTGGGTGCCCTCGGACGAGCTGACCGGTCTGCTCGCCGACTCTTACCTCGAAGACCTCGACGGCATCGTCATCCCGGGTGGGTTCGGATATCGCGGTGTGGAAGGGAAGATCCTGGCAGTTCGATACGCCCGTGAGAATGGAGTCCCGCTACTGGGGCTTTGTCTCGGTTTGCAGTGTGCGGTCATCGAGTTTGCAAGGTCGGTCCTGGGAATGAGCGAGGCGAACAGCACCGAATTCGATCCGTCGTCTCCCGACCCGGTCATCGACCTCATGGCCAGCCAGGAGGAGGTCGAAGAAAAGGGTGGCACCATGCGACTCGGTCTCTACGCTGCCAAGCTCGCTGAAGGCTCAAAGGTGCGAGCTCTGTACGACAAGGAGCTCGTCTACGAGCGGCATCGTCACCGCTGGGAGGTGAACAACCGCTACCGGAAGGATCTGGAGGGAGCGGGGATGCGTCTCTCTGGACTCTCCCCGGACGACAATCTGGTCGAGTACATAGAGTTGATCGATCATCCCTATTTCGTGGCGACCCAAGCCCATCCTGAGTTCAGGTCCCGACCGGACGACCCCCATCCGCTCTTCGTGGGGCTGGTCAGGGCCGCCGCCGCTCATCGGGAGGGAATCACGATCGTTATCGAGGAAAGCAGTGTGAGCTCTTGATCGTTGGTGTCCCCAAGGAGATCAAGACAGAGGAGCATCGGGTCGCAATCACTCCCATCGGAGTTCGTGAGCTGACCGATCGGGGTCATCGAGTATTAGTCGAGGCAGGTGCCGGCGACGGATCGACCATCCACGACGAGGAGTACGAGGCGCAGGGGGCGACCATCGTCGCCAACGTCAACGACGTGTTCGACGATGCCGAGATGATCCTGAAGGTGAAAGAACCGCAGACGTCCGAGGTGGAGTTGCTCCACGAGGGTCAAATCCTGTTCACCTACCTGCACCTCGCCGCCTATCCGGAGATGGCTGCCCGTCTCGCCAAGCGAGGAATCGTCGCCATCGCATATGAGACCGTGCAGATGGCAGACGGCTCCCTGCCCCTGCTGGCGCCAATGTCGGAGATTGCCGGTCGGATGGCGACCCAGGCCGGTGCCTACTTCCTGGAGAAGTCTCAGGGAGGCAGGGGAATCCTGCTCGGCGGGGTCACTGGAGTCAGCCCCGCCAGGGTTGTGATCGTCGGGGGAGGCATTGCCGGGTCGAATGCGGCCGTGATCGCCATGGGGATGCAGGGTGACGTCATCGTGCTCGACACCGACGTCCGAAAGTTGAGGGCGCTGGATTCTCTGTATCTGGGACGGATCGTCACCCTCCACTCCAACAAGCTGACGATCGAAGAGCAGGTCATCGGTGCGGATCTCGTCATCGGGACCGTTCTGGTCCCGGGCGCGTCTGCGCCAAAGCTCGTCACAGAAGACATGGTCAAATCCATGAAACGAGGTGCCGTTCTCGTCGATGTAGCGATCGATCAAGGCGGATGTTTTGCCACTTCCCGGGAGACCACTCATTCCGACCCCGTCTACGAGCTCCACGATGTGCTCCACTACGCCGTCGGCAATATTCCAGGAGCGGTGCCTCACACCTCTACCTATGCACTCACCAATGCCACCCTTCGCTACGCAGTGGTGATGGCCCACGATGGTGTCAACCGGGCTCTCGCCGCCCATCCCGAACTTCAGGCAGGGGTGAACCTCGTTAGCGACCAGGTCTGTCATCCCGGTGTGGCGGAGAGTCTGGGTGTAAACCATGTTCCGGCCATGGAGGCGATCTCTTCGCTGTGAGCCAGGTCTCGCTGGAGGCCGGCGTCGAGGAATACCTGGTCTCCCTGCGTGTGGAACGGGGGCTTTCGGCCAACACCATCGCCGCCTATACCCGAGACCTGAGCCAGTACCTCGTCTTCCTACAAGGTCGCGAGCCTGACGAGGAGTTGATCTCCGAGCTCATCACACGGATGCGGCATCGTGGGCTCGCCGACTCCACGGTGGGGCGCAAGATCGCCTCCCTGCGAGGGTTGCATCGTTTCCTGGTGATCGAGGGATTCCGCGATAGCGATCCCATGGCCCTCATCGACAGCCCGCGTCGGCCCGATCCCTTCCCGAAGGCCCTCACCGTTGAGGAGGCGATCGCGTTGGTCGAGGCGCCGGGCACCGGGGATACCGCGGCGCGAAGAGACCGCGCCCTTCTCGAGTTTCTCTACGCTACCGGAGCCCGTGTCTCGGAGACCGTTGGGGTCGACCTCGGCGATCTCGACCTGGAGGACAGGGTGGTGATGGTCACAGGGAAGGGGGCGAAGCAGCGGCTCGTCCCCATGGGTGGGAAGGCGGTCGACGCGATCCGAGCCTGGCTTCCAGATCGCATCGGACTGGTCAGCCGGAGAGGAAAAGGGGATCCCCTGTTCATCAATATGCGTGGCGGGAGGCTCAGTCGGCAAGCGGTCTTCGATATCGTCAAAAAACACGCAGTATCCGCCGAAATCGAGACCACCCGGGTGTCTCCGCATGTGCTCCGGCATTCGGCGGCAACACACATGGTCGAGGCTGGCGCCGACCTCAGATCGGTACAAGAAATCCTGGGTCACGCTACAATCAGCACAACCCAGGTCTACACGCGGGTAAGTCCCGCACACGTAATGGAGATCTACGTCGAGGCGCACCCAAGGAGCAGGTAATGACGCTCGACATCGCAAGTGCCGAGAAAGAGCTCAGAAATGAGCGAGAGCGACTCGTCCACCAGCTCGACGAGCTGGGTGCTGCCGAGTCGGGCGATCTCAGGTCGGACATCGACTTCGGTGGCAGCTTCGCCGACGCTGCATCCGTGACTGCGGAGCGGACCGAGGTGCTGGGACTGGTGGAATCCATCAAGAGCCAGTTGGACGATGTCGACGCCGCTCTCGCCCACATCGAAGCGGGCACCTATGGCATATGTGCAAACTGTGGTGCCGAGATCAATGCCGACCGTCTCGCCTTCCGACCTGCCTCGATTCTGTGTGTCGACTGCAAGTCGAAGGTCAATCATTAGTGACCCGGGTTCGCCGACCCACCTCATCAGGCGCTTCTTCGACGTTGCGTTCGCCCATCCCCTGAACAGCTCCGAACGCGACGAGGTGACGCAGTGGCTGACACCGGAGACTGCCGTTCTCTTTTTCGCCCAGAGTGTTGCCGACCAGCGTCATGGCCATCATGCCGCATCCCTGGTGGCGACCGGCGGCGGCCAGGATGGTGATGTGATCATGGCTGCCCTGCTCCATGACGTCGGGAAACGTCATGCCGGGCTTGGCATCCTCGGACGCTCCGTGGCCTCGGTGCTGATTCTGCTCAGACTTCCGTTGACTGTGCGGATGCAGGTGTATCGCGATCACGGGATGCTGGCGGCTCGTGAGTTGGCCGAGCTATCGGTGCCTTCCCTGGTCGTCGACTTCGCTTTACATCACCACGGCCCAAGACCTGCCACCATCGACCCAGGAGTCTGGGACGTCCTCGTGGCAGCCGACCAACCGGCAAAGCCGTGGTCGCGTCTTCCCGGGCGGATAACCTCAAGACCCACATGACTTTTCACGTGCGGACGACGGTCTTCGAGGGCCCACTTGACTTGCTGCTGCAGCTCATCACCAAACATCAGGTGGAGATCACGACAGTTGGTCTCACCGATGTCGTTGGGGAGTACCTCTCGTTCTTGGACGAGATGAGAGTGCTCGACCTCGACGTAACCTCAGAGTTCCTGCTGATTGCCGCCACTTTGGTTCAACTCAAGGCGCATTCGCTTCTCCCGACAGCCTCCGAGCTCGATCTCGACGACGAACTCGCCTTAGCCGAAGAACGTGATCGTCTTCTGTCGAGACTTCTGGCGTCCGTCACCTTCAAAGACGTGGCCGCGGTGTTGCGGAGACGTCTAGAGGAGACGACCAGGTTCGTTCCTCGCATCTCAGGTCTCGACCAGAAGATCGAGGCCCCCACCCCAGAGATCACGATTCCCGTGCCTGGCGAAGGGCTGGCAGCGATCGCCAGTCGGGTCTTCGCGCGGGCGGTTCTCGAGCCGGACCTCGATCATCTCGACCTCGATCTGCCGTCGGTTGAATTGGCAATTGAGGAACTGAGGGAGCGACTGGGGCGGGAGACGTTCACCTCTTTCGAGGTGCTCACCGAGCATTGCAGCCGGCCCGTCGAAGTTGCCGCCTATTTCCTCGCCCTTCTGGAGATGGCGCGCTGGGGTCTCATTGAGGTCACTCAGTCCGACTGGACCGCAGCAATCGAGGTGCGGCATCTCGACGACGGATCCATTGACCTGACGTCGGAATGGTCGACGTGAACGACCTCGCGGCCCTGGAGGCTGTCTTGTTCGTCACCGAGCAACCGGTGCCGGCACAGGAATTGGCCGAGGTCCTGGAGCTCCCGTCTTCGCGGGTAGACGAGCTCCTCGCTGAGTTGGGTGAGCAGCTCCAGACACGGGAATCGGGGCTGGTCCTCAAGTCGTCGGCGGGGGGATGGAGGCTCTACAGCCATCCCGATGCCTATCCCTATCTGGAGCGATTCTCCTCATCTGCGACCGCTCGCAAGATCTCCTCGGCGTCGATGGAGACTCTTGCGGTGGTCGCCTATCGCCAACCGGTGTCCCGGAGCCAGATCTCCGAGATCCGGGGGGTCGACTCCGACTCCGCGCTACGCACCCTGGAGCGTCTCGGCTTGGTGGAGGAGAAAGAGCGGCTCAACATCCCGGGCAACCCGGCAGTTTATCAAACCACGGAACTCTTCTTGGAGAAACTTGGACTCATGAATCTGGCCGACCTGCCGCCGCTGGCCGATCATGTGCCCCCTGCCCAATTCGTGGACTCACTCGAAGAGTCGTTACGGCCTGGCAGTCCGGCACCAGAGTGACCGATGGCGGAGCGAGTCCGCATCCAGAAGGCCATCGCCAACGCCGGGCTGATGTCACGTCGTGCCGCAGAGGATGCCATGGTCGAAGGCAGAGTCCTGTTGAACGGACAACCGGTGGTTCTTGGTGACCGGGTCGACCCTTCCCGGGACGTCCTTACCCTCGATGGTGCTCCTGTGCCGGTCTCTGAGGAACTGGAGACCTATCTGCTCAACAAGCCTTTGGACGTGATCAGCACTGCGGCCGACCCCCAGGGAAGGAAGACTGTGGTCGATCTGATCGACTCGGACAAGCGTCTCTACCCGATCGGGCGGCTCGACGCCGACTCGGAAGGACTGATCCTCGTGTCAAACGACGGTGAGCTGACTAACCGGATCACCCACCCCAGCTTCGGTGTCACCAAGCGATACCTCGCCGAGGTCGAAGGGGCCATGGGAAGAGCGACTGTGAAACGTTTGACGGTCGGCGTCGATCTCGACGACGGCCCGGCCCGTGCCCGGTCGGCCACTCTCGTCGAACGCCGATCGGACCGCTCCCTGGTGGAGTTGGTGATGGTGGAAGGGCGCAATCGCGAAGTGCGAAGGATGCTCGAAGCGTCGGGGCATCCTGTGACCCGGTTGGTTCGAACGGCCATCGGGGGATTGAGCGATTCCGACCTGAAACCCGGGACATACCGGAGGATCACTGCGACGGACATACAGCGGATCCTCGGCACGTGAGCGACCGGTCCCGTCGTGTTCCCATGCTCGCCCCGGTCGAGGCTGTCGTACGGCCTCCGGGTTCGAAGTCAGAGACGATCAGGGCATTGGCGGCCGCGGCGCTCGCTCCCGGTCGATCCCACATCTACGAGCCCCTGGACGCAGAAGACCCCGCGGCGATGGCCGGTGCTCTTGAGGCCCTGGGAATCGGCATCGAAACCAAGACGGTGCCCTGGGTCGTCGACGGCCAGGGTGGCCGTTTGACAGCCCCCGAGGGGGCGCTGGACGCCAATGAGTCGGGTTTGTCGGCTCGGATCCTCCTTGCCATGGCCGGGAACCTCGACGGCGTGTGCCGCATCGTGGGACATGGAAGACTGCCGGAACGGCCCATGGGCGGGATAGTCGATGTGCTTCATGCTCTTGGCGTGGAGGTCAGCGGGCGGACCCTTCCTGTCGACATCGTCGGACGTGGTCGTCTTCGTGGAGGCCACATCGAGGTGGATTGCACGGATAGCTCTCAATTTGCCACCGCGGTGATGCTGCTGGCGCCCATCATGACCGGGTCAAGTGTCGTGGAGCCAGTCGGGCTCACCGGGTCCGCGAATTACCTCGAAGGGACCGTATCGATGATGAGGCGATTCGGGGCGAGTGTCGAGCGAACGATCACCGGGTATGAGATTGCCAACGTGGGATACCGACCCTCAGATGTGCTCATCGAGCCCGACGCATCGGCCGCGGTCTATCCAATGGTGATCGCTGCGATCACAGGGGGCAGGATAACGATCGACGGAATCGGAGCTGACACATGGCAACCTGACGCCGGCGTCGCCTCACTGTTGGAGTCGATGGGATGTCACGTGGAGTGGGGGACAGATCGGGTCAGCGTCGACGCCCGTGGCGTGAGTCTCGACGGCGTGGAAATCGACATGTCCGCCGCGCCTGATGGGGCTCTGGGACTGGCCGTGGCCTGTCTTTTTGCCAACCGCCCCAGTCGCCTATCGGGACTGGGGTCGCTTCGACACAAGGAATCGGATCGTCTGGCGGCAATCAGCGGCGAGATGCGCCGTATCGGCGGTCAAGTCGAGGTAGGGGATGACTGGCTACTCATCCACCCATCCGTGCTCCATGCAGCCGAAATCGATCCCCATGGCGACCACCGCATCGCCATGGCCATGGCCACCGCGGGGGCATGTATTCCGGATTTGCGGGTCGCCAATCCCCACGTGGTCAACAAGACCTGGCCCGGTTTTTGGGACTTTCTCGACACACTCGCCCGCTCATAAGGCGGCAAACGTGTTCCGGGACAACTATGTTTCTGCCCAGCGGGAGGGCCCCGGTCTCCGACTTCGCCCCCATTGTCCGAATTCCCCCCAAGTCGGACAACCCCTCCGGAGCCGGGGAACCTCCTGCCTTCCTAAGCTCGCGGCCTGTGTCGAAGCTGATCGTGACATTGGATGGGCCGGGCGGGACCGGGAAGAGCAC
>Ga0299907_10002343_pt1 | contig 11594 bp, 10 predicted proteins | sample RVTome_16_FD_198680 | JGI IMG/M metagenome (GOLD analysis project Ga0299907, IMG submission 198680) | Soil microbial communities from uranium-contaminated site in the Upper Colorado River Basin, Wyoming, United States - RVT152D67 (version 2) ...
GCCAGGGCCAGGACGTCTCAGAGCTCGACGACCTTCCCTTCTGACGCCAACCGAGGAGAACTGAACGATGCCGCCACCCCGATCCCGAAAGCGGGACGACTACTATCGCGATCGCCGTCGCCGGAAGGTCTGCGCGTTCTGCGCCGACAAGACCGACCGGATCGACTACAAGGAGGTCAACCGCCTCCGGCGATTCCTCTCCGAGCGGGCGAAGATCGAGCCGCGCCGGAAGACGGGAACCTGTGCCGGTCACCAGCGCGAGCTCGCGGTCGCGCTCAAGCGAGCGCGCCACGTCGCGCTGCTGCCGTACGCACCGCAGCACCTTCGACCCTGAACCCCCGGGCCGATGGCGTCGCGGAATTCCGCCCGGGATCCCGGAAGGCGCGATCTGACGCGCCTCGGCAGGACTCGCGCCTGAGGTGGAAGCCGGGCTGATCATGCTCGGCGGAGGTCTGGCCGGCGTCGTCGGTTCGCTGCTCGGCCTCGGCGGCGGGATCCTCATCGTCCCGCTCCTGACGCTCGGCTTCGGTCTCGACGTCCGCACCGCCGTCGGCGTCTCGCTGGTCTGCGTGATCATCACGTCCGGCGCCGCGGCCGGCGTCTACCTCGAGCGCCACGTCGCGAACCTGCGACTCGGGATGACGCTCGAGCTCTTCACCGCGCTTGGCGCGCTCGCCGGAGGGCTCATCGCCTTCGCCATCGACGAGGCCCTGATCGCGGGCCTGTTCGCGGTGATGCTGGTCTACGCCGCGGTGTCGATGATGCGCCGCGGGCCGACGGAGACGGCGCCCGCCACCGAGCTCCCGACGACCCACGAGGAGCCAAGGGTCGAGGGCTGGTCGAGCCGCCTGTCCGGGGAGGGCTACGAGGTGCGCCGGGTCGGCACGGGCGCAGTTGGCAGCGTTGGGGCGGGGGTCGTCTCGGCCCTCCTGGGTGTCGGTGGCGGGCTCGTGAAGGTGCCGGTGATGCACCTCGTCATGGGCGTCCCGCTGCGCGTGGCGACGGCCACGAGCAACCTGATGATCGGGATCACCGCGACGGCCAGCGCATCGATCTACCTGTTCCGCGGCGAGATCGACGCGTACTTCGCCGGCACGATCGGCATCGGCGTATTCCTCGGGGCGACCCTCGGCTCGCGGCTCGCCCATCGCGTGCCGATCGCCGTCCTGCGGCTCCTCTTCGTCGTCGTGCTGCTCTATTCGGCCCTGCAGATGGTCCTGCTTGCCCTGGAGCGAGCGCCGTGACGGGCCGCCACGAGGAGCCGCGGCAGCCGACCGCGGACGAGGCCACGCCGCGGATCGGCCTCGACCACGCGATCGGCCGGCTGCTCATCTTCGGGACGTATGCGGCAGTGGCGATTCTCACCGTCGGGGTGATCGCCATGGCCGCGAACGGCCTGGGGCCGGGCGATCCGGCGCCGGCCTTCGATCCGGCTCGTCTCGGGGCTGACATCCTGGCCCTCCGGCCGGACGGACTGCTCTGGCTGGGCCTGCTCGCAGTGATCGCGACGCCCATCGGCCGGGTCGTCGTGTCGCTTGTCGGATACGCTCATCGGCGTGAGCTGAGCATGGTCGCGGTCGCGGCCGCGATCCTCGGGGTGATCGCGCTCAGCATCATTCTCGCCATCACCCTCGAGTCGTAACCGGAGTCTGCGTTGGAAGTCCTGATCCTCGTCGGGGCGCTCTTCATCATCCTGCTTGGCGCCGAGCTCTTCACGAACGGAATCGAGTGGTTCGGGCGGAAGCTCCAGCTGGCCGAGGGCGCCGTGGGCTCGGTCCTCGCCGCGGTCGGCACGGCGCTGCCGGAGACGATGATCCCGATCATCGCGATCCTCTTCGCGACGAGCGAGGCGTCGAAGCACATCGGCATCGGGGCGATCTTGGGCGCGCCGTTCATGCTCGCCACCCTGGCGATGTTCGTGACCGGGATCGCGGTCCTGCTCGCCGCGCGCAGGCGGGCGGCCGGCGACGTGATGCCGGTCGACGCCGTCGTCCTCGGGCACGACGTTCGCTACTTCGCGATCGCCTATGGCATCGCGATCGGCGCGGCGTTCCTGCCCGTCGAGCCGGCCTGGCCGCGCTGGATCGTCGCGGCCGTGCTCATCGCCATCTACGCCTGGTACGTGAAGGCCCACTTCGAGGCCGACGTCGACGTCGACGTGCACGACCTCGCACCCCTGCGATTCCATCGCCTGGACCGCCGGGCCCACATGAGCGACCCGGCGGTGCCGCGGTTGAGGATCGTCAACGTCCAGGTCCTCGCGGCCCTCGGGCTGATCATCCTCGGCGCGTTCTTCTTCGTCGATGCGGTCGAGACGGTCGCCCACAGCGTCGGCATCGACGAGGCGCTGCTGACGCTCGTCATCGCCCCGATCGCGACCGAGCTGCCCGAGAAGTTCAACTCGATCATCTGGGTCCGCCAGGGCAAGGACACGCTCGCCATGGGCAACATCACCGGCGCGATGGTCTTCCAGTCGACGATCCCGACGGTCGTCGCGCTGCTCTTCGCATCGTCGCAGTGGGTGATCGGCCCGGGCTCGTACGTGGCCTTCGCGTCCGCCGCGATCGCGTTCGTGTCGACGGCGGCGATCTTCATACCGATGGCCCGGGCGGGCCGGTTGCGGGGCCGGGGCCTGCTCATCGGCGGACTCTTCTACGGCGCGTACCTGACGCTGGTGATCGTCGTGGTCGCCGGCGGCGGCCCGTAGCGGCCGGCGCGACGGGTTCATGGCACGAGCCGTGAGCCTGACCGCGGTGGGCCCGCTGATATACTCGGCCCACCTGCCCGAGCCATGTCCGCGCGTCCCGGACGCGCCTCGCCGGAGCTCTCGAGGAGCACTGCATGCTGACCCAGAAGACGACCGCGGCCGCACCGAAGGCGACCCAGGCGGCGACCCCCACCGCGACCCCGGCCAAGCCGACGCTGAACCGCTCGACCGAGGACCTGATCGCCTACTTCGAGGGCGAGTTCGTGGCGTTGCGCGATGCCCGCGTCAGCATCATGACCCACGCCTTCATGTACGGCACCGCGGTCTTCGAGGGCATCCGGGCCTACTGGAATGCCGAGGAGGAGCGTCTCTATGGCCTCTTCGTCAACGAGCACGTCGCCCGGCTCCGCAACAGCGCCCGGATCCTGCTCATGGACGGGATCCCGTCGGTCGACGAGCTGAGCGGCCTGATCGTCGAGACGATTCGCCGCAACGGATTCCGCGAGGACGTCTACATCCGGCCGTCGTTCTACAAGAGCACGCCCACGATCGGGGTGCGCCTCCACAACCTCGACCACCAGCTGTACATCGTCACGATCCCGTTCGGCAACTACATCGACATCGACAAGGGCATTCGGGTGGCGACGTCGTCGTGGCGGCGGAACGCCGACGAGGCGCTCCCGGCCCGCGGCAAGATCGTGGGCGGCTACGTGAATATGGCGTTCCAGAAGTCGGAAGCCGAGCTCAACGGCTACGACGAGGCAGTCGTGCTCACCGCCGACGGCCACGTGAACGAGGCGTCAGCGGCGAACCTCTTCGTCCTCCGCGACGGCGTGCTCCTGACGCCGCCGGTGACCGACGACATCCTCGAGGGCGTCACCCGGGTGGCCATGCTCGAGCTCGCTCGGGCCGAGGGCGTCCCGGTCGAGATCCGCTCGATCGATCGATCCGAGCTCTACGTCGCCGACGAGATGTTCCTCTGCGGCACCGGGGTCCAGATCAGCCCGGTGGTCGAGGTCGACCACCGGGCCGTCGGCTCGGGTGCGGTCGGGCCGATCACCGCGGCGATCAAGGAGCGCTACTTCGCCGCGGTCCGGGGTCGGCTGCCGGAATACAGCCACTGGCTGACGCCGATCGACCCGGCCTGACGCCGGCCGGGCCTGGGGTCGGCCGGCGCGGCTCGCGCGGGGCGCGCTAACCCCGCGGCGGCGGCGTCAGCTCGGGCGCCTGGCGCCCGATCGTGAGCACGACGTCGACGCCGACTGCCGCGTCGTTCGCCATCGTCGCCTGCACGTCGAACACCTCCTCGAGCGCGGCGACCGTCCGCGGGATGCGAGCCTCGGCACCGTTGTAGACGACGATCCTCGACGCCGCGCCGGACGTCTCCGGGGGCCGACTCGGGGCGGACGCCGTCAGGCCCAGGTACTCGAGGTACGCCGCGACCGTCGCCGCCCTGCCCTCGGTCTCCGTGGCGTCGAGGACCCAGGCGGACGCCGCCTCTCCGGCCAGCGCCTCGCGCAGGCTCTCGAACTCGGCGTCCACGGTGAAGGCGTCCTCGACGGCGGCCCGGATCGCCGGGACGTCGGGGAAGAGCTTGTAGATCGGCTCGAGCTCCTCGCTGCCGTAGCGCGGCGGCGCGAAGACGTAGGTCCGGATGTCGCGCGTGTCGATCCGCTCGGCCAGCCCAAGGAGGTTCGGCAGGAGCTCCCGTGGCAGGTCGGTCCGGATGGCCTGCTGGAGGGCCGCCGCCAGCTGGTCGATCCGCGGCAGGACGGTGCCCACGTCGATCTGCTCGCGCAGTGACAGGAGGACGCGCTGCTGGCGCTGGCCACGGTCGAAGTCGTCGGACGTGTGGCGCGAACGGGCGTAGATGAGAGCCTCGGCGCCGGTCATGTGCTGGACGCCGGACGGGATGTAGACGCGTCGCAGCCGTCCCTCATCGGGGTAGTTGTCGTCGACGACCGGGACCTGGACGTTGATCGTGACGCCCCCGAGCGCATCGACCGTCGCCTTGAAGCCCTCGAAGTTGACCTCGACGTAGTACTTGATGTCGAGGCCGTACAGGTTGCCGAGGGTGGCCTTCAGGGCGTTGTAGCCGCGGGTCCGAGCGGTCCCGGGGAATGCATCGGCGCGCCGGCTCGCACTCACGAAGAGGCTGTTGATCTTGCCCTCGTAGACGCTGCCGTAGACCCGCCGGGCGGGTCCGTCGGGGATCGGCACGTTCACCGCGTCGCGCGGCAGGGTGAACATCGCGACCTGGCCGGTGACGGGGTCGATCGACACCGTGATGAGCGTGTCCGTGTTGTGGCCGCCGCCCTGCTCGTCCGCGCCGATGAGCAGGATGTTCAGCCGCTCCGTTCCGTCCCACGGTGGCGTCGTCGCGTCCGGGACGGCCGAGCCCTCCGGTGGCAGGCTGACCGCGGGATCGGTCGGCTCGGCATCGGTGGGCGCGGGACTGCCCGAGGCGCCGGGCGTCGGCGAGGCCGGGCGTGCGCAGTCGGTCGCCTCAGGGTCGAAGATGCAGTCTAGGGTCCGGATCGCGATGAGGTCGAGCCGGGCGAGCGCCACGTGACCGGCGCCGAGGACGAGGACCACGGCGAGCAGGCCCGCGATCGACAGCGGGCCGGGCCGGATCCGCGGCCGTCCGAGCCGACCGTCGCCGCCGCCCATGACGGCGTTCAGGAAGGCAGCCACGCGGTAGGCATCGACAACGGCCACGAGCCGGTAGGCGAGCGCCAGGAGGTTCAGGACGAAGATCGAGGCGAGCACCTGCTCCTGGCTCGCGAAGGCCACGAGGTCGGTCAGCGGCAGGCGCAGCGCGAGGCCCGCACCGAGCGAGAGGAGGAGCAGCGGCAGCGCCGCGAACAGCAGCGCCCGGTGGTGGGCGCCGGCGTAGGCCTGACCGAGGCCGGGGAAGAGGAGCGACAGGAATGCCGCCGCGAAGGCCGACCTGGCCCGCGGAGGAGCCTCCTGTCCCGAATGCATCGCGGGTAGGATACGGCCCGATGTTCAAGCCCGTTGCCGCGAAGCCGGATCTCGTTGCCCAGGAGCACGCCGTCCTCGAGATGTGGCGTGATCGGCGCACGTTCGCCCGGCTGCGGGCCCAGAACGCCGGCGGCCCGCGCTGGAGCTTCCTCGACGGGCCGATCACCGCCAACAACCCGATGGGCGTCCATCACGGCTGGGGCCGGACCTACAAGGACGTGTTCCAGCGCTACCACGCGATGCTCGGCGAGGCCGAGCGCTGGCAGAACGGCTTCGATTGCCAGGGCCTGTGGGTCGAGGTCAACGTCGAGCGCGATCTCGGGTTCACGAGCAAACGGGACATCGAGGCGTACGGGATCGCGGAGTTCGTGTCGCTCTGCAAGCAGCGCGTCCTGACCTTCGCCGCCCGCCAGACGGAGCAGTCGATCCGGCTCGGCTTCTGGATGGACTGGAACGACCCCGCCGAGCTGCGCCGCCTGCGCGACCTCCTTGCGGCCGATCCCTCCCAGGAGGCGACGATCCCGGGTGTCGCGGGGCCGGTGACGGACACGGTCGAGATGCTCGTCGGGCGCCTCGGGCTGCCCGAGATCGGCGGCTCCTACTTCACGTTCAGCAACGAGAACAACGACCTCATCTGGGGTTTCCTCGCCGAGTGCCACAAGCGCGGCTGGATCTACAAGGGCCACGATTCGATGCCGTGGTGCCCGCGCTGCGGGACCGGGCTCTCGCAGATGGAGATGAACGAGGGCTACCAGGACCGCGAGGATCCAGGCCTCACCGCGCGCTTTCCGCTGGTCGACCGACCGGGCGAAGCGTTGCTCGTCTGGACGACGACACCCTGGACGCTGGCCGCGAACGTCGCCGCCGCGGTCCACCCGGAGCAGCGTTACGCGAAGATCCGCCAGGGCAACGACCTGTTCTGGGTGGGCCGAGGAACGCTCGGACAGGCCGTCGTGGGCGACTTCAAGGTCGAGGACGAGAAGGCGGGCGCGGAGCTCGTCGGCTGGCGCTACAGCGGCCCGTTCGACGAGTTGCCGGCCGTCTCCGCAGCGTTCGCCGAGGCCGGTTTCGAGCATCGCGTGATCCCGTGGGCCGAGGTAGGCGAGGACGAGGGGACGGGCATCGTCCACATCGCCCCGGGTGCCGGTGCCGAAGACTTCCAGCTCGGCAAGACGCTGGGTCTACCGGTCATCGGGCCGATCGACGAGGACGGCCGCTACCACGACGGTTTCGGCTGGCTCAGCCGGCGCGATGCCCCGAACGTGGCGAACGAGATCGTCGACGACCTCGAACGGCGGGGCTTCTTCTATCACCTCGAGCCGTACACGCACCGCTACCCGCACTGCTGGCGCTGCGGGACGCCGCTGCTGTTCCGTCTCGTCGACGAGTGGTACATCTCGATGGGCCCGGTCTACGACAGGCCGCGCTCGGAGCTGACGAAGGAGGAGGTCGACGCGAGCCTGCGCTACCAGATCATGGAGGTCGTCGACCAGATTCGCTGGATCCCGTCCTTCGGTTACGAGCGCGAGCTCGACTGGCTCCTGAACATGCACGACTGGATGATCAGCAAGAAGCGCTACTGGGGCCTCGCGCTTCCGATCTACGACTGCCAGGCCTGCGGGACGTTCGACGTCGTGGGCGGGCGCGACGAGCTCCACGAGCGTGCCGTCGCAGGCTGGGACGCTTTCGAGGGCCACACGCCGCATCGCCCGTACATCGACGAGGTCAGGATCGCCTGCCGCTCGTGCGGCGCGCCGGTCGAGCGCATCCCGGACGTCGGCAACCCGTGGCTCGACGCGGGGATCGTGCCATTCTCGACGCTTCACTATCGCGAGGACCCCGAGTACTGGGCGCAGTGGTTCCCGGCCGACTTCATCACCGAGAGCTTTCCGGGCCAGTTCCGGAACTGGTTCTACGCGATGCTCGCGATGTCGACGGTCCTGCGCCGCGAGCCGCCGTTCAGGACGATCTTCGGCTACGCCCTGCTCTTCGGCGAGGACGGCCGGCCGATGCACAAGAGCTGGGGCAACGCGATCGAGTTCGACGAGGCGGCCGAGCGGATGGGCGTCGACGTGATGCGCTGGCTCTACATGGCCGCCCGGCCAGAGGACAACATCCTGTTCGGCTGGCACGCCGGCGACGAGGCCCGGCGGCGGCTCCTCGTCCTGTGGAACGTGTACGCCTTCTTCGTCACCTACGCGAGGCTCGCCGGCTGGACTCCGGCGACCGGTGCCCCGCCGCCCATCGAGCGGAGCCCGCTCGATCGCTGGATCCTGTCGCGGACCGCGGCGCTTGCGCGCGGGGCAGGGGAGCGGCTGGCCGACTACGACGCGCTCGGCGCCGTGCGCCTTGCCGACGCCTACATCGAGGACCTCTCCACGTGGTACCTCCGGCTCAGCCGCGACCGGATGCGTCGGAAGGCCAATGCGGCCGACTCGGCTTCGGCCTTCGCGACGCTCCACGGGGCGCTCGTCGCGCTCACCCGGATCGTCGCCCCGATCCTTCCGTTCATCACCGAGGAGCTGTACCAGAACCTCGTCGCCGGCCTCGATCCGGCGGCCCCCGATTCGGTCCACCTGACGCCCTGGCCGGCGGCCGAGCTGGCCGCCAACCGCGACGAGCCGCTCGAGAAGGCGATGTCGAGCATCAGCCGCGCGGTCGACCTCGCGCGGACGCTGCGCGGCAATGCCGGGCTGCGCGTCCGCCAGCCGCTCGCCCGGATGTGGCTGGCGCTGCCCGGCGGCGCCGACGCCCTGCCCGAGCGCGACGCCCTTCTCGACCTCGTCCGGGCCGAGGTCAACGTCAAGGCGGTCGAGGTCATCGGCGACGAATCGGAGCTCGTCGAACGGCGGGTGAAGCCGCTCCTGCCCGTCATCGGGAGGCGTCTCGGTCCGGCCGTGCCGGCGGTGATGACCGCCGCCCGCGAGGGCCGCTTCGAGATCCACGCCGACGGGTCGGTGACGCTTGGCGGGGTGACGCTCGGGCCCGACGAGGTCGAGATCCTCGCCTCGCCCCGGCCGGGCACCGCCGTCGCCGCCGACGAGGGCCTCGTCGTCGTCATCGACACCGAGCTGACGCCGGAGCTCCGCGCCGAGGGCGACGCTCGCGAGCTCGGCCGGGCGATCCAGGACCTGCGCCGCGAGGCCGCGCTCGAGCTCGACGACCGGATCGACCTCTGGGTCGACGGCCTCGCCGAGCCGGTCGCCCGGCACCTCGAGGCGATCGGGTCGGAGACGCTCGCCGAGGCCGTCGTTGCCGGAAGCCCGCCGGACGGCGTCGCGCAGGCGCGGAGCACGGTCCAGCTCGACGGTGGCGTCGCGAGCATCGCCTTGCGGCGCCGCGGCGGCTCGGGCTAGCCTTGACCGAGCCGAGCGCGACACCGGGCGGAGGAGACGATCTGGACCACGCGACGAGCCGCAGCCCAGCGACCTCGACCGGACTTGGCGTTGAATCGGCGGTCGGCTCGCCGGACCGGCCGAGCGGGCGCCCGCTGTGGCTCGTCCTCGGCGGCCTCACGGCGCTCGTCGCCGTGGCCGACCAGGCGGCAAAGGCGTGGCTCGTCGGATTCCTCGCGCCAGGCCAGTCGGTCGAGGTCGCGGGCGACTGGTTGCGCCTCGTCCATTCCCAGAACAACGGTGGCCTGTTCGGCCTCTTCTCGGGCCAGGCGCCGATCTTCGCCGTCGCCTCGATGGCCGTCATCGGGCTGATCCTCCTGTACCACGCCCGCTCGGGCCGGAGCCCCCTGCTGTCGGTCGCGCTCGGCCTGCTCCTCGGCGGCGCGATCGGGAACCTGCTCGACCGGCTGACCCGCGGCCACGTCGTCGACTTCGTCGATGCCGGGATCGGCGACCTGCGCTGGTACACGTTCAACCTCGCCGACACGGGGATCAGTGCCGCGATCGTGCTGCTCATCGTCTTGAGCATCTGGCCGAACCTGACGTGGCCACGGCGCCGGGACGCGGGGGCGCCGGGTGGCTGAGGCGTCCCACGGGGTCCGCCGGCTCGTCACCCCGCCGGGGCGGCCGGCACGCGTGGACCGGCTCGTGGCCGACCTGAGCGGACTCTCCCGGAGCCACGTGCAGAAGCTCATCTCCGCCGGCCGGCTGACGGCCGGCGGGGAGCCGCTGCGGGCGAACTCGATCGTGGAGCCCGGCACCGAGCTGGCGCTCGACGTGCCACCACCCGAGCGGGCGGACCTCGAGCCGGCGCCCGAGATCGTGCTCGACGTCGTGCACGAGGATGCCGATCTCCTCATCGTCGACAAGCCGGCCGGGCTCGTCGTTCACCCGGCGGCCGGTCACGGCTCGGGTACGCTCGTGAACGCCCTCGTCGCGCGGGCCGACCTCGAGGACTACGGCGGGATCGCCGGCGTCCTGCGTCCGGGGATCGTCCACCGCCTCGACCGCGACACGTCGGGCCTGCTCATGGTCGCCAAGCACGACGCCGGCCAGGCGTCGCTCATGGCCCAGCTCAAGGCGCGCCGGATCAAGAAGACGTACCTCGCCCTCGTGCAGGGCTCGGTGGCGGCCGCCGTCGGCCGGATCGAGGCGCCGGTCGGCCGCGATCCGCGCCACCGGACGCGGATGGGGGTGGTGCCGGGCGGGCGACCGGCGGTGACCGGCTACCGGGTCCGCGAGCGGTTCCCGGACTGGACGCTCCTGGAGCTCGATCTCGTGACCGGCCGGACGCACCAGATCCGGGTCCACCTCGAGGCGATCGGCCATCCGGTCGCCGGCGATCCCGTCTACGGCAGCGGCACGTCGCGCCGCGGCCCGGCGGGCCTCGAGCGCCTCTTCCTCCACGCCTGGCGACTCGAGCTGGCGAGCCCGTCGAGCGGCGAGCTCATCCGGGCCCAGGCGCCGCTGCCCGACGAGCTCGAGCAGGTCCTCGCCGGGCTGCGGGACTCCGCCGCCGGGGGCCGGCCCGTCGCCGGCCGTCCGGCCGGGTCGGCGCGATGAGCCCGGCCGACGGCGCCACGAGCGAGGTCCCCCACGAGGGGGCGCCGGGCGCCCAGCTGATCATCATCTCGGGGCCGTCGGGGGTGGGCAAGGACACGATCATCCAGGCCCTCCGCCGCCGTCCGGGCCCGGATCGGTTCCACTACGTCGTGACGTGCACGACGCGCGGCCTGCGGCCGGGCGAGGTCGACGGCGTGAGCTACCACTTCCTGGACCGGGCCGCGTTCGAGGGCCTGCTCGAGGCAGGCGAGCTCCTCGAGGCGAACGAGGTCCACAACAACTGGTACGGCACGCCGCGGCGGCAGGTCCGCGAGGCCCTCGCGGCGGGTCGCGACGTCGTCCTGAAGATCGACGTCCAGGGCGCCCAGGCGGTCAAGGAGGTCGTCCCCGACGCGCTGCTGATCTTCCTCGTCCCGCCGTCCCAGGAGGATCTCTTCCAGCGCCTCCGCTCGCGGGCGACGGAGACGGCCGACGACCTGGAGGTCCGCCAGCGGAACGCGGCGGTCGAGCTCGCGCGGGCAGGCGACTACGACCACGTCGTCGTCAACGAGACCGGCCAGGTCGAGCGGACCGCCGCCGAGATCGACGCGATCATCGCCCAGGAGAAGGCGCGCCACCCGGCACGCCGGCTGCAGGTCTAGCGAGCGGTCCACGGCGGCCGATCCGACGGCGTCGCGGCCGTGGCCCGACAATCGGCCTCGTGATCGACGCACCGAAGCTGCCGTTCGAGGACCCCGGCGAGGACGCCGGTACCGGTGCGCTCGAGGACGCCCGTGTGTCCGCCGGGGCCGCCGCCGGCGGCGAGCCGGCGCCCGCGGGCGGGGCCGCAAGCCCGGGTCGCCTGGTCGAGGTCGCCGTGGACGCACCGGGCGGCGGAGCGCGGGCCTACACCTACCACCTGCCGGCCGGCCTCGACGACATCGAGCCTGGCGAGGCGGTGCTCG
>Ga0299907_10002344_pt1 | contig 11592 bp, 11 predicted proteins | sample RVTome_16_FD_198680 | JGI IMG/M metagenome (GOLD analysis project Ga0299907, IMG submission 198680) | Soil microbial communities from uranium-contaminated site in the Upper Colorado River Basin, Wyoming, United States - RVT152D67 (version 2) ...
GGTCACCGAGGATGCGAGACTTACTCGAGCGCGCTTGGCACTGTCGCGAGCGACCATGCAGGTGCTGTCGAACGCGCTCGGATTGCTTGGTGTCGATGCCCCCGACCGGATGGAGCGTAGCGACTCCCTCCAACTGGAGGAGCGGGTGGAAGAGTGAGCTGGGAAGACTTTCAGAGGGTGCTGCCGCAGACCGCGGCGATCGGGCGAGCCGGCGGACTCGAGATCGGCGGTTGTCACACGGCCGATCTCGCGCGTGAGTTCGGGACGCCGTTGTTCGTCCTGGATCTGGTCGACGTGCGCGACCGTGTCGGGCGCTACCGCGATGCGTTCGGAGGGCCGAACGTGTTCTACGCCTCGAAGGCGTTCCTCACGAAGTCCTTCGCGCCGATCCTTGCCGACGGCGGCATCGGAATCGACTGTGTAGCCGGCGGGGAGCTCTACACGGCGCTGGCGGGAGGTTTCCCGGCCGAGCGGATCACCGTCCACGGCAACAACAAGTCCCGGGCGGAGCTCGTTGAAGTCTTGGAAGCCGGGGTCGGGCGCATCGTCGTGGACTCGATGCCCGAGCTCGACCTTCTCCGCTCGGTCACGGCCGAGCTCGGAAAGGTCGTACGCGTACTGCTGCGCATCACGCCGGGTGTCGACGCTCACACGCACAGCTATCTCCAGACGGGAGGCGAGGATTCCAAGTTCGGTTTCACGATCGGCGAAACGGCGATGGCGGCCATCGACGCTGCCGCACGCTGTGAAGGCATCGAGGTCGTCGGACTGCACTCCCACATCGGCTCCCAGGTGTTCGACCTCGAGCCGTTCGCCGAAGCCGCGAAGAAGATGACGGCGTTCCTGGCCGCCGCGCGCCGCGCGACGGCTCTCGAGCTCCCAGAACTCGTCCTGGGCGGGGGGTTGGGCATCGCCTACCTGCCATCGGACACGCCGTCGTCCATCGAAGATCTCGCCAAGGTTCTTCACGACGCCGTGGCCGCGGAGGCGGAGCAGCTCGGAACGCCCGTGCCGGCCGTGAAGGTCGAGCCCGGCCGTTCGATCATCGGCCCCGGCATGGTCACCCTGTACACGGTCGGGACGATCAAGGACGTTCCAGGTGTCCGCCGGTACGTCGCCGTCGACGGGGGGATGTCGGACAACATCCGCGTTCCGCTCTACCAGGCGGCGTACACGTATATGTCGGCCACGAGGCCCGAGGCTCCGCACGACCGCGTCTGCACGATCGCCGGCAAGCTCTGCGAGACCGGAGACCTCATCGGCCACGACGTAGAGCTTCCCGACGTCGATCCAGGCGAACTCGTCGCGTGCGCCGCCACGGGCGCCTACGGCTACGCGATGGCATCGAACTACAACAAGCAGCCGAAGCCCGCGGTCGTGGCCGTGTTCGGCGGCGAAGTGCGCACACTCGCGCGACGCGAGTCCTACGAAGATCTCCTCCGGCTGGAGTAGGCATGCACAGACGCCTGACGATTCCGGTGATCGGCGTGGTGGTCCTGGCGTCACAGCTCGCCGGGACGGCCGAGCCGGTTCAGGCAGCGACCACGCCCCGCGTCGTGATCGCGCACATCGACAGCGGGATCAATCCGTACCACGCGGTCTTCCGCGATCGGTCGAGGCTCGCGTACACGCACCCTTCGAAGTACATCCCCGGCTATCCGAAGGATGCCGAGGCGCTGAGGCTCACCCTGGACGCGCCGTCATTCGAGGCTGCCTGGCGCAAGGACGCCAGGATCTGGCAAGGCCTGCTGAAGAAGTGGGACACGCCGGACGGGTCGGCCGCGCTCACCGGCAAGGTCTTCTGGATCCCCGGGACGAGGATCATCGCGGCGACGAGGTTCTCGCCGGGCGGGACGTGGTGCCCGGCGGCGCAGGACGACGTCACGCCGCCCCCGGCCGTCGTGCACGACTGTCCCGATTACCCGATCCTGGACGACTTCGGTCACGGGACCATGACGGCGTCGCGCATGGCCGGCCGGGGCACGTCGCTGTGTCCGGACTGCCGGATCGTCTCGATCGAGGGACTGGGCGACGTCCAGGTGAAGTGGGCGGCCGATCAGGGGTGGATCGACGTCCAGACGAACTCCTGGGGCAACCTCGTCCCCCATCCGGCGTGGTGGGCCGTGGACACGTTTGCCGATCAAGGCTTCGCGGAGAACCTCGAGGAGGCGGCCAAGCAGCACCTCGCCTACTTCGCGTCGGGTAACGGCGCGGCCTTCGCGCTCGGCTGGACGACGTGGCCGACACAGATGGGCTCGACCCTCGTGCCGAACGCGATCTGGGTGGGCGCGCACGACAACGGCAAGGTCGCGCATTGGAGCGGCGCGCCGCCGCATCTCGTGGCCGACGGGTATCGGGGGCTGACGGCCGGGAACCGCGCCGTCAAAGGGGTGGAAGGGAACGCCTTCGCGTGTTGCACCTCGGCTGCGTCGCCGTACGCGGCGAGCGTGGGGGCCGCAACGGTGCTCGAGGCCCGCCGTCTGCTCGGCGACGGACGTATCGGTGTTCGCGGCGGGATCGTGGCCCGTGGGAGGCCGCGCGGGATCAGGTCGGGACCGCTCGCGGACGGCAAGCTGACGCTGAACGAGCTCCGCGACATCGTGAAGCACACGGCGCAAGCGCGTCCGACGGAAGGCAAACACGACGGCGGTGCGCACTGGGCGTCCGAGCCGGGCGCTCCTGTGCTGCTGCCCTACGGCCCCGGCGACAACGCCTTCTGCGAAGGCTGCTGGACGCTGCCGGTCTCCTGGACGGCAGTTCCCGAGGACGCACCCGCATATGCACTGATCGGATACGGCGCGGCGAACGAGTTCAGCCTTCGGACCGCGTTCGGCGTCCTGCGTGGAGCGCGGGTACCCGACCGGTCCGAGGTTGATGAGTTCTTCGAGAACGAGGCCGTTGTGCGGGAACTCGTCCAGCACCCCGTGCGCCCCTAGCGGCCGGGAGAAGCGGCCTCAGCACCCCCGTATCCTGGTCCAATGAGCGAAGCTCATTGGAAGCGCTGGGGGTTCGGGGGGCGCAGCGCCCCCGTGAAATGAGCCGGGATTCGATCGGTATCGGACTTCTGGGCTGTGGGATCGTGGGATCCGGAGCGGCCCGGCACCTGCTGCGTGAGCGCGAGGCGGTCCAACGGGCCGTCGGCGTCCCGGTGGAGATCCGCCGCGTGGCGGTGCGGAACCTCGCCAAGAAGCGCGAGGTCGACCTCGACCATTCGATGTTCACCCACGACGTCGGCGAGCTCGTGGCCGACCCCAGCGTGGATCTGGTTGTCGAGGCGATGGGCGGCATCGAGCCGGCCCGGAGCTGCATCCTTCAGGCCGTCGAGCTCGGCAAGCCCGTGGTGACGGCGAACAAGGAGCTGCTCTCCACGCTCGGGGCCGAGTTGTTCGAAGCCGCGGACGCGAAGGGCGTCGACCTGTACTTCGAGGCCGCGGTGGCCGGCGGTATCCCACTGATCCGCCCGCTCAAGGAGTCCTTGGCCGGTGAGGGTATCCGCAGAGTCATCGGCATCGTCAACGGGACGACGAACTTCATCCTCACGCGCATGACCGAGGGCGGCGTCTCGTTCACCGAAGCTCTGGCCGAGGCCGAACGTCTCGGTTATGCCGAAGAGGATCCGACGGCAGACATCGAAGGTTTCGACGCTGCGGCGAAGGCGGCGATCCTTGCTTCCATCGCGTTCCGGTCGCGGGTCGTGGCCGGTGACGTTTACCGGGAAGGCATCTCGCACATCACGCATCGGGACATCGAGTTCGCGGCGCGGCTCGGCTACACGGTGAAGCTCGTGGCCATCGCGGAGGAGATCGGCGGTGAGATCGCCGTTCGCGTGCACCCGGCGATGCTGCCGAGCGCCCACCCCCTGGCCTCGGTACGGGATTCGTTCAACGCCGTCTTCGTGGAAGGGGCGACCGTCGGGGACCTGATGTTCTACGGGCGCGGCGCCGGGGGCGACCCGAGCGGATCGGCCGTCGCGGGCGACGTAGTCGCGGCTGCGCGCAACCTCATCCATGGGGGCCGGACGCTGGGCTGTACGTGCTACTTCGACAAGCGAGTCCTGCCTATCGACGAGATGGAGTCGCAGTACTACCTGTTGCTGTCGGTGCAAGACCTCCCCGGCGTGCTCGCGCAAGTGGCTGGCGCGTTCGGACGCAACGAGATCTCGATCCGGTCGGTCTGGCAGGAAGGCTACGGCGACGAAGCGCAGCTCGTGATGGTCACCCACCGGGGCAAGGAAGCGAACCTGCAAGCTACCGTCGACGAGCTCGACCAACTCGACGCCGTGACGAAGGTGGTATCGGTGCTCCGCGTCGAGGGCGAGGAAGAGTAACTATGCCCCTGTGGAGGGGCGTCATCGAGGAGTACCGCGATCGACTCCCGATCACCGATAAGACTCCCGTCCTCACGTTGCAAGAGGGTGGGACTCCGCTCGTCAAGGCCGAGAATCTTTCGTCCCGGACGGGTCTCGATGTCTACCTGAAGTACGAAGGCTCCAACCCGACCGGCTCCTTCAAGGATCGCGGGATGTGCGTCGCGATCGCGAAAGCGATGGAAGACGGCGCCGGCGCGGTGATCTGTGGCTCGACGGGCAACACGTCGGCCTCGGCGGCCGCCTACGCAGCCAAGGCGGGCCTCCGCTGCATCGTTCTCGTGCCGCAGGGTGGGATCACGCTCGGGAAGCTGGCACAGGCGCTTGTCCACGGAGCGGAGGTCTTCGAGCTCGAGTGCAATTTCGATGGCGCATTGGGGATCGCGCGTGGGATCGCCGACCGTTATCCCGTCGCGCTGGTGAACTCCGTCAACCCCAATCGGATCGAAGGACAGAAGACGTGCGCCTTCGAGATCGTCGACAATCTCCGGCGCGCGCCGGATTACCACGTTATGCCCGTGGGTAATGCGGGCAACATCACCGCGCAATGGAAGGGGTACTGCGAGTACGGTGCCGATCGGCCGATGATGTTCGGCGTGCAGGCCGAGGGTGCGGCGCCTCTCGTCACGGGACAGAAGGTAGACGATCCGATCACGCTCGCTTCGGCCATACGCATCGGGAACCCGGCCTCGTGGGAGGGCGCCGTGAAAGCGACCACCGAATCCGGCGGATCCTTCCTTGCCGTGTCCGACGCCGAGATCCTCGAGGGCTATCACGTCCTCGCCGAAGAGGAGGGCTTGTTCTGCGAGCCCGCGTCGGCGGCGTCGGTGGCCGGGTTCTTCAAGCTCATGGAGGAGGAGCGACTGGAACGTGGTCGCAGCTGTGTCCTCGTGCTGACGGGCCATGGCCTGAAGGACCCCGACCGCGCACTGGCCGAGGCGCCGCAACCCAAGCGTGTGCCTGCGGACCTGCAAACCGTCGCTCAGCTGCTGGGGTGGTGATGAGCATCAAGGTCAGAGCTCCGGCGTCCACGGCCAACCTCGGCCCCGGATTCGACTGCCTGGCCGCTGCGTTGTCCGTATCGCTCGAGATCGAAGCCACGGAGAGCGACGAAGGATCGTTCGCCTTCGAGGGACGCGATCCGAACCCCGGCCCGGAGGGCGAGGAACTCATCCTTCGAGGCGTCTCCGCTGTGGCTGGCGAAGCCCCGCACCTTGATCTGACCGTCCGGAGCGACATCCCGATGGGGGCCGGGCTGGGATCGTCGGCCGCGGCTGTGGCGGCCGGTCTTCTGATCGGTTGTGCGCTGACCGATCGCGACCCCGACCCGGGTGACCTGTTGCAGCTCGGAGCATCGATCGAAGGTCATCCGGACAACCTGGCCGCCGCCCTGTACGGGGGGCTCGCGCTGGTGGTACCGGTGGCCGGGGGCCTGGACGTGCTCACCTTCGTCCCGACCGCGTCGGTGCGCCCCTTTATCCTCCTGCCTCGTGAACGGCTCGCGACGTCGGAGGCCAGGCGTGCCCTCCCGGACGATGTCTCGTTGTCGGATGCCATCTCCAACAGCGCCCGGATGGCCGGCCTCGTGGCGCTCCTGAGCGGCGTCGTGTCGCCGGAGTCGGATCGGCTGTGGACGTACACGCATGACCTGCTCCATCAGCCGTATCGAGCGCCGCTGATGCCCCATACGGCGGGCGCCCTCGAACGGTTGCGAGGCGAAGGTGTGCCCGCCGCTCTGTCGGGGGCCGGGCCCTCGATCGTGTGCCTCGTTGTCCGGGGCGAGGAAGAGGGTACGACGAAGACCGTGGAGGAGATAGACGGATGGGAGCTACTGGAGTTGGACTGGGACACCGACGGCGCGCGGATCGTCTCGAATTGACCACATGAACACACTCACGCAGACCTCAGACCTGACCGAGCTCGGTGAGATCGCGAGACGACTCCGGATCAAGATCATCGAGATGACGGCCGCCGCCGGCAGTGGTCATCCGTCGACGTCGCTGTCCTCGGTCGAGATCGTCACGGCTCTGCACTTCTCGCGCATGCGCTGGGATCCTCAGGATCCGTCGTGGGCCGACCGGGATCGGTTCATCCTGTCGAAGGGTCACGGGGTGCCGGTGCTGTACGCGGCGTACGCAGAAGCCGGAGCGATCCCCGAATCCGAGCTCGAGACCCTGCGCAAGACGGGCTCGCGGCTGCAGGGACACCCCGATCCCGTCCGGCTCCCGTTCGTCGAGGCGGCCACCGGTTCGCTCGGCCAGGGGCTGTCGATCGCGGTCGGGCTGGCACTGGCGGCGAGGCTCGACGGTGCGGCCTGGCGGACCTACTGCCTGCTCGGCGACGGCGAATGCGAGGAAGGTCAGGTCTGGGAGGCCGCGATGGCCGCGCCGAGGCCCCATCCCAACGGTGCACTCGACAACCTGTGCGCGATCGTCGACTTCAACAAGATCCAGCAGACCTCATCGGTGGAGGAGATCCTGCCGACGCTCTTTCCGCTGCCGGACAAGTGGCGCTCGTTCTCGTGGCACGTCGTTGAGTGCGACGGACACAGCCTGCCGGAGCTGTTCGACGCGCTCGACGAAGCTGAGGCGACCAAGGGCCGGCCGACGGTGATCATCGCGCACACGGTAAAGGGGAAAGGTGTGTCGTACATGGAGAACTCGAACTCCTGGCACGGCAAAGCGCCGGACGAAGAGCAAGCCAAGCAAGCGATCGAGGAGATCTCGGCATGAAGGATCGGTCCACGCGCGAAGCTTTCGGTGAGGCTCTGATCAACGTCGGCGAACGCCAACCTAGCGTTGTGGCTCTGGACGGCGACGTCGCCACGAGCGTGATGACCGCCGAGTTCGGGAAGCGGTTCCCGGAGCGCTACTTCCAGTTCGGCATCGCCGAGTCCGGGATGATCGGCGCCGCTGCCGGTTTGGCCATGGGCGGCAAGATCCCGTTCGTGGCGTCGTTCGGGTGCTTCATCACCGGTCGGTTCGACGCCATCCGGATGTCCATCGGTTACAACCGGTCGAACGTGCGCGTGGTCGGAACACACGTTGGCGTACAGATCGGTCCCGACGGACACTCGCAGATGGGCCTCGAGGACATCTCGTTGATGCGCGCGATCCCGAACATCGCGGTGATCCAGCCGGGGAGCGGGATCGAAACCGAGCGGGCGGTCGAGTACCTCGTCGATCACGTTGGCCCGGCGTACCTGAGACTGACGCGCGGGAAGGTTCGCGAGGTCTTCGACGAGTCCTACCGGTTCGAGTTCGGTAAAGGCGTGCGCCTGCGGGAGGGCAACGACGTGGGGATCATCGCGTCGGGCGCCACGGTCGAGCAAGCGCTCATCGCCGCCGACCTGCTCGACGGGGAGGGCATCTCCGCGGCCGTCGTCAACATCCACACGATCCAACCGATCGACACCGAGCTGCTCGTGGATCTGGCGCGGACCTGTGGCCGGATCGTCACGGTCGAGGACCACGTGCCGCGCGGCGGACTGGGCGGAGCGGTCTGTGAGGCGCTGGCGGAAGCGCACCCGGCCCCCGTGCTGCGCATAGGCGTGAACGGCTTTGGGGAGTCCGGCGACCCGGACGAGCTCTACGAGCGGTTCGGGCTGTCCGGCGCGCGGATCGCCCAGACGACGGCCGGCTTCTGCTCCTCGGCGGCCGAAGTGGCGCTGGCCGCGCGGGGGGCCGTGTAAAGTCGTTGCCGGGGTCCTGACCTTGGGTTAGGGTGACCGCGGCCTTCACCGGCCCCCGATCTTCATGATTAAAACCGTTCATCTGTCCAAGGTCTACAGGGGTGAAGTTAAAGCCCTTGTAGACGTCAACATCGACATCTCCAAAGGTGAGTTCGTCTTCCTCGTGGGCCCCTCCGGCTCGGGGAAGTCGACGCTCACGAAGATCTTCACGAAGGATGAGGAGCCCTCGGAGGGCGAGGTCTTCGTAGCCGGACGGCCCCTCAACAAGCTCCCGAGATGGCGGGTTCCGTACCTCCGGCGAGCCCTCGGAGTCGTCTTCCAGGACTTCAAGCTCCTCGAGAACAAGACGGTGTACGAGAACGTGTCCTTCGCGCTCGAGGTGATCGGGTATTCCGAGCCTCGGATCCGACCGCTGGTTGTCCAGACGCTCGAACTGGTCGGCCTGTCCGACAAGTTCGACCGGAAGCCCCACGAGCTGTCGGGCGGCGAGCAGCAGCGGGTGTCGATCGCCCGCGCCTTCGTGAACAGGCCGCAGATCCTCATCGCCGACGAGCCGACCGGGAACCTCGACCCCGCCACGTCGCTCGAGATCGTGCGTCTGCTCGATCGCATCAACCGGACGGGCACAACGGTCGTCATGGCCACGCACGCTCACGCGATCGTCGATGCCATGCGCCGGCGCGTCATCGAGCTCGAAGGCGGCCACGTCGTACGCGACCAGGACCGCGGCGTCTACGGGACGAGAGACTAATGGCGCTCAAAGTCGGGTACTTCGTCCGGGAGGCGACGACCAACCTCCGCCGCAACAAGCTCATGACGGTTGCGGCCATCCTCACGGCCGGCGTTTCGCTCCTGCTCCTGGGCGGCGTGTTCACGCTGGGCGATTTCGTGAACAGCGTCACCGGTCAGATCGAGAGCCAGATCGAGGTGGCCGTCTACCTGAACGACGAGATCACCGACGCGCAACAGCAGGACATCCGGACGACGCTGGAAGGACTCGACGTCGTGAAGGAGGTCAGCTACATCTCCAAACCAGAAGCCTTCGCCGAGTTCAAGCGCCTCTACCAGGACCAGCCGGCGCTCTACGAGAACGTCGACGAGGACATCTTGCCTGCCTCGTTCCGTGTCGAGCTCGCCGATCCCGAGCGTGTCGACGTGATCCAGTCCGCCCTTCAGCGCAACCCGGCCGTCGATCAGGTCGTCGATCAGCGGGAGACCGTGCAGCGCCTCGTCCGGTTCACCGGACTGCTTCGGACGTTCTCCTTCGTGATGATCGTCGTGCTACTCGGCGCGGCCATCCTGCTCATCTCGAACACGACGCAGCTCGCGATCTACGCGCGCCGTCGTGAGATCGAGATCCAGAAGCTCGTGGGGGCCACGAACTGGTTCGTCCGTCTGCCCTTCATGCTCGAGGGAGTGGCGGCCGGTGTGGCAGGTGCACTGATCGCCCTGCTGTTGCTGTTCGCGGGCAAGACGCTGGCACGTTCGCAGGTCCCCGCCTTCATCCCGACGACGTCGCTGCACGGCGTGGCTTTCGGCCAGACGATCTGGCTCGTGCTCCTCGGGATCGTTGTGGGCGCCCTCGGCTCGGCCGTCGCCGTTCGGCGCTTCCTCGAAGCCTGAGCGTTCCGTCCGCGTCGCGCACGCACAACCCGGTCGTGGCCGTCCTGCGGGGCCTGACCCGGCGCTGCCCCCGCTGCGGGCAGGACAACTTGTTCCCCGCATGGTTCCGGATGGTCGAACGCTGTCCGCGCTGCGGGTTGCGTTTCGAGCGGGACGAAGGTTCGCGCCTCGGTTCGGCGATGCTCAATTACGGTCTGGTCGCTGTACTGCTCGTCGTGTATCTCCTCGTGTCGGTCGCGCTCACGCTTCCCGAACCTCCACTGGTCCCGCTGCTGATCGGAGCGGTGGCCGTGGTCGTGATTCCCGCCGTCTTGTTCTTCCCGTTCGCCAAGACGCTGTGGTCGGCCGTCGAGCTCATCCTCCACGGCTTCCGGCTCGATGAGGACGAACGTTAGGCCTCGCCCGAGGCTACCGCCAAGAGCCGGCGGGCCTTGAGCTCGGTCTCCTCCCACTCGGCCCCCGGATCCGAGTCGGCCACGATGCCGCCGCCGACGCCGAAGTAGGTCTTCCCGCCGACGAACGTGAACGTGCGGATCGCGACGCTGAGGTCGAACACGTCGTGATCGGTATCGATGAACCCGACGGCCCCGCAGTACACACCGCGCCTGACCGGTTCGAGCGTCTCGATGATCTCGAGCACGCGTGGCTTGGGACAGCCGGTGACCGAGGCTGGCGGGAACGTTGCGCGGATGAGGTCGCCGGTGGTGACGTCGGCGCGCAACGTCCCCTCGACGGTGCTCACGAGATGAAACAGTCCGGGGTGCTGTTCGACCTCGAAGAGCGACGGCACGCGGATCGAGCCGTATTCGCATACGCGCCCGAGATCGTTGCGCGCAAGATCGACGATCATGACGTTCTCCGCCCGATCCTTCTCGCTCGCCCTTAGCGCGTGGGCGCTATCCGACGTCCCTTTGATGGGACGCGTCACGATCGTATGACCGTCCAGCCGAAGGAAGCACTCCGGCGATGCCGACACGACGGCGACATCGCCGACACGAACCAGCGACGCGTGGGGGGCCGGATGATCGCGAGCCAAAGCGCGGAAGAAGGCGACCGGATCGCAGGTGGTATCCGACTCGAGACGGCGTGTCAGGTTGACCTGGTAGCAGTCACCATCGCGAAGGTGCAGCAGGATGCGAGCGACCGAGCGTTCCCAGTCCGCACGGTCGATGCTCGACCGCCAGGGCCCGAGGGCGGGCGTTGTCGGTTCAGGCGACGCCTGCTCGAGTAGCTGCTCGAGCTCGCCGCGGGCCGCACCGTCACCTTCGATCACGGCTTCGCCGTCGACTGCCCGCAGGCGCGCGTCGAAACGGGCGAGGAGGAGATCGGGGATATATGGGTCGGGTTCGGTGAGATCCGGGATGCGCTCGACGGCTCGGCCGAGATCGTAGGACAGGACGCCGGCCCACCATCCGCCGTCGAGACGATCCAGGGCGTCGAGGGCCTCATGTCCTTCGTACCGGAGGACCTCCGAAGGGTGCAGACCGATCAACGTGGCGGCTCCGTCTCGCACGACGGCCAGGTCGGCGTCCTGCGGGAGCCCGCCGAGGACGGCATCCAGGGGTGTCGAGACTCGCAGGGCGCTCACGCCTCATCTTGCCCCGAAGCGTGCCGCCTTTCCTTGAGCGCCCGGACCAGGCGCGCTACCATGTGCTTTCAGTTAGCGGGAGTTCCCTTGTGACAACAAGAGTGAAGCTGCGCTGCGCCACATTCGTCCTGGTGGGGGCGCTGGTGGCGGTGGTGATGCCGTCTCCGGTCCTCGGGCACCCGCAGACCCAAGCCGAAATCGAGCAACGGATCGAGGAGCTCCGCCGGCTGCGCCTCCAGCTCGATGCCCGCGAGCGCAACATCCGTGAGGACATCTCTGCGACGGACCGGCGGCGGGACGTTCTGACCGACGAGCTCTCTGAGC